>Ga0256404_1003542_pt1 | contig 31534 bp, 19 predicted proteins | sample RumenRJG_01DNA_FD_185990 | JGI IMG/M metagenome (GOLD analysis project Ga0256404, IMG submission 185990) | Bovine rumen microbial communities from Lethbridge, Alberta, Canada - RJG_01 | ecosystem: Host-associated > Mammals > Digestive system > Stomach > Rumen | place: Canada: Alberta | collected...
GCGGAGAAGCGCCTTTGGCGCGGTTGAGAAAGTTTAGAAGCGCTTCGCGCGGTTCAAGCTAGAAACTTAGAGATAAGTTGTTTTTATCCGATTTGGATAATCTTTTTTGGATAATTTCTTGTGTATACTCATAAAATAGTTTATCTTTGCAGGGTCAAATCTCAGCAGCAAGGGGTGTATGAAGTGTATGACAAGTTTTTTGCAGAATGGCTGAGGGACAAAAGGATTGGATAAAGGCTCTATGTTACACATAATGAAACATTAATGGTACTATGAATATCTTTCAGAAAATTACTAATTGGTACTTCACGAAGGAGGCATTGCCTTACTGGTGTGTGTTCATCTTCGACTGTCTGATGACATTCCTGGCAGGACTGATTGTGTTCTGGGCATATCACCGGGTAGGGTATAACATCGCACACTTCTGGGGTATCGTGCATTCCATCCTGATCTACGTACTGATAGCCATGATTGGGTTCCGGGTGTTCAAGACCTATTCGGGGGTGATGCGCTTCTCGTCGTTCGTAGACCTGCAGCAGGTGGCGTATGCGAATATTCTGTCGCTCTTGGTGGCGATACTGGTGCACTACCCGCTGTACAGGTTGCCGCAGCCCATGTTTGAGGCTTTCCGCATCCGTCACCTGGTCGTGATGTATGCTGTGGCAACCTTGCTGATGTGGGCCGGTCGTGTGCTGGTGAAAGAACTCTACGAGTTGTCGGCGCAGAATAAGTATGTGAGGAATGCACTGATCTACGGAGTGAAGGAAGGAGGTATCGGTGTGGCGAAGGTGATACGTAACGAAGTGCCTACCAGGTTTCGTCTAAGGGGATTCATCTCGCCCGACAAGAACTACAGCGGACATCAGCTGATGGGGGTAGGGGTGTTCCGACCGGAAGACCTGAAAGAGGTGCTGACGCGCTATCGCATCAAGGCTGTGCTGGTGTCGCCACATCTGAATAATGAGTTCCGCAACAATCAGGAGCTGCAGGGCCTGCTGACAGAGGCAGGAGTGAAGATATTCATGACGCGAGGTTATTCGGAGGATGCGGCTACAGACCGCATCCAAATGAAGGAGGTGAGTATAGATGACCTGCTGCCACGCGATGAGATCAAGGTGGACCTGGAGGGCGTGAGCAAGATGTTGAAAGGACAGAAGATTCTGATTACGGGTTCGGCTGGCAGCATCGGCAGTGAGATGGTGCGCCAGATAGCAAAGTTTGCGCCTGCGGAGATGATGCTCATTGACCAGGCTGAGACGCCGCAGCACGACATCAGGCTGATGATGCGGAAGCAGTGGCCGGACATCAAGGTGCACACGGTGGTGACGAGCATCACGAAGCAGAAACGCATGGAGAAGGTGTTCTCGGAGTTCCGGCCGGACTACGTGTTCCACGCTGCCGCGTATAAGCATGTGCCGATGATGGAGGACAACCCCAGCGAGAGTGTGCAGAACAACGTGCACGGCACGAAGATTCTGGCGGACCTGAGCGTGAAGTATGGGGTGAAGAAGTTCGTGATGATTTCGACGGACAAGGCCGTGAATCCGACGAACGTGATGGGATGTTCGAAGCGCATCTGCGAGATTTACGTGCAGGCGCTGGACGCTGCGCTTAAAAGCCCCACCCCGACCCTCCCCAGTAGGGAGGGGGTAAGCCCTACTGGGGAGGGTCAGGGTGGGGCTGTCTGCCAGTTCGTGACCACTCGCTTTGGTAATGTCCTTGGCTCGAACGGGTCGGTGATACCGTTGTTTGAACGGCAGATTAAGGAGGGTGGACCGGTGACGGTGACGGATCCGAACATCATTCGGTATTTCATGCTGATTCCCGAGGCTTGTAAGCTGGTGCTGGAGGCCGGTACAATGGGAAATGGAGGTGAGATATTCGTGTTCGACATGGGGAAACCGGTGAAGATTGCTGACCTGGCGAAGCGCATGATCCTGCTGAGTGGGGCGAAGAACGTGGAGATAAAATACACGGGACTGCGCCCGGGCGAGAAGTTGTATGAGGAGATGCTGTCGACGGAGGAGAACACGAAGCCGTCGTTCCATGAGAAGATTCGCATTGCCTCGGTGCGCGAATATGACTACGGGGAGGTGAGCAAGGCCATCGACGAGCTGATTGCCGTGAGCCTGGAGTATGACGATATGGCGACGGTGAAGAAAATGAAAGAGATTGTGCCGGAGTTCATTAGTAATAATTCTGTTTACTCGGTGCTGGACAAGTAGGCGCTTCGCGCGTGTAAGGGCCTTCGGCCGTGTAAGGACGCTGACGCGTCGTGTAAGGCGCTTCGCACAGCGACCATTACTTCTTGCTCTAAACACTGATACTGGCTCTAAACTCTAAACAAAAAAACTGACACTAAACTCTAAACTCTCAACAAATCGTGGATAGGAAAAGAGAAATATTTGAGAAGGTGCTGGCCTTGGTTCGCAACGAACTATGGGAGGAACCGCTGGGCTGTAGTGTTTCTGCAGATGATATTGATGAGGTGTTGCGCATTGCTCATGAGCTGAATGTCGCTGGCATGTCTGCAAATGCGATTGTCAGAAATCAACTTCCTGTAGGAGACGAAGGTGCCATGCAGGCATGGGGCTTACAGAAAAAGCACGAACAGAATCATATCGGAATGAACGAAGAAATAGTGTTCTTTACCGATTTCCTGGACCGCCGAGACCTAAAATATTATCTCATGAAAGGTCAGAGCTATGGTGTACTGTATCGTTATCCTGCGATGCGAACCATTGGCGACATTGACTTTTACTGCCCGGAAGAGAATTATGAACAAGTTCAGCAGGCCATAGAAGAAAAGCTTGGCATTACGATGGCGCATAATAAGAGCGAGATTCATGATAACTTTGATATTGAAGGATTTCAGTTTGAAATGCATTCTCGTCTTACGAGTTTTAGTTATCCTGGTCATCAGCGTTATTGGGAAGGACTTGTAAAGAGAGAACTTAATGCATCACCTTTTTCCATCGCTATCAATGAGAAACAAGTGACAACATTGCCTCCAACGTTAAATGCTGTGTATGTGTTTGCCCACATTATGGAGCATTTTGTTGAGAAGATATTATTGCTGAAGCAATTATGTGACTGGGCGGTGTTGCTACATGCAAACCGTGATGAAATAGACCGCGATGCATTGGAACGAAATCTTTCCAAATTAGGATTGCTAAAGGCTTATCGTGCTATGGGGGCATGGCTGATTAGCAAGCTTGGCTTGCCAGCTGATGATTTCCCGTTGGCATTGTCAGAAACGGATGGTCGTTGGGTGGAATTGCTGACACAGGATTTTATCTATTGGATAGAGCGTCGCCGACAGATGCAGCGAATAGAAGGAACAGCTGCAGGCTTTCGACATAGTCTTCGTACTGCAGGAATAGTAGTTCGTCAGTCTCTGCATTTTTTCCAACTGGCACCTATGGAAATGTTATGTCGTGTCCCATCAATGGCTGTCTGGTCTTTCCGGAAGAGAATGATGGAGTAGTTTAGTTAAAAGGGTATAAAGGGCTTAAAGGGCTTATGGGGGAGTGATTATAAGGGCTTAAAAGGGGAGGGAAAGTCCCATCAAAAGGATCATTATTATCAAAGAAAAATGAATAAAAGGAACGTTGCACTGATAACAGGTATTACGGGCCAGGACGGATCGTTCCTGGCCGAGTTTTTAATTGAAAAGGGCTACGAGGTGCATGGCGTGCTCAGGCGGAGCTCGTCGTTCAACACGGGGCGCATAGAGCATCTGTATCTGGATGAGTGGGTGCGCGATATGAAGAAGAAACGTCTGGTGAACCTGCACTGGGGCGACATGACGGACTCGAGCTCGCTGATCAGAATCATCACGGAGGTGAAGCCGACGGAGATATATAACCTCGCAGCACAGAGCCACGTGAAGGTGTCGTTCGACGTGCCGGAGTTCACAGCGGATGCGGATGCAATGGGTGTGCTGAGGCTGTTGGAGGCCGTGCGCATAGCAGGGCTGGCGGAGACGTGCCGCATCTACCAGGCATCGACATCGGAGTTGTTCGGACTGGTGCAGGAGGTGCCGCAGAAGGAGACGACGCCGTTCTATCCGCGCAGCCCGTATGGCGTGGCGAAGCTGTATGGCTTCTGGATTATGAAGAACTACCGCGAGAGCTACGGCATGTACTGCTGCAACGGTATCTTGTTCAACCACGAGAGCGAGCGGCGCGGCGAGACATTCGTGACGCGAAAGATCACGCTGGCGGCTGCACGCATCGCACGGGGACTGCAGGACAAGCTGTATCTGGGTAACCTGAACTCGCTGCGCGACTGGGGCTATGCAAAGGACTACGTGGAGTGCATGTGGCTGATGCTGCAGCAGGATGAGCCCGACGACTACGTGATTGCCACAGGCGAATACCACACGGTGAGGGAGTTCTGCACGCGGGCCTTCGAGGTGGCAGGCATCGAACTGCGCTGGGAAGGCGAGGGCGTTGACGAGAAGGGCATCATAAAGAGTATCAACTCTCAACTCTCAACACTCAACTCTCAACTCTCAATTGGACAGGTGCTCGTGGAGGTGGATCCAAAGTACTTCCGTCCCGCCGAGGTGGACCAGCTGTTAGGCGACCCCACAAAGGCCCGCACGAAGCTGGGCTGGAACCCCCGGAAGACCAGCTTCGAGGAGCTGGTTAAAATCATGGTCGACCATGATTTTAAAGTTTAGAATGCGCCTTTGGCGCGGTTGAGAAGCAGCTGCGCTGCGGTTGAGAGGCGCCTGCGGCGCTGTTGAGAAGCGCTTCGCGCGTTGAGAGGCGCCTGCGGCGCTGTTGAGAGTAGCCCTTCGGGCTGTTGAGAAGCGCCTTTGGCGCAGTTGAGAGTAGCCCTTCGGGCTGTTGAGAGGCAGCGTTGCTGCGGTTGAGAGTAGCGCTTCGCGCGGTTGAGAGGCAGCTTTGCTGCGGTTGAGAGTAGCGCTTTGCGCGGTTGAGAAAAAAGGAGATGCAATTATGACAGTTAGAGATTTTGAGGATTTGGTGATTTATCAAAAGTCACGTGAGTTGGCCAAGCGTGTATACGAGATAACAAGACAAGGAGATTTTAAGTTCGATACACGGTTTGTCCAGCAGATTCGTGCTGCAGCAGGATCTGTGAGTGATAATATAGCAGAGGGGTTTGAACGTCAAGGGAATAAGGAATTCAAGAATTTCCTTTTCATTGCAAAAGGCTCATGTGGGGAATTGAGAAGTCAACTGAATAGAGCATACGATGTTGGATTTATTACGACTGATATTTACAAACAGATGTATAATGATTGTAAGTCGTTGAATGTAGGAATCATTCGACTTATTCAAAACTTGAAAGATTCTGAGAATCCAGGATCGAAGTATTTGTGAGAAGCGCGCCGCAGGCGCGGAGGCAGCTTCGCTGCGGTTGAGAGGCGCCTTTGGCGCGGTTGAGAGAGGCAGCTGCGCTGCAGTTGAGACGCGCCTTTGGCGCAGTTGAGAGGCAGCTTCGCTGCGGTTGAGATGCGCCTTTGGCGCGGTTGAGAGAAGCAGCTGCGCTGCAGTTGAGAAGCGCCTTTGGCGCGGTTGAGAGAAGCAGCTGCGCTGCGGTTGAGATGCGCCTTTGGCGCGGTTGAGAGAGGCAGCTGCGCTGCGGTTGAGAGTGTGCCTTTGGCGCGGTTGAGAGAAGCAGCTGCGCTGCAGTTGAGATGCGCCTTTGGCGCGGTTGAGAGAAGCAGCTGTGCTGCAGTTCAGAAGGTTTTGAAGGTTTAGAAGCGCCTAGAGGCGCAATTATTCTCAACGCGCGAAGCGCTTCTAAACTGCGCCGCAGGCGCTTCTCAACTTTCTCAACTGCGCCGCAGGCGCCTCTCAACGCGCCGCAGGCGCTTCTCAACTTTCTCAACTACGCCGCAGGCGCCTCTCAACGCGCGAAGCGCTTCTCAACTTTCTCAACTGCGCCATAGGCGCTTCTCAACGCGCGGAGCGCTTTAAACTGCGCCGCAGGCGCCTCTCAACTGCGCCGCAGGCGCTCTTAACCACTTTTTTATGAAGTATGAATAAAAACAGTAAAATTTACGTCGCCGGCCACCGGGGAATGGTGGGATCGGCTATTGTGAGGGAACTGCTGAGGCAGGGGTATACGAATATCGTGACGAGGACACACGCGGAGCTGGACCTGACACGACAGGAGGCGGTGGAGGCGTTCTTCGCAGAGGAACGACCGGAGTATGTGTTCTTGGCGGCAGCGAAGGTGGGGGGCATCGTGGCGAACCAGAATGCGCTGGCGGACTTCATGTATGAGAACATGGTGCTGGAGATGAACGTGATCCATGCTGCATGGAAGAACGGATGTAAGAAGCTGGAGTTCCTGGGCAGCAGCTGCATCTACCCGCGCATGGCACAGCAGCCGATGACGGAGGGGTGTCTGCTGACGGGTGAACTGGAGAAGACGAACGAGGCGTATGCGCTGGCGAAGATTTCGGGACTGAAGTACTGTGAGTTCCTGAATCGGCAGTATGGCACGGACTATATCTCGGTGATGCCGACGAACCTCTATGGACCGAACGACAACTACCACCCGGAGCACAGCCACGTGTTGCCGGCACTGATACGGCGCTTCCACGAGGCGAAGGTGGCGGGACTGAAAGAGGTGACGTGCTGGGGCGACGGCTCGCCATTGCGCGAGTTCCTGTATGTGGACGACCTGGCAAACCTCTGCGTGTTCCTGATGAATAACTACTCGGGCAACGAGACGGTGAACGCGGGAACGGGTAAGGAGCTGACCATCAAGGCGCTGACGGAACTGGTGGCGAAGGTCATCGGCTACGAGGGTGCCATCCTCTGGGACACAACGCGCCCGAACGGTACGCCGCGGAAGTTGCTGGATGTGTCGAAGGCCACGGCCCTTGGCTGGACATACAAGACGGAGCTGGAGGACGGCATCCGGTTGGCGTATGAGGATTTCCTGAACAATCCGATGAGGGCGGAGAGATAAAAGTTCAATGCGACGGAGTCGCGGTTCAATGCTGCTTCGCAGCGGTTCAAGTGGTTCAATGAGCCTGCGGCTTGGTTCAAGTGGATAAAGAAGATGGGTAAGGTTGAAAATTTTGAGGATTTAGTGATCTATCAGAAAGCTAGAGTATTGGCTGTTCATGTATATGAGATCACTCGTGAGGGGGAGTTCAAATATGATACGCGATTTGTTCAGCAGATACGTGCTGCGGTGGGTTCAATCAGTGATAACATCGCAGAGGGGTTCGAAAGACAAGGAAATAAGGAGTTTAAGAACTTTTTGTATATTGCTAAGGGTTCTTGTGGGGAGGTTAGGAGTCAGATACAAAGAGCGTTAGATGTTGGTTTCATATCAAAAGAAACATATATACAACTTTATGATGAAGCAAAAGCGCTCTCTGTGGCAATCGCAAACTTCATTAAGTCAATAAAGGATTCTGATTATAAAGGAAGTAAATATTCTTGAACCGCGACTTTGTCGCATTGAACAATATTGAACCGGCCATAGGCCATTGAACCGCTGCGAAGCAGCATTGAACAAAAGCAAAACTATGGAAAAGAAAGATAGATATGAACTGCTGTGCAAGCAGGTGGAGAGCCTGGTGGCAGGCGAGACGAATGTAGTGGGCGTGCTGGCGAATGTGTCGGCGGCGATGAAGACAATGTTCCCTGAGAAATATTTCTGGGTGGGGTTCTACCTTGTACGTCCCCAAGGGGGACGGGTTCAAAGCGCCTTTGGCGCTGTTCAAAGGCCTTCGGCCGTTCAAAGAGTTCAAGATGTCGTTGGAGACGACAATGCAGCTACTCAGCGTTCAAGTGTTCAAGGGAAGCAAGATGCAAAAGTCTCCCCTATGGGGGGAGATTTAGAGGGGGCTCTTCTCCTCGGGCCCTTCCAGGGTACGGTGGCATGCTATGAGATTCCGTATGGGAAGGGTGTGTGCGGAACGGCATGGAAGGAGCGTCGGACACTGGTGGTGCCCGACGTGGAGGAGTTCCCAGGGCATATCGCCTGCTCGTCGCTGAGCCGCTCGGAGATTGTCGTGCCGATGTTTCTGCTTGATGAGGATGAGGAGGATGGACGCGGCGACATGTGGGGCGTGATCGACATCGACAGCACGGAGCTCGGCACGTTCGACGAGGTGGATGCGGAGTATCTGGAAAGGATTGCCGGTGTTTTAGTTGAGAGTTTAGAGAGCGCCTGCGGCGCGGTTCTTGCTCCGACAAGCTACGCAAGCGCCCCTGCGGGTCGAGCGGAGAAAGGTTGAGAGGCAGCTTCGCTGCGGTTGAGAAAGGTTGAGAGGCGCCTTTGGCGCGGTTCTTTCTCCGACAAGCTACGAAAGCGCCCCTGCGGGTCGAGCGGAGAAAGGTTGAGAAGCGCCTGCGGCGCGTCTTGCTCCGCGATACTTCGAAAGCGTCGCTACGTGCCGAGCGGAGATGCGCTTCTTCTCAACGGCCCGAAGGGCACTCTCAACTGCGCGAAGCGCTTCTCAACGGCCCGAAGGGCACTCTCAACTGCGCGAAGCGCCTCTCAACCTGTTTCTCAACAAAAAGTATAGATTTTTTTTGGTAGTTTCGCGAAGTTGCATTATCTTTGCAGAAATCTTTGATATAGATAGAAACCTAAATATATATCATTATGATAGACGTAAAACAGACACTGGCTGGCGCTGAGGAGCGCATGGAGATGGCTGCGATGTTCCTGGAGGAGTCGCTGAACCGCGTGCGTGCCGGACGTGCCAACGTGGCCATCCTCGATGGCGTGCGAGTGAACAGTTATGGTTCGATGGTGCCCCTGAACCAAGTTGCTAACGTGTCGTGTCCCGATGCCCGCACGATTGCTATTCGTCCGTGGGACAAGAAGGCCATCCGCGACATTGAGAAGGCCATCATGGACAGCGACGTGGGTATCACGCCCGAGAACAACGGTGAGATTATCCGCCTGGGCATTCCGCAGCCTACGGAGGAGCGCCGTAAGGAACTCGTGAAGCAGTGCAACAAGATTGGCGAGAAGGCAAAGGTGGAGGTGCGCAACGTGCGCGGCGAAATCAAGGAAAAGCTGAAGAAAGCCATCAAGGACGGTCTCTCGGAGGATAACGAGAAGGACGCCGAACTGGAGTTGCAGAAGCTGCACGATAAGTTCATCAAGAAACTCGATGACCTCCTGGTTGCCAAGCAGAAGGAGATTATGACGGTGTAAGCGCGCCGTTGGCGCTGTTGAGAAGCGCTTCGCGCGTTGAGAAGGGTTGAGATGCGCCTTCGGCGTAGTTGAGAAAGTTGAGAAGCGCCTGCGGCGCAGTTTAGAAGCGCTTCGCGCGTTGAGAATAATTGCGCCTCTAGGCGCTTCTAAACCTTCAAAACCTTCTCAACCGCAGCAAAGCTGCCTCTCAACCGCGCCGTAAGGCGCTTCTCAACCGCGCTAACAGCGCCTCTTAACCGCAGCGAAGCTGCCTCTCAACCGCGCCGCAAGGCGCTTCTCAACCGCTGCGAAGCAGCAATGTTATGAAAGGACTCGTCATTAAGAATACGGGAAGCTGGTACACCGTCCTGACGGACGATGGACGGACTGTGGATTGTAAGGTGAAAGGAAACTTTCGCCTGAAAGGTATTCGCAGTACGAATCCTGTGGCCGTGGGGGATAGGGTGACTATCAGCCCTGCGGGCGGTTCAAATGCTGCTTCGCAGCGTTCAAAGGTTCAAAGCCCTGCGGGCGTTCAATGCGCTTCGCGCGTTCAAGAGTCCAAAGCTGCTTCGCAGCGTTCAAAGGATCAAGAAGTGGCGGGTGGTTCTGAGGTGGCATTTATCACGGAGATTGAGGATAGGAAGAATTATATCATCCGGAAATCGTCGAACCTGTCGAAGCAGAGCCATATCATCGCCGCGAATGTTGATCAGGCATTCCTGATTGTCACAGTAAACTATCCGGAGACTTCAACTACCTTCATCGACCGTTTTCTGGCATCGGCAGAGGCTTATAGCGTGCCGGTGGTGCTGGTGTTCAACAAACTGGACCTGCTGAATGCTGACGAGCGCCATATCCAGCAGATGCTCATCACGCTCTACGAGAACATTGGTTACCAATGCGTGGAGGTGTCGGCACAGACGGGCGAGGGCATTGACCGGCTCCACGAGCTGTTGGAGGGGAAGATCACGCTGCTCAGCGGTAACAGTGGAGTGGGGAAGTCGACGCTTATCAACCGACTGGTGCCGGGTGTGAATCTGCGAACGTCGGAAATCAGCGATGCCCATAAAACGGGTATGCACACCACGACGTTCTCGGAGATGATAAGAGCCTACCCCCAGCCCCTCCCTGAAGGGAAGGGGGAGAGCTCCGCCCCCGGCCCTTCGGGCGTTCAAAGCGCTTCGGGCGTTCAAGAGTTCAATGCTGCTTCGCAGCGTTCAACGGGGTGGTTGATTGATACGCCGGGCATCAAGGGATTCGGAACGTTCGACATGGAGCCGGAGGAGCTGACGAGCTATTTCCGTGAAATCTTCCATTTCTCGAAGGGGTGCCGGTTTTCGAATTGTACGCATACCCACGAACCGGGGTGTGCGGTGCTGAAAGCGCTGGAAGACCACTACATTGCGCAGAGCCGCTACCAGTCGTACCTCTCGATGATGGAGGACAAGGAAGACGGAAAGTACAGGGCAGCGTACTAGGATGCCCCACCCCAGCCCTCCCCCGTAGGGAGGGAGACTGGACGCCTACGGCGCGTGAAAGGCGATTCGCGCAGTTTCAAGTTTCTAGTTTCAAGAACTGCGTGTAAGGGATTATGAAAAAGTGCACTAGCCATGTGGCTGGTGCACTTTTTTTTGTTGCTCGGTCTCCCTTCCCTTCAGGGAGGGGGTGGGGGTAGGCTTCTCTAGAAGTTGATGCCGAGGTTGGCGAAGACGGTGCCTGTGTGGGCAGCGTCGAAGGAGTCCTGCGAGATGTTGGCGAGGCCGGCATCGTAGCCCACTTCCACGTAGAACAGGTCGAGCATCACACCACAGCCCAGGCGGACACCACCGTCGAAGCGGCGGAAGTTGTCGCTGGAGAACGAATTCTCGGCCGTGCGGAGCTCTTGGTTTTTGATCTTACCACTCACGCCGCAGGCCAGATAGCCACCGAGGAACGGCGTCACGGCGATGTTGTTGTCGAGCTTCAGCTGGTACTTCAGTACGAGCGGCACCTCGAGGTAGTTCAGACTGTAGGTTATCTTACTGCCGCCTGACGACTTCTTTCCACCTTTCTCCGTGTAGAGCAGTCCCGTCTCGAAGAACAGCGGTGTGGTGGGCGTGAGGAGGATGTCGGCATTGAAGCCCACGTTCAGTCCCGACTTCATCGATCCGGCGTCGTAGAAAGCATTGTCGGAGTTCACGGTGCCGCCATTCAGTCCCAGGCGGAAGCCGTAGTAGGTGTACAGGGCGCTTCTCGCGTGGGTGCGACCATAGCCGCCGCGCGAATTGCCATAGCGGCCGTACTGAGCTTGTGCGGGCAGTGCCATCATGATGGCCAGTGCCACGATTGCGAAAGATTTCATTTTCATAAGTTTCTGTTGTTTATGTAAACACGGATGTCACGGATAATGTAGTCACGGATAATGTAGTCACGGATGATGTGAACACGGTGCAAAGGAACGAAAAAAACTGACAACGCACAAGGGTTGAATCCCTAAAATGTGAAGGGGAAAACCCTAAACAAGGTAACAAGGTAACAAAGGACCACGGCGACGAAGAAGACGCTTTCACCGTCTTAGGCAGAGAGATCGAAACTCTTTTTTGTGTCATCTGCTATGTCATCACCTTATTTTTTTGTAATGATGATAAGGGACGGCACGCGTGTTTTGGGAAATGGAGCTGGAGAATCATTAGGAGGGGGGGAAGAACGTGGGACGTCCTTACTTATCCAGATTCTGTAGCCAGTCGACGATGTCGTGGAGAACTTCGGGGGAGATGGTTTCTTCGATGAGTCCGTATTCGGTGGGGGCACCGGTGGTTGCGTGCTGGAAGAGATGGTTGAGGCCGGGGTATTCCTTGTAGAAGCCTACCCCCATCCCCTCCCTCGCTCGGCCCTGTGGGACGCTTTCAGAGCGAAGCGGGGAAAGAAAGGGAAGGGTGTCTGGATACTCGCTCAAATTAAGAAGTTGGCGGATGGCATTGAGGTTGCTCTGGGGGAGCACCTGCGAGTCGAGGCTGCCGTTGAGGGCGAGCACGGGGCAGCGGGTGGCGGCGATGTCGGCCGCGGGGTCGTACTCCACGAAGTACTGATACCAGGGATTGGTCTCCTGTGTGGCCATGATGAAGCGCATGTTGCGCAGCGTCATGCTCGGCGTCTGGCCGTTCAGGCGCAGCAGGGCGTTGGTCTGCTCGACGAGCAGGGTGTCGCCCTTGATGCCGGGTGCGGCGAGGGTGACGATGAAGTCCGCTAATTTGCGGGCGGCGAGCATGAAGGCAATGCTGCCGCCTTCGCTGTGGCCGAGGATGCCAACGTTAAGCCTACCCCCATCCCCTCCCCTTAGGAGGGGTGTTGAGCGGAGATACTGGATGCAGGCGGCGGCATCGTCGGCGAAGTCGGCGGTGGTGCAGCGGCTGGCGTCGCCGGTGGACTGGCCGAAGCCGCGGTCGTCGTAGCGCAGGGTGGCGATGCCGTGGCGGGCCAGGTAGTCGGCGATGACGGCAAAGGGCTTGTGGTCGAAGAGTGTCTCATCGCGGTCCTGCAGGCCACTGCCAGAGACGAGGAGGAGGCAGAGGCTCGGCCCCGGCCTCTTCCCAGTAGTGAGGGGAGTTGTTGGGAGGGTGAGGGTGGCGGCAAGGGTGTGGGAGGGGGAGGATGAGGTTGCGATGGAATCGCAACACACGGGACCGGCTGCTGATGGTGATGGGGGAACGGGAATCATTACCTCGCGTGTCTCGTAGGGGAAGGGCGGCTGGGGCGTCTGCGGCCGCTGGCGCACGAGGTCGCCGGGCACCAGTGTCAGGGGCAACTTGAAGCCGCGCTGGAGGAAGGTGCCCACCAGTTGGCCGTCCTTCAGCTCGGCGGTGTAGGAGGCCAGGAGCAGCGGGAACTGCACGTCCACCTTCTCGGCAGTGAGTTCCTTCACGATGCCTGGAATGTTCTTAGCCCCTTGATCGGGCGAGTCGATGGTGCAGGTGCTGTCGCCGTCGAGGTGCAGCACTAGGTTCAGTTCCAGTGAGTTCAGACGCATGACTCCGTGCCATGTGCCACTGATGCGCAGAGCCTGGGCCTGTGCGTGAGCAACGATGCTCGCAAGTAGTGCTATGAGGAGTAGGGTACGTTTCATCGTGATAGGTTTATAGATGTAAAATGAGTTGAATTGCGGCGCAAATATACAAAAAAAACGCTAAACGGCGTGAGTTTTTGAAATAATTGTTGTAATTTTGCGAGTATGAACAAGGAAGAAGTCAAGAACAAGCGCGTGGCGCTGCTGCTCTCGGGTGGCGTCGACAGTGCAGTGGTGTTGCACGAACTGGTGAGCCAGGGCGTAAGGCCAGATTGTTTCTATATCAAGATTGGTCCCACCGACGACGAGGGCGAGTGGGACTGCTCGATGGAGGAGGACCTGGAGATGGCTACGGCACTGTGTCGGAGGTATGGCGTCAGCCTGGAGGTGGTGGACTGCCACCGCGACTACTGGGACGAGGTGACGCGCTACACGATGGAGTCGGTGCGCGAGGGTCGTACGCCGAACCCCGACGTGATGTGCAACCGAATGATTAAGTTCGGTGCCTTCGACCGCAAGCGCGGTCATGAGTACGACCTGATAGCCACCGGTCACTATGCGCAGACGGAGATAGACGAGGATGGGCGGAAGTGGCTCACGACGAGTCCCGACCCCGTGAAGGACCAGACCGACTTCTTGGCGCAGCTCTACGACTGGCAACTCAAGAAGGCCCTGTTCCCCATCGGCCACATGCGGAAGGAAGAGGTGCGTGCCATTGCCGAGCGTGAGCATCTGGTCAACGCCAAGCGCAAGGACTCGCAGGGCATTTGCTTCCTCGGAAAACTGAACTACAACGATTATGTGCGTCGCTATCTGGGTGAAAAAGAAGGCGACGTGATTGATATAGAAACCGGCAAGGTGTTGGGTAAGCACAAGGGCCACTGGTTCCACACGATTGGCCAGCGCAAGGGTCTTGGCCTCGGTGGCGGTCCGTGGAACGTGGTGAAAAAAGACGTGGAGAAGAACATCCTGTACGTTGTCAGGGGCTACGAGCCCATCAAGGCGCACAAGAAGGAGTTTGTGATCAAGGATTTTCATTGGCTGACAGCCTCACCCCAGCCCTCTCCTAAAGGAGAGGGGGTGGCATCTGACGGACTTCCTTCTGCGGCTCCCTCTCCTTTAGGAGAGGGCTGGGGTGAGGCTGTGACCTTCAAGGTGCGCCATACGCCCGACTATTTCATTGGTAAGGCTGAAGACCTGGGCGACGGTCGCTACCGGATGCACGCCGACCGCTGGGTGCAGGGCGTGGCGCCGGGTCAGTTCTGCGTGGTCTACGATAAGGACTTCCACCGCTGCTACGGGTCGGGGGAGATTACGGTGGAGTGAAAAAGCCTACCCCCAGCCCCTCCCTGAAGGGAGGGGAGAAAGCCTATTTCTTTTTCTTCGGCATTTTCTGGAACTTATAGGACAGCGTCAGCAGGGCATAGCGCGGAATGCAGTTGTGCCATGTCTCGGTGCGGCCCTGCGCGTTCACGCTGTACTGCGTGCTGGACAGCTGGTGCAGGATGTCGAAGGCCATGAGGCGGGCGGTGAGCTTGCCCTTGAAGAACGAACGCGACAGTGAGGCGTTCCATACGAGGTCGTCGGTGTTCATCATCTCGCTGTTGTAGCCTCGGCGTGAGAACATCTTCAGGTCGGTGGCCACGTCGACGTTCATCCAGGGGATGGTGTACTTCGCAGTGAGGCCGTAGATGTAGTCCCAGGCGTTGATGGTCTGGAACGTCGCCTCCGAGCTGGTGCTGTGGCGCCAGCCCACCTCGCCGCCCACCTGCAGGGTTAGCTTGTCCTTCTGGAATTTCAGACTCAGTTCCTCGGTGGTGTTGATGGTGTTGACGCGGGAGTGGTCTTCGCTGCTTGGCTGCGACTCGGTCGCAGCATACGTCGACTGGGCCAGCGCAAAGTCTACGCTGTGGGCGAAGCTGGCGCTGAGGCTGTTCTCGATGGTGAAGAGGCGCGCCTTGCCCAGCGGGCGTTCGTAGTCGAAGCCTCCCGAGGCGTTCCAGTTGCCGTTGATGTTGTCCTGCATGTAGGTGTAGGCACCCGTCAGCGGGTCGTAGGACGAGCGTGTGCCCCATGCGTTCTGCGTCAGGCTTACGTTTGCGTGGAGCGAGATGCGGCGCGCCGTGGAGTCGTTGCGGAAGTTGAACCGCGAGTAGAGCGTGTGGTCGATGCGGTTCTTCAGGTGCGGGTTGTTGATCACGTGGAGCAGCGGATTCGTCGTGTCGTCGGTGGGCATGAGCGATGCGAAGTCGGGTTTCTCCATCGACATGCTGTACTGCACCATCTTGAAGTTCTTTCCCCAGCGATACCAGGAGAACGACGGTTCGAACATCAGGTTCGAGCGGTGGGCGATGGTGTCGAGCTCGCCGTCGTCATAGTGCATGCGCTCGTGGATGCTGTGCAGGGGGAAGTCGAACGACAGCCAACCCTCGTCGTCGCCCAGTTGGCGGTTGAAGCTGATGCCTCCGCCGTAGGTGCGCTCGAAGTGGGTGTGGGTGTCGGAGTTGTCGGTGTCGAGGACGCTGAGTAACTGTTCGTTGGAGGGAAGAGCCCCACCCCAGCCCTCCCCAATAGGGAGGGAGCCAGTATCGTAGCGTTCACCCCGGTAGGTCTCTCCCTCCCTATTGGGGAGGGTAGGGGTAGGGCTATTTAGCCAGTCCAGTCGGTAGCTCATGTTATGGGACGAGCTGTAGGTCTGGCGGTAGTCGGCGCGCGGGGCGATGCGCCAGCCGTTGAGCAGCGAGATGGTGTAGTTGGCCTGCAGCGTGTAGCTGTAGCTGTCGGAATGGCTGTCGGTGTAGCGGTCGCGGTAGTCGCTCTCGCCCGTCTGCAGGTATTCCGTGAGGCTGCGGCTGAACGTGTCGGAGGGTTTGTTCTTGCTATAGCCAATGTTGACACCCAGCGAAAGGTTATCGCCCCAGGGCAGTTTCTTGTAGTACGCGATGTAGTTGTTGAGGTTCAGCGTTCGGTAGCGGCTGAGACCTTCGTTGTAGGTGCGGTTGAGGGAAACCTCCCCCAGCCCCTCCGAAGGAGGGGAGTGCCTACCGGTTTGGCCGGTTTCTGAAGAATGATTTGTGCCCGCGAGGCCCACCCCTCCTTTGGAGGGGCTGGGGGAGGTTTCCAGCCACGTGGAATCTGCCGACTCCGACGTGCGGTCGCCGTTGCTGTAGTCGATGCTTGTGCTCAGTCGCAGTTTGATGGGAACGTTGAGCATGAATTCATTCTCGGCTGAGAAGCGGAAGTCCTTCTGCCGACTCCACGACTCCGAGCCACTGAAGATGCTGCCATCGTCGGCAAAGCGCTCGCTGGATGTGCGCGTGTGGTCGTCGGCATCACTCCAGGTGAAGGTGGTGTTGAAGCTCTCCTCCCAGTTCTTGTCCTGATCCTCGGTGGTGAGGTTCAGACCCGCCTGCTTCGTGGAGCGCAGTCCCTGCGGCTGGTTGGCAGGCGTCCAGTCGCCCTCGTAGCCCGGCTTGCGGTCTTCGTTGATGTTGTTGGTGTTGGCGAACGTCGAGAGGCGCGTGTGGTCGGTGTAGTAGAGTCCGAAGAAACGCCCGAGGTAGCGGTCGTCGGTGCCCAGTCCGCCCTCGACGTTGGCCAGCAGTCCGCGGTTGTACTCGCGCTTCAGCTTCACGTCCATGACGTAGTCCTTCTTCGTTGTTTCCTCACCCTTCCATTCACTCTCTTTCGACGACTTGTCGTATACCTCCACGTTCTGCACCGTGTAGTAAGGCAGGTTGTCGAGCATCACCTTGTTGTTGCCCTTGAAAAAGTCCTTGCCGTTGAGCGTCAGGTAGTCCACCTTCTTGCCGTTGACGTAGATGTCGCCGTTGTCCTTCAGCTCGGCGCCCGGCATCTCGCGCACCAGTCCGTCGAGCATGGAACCCTCGGGCAGATTGAACGCTGCGGCGTTGTAGACCACCGTGTCGCCGCGGTAGGCAATTTTTACTTTCGTGCCCGTGACGACCACCCCCTCGAGGTTGCCCTCGGCGAAGATGTCGTCCTCCTCAGCTTTCTTCTTCAGCAGTATGCGCGGCATCTCGAACAGGCGGTTGCGGGCGATGTACTTCATGTCGTAGTTGATGTAGCCTGCGTGGTAGCCGTCGCATTCGGCCTTGATGATGAAGTGGTCTTGCTTGCGCGGTACCTTGAACTCGTAGTAGGAGTCGCTCGTACCCCACGACCACATGTAGCACGTCGTGGTGTCGATGACGGTGGAGTCGCTGCGCATCAGCGTCATGTGGGCCTTCAGTGCCGCCTTCGTGAACGAGTCGTAGACGCTGCCCGTCAGGCGGATATGCCGTTTCGCCGTGGAGTCGTTTTTCTCCTTCTTGTCGCCGCCTCCGCCGACGATGATGACATGCTGAGCCTGCAGAGTGAGCAATGGTATGATGAGGAGCAGAGAGAGAATCAGTCGCTTCATGATGATTTACAGATTTTTCTCAAAATGTTGATAGTCTTTCAGTGAGTGCCAGTCGCCGCCCCACGTGAAGCCGTGCTTGCGGAAGAGGCGGTAGGCCAGGTCTCGGTGGGTGATCTTATATTTAAATGTACGTGCGCGATTGATGTAGGGGCGGGCGGTGCTGGGCTGGACGATGAGCGTGCCGTCGCTCCGACGCTTCACGTAAGGGTTTTGCAGTGGGTTCAGGTCGACGGCCAGTCCGCGGGCGTGGGCTGAGAGTTTCTTCGAACCGCTCACGACGCGAAAGCAGAAGCACGACGTGTTGTTGGCCTGCATGGAGCGCTCGTCGTCGGCATCGAAGTCGTCGATGAGGCTGATAAGTTGGATGGGGTAGTGCTTGCGATAGAGTTCGCGGAAGATGTCGATGAGGTCCTGAGCGATGGCGCGGTTGCAGACCAGTTGTCCCGTCTTTGTGGCGCCGTTGAAGTCGCAGTAGGAGAGCGTGAGCAGTCGCAGTTGGCTGCGCTCTATGGTGCAGCCAGCGGGGTAGGAACGCCCTTGCATGCGCATGAATACGGCATCGCTCAGTGTGTCGGCACGAAACGTTCCGGCAGGCTGAGCGATGGCAGCAGCTGCCGACAGCCAGAGCACGGCGGCCAATAGGAGTGTTCTTTGGGTGATGATGCTCAGAATCTTTCTATTCATGATTCTCTGTATTCTTTTCGTCATGATTCTCGGAATCCTTTTAGTCGTGATTCACGGAATCGGCGTTGAGGTAGCTGAACTGGTTGATGCGGCGGTACTTCGAGAGCAGTTCCAACAGCAGGGCGAACTTCTCGGCACGTTCCCGCGGCATGCGGCCTTGGTTCATCAGTTTCTTGTTGTACTTGAGCCAATTGTTCATCTGCGCATCCTCCTCGTAGTACTTCGACGGCCGGCGGTGGTTCACCTCCAAGAAGTTCTTGACGCGCTGGTAGTTGGTGTTCCAAGCGTCGTTGTACTTACGGCCGGTGTTGTCGTTGGTGGCGAGGTGGTGCTCCCATGTATGGCGCAGGTCGTTGATGCTGGCGAAGAGCAGGTCGGCCCCTTCGTCGAGCAGTTGCTGGTCGGGCAGCGGTCCGCTGTTGACGGCGATGGTGAAGCAGCCGGCAGCCTGGGCGGCCCGCACGCCGAGCGGTGCGTTTTCGACCACGATGGTCTCCCAGGGCTGGGCGAAGCCAGCTTTCTGCATGCCGATGAGATAGGGATCGGGATAGGGTTTGCCGCGCTCCACGTCGTAGGCCGTGACGATGTGCTTCGGGTCCAGAAAGAGACGGAAGTCCTTTTCCAGCCGCTTGATGAGCGGTCGCTGTCCGCTGCCCGTGACGATGCCGATGGTCATGCCGTCGTCGATGATTTTCTGCATGAGCGGTCGCACGCCGTAGAACACGCGGGCGGCAGGCATCTCGTGGAACAGGCGCGTCTTCACGTCGTACATGGCCTGCGCCTCCTGCAGCGAGATGTCGCGGCCCTGCTGCTGGCGCACCATCATGCGGATGGTGTCGATGCCGCGGGCTCCCTCGGTGGCATAGGCGTCGTGGGCGGTCATGATGATGCCGAACTGCGCCATGGCCTGTTGCCATGCCTTGGCATGGTTCGGCATCGAGTTGTAGAGAACTCCATCCATGTCGAAGAGCACGACCTTGGGCTCAAATCGCTCAAAGCCGTGCTTCGACAGATAGTTCTTGATAGTGTCTTGCATAGAGTTGCCAGACTTACTAGAGATTCTTGGTAATCCAGAGGGTTTATTTCTCCTTGGCCAGACGTTCCTGGATGGCCTTCGACTCAGCCTCGTAGCCGGGCTTGTTGAGCAGGGCGAACATGTTCTTCTTGTAGGCTTCCACACCGGGCTGGTTGAACGGGTTCACACCGAGCACGTTGCCACTGATGCCGCAGCCGATCTCGAAGAAGTAGATGAGCTGACCAATGTAGTATTCGTTCAGACAGGGCACTGAGATGCGGATGTTGGGCACGCCACCATCGACGTGGGCCAGGCGAGTGCCGAGCTCGGCCATCTTGTTCACCTCGTCGACGCGCTTGCCGGCCAGGAAGTTCAGTCCGTCGAGGTTCTCCTCGTCGAAGGGGAAGTCAACGCGGTTGTTCACCTGCTCGACGCTGATGACGGTCTCGAAGATGGTGCGCTCGCCCTCCTGAATCCACTGACCCATGGAGTGCAGATCGGTGGTGAAGTCGACGCTGGCGGGGAAGATGCCCTTGCCGTCCTTGCCTTCCGACTCGCCGTAGAGCTGCTTCCACCACTCGCTGACGAAGTGCAGCTTCGGCTGGTAGTTCACCATGATTTCAATCTTCTTACCTGCCTCGTAGAGACCGTTGCGCACGGCGGCATACTGGGCAGCGGGGTTCTCATCGAAGGGCACGTCGCAGCCGCAAGCCTTCTCCATGTCCTGAGCACCCTCGACGAGTTTCTTCACGTCGAAACCGGCGCAAGCGATGGGCAGCAGACCCACGGGCGTGAGCACCGAGAAACGACCGCCCACGTTGTCGGGAATGACGAACGACTTGTAGCCCTCCTTGTCGGCGCAGGTGCGGGCAGCACCACGCTTGGCGTCGGTGACGGCCACGATGACCTCGCGTGCCTCGTCCTTGCCCATCTGGGCCTCGCACTGCTTCTTCAGCAGGCGGAAGGTCAGGGCCGTCTCGGTGGTGGTTCCACTCTTCGAGATGTTGATGACGCCGAAACGCTTGCCCTTCAGGTATTCTGTGAGTTCAAACAGATAGTCCTCGCCGATGTTGTTTCCGGCAAAGAGAATGGTGGGATTCTTTCCGTCCTGCACCAGCCAGCCGAACGAGTTGCTCAGTGCCTCGATGACGGCGCGGGCACCCAGATAGGAGCCGCCGATACCAGCCACGACCACCACTTCGCACTTCCGGCGAAGCGTGTCGGCCACGGCCTGCACCTCGTCGAGGAACGCGGGCGTGATGCTCGTGGGCAGATGCAGCCAACCAAGGAAGTCGTTACCCGGGCACGTGCCGTTCTCAAGCGCCACCTGTGCCTCTTTCACCTTCGGCTCGAAAGCCTTCACTGCGCCCTCCTCGAGGAAGCACGCAGCCTTCGAAATGTCAAGTTTAATGTTGTTCATGATTTAACCTATTGATGTAGTTTTGTTGATTTCTATGTGGTAAAAAAAAGACCGACTCCTCCCGCTTAGCGGAAAGAATCGGTAAGGAGTTTGATTTCTATTTGCGGGTTGATGCGTTCGTAGAGGATGTTGTAGACGGCGTCGAGGATGGGCATGTTGACGTGCATGCGGCGGTTGATTTCCTTCATGCACTTCGTGCCGAAGTAGCCCTCTGCAATCATCTCCATTTCAATCTGTGCCGACTTCACGCTGTAGCCCTTGCCAATCATCGTGCCGAAGGTGCGGTTGCGCGAGAAGTTGGAATAGCCCGTCACGAGCAGGTCTCCCAGATACACGCTGTCGTAGACGCTGCGCTTGATGGGGTTCAGGGCGGTGATGAAACGCGACATCTCCTGCACGGCGTTGGACATGAGCACGGCTTGGAAGTTGTCGCCGTACTTCAGGCCGGAGCAGATGCCGGCGGCGATGGCGTAGACGTTTTTCAGTACCGACGCATACTCAATGCCGAGCACGTCGCTTGAGGTCTTCGTCTTGATGAAGTCGCTTGCCAGCACGTCGGCGAAGGCCTGCGCCTTTTGAAGGTCGGCACAGCCGATGGTGAGGTAGGACAGTCGTTCGAGCGCCACCTCCTCGGCATGCGAGGGACCGCCGATGCAGGCGAGGTTTTCGTACGGCACGTCGAACACCTGGTGGAAATACTCCGAGCACGACAGGTTCTCGTCGGGCACGATGCCCTTGATGGCCGTGATGACGAACTTATCTCGCAGCCGCGTCTTCAGTTTCTTCAGGTGGTTCTTCAGGTAGGGCGACGGCGTGACGAACACCAGCGTATCGTACATCTGCGTGATTTTGTTCAGGTCGCTGGAGAAGTATATCTCGTCGGTGTTGAAATGGACGCTCATCAGGTAGGCGGGGTTGTGGCCCAGCCGCCTGAAGTCCTCGATGCGGTCGTCGCGGCGCATGTACCATCCGATGTGATGGGTATGGCTCACCACAATCTTGGCTATGGCCGTTGCCCACGAGCCTCCGCCAATGATGGCTATGCGACCGCAAAGCCCACCCATGCCCTCCCGGGGGGAGGGATGTTGGTTGCTTGGACTATAAGCGTTATGATCGTTCATGTCTCTTCTTCGTACGTTTTAAGCCCCCTCCTTTTGAAAGGACTTGGGGCGGTCTTCCTACGCCTTGTCAATCCATTGCTGGATGGTGTCAAGCGAGGGACGCTCGTAGCCGAGTTTGTACTTCTTGTTGATCTCGCCAATCTTCTGCTGCAGGCCCTGTGCCTTCTCCTTGGCGATGTCGCTGGTGAGGTTGAAACCAGCCTTGCGCAGCACGTAGACCCAGTCCTCGGGAACTCCCAGTTCGGCCCATTCGGCAAACGAACTCTGCGGAATCTTCTTCTCGGGCTTCATCTGCGGGAAGAACAGCACCTCCTGGATGAACGTCTTGCCCGTCATGAGCATCACCAGGCGGTCGATGCCGATGCCGATGCCCGACGTGGGCGGCATGCCGTACTGCAGGGCGCGCAGGAAGTCCTGGTCGATGATCATCGCCTCGTCGTCGCCCTTCTGGGCCAGGCGCATCTGCTCCTGGAAGCGCTCCTCCTGGTCGATGGGGTCGTTCAGCTCGGAGTAGGCGTTGGCCAGCTCCTTGCCGTTCACCATCAGCTCGAAGCGCTCGGTCAGTCCGGGCTTCGAGCGGTGCATCTTCGTCAGCGGCGACATCTCCACAGGATAGTCGGTGATGAACGTAGGCTGGATGAACGTGCCTTCGCAGAACTCGCCGAACAGTTCGTCGATGAGCTTGCCCTTGCCCATGGTCTCGTCGACCTCCATGCCCTTGCTGAGGCAGAATGCGCGAATCTCCTCCTCGGTCTTGCCGTCGCAGTCGAAGCCCGTCTTCTCCTTGATGGCATCGAGGATGGGCAGACGGCGGTAGGGAGCCTTGAACGAAACGATTTGTCCGTCGATTTCGCGCTCGGGCTTACCGTTCACGGCGATGCAGATGGTCTCCAAGAGTTTCTCGGTGAACGACATCATCCAGTTGTAGTCCTTATACTGCACGTAGAGCTCCATGCACGTGAACTCGGGGTTGTGGTTGCGGTCCATGCCCTCGTTGCGGAAGTTCTTGCCAATCTCGTAGACGCCCTCGAAGCCACCCACGATGAGGCGCTTCAGGTAGAGTTCGGTGGCGATGCGCATGTACATGTCCTGGTTCAGGGCGTTGAAGTGCGTGATGAACGGACGTGCCGAGGCACCGCCGGCTATCATCTGCAGCGTCGGCGTCTCCACCTCGGTGTAGCCAGCCTCGTCGAGTACGCGGCGCATGGTGCGCAGCACCGTGGCGCGCTGCAGGAACGTGTCCTTCACGCCCTCGTTCACCACGAGGTCCACGTAGCGCTGGCGATAGCGCAGTTCCGGGTCGTCGAACTTGTCGTAGGCCACGCCGTCCTTATACTTCACGATGGGCAGTGGCTTCAGCGACTTCGACAGCAGCGTGAGTTCCTTGGCATGCACGCTGATTTCGCCCGTCTGGGTGCGGAACACGTAGCCCTTCACGCCGATGAAGTCGCCGATGTCGAGCAAGCGCTTGAACACCACGTTGTACATATCCTTGTTCTCGTCGGGACACAGCTCGTCGCGCGACACGTAGACCTGGATGCGGCCGCGGGAGTCCTGCACCTCGGCAAACGAGGCCTTACCCATGACGCGGCGGCTCATCATGCGGCCGGCGATGCACACCTGCGGCAACTGCTCGGCTGCCAGGGGCTCCTCGCCCTCGGCCACGTCAATCTGCCACTTGCCGTTCTCGACGTTTTCTCTGATTTCGGTACTAAAAGCATTCGTAGGATACTCTGCGGCAGGGTAGGGGTTGATGCCCATCTGGCGCAGTTCCTGAAGACATTGTCTGCGAACAATCTCCTGTTCGCTCAGTTCAAGTATGTTCATAAAAATATAATAAGTACTTATAAGCGACTGCAAAGGTAGCAAATTATTCTGAAAGGCAAGAATCTTGCGGCAAGATTTTTGTCATCATAGGCGATTTCTTTGTCTATATTCGCGTGGAGACATGCCCATGGTTTTTGTAAACAGGCGGGAGAAGTAATACGGATCAGTGATGCCCACCTTATGACAAATCTGGTTGATGTGCATGTCGGTCGTTGCCAACATATGGGCGGCGGTTTCTGTCTTCAGGCGGTTGAAGTAGCTGAGCGGGCTCGTTCCTCTCTGCTGACGGAACCGCGCTGACAATGCTGACGGCGAGTATCCCGTGTAGCGTGCCAGGTCGGCGAGTGTGAGGTGCTGTTCTAGGTTCTCCTGCATGTAGTGGATGGCTGCATCGATGACGGCATCGCTCATGGTGGCAGCCTCGCGGAAGTGGCGCAGATAGCGCATTGAGGCAAGGTAATAGTGCAGCAGAGAAGAGGCATAGCGCAGGCTTTCGCGGTCTTGTGCCCGATTGAGCGTGCAGAATATCTCCTCGAAGATATGGTTGCGCTCGCTGATGCGCGAGTTCATCGCCGGGCGTATGCGCTGCGGCGTGTGAGCACCCTCGGCATAGACCGCGGCATGCTGACCCTTGAAGTGAATCCAATAGATGGTCCACGGGTTGTCGTCGTCGGCTGTATAGGCATGGGGATGCCCTGCTGGCAGGATAAAGTATTCCCCGCAGTGCACGTCGTAAGAGCGTCCGTCGAGCCTATAACGGCCGGCTCCCTCTACACAATAGATGAGTACATGTTGGTCGATGCCCTCGCGTCGTTCACGGCGATGGCCCACGGCATGCGGGTAGTAGCCGATGTCGGTGATGTATAGGCTCGACACCAACGAATCGGCTTCCTCCAGTTCTACCACCATGGCCGGTAGAACGATGGTGCGTTCGCCTGAGAATCCTTCTTTCATGAGAATTATAAGATTGTCCATGAAAAGAAACGTTTTTTCCATCTTTTTATTGTGGAAAATGATGTAATTTTGCATCGCAAACTCGGAAGACACGAGTATTCATCAAACTCCGAAAATTCAATAACTCAAAAATCATGCAGCAATACAATCGCGCGTTCATTTATTTCATCTGCCTCGTCTCGGCCATGGGCGGTCTGCTCTTCGGCTACGACTGGGTGGTCATTGGCGGTGCCAAGCCGTTCTATGAGCTGTTCTTTGGCATTTCAGAAAATCCTGTGATGCAAGGCATCGCTATGTCGACAGCCCTTGTGGGGTGTCTGGTAGGAGCAATGGTGGCCGGTGCACTCGCCGACCGCTACGGCCGCAAACCACTCCTCATCACGGCAGCCGTACTTTTCACGGTGTCGGCCCTCGCCACGGGTGCCTTCTCCGATTTCACCCTTTTCAACATCGCACGCTTTATTGGTGGCGTGGGCATCGGCGTTGCAAGTGCACTTTCACCGATGTACATTGCCGAGATCTCACCCTCGGAGGTGCGCGGGCGGCTGGTGTCGCTCAATCAGATGACCATTGTACTGGGCATCCTCGCAGCGCAGATCGTGAACTGGCAGCTGGCAGAGCCCATTCCTGCAGGTTACACTGACGGCGACATCCTCGTTTCGTGGAATGGTCAGATGGGATGGCGCTGGATGTTCTGGGCCGAGACCCTGCCAGCAGCCTGTTTTCTCGTGCTGGCGTTCTTCATTCCCGAGAGCCCACGCTGGCAAGGGAGTCTGCCCCAACCGTTGCGAGAAGAGGGGAGTCGCAAGGCTTTTGCCACGCTCTTCAAAATTGGTGGCGAGGCTTATGCCGAAAGAGAGCTGGCTGCCATCGAGGCTTCTGTGTCGAGTGAGCAGCAGAATCAAGGCGGACTGCGCGAACTCTTCACACACCGTTATGCCGCTGTACTCGTACTGGGCATAGTGGTGGCTGTGTTCCAACAGTGGTGTGGCACAAATGTCATCTTCAACTATGCACAGGAAATCTTCCAGTCGGCAGGCTATAGCGTTGGCGACGTGTTGTTTAATATTGTCATCACCGGCGTGGCCAATGTCGTGTTCACCATCGTGGCACTCTACACCGTCGACCGCCTCGGGCGCCGTTCGCTCATGCTCTTTGGTGCCGCCGGACTCGGCCTTATCTACCTCACCTTGGGCACCTGCTACTACCTGCACGTGACCGGTTTCTTCATGGTGGTGCTCGTCGTGGCAGCCATTGCCGTCTATGCGATGACGCTCGGTCCTGTCACTTGGGTGCTGCTGTCCGAAATATTCCCCAACCGCGTGCGTGGCGTGGCGATGGCAACTTGCACGTTTGCCCTCTGGACAGGGTGCTGCACGCTGACGTTTTCGTTCCCCTCGCTCAACGCTTCGCTGGGCTCTAGCGGTACGTTCTGGATTTATTCCGCCATCTGCCTCTGCGGATTACTGTTCTTCCTGCGCCGTTGTCCTGAGACGAAAGGAAAGTCGCTGGAACAGTTAGAGCAAGAACTGACGAGTAAAAATTAATCATTGAATATTAAGACTATGGTAAAAGCATGGAGAGAGTTGGTCACGATACCGACTTACGAAATTGGAAAAGCCGAGAAAAACCCTATATTTTTGGAGAAGCGCGTCTATCAAGGGTCGAGCGGAGTGGTCTATCCCTATCCGGTGGTGGAATCGATAGCCGACGAGCCCACCCCCCACGAGTGGATGGCAGTATGGTTGGAGAACGAATACCTGAAGGTGATGGTGCTGCCCGAGTTGGGCGGCCGCATCCAGATGGCCTACGACAAAATCAAAGAACGCCACTTCGTCTACTACAACCACGTCATCAAGCCTGCGCTGGTAGGCTTGACGGGGCCTTGGATTTCAGGTGGCATCGAGTTCAACTGGCCGCAACATCACCGCCCGTCGACTTATCTGCCCATTGACTGTGACATCGAGGAAGCCAAGGATGGCTCGGTCACGGTGTGGGTGAACGAGATGGAGCGCATGTTCCACCAGAAGGGCATGGCCGGCTTTACGCTGCGCCCCGGCTGTGCTTATCTGGAAATCAAAGGGCGCGTCAGCAACCGCACATCGCTTCCTCAGACGTTCCTGTGGTGGGCCAATCCTGCCGTGGAGGTGAACGATCAATACCAGAGTGTGTTCCCGCCCGACGTCAATGCCGTGTTCGACCATGGAAAGCGGGCCGTCAGTTCATTCCCGATAGCCACCGGCACCTATTATAAAATGGACTATTCCGCAGGTGTCGACATCTCAAACTACAAGAATATCAAAGTGCCGACGAGCTACATGGCCGTGAATTCGAAATACGACTTCGAGGGAGGTTATGAGAACGACACCCAAGGTGGTATGCTACACGTGGCCTCACATCATTTCTCACCAGGCAAGAAGCAGTGGACGTGGGGCAATGGCGACTTCGGAAGAGCGTGGGACCGAAATCTGACCGACGAAGCCACCACTTCTGACGGGTTGTCCGTCGGAAACATCCGGGAGGGTTTCCGCCCCTACATCGAACTGATGGCGGGTGTCTATACGGAGAATCAACCCGACTTCACATGGCTCATGCCTTACGAGGAAAAGCAGTTCACCCAGTACTTCATGCCTTATCGCGAACTGGGTTTGGTGAAGCAAGCATCGCGGGATTTCATCATGAACATCAACCCCGCGTCGGAAAGTGGGGTGTGTCTGCAGGTGCTGGCGACGTCGAGACAGGAAGCTCGCATCGTGTTGCTCAACGACAATGGTGAGGAATATTATGACAAGGTGCTCTTGCTGTCGCCCGAGGCTGTCTTCTCTGAGACGATAGATGTGAAGGGCACCAAGTTCGATGAGCTGACGCTGACGATTGTTCCCATTGCGGGCGGGAGTAGAGGTGGTGCTGTCCGTTGGCATGCAGAACCTGATGAAATCCGTCCGATCCCCGATGCTGCCGAGGCAGCCCTGCCGCCAACTGACACAAAGACGAACGACCAGCTCTATCTCACAGGACTCCACTTGGAGCAATACCGTCATGCCACGTGGTCGGCTCTCGACTACTACGAGGAAGCTCTGCGCCGCGATCCCAACGACGTGCGCTGCCTGAACCAGATGGGGCTTTGGTACCTGCGACGTGGACGCTTCGACAAGGCTGAGCCATCCCTGAGAAAAGCCGTGAAGATATGGCAGAAGCGCAATCCGAATCCTTACGAGGGCGAGCCTGTTTTCAACCTCGCGCTCTGCCTGAAATACCTGCATCGTACGGAGGAAGCTTACGAGCTTTTCTGGAAATCCACCTGGAACAAGGCCTGGGCCGATGCCGGCTATTTCGAGGCTGCCTGCATCAGCTCATCGCAGGGCCGCTTTGAGGATGCACTCGACGAGTTGGACCGCTGTCTCATCTTCAACAGCTGTAACCACAAGGCGCGTGCCCTGAAAGCTGCCGTGCTGAGGCTGTTGCAGGAAAGCAGACAGAAAGGCGGCCTGCAGATGGGCAGTTCGAAAGAACTGAACGATCGCTTGCAACTCATCGACGAGTCGCTCAAGATAGACCGCTTTAATTATGGCATCATCTTCGAGCAATATCTCCTGATGAAGGACAAAGACGTGCTGAAGCAGTTGGTAGAGATGATGCATGGCAACGTCTACAACTATCATGAGTTGGCACTCGACTATGCTCAGGCAGGACTGTGGCAGGAGGCCGAGCAAGTGCTCTCCATACCTGCCGTGGCTAAAAATTTGCAGAAGGACTCGCCCCTCACTTCCTATTATCTGGGTTATTTCAAGCTTCAACGGGGACTGCGTGAGGAGGCAGTCAGCTGTTTCCAACTGGCAGAAAAGGTCAGGCCGGACTATTGCTTCCCCAATCGGCTGGAGGATGTGGAGGTTCTCTCCATAGCCAAAGAGATGAATCCTGAGGGCGCCCGTGCACCTTATTACCTCGGCTGCCTCTACTACGACAAACGGCAGTACGACGTTGCCATCGAGAACTGGGAACTCGCTGCGCGTCTCGACGAACAGTTCCCCACCGTCTGGCGAAACCTCGCCTTGGCACGATTCAACAAGCAGGAGCGCCGGCAGGAGGCATTGGAATGCATGGAGCGGGCTTTCCACCTCGACGAGCACGATGCCCGCATCCTCATGGAGCTCGACCAACTCTACAAACGCTTGCAGCGCCCCCACCAGTTCCGCCTCGACAACCTCGAACGTTATCCGAAACTCGTGGCGCAGCGCGACGACCTCTTGCTCGAGCGCATCACGCTGCTGAACCAGCTGGGGCGCTTCGAGGAAGCCATGCACCAGCTCGACAACCATCACTTCCATCCTTGGGAGGGCGGTGAAGGCAAGGTGCCTGCTCAATATCAGATTGCACGGGTGGAATTGGCCAAGCAGCTGCTTAGGCAGTTAAGTGAAAAGGGAAAAGTGAATAGTGAAAAGTTGCAGGTAGGCATGTCTGTTGAAACACCATGTCCCAGTGTTCTTGATAAGTGCGTTCGGCTGCTCGAAGAATGTCTGGAATACCCCCACCATCTCGGCGAAGGCAAACTCTATGGAGCCCAGGAGAACGATTTCTATTATTTCCTCGGCCTGGCCTATGAGGCGCAGGGCGACACGGCAAAGGCGCGTGAGTGCTGGGAAAAGGCCACCATGGGTCCCCAAGAGCCTGCTGCAGCGATGTACTACAACGATGCCAAGCCCGATAAGATCTTCTATCAGGGAATGGCCTTGCGCCGGCTTGGACGCGACGACGAGGCCAACGGCCGCTTCTGGCGACTTGTGAACTACGGACGGCAACACTTGTTCGAACATCAGACCATGGACTATTTTGCTGTCTCGCTGCCCGACCTGCTCGTTTGGGAGGGAAGCGACGAACTCGACACGAAGAACCGCATCCATTGCCTCTACATGCTTGCCCTTGGCTACTACGGACTTGGCCATTCCGACAAGGCGCGTCACTTCCTCGCTGAGGCCGAAGCGCTCGACGTCAATCATCAGGGGTTGCAAGCATTGCACACACTCATGGGATAGTTCATGAGAAATTAAAATGGCAGGAAGATGCTGGATTTTCATCAGAAAGTTCTACCTTTGTAGAGAAATCATTGATTGTATGAGAATATCCATAAAACGACTGATGACCATCGTGAGTTGTCTGTTGGGGACTGTCATGGTGTCCAGGGCGGCTGACGTGCCCCGTGTGACGTGGGATGCCACGAGTCTGATTATCGACGGTCGGCGTGTCTGTCCCGTGATGGGCGAAATTCACTATTCGCGCCTTCCGCAGAACGAATGGCGGCAGGAGGTGCGCAAAATGAAGCAGGGCGGTGTGACCATCATCGCCACCTACGTGTTCTGGAACCACATCGAGGAGCAGCAGGGCGTGTTCCGCTGGGACGGTCAGCGCTCGTTGCGCCAGTTCCTCGAGGTCTGCAAGGCCGAGGAGATGCCCGTGGTGCTGCGCATCGGTCCGTTCTGCCACGGCGAGGTGCGCTGCGGTGGCATACCTGACTGGATGTATAACCCCTCCCTAACCCTCCCCGAAGGAGAGGGAACTAGTAAGCCTATCCGGATGCGTTCCGAAGACCCGCGGTTCCTTTACTATGTGGAGCGCCTCTACCGGCAGATCTTCACCCAGGTGCAGGGGCTGCAGTGGAAGGATGGCGGACCCGTCATGGCCTGCCAGTTCGACAATGAATACCGAGGGCGCGGCTCCTACCTCATGGCGCTGAAGCGCATCGCCACCAGCATCGGCTTCGACCTGCCGTTCTACACCCGAACGGGTTGGCCGGAGCTCGCCACGCCGGTGCCCTTCGGCGAGATGCTGCCGCTCTATGGCGACTATGCCGACGGCTTCTGGGAACGCTCGCTCGAAGAGACTGCCGGCAGCTACTACAAAGCTTTCAACTTCCGCGCCCCCTCAAGCTTGGGCGAAAACATGGGTGCACTCGATACCAACCAGACCACCACCCAAACACCCACCCCCAACCTGACACCCACCCCCTACCCTTACTTCACCTGTGAGTTGGGTGGTGGCATGATGACCGCCTATCATCGCCGTCCGTACCTCTATCCGGAGGATGCCTATTCGATGGCGCTGGTGAAACTCGGCTCGGGATCAAACCTTTTGGGCTACTACATGTATCACGGAGGTACGAATCCCGATGGTTTGACCTGGTTGAATGAGATGCAGCGCACGCTGGCGACCAACTATAACGACATGCCGGTGAAGAACTACGACTTCCAGGCACCGCTCGGCGAGTTCGGACAGCGCAATTCCCATTACTACTCGTTGCGACCGCTACACCTGTTCATGCACGACTACGGTGAACTGCTGGCTCCCATGGCAGCTCATTTCCCTTGTGAACAGGACATCCCCAAAGGCGATGACAGTCATCTGCGCTGGTCCTTCAGGTGTAATGTGTCCCCCTCGGGGGACGAAAAGGGGGCTCCTGCTTTCGTCTTCATCAACAACTACGAACGCCTGCAGAACCTCTCCACAAAGCGCGATGTGCAACTGGAGGCATGCGGTGTGAAGCTGCCAAAGCTGACCATTCCTGCCGGTACCATGTGTATACTTCCTGTCAACATCGACGGCATTCGCTATGCTACGGCACAGCTGGTTGCCAAGCGCAATGGCAAGATTTATATGCAGCAAATCAAGGGCATCCCAACCACTATCGTTCTTGAAAATGGAAAGACGCTACGCAATGTGAAGGCGCGTGGCACGGAAAAGCCTGTCTGGCAGAACATCTATCTGCTCTCAACGGAGGATGCCGAACACCTCTTCCTCGACGAGACGCCGCAAGACGATATCGGACTTGGTGCCGTTTGCGAGAAAATACGCGACGCAGGACCGCTACGTACGATTACGATGGGAGTAAACAAGGTGGCGG
>Ga0256404_1003545_pt1 | contig 31505 bp, 15 predicted proteins | sample RumenRJG_01DNA_FD_185990 | JGI IMG/M metagenome (GOLD analysis project Ga0256404, IMG submission 185990) | Bovine rumen microbial communities from Lethbridge, Alberta, Canada - RJG_01 | ecosystem: Host-associated > Mammals > Digestive system > Stomach > Rumen | place: Canada: Alberta | collected...
ATCCTGAGGACTGTGAGTACTACATGTGCGGACCTCCGATGATGAGCAAGGCCGCTGTAAAGATGCTGCACAGCCTCGGTGTCGAGGATGACAACATTCTCTACGATAACTTCGGCGGTTAATCAGACAGTCAGGTCTCAAAAATAAAGCAGGCCGCGGGTTGGAAATGCTCCTCCCCGCGGCCTTTTTGCTTCTAAGACAACAGTACCGGCTGTCTCACTTTTCATTCCTGCTTTCCTGGGATTCAGGGGCAGCAGCAGACTGAGGCCTTCTTTTGCCATTGTGCTGTCAGCCTATGGTCAGGATTTGACGCACAATTAGCTTCATGTCCTGTGTGTTTTGCGTTGCGCTTAACACTTTAAAAAAAATTGTTTTCCCTGTAAGTCTGTCAATTTTGAATAATTACTAAGCCACTGTCATTGTTTTTCACTAAGAATTCCGTTGCCATATGGATGCACATCAGGTAATCAGCAGTTTCAGCTCATTTCTTCATGAGTCCTCCCTTTCACTTGCGAACTGGCTGAGCATCCTGCTCCCAAAGACAGAAAAAGACTGGTGGGAAGACTGTGTCCTCGGCAGCCTTAGTCCTGCACAGCGTGATTGTGCTGTTTCGAATGGTTTTGCGAAATTGTCTGATCTAGATTTTGCTGCGCTTCTTAGAGTTGCAAGCAAATCGTGGTATGACCTCAGCGCTGCAGCTAGCCTTCCGAGCATAGGACGGGAGACTGTCAGGGAAATGATTTACATCGATGACAGCTGGTCGCACCGCAGCTCAGATATTCCTGACAAGGATTCAGTAGTTCATGATCTTTCCACTATCAGGAAATTCCTCGGGATGACCGGAGGAAACCAGTCAGTATGTGAGGATATTGAAAAGCTCATCCTTGATATAGGCCGGTCCGGAATTGCTGCAATGCCCGGTCCGGATCGCTCTTGTATAGAAGATAAAACGCCAGGAAAAAGCAAGGTTGGAGATATTCATGAGAACAGCCTTGTTTACCTTGTTGCCTCGCCTGAGACAAGGGGCATTGTTGTTTCGGTAAAGAATATCGGACCAATAGTTAAGTATGGCGTTTTTGTCAACAATTCAGTCCAGAACTTTTTTACAGGGCAGATTGCTCCTGTTGAGGAGAGCGCCGGGTATAACTGGGTCGGAATTGACAGGGTAAGGAGTTTCCTTACCGCATATCAGATTAACAATCCCTCGTCACAGAACCTCTATTCACTGAATGCCGCCAGGATTGACTTCGTTCCGTACCAGTTCAGACCGGCGCTCAAGATGATACATTCCGATGAGCCGCGCATACTGATTGCCGACAGCGTGGGAGTCGGAAAAACCATAGAGGCAGGTCTTGTGATCAAGGAGCTTGAGGCCCGCACTGATCTGAACCGTGTAGTTGTGATATGCCCGAGACCTCTGGTTGCCGAGCGCAAATGGGAACTGGAGATGAAACGTTTTGATGAGGAGTTTGTTCCGCTAGATGGTTCAGCGCTCCGGCAGATTATCTCGGATACAGACCGTGATGGAGAATGGCCATCACGTTACGGTAAGGTGATTATTCCCTATTCAATCTTGGATGCTAGGGCATATAACGGACAGAAGGATAAAAGATTCAGGACATTCGGCCTTTCCGAACTTGATCCAGAGCCCCATTTCGATTTGGTGATAGTTGATGAGGCTCATCACATCAGAAACGGTAGCATGGATAAGGATAAGGCATTCGCCTACAAATGCACAAAGTATTTCTGTGATCATGCAGATGCCGTGATTATGCTTACAGCCACGCCCATCCAGACCAGCGATAATGACCTGTTCACCATTCTGAATGTTCTCCGCCCTGACATTGTCATCGATCAGAACACGTTCAAGATGATGTCTGAGCCGAATGCATACATTTCAAAATCTGTGCATCTGATAAGGTCTTCCGGTGACGGCTGGGCCGGAAAGGCCGCAGCTGAGCTTCGGAGAGTTCGGAAAACGCAATGGGGCAAAGATGTTATTGTCGAAAATCCGCTCTATGACGATATTCTGAGGAGGCTTGAGGCTCCTGAAATAGACAGGGAAGAGAGGATAAGGCTCATTTCTGATATTGAATCGCTTCACAGCTTTGCCGTGATGCTGAGCCGCACAAGGAGGAGGGACATTCAGGATTTCTGTGTCAGGCGGACTCATACTGTTTCTGTCGAGTTCACCGGCTACCAGCAGATTCTCTATGACGAGCTTCTGAATTTTGAGAGTGAGGTGCTTTCTGCACTGCATGATACCGACAATGTCAGGTTCATGATGAGCACAATCACCAGACAGGCCGCCAGCTGTGTCTTTGGTCTTGCGCCTCATATAAAGGACATCATAGAACACCGGATCCAGCAGGTGTATGACGATCCTGAAGTGGATTTATCTGTTTTTGACGGAGAGGCCGGCAATGCAATATCAGCAATGGCAAAAAAGCTGCTCGATATGGCTGGCAGGCTGCCTGATGAGGATCCGAAATTCGATGAGACCCTGAAGATCATCCGCCAGAAGCAGGAAATGCAGAACAACAAAATCATGCTGTTCAGCACATTCAGACATACGCTCGGCTATCTGAGGAGCAGGCTTACAAAACTTGGATTCCGCGTTGAGCAGATTGACGGAAGCGTAAAGGATGAGGATCGCTACAGATTAAAAGCCAAGTTTGAGCTCCCTAAAGATAATCCTGATGCCATCGATATTCTGCTCTTTACGGAGGTAGGCTCTGAAGGTCTGGACTATCAGTTCTGCGACATGATGATTAACTATGACCTTCCATGGAATCCGATGAGAATAGAGCAGCGCATAGGACGAATAGACAGGCATGGTCAGCAGAGCGATGTCGTCAATATTTACAACGTCGTAACTGAGGGGACAGTAGACGCGGAAATATACCATCGCTGCCTGATGCGCATAGGAGTGTTTGAGAGGAATATCGGAGACTGCGAGAAAATACTCGGTGAAATTGCAGAAGGCATTGAGAAGATCGCTATCAGCACAGCTCTGACTGATGAGGAGAGAAAGGAAAAGCTTGAGCAGATTGCCGACAATGAGGTAAGAAAGGTTCAGGAGCTTAACCGCCTTGAGGATGAGGAAAAGGAACTGTTCGGATTCGACTTTACTGAATTCACTGTCTCTCAGGAGATCAAAAAGGCAGAGAGCCCGTGGATTTCACAGTACTGCCTGCAGAAGCTGGTAGAAAATTATCTGACTGAGATGGCCGGACCGGGAACTTACATTATCGGTGATGGTGCCATGAAAAACCTGCGCCTCTCAGCCAGAGTGCGCAGCGCGTTGAAGGACGAGCTGCGCAGGCTTCCCGGAGGGAAAAACGCGCTGAGGCGCGAATGGGAGAACTATCTCTGCGGAACAAAACCGAACCATCCGTTGACATTCGATCCAGATGCGGCAAAGGAACATCGTGAGAGCTTTTTCATAACAGCAATGCACCCACTGGCGAGGCAGGCATCACTTTACTTTTCAGACGGTGAGACATCATATCTTCACCTCCGCCATTTTACCCATGAAATTCCGCCAGGAGATTACGCCTTTTCTGTATATGCATGGAAATATACCGGAATGAAAACGTACACCAGGCTTGTTACTGTTTGTAAGAATGAAACTCTTGAGAAAGAGCTGCCGTCTATTATGGAGTCAGCCTGCGACGCTGACTGCAGCATGAAAGGGGGAAACTTCGACTGGTCGTCTTTGGAGGACATTCATGTTCAAAGATGGATCGCGGAAAAGGAAAAGTACCGGACTGAGGTAAATAACGCGGTTGCATTCAGGCTTGAGAGCTTGGCGAATTCTCACGAAGGCAGAGTCAGAACGCTGAACCAGCATATTGAACATACGTCAAATGAAAATATCAAAATGATGCGTAAAAGTCAGCTTGAGAAAATTGACGCAAGATACGAAAAAGATGCTGCCACAGTAAAAGAAACGTCTCAGAAGGCTGATATATACATGACTCTGCTGGTGAACGGAGTTGTTACTGTCAGGGAGGGCTAATTATGAGCAAACTTGATGAACTGCAGAAAGAGTACGGAAGTCTGGGTAATCGTGATTTCACTGGCTGGCAGAAAGATAATTTCCGTGAAGGACTGAAGGCAATTACTACTAAAGATGTTTCGTCATCAGACGAAGGGAAATCCTATATAGAGCTTTTGAAAAAATACAGGGAAATTATTGCAGAAGATGACAAGCATCATGGTGAAAACTACCTTGAACGTATCAATTCGATTCTTATAGTTGGTGAAGACGGCCTGTACTCGAACACTCTGCGCTTTATTTTTGAACTTATCCAGAATGTCGATGACTGTGAATACGAGTCTCCCGATGATTGCAAACTGGATATGCGCTTTGATTTCAATGAAAACAGGATCATTCTGACTTATAACGAAACAGGATTCACCCCGTTTAATGTTTTCGCTATAACCGGTATTGCCGAGGCAGCCAAAAATATCTCATCCGTACAGAATCAGATCGGAGAGAAGGGCATAGGATTCAAGTCAGTATTCGGAGTTTCTGACAAGGTTCTGATTCGGAGCGGGTGGTTCTCTTTTGAACTCTACAGAGACAATTTCACAATCCCGATCCCGTCCTATGAAAATAAGGAATACTTTCATGGGACGCAGATGACTCTGTTTGTTGCAAGGGGCAATGGCGGAGCAAAATATATCTACGATGAAGTAAAAAAACAGTATTGCGATGAGGAGGCGCTTTTCAGTAAAAATCCCCTGCTGTTTCTCAACAAACTTACTTCCCTTAAGATGTATTTTGATGAATGCAGGTGCATGGAATTTCATGTGTCACGCTCGGAACTTTCTGATGAGCCGGGGGTTCATGTGGAGAAAGAGGTAGAGATATCTGTGAACCTGCATGGCTATGACAGCGATACCGGCAAGGATGTTGATGTCACAGACAAGAAGATCAGGTGTGTCCGCTACTCGTATCCGGTTGTATTCAGTAGGAAGGCATGTCAGTCACGTTACGGTGAGCAGACAGAGGTAGGCATTCCGGACGGTAAGAAAATGGTTTTGCGTGTGATAATGCCATATCCTGAGTACATTAAAGATGTAGGCAATGGCGCTCTTTACTCTTTCCTGCCTACCCAGCAGAAGCTCTCAGTTCCCCTTGTCTGTCATGTTCCGTTCAAGCTTGCCGGCTCTAGGGAATTCGTTGATCCGCAGGGTGAGAATTTGTGGTTTACTGAGGCGCTTCGTTATCTTTCCGAACTGACAGATAAGGCATACGATGATTGGAAAACAGTCGTCAAGGAAGAAATTGTCCGGTATCTCCCCGGTTTCAGTGAGTACCTGTTTGACATTGACAAAAACAACAGCAAGGAGCGGTGCCTCAGGAAAGATGATTTTTCTGGGAGCCACTATCTGAGTCTGCCCTTGTTCCTTGCCGTTGATGGCAATTATCACAGAGCATCAGATGTTTTCTGCTTTGATCAGAAAGAGCAGATTGCTGAGCAGGAAAAAGTCAGCAGTATGATGGGATTCAGGAACCTGCTGTTTGTCACCTCGTATCCTGTCAGTAAGCTGCACCTTAAAACTGAGCGGGATATCAAGAACCGGCTTTTCATAAGGGCTTTGTCTGAGCCTTCTGTGACTGCAGAAATCCTGGATTACCTGGACTCGGCAAAATACAGCTATCCTGATGATCTTGACGAGGAAAATCTGTCCTTTACCGCTGAGCAGATTGAGATTTTTTTCAGACATCCAAAACTTGCCGGGCTGCTTAAGTCAATCGGCTGCCGCTCTATTAATAATAATAAACAGCCTCCGTTTATGGTTAAGTCTCTTTTGCTTCTTAAGAACATAGGTGACGTGCTGTACGATGGTTTTGAATTGGCCGAAACTCCGCGCAAAATAGAAGCCTTCATGAAGTCGTGCGGCAGCAAATGCATCTGCCTTGATATTGATGATGATGCTTTCCTGCCGTGCCGCAACGCTGTTATCCTCTCGGAGAGAAGCACTCAGGCGTCCTTTGCCTCTCTGTGTTACGCAATAGATAAAAGAGACACTTTTGCAATTCGCATAAAGCTGCGGGAGGCTTCAAAGCAGCTGGATCAGTCTGTAGAAAGCGAGGAAGGCACAGTAGCTGACTATCTGCGCAATCTTGGTAATGTCCGGCGTGCGATCAAGGACGCTCTAGGAAATGACGGATACAGAAGCTATATAGATCTGATCCTCAAATCCGGAACTGATAAAGGGCGTTTTATCCAGGAAATTCTTCAGAATGCCGATGACTGCGATTACCCAGATGGAGCTGTTCCGTCATTTTCGCTGATTCGGAAGGGAAATACTGTTGTTACAGAATACAATGAGACCGGTTTCAGCAGGGCAAACGTCCGCGCAATCACTGCTATCGGCGAGTCAACCAAAAAGAGGCTTGTTGACGGCAACCTGAAGGTCATCGGTGAAAAGGGAGTCGGGTTTAAAACCATATTTGCAGTTGCCGCAGAGGTCAGAATATACAGCGGGGAATACTCTTTCTCCTTAAGTGACCATGAGCCGACGATCCCCAAGATGATAAAGTTTCCGGAAGATGAAACATATGCCGGCACAAGGATGGAGGTTGTTTTAAGAAGACCTGAGTCCTTTCCCACCTACGATGAAAAAACTATCCTGAAGTTATGTCTGTGCCTTCGCAGGCTGAGGTCAATTAAACTCGGATCTCATGATGTAAAAATTGAAGATACCGATGGGCAGCGGCTTATAACCATTGATGGCAAAGAACATATATTTGAGCGGTTTACCCATGTATTCACTGTCACTGACGAACTGGCGCTTGAGGAGCGCAGGCACGGATCGCGGGCAATATCACCTGAACAGACCATCATTTGTATTGTTCCTAATGAGACAGACATACTCAAGGAATATGCCCTTTATAACGGCCTGCCTACCAAGCATAGAATGAAAATACCTCTGGTGATTGACGCTCCGTTTGCGCTGACCACGTCACGTGAGGAAATTGAAACGGACAGTTCTGCCTGGAATGATATTGTCCGCAGGGAACTTTATTATGCAGTGATGAAAGTAATCGATTCCTTGAAGGAAAAGGAGCGTGAGAGAATCTTCAGATTCATGAGATTCGTTCATAACGGCAAATCTTATGAAAATGACATTTCAGACTGTCCGTATCTCAACGCATCAAGCGATTTTCTGAGTGTACTTAAGTCAAGAGAGATACTGCCGACGTTTGACAGGGAAGCGTTCGAAATACCTAAGAGGAAAGTTGCCTACAGGTACCCAGAGGTGGCAAATATCCTTTTCAGGAAAAATAAATTTGCCGACATTAGGCCGCTGGCTGTCATTGATGTGAAAACTCCGGCCTATGATATGGCACTCAATGCACTTGAGTGTGAAAAAGCGCCATTCAAAGATGTCTTTGCGATAGTTTCAAACAAAGATTCAAACTACGCAGAACAGTTCATAGATGAACAGGCATTCCGCACGGAACTATATAAATTTCTGAAAAATACTCCACATGAATTTAAAGAACCGGTAAAACAGCTGGCTATTATTCCGGTATTTGGAAAAACAGAAGGAAGTACAGAGTATATCAGCTGGATGAATGGACGCATTTTCGTAAAGCCGGGGACCAAAGTATCTGCTGGAAATTACTATGTTTTGAACGAAAATCTGCTGACTAAAACAGATTGTGAGGAAATTTTCTCAGTTAATATCAATGAAATGAATGAGGAGTATGAGCGCAACCAATACGAACAACAGTTGAAAAAAATCCTGCAGACCGGAGATCTTGAAGACATATACTGCTTCATAATCAGTGAGTATCAGTCTGGAAGACTGGATCGATACGATGCGTTCTGGGCACTGCGCGGTGCTGACAGACTGCCGCTGAAGAATGGTCTTGGAGAAATAGTTGATAGCGCCTCCTCTCCGCTGTTTATGTGTGATCATGCTGATTATTTCCCCGTTAAAATGATTCAGAGTGTGATTGTCAATGATGAATGCACTGGATTTGCAAGGAGGATTAATAAATTTAAAGATCTGAAAGAAATTCACCCTGAAGATTTCCATTATCAGGAAACGCTGACAGCTGATGATGTGGAAATGCTTATGGCGCCGTCAGAATACAATGATGAAGAGCCTTACTTTAAGAACTGGCAGGAAATACTTCGGTACTTTTACCGGGCTGAACTTTTGTCTGATGAACTTATTGAGACATATGACCTGGAATTTTTAACTGACAGGCGCATAGATGCCGAAGAAACCGCCAGTTATGAGTTTCCCTCCGAGCCTGCCAGTGACAGAAACGCAATTAGAAACCATGTACGCAGGCAATGGCAGAACCCTGTAAAGATCGTCTCTGTAGAAGTCAAGAGAACTGTTCAGAGAGGACAGAACCAGGACGGTTCGACTTTTGACCTTGACAGAGATGATGCCCGTCAGGGGGCATTGCGTACATATTCACCGTACGAAGAACCTCAACTATGTTTTTGTCAGATGTGCGGTAAGGTCAAACCGCAAAGGCTTATTGAGGTGAACAACATTGAATCGTTGCCAAAATACTTTTTCCCTCAGCTGAGAATCGCCCTGTGTCTTGACTGTAGCAAGCATTTTAAATCGTTGAGGAACAACCAGATAATAAGAGAAAAATTCCTGGAGGCTATAAAAGATGCTCAAATCTGGGATGAGGGAACAGTCGAGATTCCTATAGGACATGACGATACGATAAAGTTTACAGGCAAACATCTGGCAGAGGTTCAGGAAATTCTTAAACAGATGCCGGGGGAATAAACAATACCTCTGTACGATGTCCGGAAGGGAAGTCTGGGGCTTATGGCTCTTTCTGCTATATTTTCCTGTAAGAATTCAGCGCAGATGGCATTGATAGTAGGTATGTGACCTTGTCTGCGCTGTAATCCCTGCATGCTTGATGAACCGTGGCAAATGGGGTATTTTGTGAGCATCGGTCGTAGCTGCCGGCTCATGCCGTCCGCCTTCGGAGCATTATGGCAGCGTAAATCCGGATACTCTCCGGGGAGGTTTCAATGAAGACTCATAGATCTGCATTACTGCCGGCTATCTCCAGAGGGACTGAGACCGGGCTCCTTCCGGCCATCCTTATCTCCCTTCTGTGCCTTGCGCCTGTCTCCTGCGGCGACGGCGGAGGGAAGGAGCTCGTCTCAGGGGAGCTCACCTCAGACGGCTCCATGAACATCGGAGGGACGACCGTAAGCGTCCATAAGGGGATTGTGAGGGCAGGGCGCACCTCATACGGCCTGGTGCCGCCAGGATCAAGAGTGTTCGCCAAGAAGATGAATGACGGCTCTGTCCTCATCACGGTGAACGGCGAGCGGCGCTATCCCGAGTCGCAGAAGGGGGACACCGGCCGGGGCGGCACGCTGCCAGCCCCGAAGCTGATGGGAAAATGATTTCTGTATGCGCTTTTTTCAGAGGATAAGACAATGAACAGGCTTTTCTGCCTCCTCATCATCGGAGGCGCAGTCTCACTCGCCGGATGCTCGGCATCATCCACCACGGCCGGCCAGGTAAGCATGTTCGAGGACGGCGAGATTGCCGGGGCAACCATGATCGACATGAAGACCCGGAAGTATGACTCCTTCAGGAACTCGCTCCTCGGCAGCATCGGCGGAGCCGTTATCGGAAACCTTATCGGCGGCCGCACTGGATCGACCATTGCCGGGGCAGGGCTCGGCCTCCTCGCGGGCTCGGCGGGGACAGAGCTCGCGAACCGCACCGGTGACGGACTCAGGCTTGAGGTGGTGACTGACGGCGGCTCCTACATGCTCGACGAGCCGTTCTCCTGCGATCTGAAGCCCGGGGCCAGGATCCGCGTTATCCAGGGCAGCGAGGGCGCTGACGTGCAGGTCTGGAAGGACGGGGCTTTCAGGGTTCCCTCCGACACCGGTGAGGATGACTGCCCGGCTTACTATAAAAAGGTCAGGACCGGCTTCGCCGGAGGCGGCTCAGAGACGAGGCCGCACCGCGCTGATCCTGCAGACTGATGATAATTCAAGCGGACAGATGACAGCGTCTGTCCGTTTCTCTTCACTGCCTGGCTGATATTTCTGTTCTTATTCGCTGCTGTGCTGTATCATATGAAACTGTTTTCCGGCAGTCCCGCCGGTGTCTTTTGGAGCTCACATGAATAATAAAGTTGCTGCCGGTGCGCTGTGCGCCGCTATAGTCATCGGAGCCGGCGTGTATTTCGGCGGTGTAGTCTTTACCAAGCATCAGGCCGACAAGATGCTTCCGTCAGCGCTCGAGAATGCCAACAAGCAGCTCGACGCCAAGGGAACCGGGCTCCGGATAGACTATGAGCGCCTCTCTGACGGCCTCATGAGCGAGAAGGGAAAGATTACCATGATCTGGGATCCGGTACGCAGCACCGTCGCAAACCTCTCGCCTGCCGACATCGCCTCAATCGGGCGGCAGAACCTTGTCCTTGAGGGAGACATTGACTACGGCTTCCTCTCCTATGACAGCAGGTTCAGGACTGTCTCAAGCTCAATGGACCAGAAGCTCAGGGAGTACGGCCTCAAGAGCTTCCCTGACATAAAGATAAACGTCAGCGGCGGGGTAAGCGGCAAGCTGAACGCCAGTGTCCTGGTGCCGGAGACCGAGCTCAAGTCCGAAAAGAACGGCGGCACCTTCAGGCTAAGGGAGGCGAAGATCAGCTACAGCGCTGACGCGAAGACCGGAAAGCTCATTGAGGGAAGCGTAGATGCCGGCGGGGCAGTGATCAGCGCAAAGGATGATGCCGGCGCTGTCACGGTGAACATCGGCAAGGTGAAGAGCGATGTTGAGGAGTCAGGCAGGCTTGACTCTTTCGTCGAGTCCGCATCATTTGACTTCCAGCCCAAGTCAGACACGGATCACTCGCTTAATGTCTCCTCGCAGGAAATCCGGGTCAGGAGCGGCATGGACGGGAGCGACTTCAGCTATAAGCTTTCTGCCGGCAACCTCGTGTATACCATCAGCGGCAAGCGCGCCGAGAAGCCCGTGAAGGGCGTTTTCACCGTCGATGACGCGCAGCTTGACTTCAAGGTCAGGAACGCCCAGAAGGGCCTTGAGGAGGCCCTCGGCGGCAGCGACGAGCAGGCACTGCTCCGCTACATCAGGGCAAACGGCCTTGACATGACAGCGGATCTCGGCGGAAAGTACGGCAAGGGCGACATCTCCCTGAAGGCTGACGCGCAGATCGAGAAGGGCTTTGATCCGACCAACTACGCGCAGATTGCCGGGAAGGTTCAGGCGAAGGCCTCGGTCAGCATCCCGAAGGCCCTGATTGCTGACATCGACAATACCAGTGAGGCATTCGGCAACACCTCGAACATCTCCGACATGATGCTGATGGTAAAGGATTACCTCAAAATCACCGACAGCACCATCTCGACCGATGCCGAGCTCAAGGGCGGGCACCTGAAGGTCAACGGAAAGAATGTAATGTAAAGCCGCTCAGGCATCAGGCTCAATTCGCAGGGAGCAGGAGGCACGGCCGCCTGCTCCCTGTTTTATAATCGGCTGGAACCAGTGATGCGGAGGCTCTATGCAGTTCATGATTGACAGTGAGGGCTGGATTGAGGGCGTGAGGCGGGTGCCGAGCCCGTTCTGCGATGACAGGCCGGAGGGCGAGATCTCGCTCCTTGTCGTCCACAATATCTCCCTTCCTCCCGGGAAGTTCGGCGGCGGATATGTCGAGAAGCTCTTTACGGGAACGCTTGATCCGAAGGCGGATCCCTACTTTGAGCAGATTGCGCTCATGCGCGTCTCATCCCACTGCTTCATAGAAAGGAATGGCCGCGTCACCCAGTTCGTCCCGTTCCTGAGGCGCGCCTGGCATGCCGGGGTGTCGCACTACGAGGGGCGGGAGAAGTGCAACGACTTCTCGGTAGGCATAGAGCTTGAGGGCACGGATCACGAGCCGTACGAGGATGCGCAGTACGAGGCGCTATCCTCGCTGACGGCAGAGCTCATCAGGGTTTACCCGGAGATGAGCATAAACCGGATGACCGGGCACTGTGACATCGCGCCGGAGCGCAAGACAGACCCCGGCGAGGCCTTTTACTGGGAGCGCTTCAGGAGGCTCGTCGAACAGAAGTGCGCCGGCCGCTCCTGACCATTCATCCTTCCTTTTTCTGCTCCGCATCGCCGTCAGCCGCGGGGCGTTTTCTTCTTCCGGGTATTACCGCGATCATGGTCGCGGTGAACATCAGCGCGCAGCCCGTGAAGGCCTGCGCGGTCATCCTCTCGCCGAGGAACAGCACTCCCGCGAGGGCGCCGAAGGCGGACTCCAGCGAGAGGACAATCGATGCTCCGGCGGGGTTTACTCCTCTCTGCCCGACAATCTGCAGCGTATAGGCGATGCCGTTCGAGACGATGCCGCAGTAGAGGATGGCCGGCATTGCCGCTTTGATTGCCTCCCAGGAGTCAGGGCCGTTTATGACGGCTAGCACCAGGCCGAGGACCGATGCGACCACGAACTGTCCGAACGAGAGGAGCACGCCGTCGACCCTCCGGACCCAGTAGTCGATGACCTGCACATGGACGGCAAAAAGAAGAGCGCACATGAGCACCATCGCATCCCCTGGCTCCATGGAGAGGCTCTGTCCCCTGAGCGTGAGGAAGCCGAGCCCGGTGGCAGAGATGGCAACGGCGATCCAGATCCTGAGCCTGTTTTTCTGTCCGAGAAAAAGCCCGAGGACCGGGACCAGGACCACGTACATCGCCGTGATGAACGATGCCTTGTGCACGTCAGTGTACTTGAGCCCGTACTGCTGGAAGCTCTCGGCCGCAATGAGGCAGGCGCCGACGGCAAGCGATCCCCATATGAAATCAGATTTGCTGCTTTTCCTTATTGCGCTTCCTCCCTTTACCCTGATCCTGGAGGCGATCATGATTACCGGAACCAGGAACAGCGCACCGATGAGCGTGCGGAAGAAGGTGAAGGTGAACGGCGACACGTAGTCCATGCCGAGCTTCTGCCCGACGAAGCCGCCGCCCCAGCCTAGGGCGGTCAGAAGAAGGAGAAAGTACTGTCTGAGTGCGAACATGGGAAATTCCGGACAAAAAAAAGGCGGATCTCTCAGGAGATCCGCATCATTACATACATGAGACGCTGCGGCTCAGTGCAGATCAGACCAGGCGCTCCGCGACCTTTGCCCAGTCGATGTGCTCGCAGAACTTCGCGAGGTAGTCAGCCCTTCTGTTCTGGTAGTCGAGGTAGTAGGCGTGCTCCCATACGTCAACGGTCAGAAGCGGGGTGAAGCCGTCAGTTATCGGGCAGCCGGCGTTCGAGGTGCTGACGATGGAGAGGGTGCCTCCCTTCTTAACGAGCCAGGTCCAGCCGGAGCCGAAGTTGCCGGCAGCTGCGGCCTTGAACTTGCTGAGAAACTCGTCAAGCGAGCCGAAGGAATGCTCGATGATGGCAAGCACCTCAGGGGGAACGCTGGTGCTCTTCGGGGAAATCGACTCGAAGTAGAACTGGTGGTTGAAGACCTGGGCGGCGTTGTTGAAAAGCGGCCCCTTTGCGGTCTTGATGATGTCAGTCAGGCTCTTTGACTCATCGGCGGTTCCGGCAATGAGCTTATTGGTGGTATCAACGTAGTTCTTAAGGTGCTTTCCGTAATGGAAGGAAAGCGTGCTGGCGGAAAGGAATCCCTCAAGGGCATCCTGTGCGTAGGGAAGGGCGGGCATCTGAACAGCCATATCTATCTCCTGTGATGAATGAACCTACTGATCCTGTTTGCGGTATCCGGTTCTGCCTCTGATTATAGCGTCATAAGCGTCCTGCTCCAATATCAATGAGAGCTCCAGGCAGGGTGCTCTTTTAAGATGCGGACAAGCCAGCGGATGGCCGCGGTACGCTGGAGGTCCTTTCTCATGGTCATGAAGGTCTGCATGGCGCAGAAGGGCTTCGGAAGCTCAAGAAGCCTCATGCTTCCCTCATCCGCGTAGCGGCGCACGGAGGATTCCGGGAGGAGGGCCGCCCCCATGCCGGCGCTTACCGCGGCCGCAATGGCTGCGGTCGAGTCCATCTCGGCAAATCCCGAGGGACGGATGCCTTTTTCCTCCATGAGCCTCTCCAGGACCTTCCGGTACGAGCAGCCCTTCCTGAAGACCACTGCCGTGCGCCCTGTGAGATCAGGCAGCGTCCTGAAGCCGCTTTCGCCTGAGGAGACGGCAAGGCACAGACTCTCCCTGATGAACGGCGCCGCCTCAAGGTCTGATGAGAGAGGAACCTCGCCGGTGAAGGCAATGTCGGCGGATCTGCCGGCCACGGCCTCCGCGAGCGCTTCTGAATTTCCGGTCATGACGCTGAGTGAGACATCAGGGTACTTTGCATGGTAGGCGGCAAGGATCCCGGGGAGGACTGTCTCAGCTATGGTCTGAAGCGAGCCGATCCTTATTGCGCCTGACGGCACGCTGTCGTCCCGGAGCTCGCTTTCCGTCTCGTCCGCAAGCTCAAGGAGCCTCACGGCCCTCGCGAGCAGGAGCTCGCCTTTCTTGGTGAGGCTCACTCCTTTCCTGCTCCGGCTGAAAAGCTCAGTACCAAGCTCCTTCTCGAGGCGCTGCATCCTCTGCGATACGCCCGACTGCGCGCAATGGAGCGCTTCGGATGCCGCCAGGAAGCTCCCTGTTTCCGCAACGGCCCGGAAAATGCGCATGTCGGCGAGCTCAAGCATCACTGTCATCCTCTTTTAGTTATCTCTTTGTATGATATCAGATCCAATAAAAATATCATTGAATGAGATATCAAATGCTGTTAATATATAATCAAATCAGATATTAGCAACCAGTTTAATATCATATTATCTGATATCAGGAGCTCTCATGAAATACTCAAGGATTTCCATCGGCGGCATAAGCATGTTTTACCGGGAGTGCGGCAGCAGTGAGAAGCCCGTGATGCTCCTCCTGCACGGGTTCCCGAGCGCGAGCCACCAGTTCAGGAGCCTCATGCCGCGGCTAGAGGCTGACTTTCACTGCATCGCGCCCGACTATCCCGGCTTCGGTCAGTCTGACGCCCCGGGGCGGGAGAGCTTCACCTACTCCTTTGACAGCCTCTCGCTTTATGTGGAGAAGCTCATCGACGCGCTCGGCATCGGGAAGTTCTACATGTATGTCCTCGACTACGGTGCGCCAGTGGGCTTCCGCATCGCTCTCCGGAGACCTCAGAGCATCCTCGGCATCGTGAGCCAGAACGGCAATGTCTATGAGGAGGGGCTCGGGAAGAAGTGGGAGAAGAGGCGGGAATACTGGGAGAAGAGGCGGGAATACTGGGAGCACCCCGATGAGGAGATGAGGAAATTCTTCGAGTCGGCCTTCGCCCCGGAGACGATCATCGGGCAGTACACCGCGGGAGAGAAGGAGGGTAGCATCGCGCCTGACGGCTACAGCCTCGACATTTACTACTCGAAGAGCGATGGCTATGCGGAGCGGCAGAACGATCTAATCCTGGACTACCGCTCGAATGTCGCGCTGTACCCAGAGTTCCAGAAATATCTCCGCGAATGGAAGCCCCGGCTTCTTGCCTGCTGGGGCAGGAACGATCCGAGCTTCATCTGGGCAGGAGCAGAGGCGTTCCTTCGGGATGATCCGAACGCGAGGGCAGTGCCTCTTGACGGAGGGCACTTTGTCCTGGAGTCGCATGACCGGGAAATAGCGGATCTCATCCGCGGCTTCTTCGCTGAATGACGCATCCGGGCAGGGCGGTGCCGCGCAGGTTTCAGTCAGAGCAGATCCTGCAGCCCGTCCCTGTTGTAGTTCCCGTCCTTGTCCTTCGTGCAGGTCCACCTGAACTCCGGGACGGCGTACCTCACCTCGATGAGGCCTCCGTCCGCGGGGATGAAGAGATCAATTCTGTCATCGCCGTTCCTGAACGAGTACAGGGTGCCGCTGCCGTCATCCTGCCTTCCGTCATGGGCGGTCCTGACCTCGGTGTATTTCTCACGGAGGATGCCGAGGACCTCGTCGCCCCTCGCCTTTTTGATCTTTGCAGCCACGGCCGCGGCGCGCTCATTTCCGTCAAACGACACATCAAGCGAGAAGAGGCTTTCGTCCTCTATCTGCGAGGTGTAGACGCCGAAGGACGGATAGTCCTCGCAGCCGCTTTTCCCCTTGGAGAAATAGGCGGGGTATTTCCCGGCAAATTCCTGGAAGGAGGTACTCCCGAGGGCAATTCCGAAGGACTCGGTTCCTTCGGCATATGCGGAAGGTGAAAGCAGAAGGGCGGCGATCAGGCCTGTCAGAAATCTTTTCATTCTCTGCATCAGGATGCGGCTGTCTGGCCCGGCCGAAAAGGACCGGGCAGTGCGTCAGTCTATCCTGAAGGTGTCTCCTTTTTTCTTGGCGATGTTCAGCATGTGCTCGGCAAGCAGCAGCCCGGACTCCACCTTGGTCCTGCCGTAGTGGGCGCCGACGCTTATCGTGGCTCTGGTGCCCTCAAGCTGCGGGATGCTGATCTTCCTTGTCTCCTCGACGCTTTCCCTGCAGCATCTGATGAACTCAGCCTGGGGGATGTCATGGCAGACCACGGCGAACACGTCCCCGCCGTAGCGGCAGACAACGTCGTTTTCCCTGAAGCAGGATTTCACTGTCCTAGCGCAGGCGCGGAGCACCTCGTTTCCTGCCTCGTCGCCGAAGCGGTCGTTGAGCAGCTTGAGCCTGTCGATGTCAAGGAGCACGACTCCGTCAGCCTGCAGGAAGGCAAGCTGCTCGTAGAAGTAGCGGCGGTTCCTGGTCTCGGTGAGCTCGTCAATGTAGGCCTCGCGCTGCACCTCCATGACCTGGTTCTTCAGTGAGTAGAGGTCTATCTCTGACTTGAGCGAGCTTTCAGGGAGCGAGTAGACCGCCTCCATGGCATAGGGCTTCCTGTCTATCTCGACATACTGCGAGATGACGATATAGATCCTGCTGCCGGCGAACTCCAGCTTGATTTCCCTGGACTTCGCGGCAAATGCCTTGGCGGACACGCAGTTCTCGCAGCGATCCCCGCGGTTCCAGAGGTTGAAGCACATGCCGCTCGTCTTCCTGACGCTTCCGTCGTCGCTGACCTGGTAGACGGCCTGGCTGCTGACGTCGAGCACCCTGACCATGTCGAACACAGTCCCGAGCTCGCGCATCCTGATCTTCGCCTCCTCGGCCGTAAGCCTCGGGAAGTCTGAGGATACGGCGGGCGCGGGCTCCGGCCTCGTGACCCAGTTCCTGACATGCTCGTCATGATCCGGGTTGCTTCCCGGAGTGTTGCCCGAGGCGGTGCGGGAAACGGCATCCTGCATGCGGCTGAGCTCGCCGTACCTGGAGTAGAGCGCGTAGCCCGAGTCGAAGCTCAGCGTCACAGGGGTGTCGCCGACTGAATGCACTCCGGAGAGGAAGCCCGTGACGGTCTCCCTGATCTCGTCGAGATCCGCGTAGCTGCCGCACTCGGTCACGATGTCGAATCTGTCGCCCGAGCGGAAGGCAGCCTTGCTGCCCTCGGGGATCTTCCTTGAGATGCCCGAGGAAATCTTCCTGACGAGCTCGGCGTAGAGCTTGGCCCCGAACGAGTCGCGGAAGCTCCTGAGCGATGATATGCGGAACTCGATGAGCCCGAAGTCCCTGCCTTCGGTATCGAAGAGCTGCGCCGCATTGTCGAGCTCCCTGAGGAGCCCGTTCTCGTTGAGAAGCCCGGAGAGCTTGTCGCTGCTCGAGTGCCTTGCGAAGGACATGGCGAGCGCGGCGGCGTTCGTGATGTCGATGAAGTAGCCTACGAGTCCGACGATTTTCCCGCCGCGCCTCACAGGGACCTTCGAGGCCATGATTTTCCTGACCTCGCCGTCAACCAGGCACTCGCCGACCGCCTCGGTGATGACCGCGCCGTCCCTGAGGACGCTCTCCTCATCCCACTTGAAGGGCTCCGGATCCGGGTGCCAGTGCATGTCCTCGTCGTTCTTGCCGATGATGTCGTGCAGGGTGAGGCCGTAGTAGCGGAGGAACGCGTCGTTCGCGCCGAGGAACCTTCTGTTCCTGTCCTTCCAGAAGAAGCCGATCTTCTGCTGGGCCGACATGGCCTTCCACAGCGACTCCTCGATGATCCACTCCTCGCCGGCGGTGCCTGCAGCGATGTCAGGCGGGACCGTGCCGTTCCCTGAAATTTTGCTGATGAAGGTCTCGTCCCAGCCGGCGAGGTTCCCGGAGACGGAGAGCAGGCAGTGCCTGACGCCTCCGGAGGTGCTCTCGGAGATGGTGACCCTCTTCAGGGGATAGGAGCCGTCGCTCTGCCTGATGTGGAAGAAGGCGTTCAGCGCTCCGCGCGGGGTGCCGGCGAGGCGCTCGGTGAGATCGCGCGTGCTGACGAAGCCGAGGTAGCGGTCGCGCTCCTGCTCCGGGAGGTACTCCGCTGCGTAGGCTGCAGACGCCTCGTCGGCGGGCAGCGACTCGAGCCTCCTGACGCCTGAAAGAGCGCCGAGGATATAGGACCAGCGGCCGCTGTCAGGGCTGAGCTCCCATATGCTCTCGCATATCCCGCCGGCGGCTGACGCGATGCGGTACTCCGCCTCGGACCTGCCGGCTGAGGCCTCTCTTTCCTGAACACTGATGAAGTATGCGGAAAAGCCCTCGTAATCGCAGACCGGATCCGCGGAGACGAGGCCGGTGAAATCGCTTGAGGAGAAATTGCCGGAGGCTGTCTTCCCGGATGACGAGGCCTCAGCCGTAAGCCTGATGATGAGATCGCCGAATGAGGGGTTCCTCAGCGCCTCGCGCTTCCTTATGCAGTCCGGATCGCTCCCGGTGAGCGTCAGGAACAGCTCCCTGAACTGCCTGCTGGCGTAGGCGAACCTCTTGCGGCCGCCTGCCGATGTCAGTATGGCGGCGGGGATCTCGCTCTCCGCCCCGCCGGCTGAAGTGGGATTGAGCGGATCAAGCACGTTGAGCGAGCAGAGGCGGCGGTAGAACACGCTTTCCTTCTGCGACTCGGAGCCGCGGGAGCGGAGCTTGCTGTCGGACATCAGCCTGTCTATCGGTGCTGGCTTCGCGAACAGGAACCCCTGCGCGAAGGAGCATCCTGACGATCTCAGGAACTCGAGCTGCTCGGGGGTCTCGGTGTTCTCGGCGAGGGTCATCACGCCGAGGCGCTTGCAGGTGTCGATGATGCCGCGCATGACGGCGGACTGCCTCTCGTTCCGGCGGCGCATGGCCAGCATGTCTATCTTCACGAGGCTGAAGCTCAGCTCCTGAAGAATGCCTAGCGACGAGCCGCCGGTGCCGAAGTTGTCAAGCCAGACCTCGAAGCCGTCACGGTGGAACTCGCTGATGTGCTTTCCGACCAGCGCGCCGCTGCCCCTCACCGCAGACTCCGGGATCTCGAAGCGGATGAAGGCATGCGGCACGTGGTAGGCCCCGAGAATGGAGTTGATCCTGCCGTGGAGATCCGGGAAGCGGAGATCGCTCTCGCCGAGGTTGATGGAGACCGGGCCGCACTCCAGACCGTCCTTCTCCGCATGGTACCAGGTCCGGCAGACCTGCTCGAGGACATAGAGATCAAGCTTGTAGAGAAGCCCTGCCTTGCCGAGCGCAGGGATGAACTTCGCGGGCTGGAGGAGGCCGTAGACCGGATCATCCCAGCGGGTCAGTACCTCTGCGCCGGCTATCTTGCCGGAGAGCACGCCGATGACCGGCTGATAGAAGAGCCTGATCCAGCCTTTCTCGATGGCCTCGTCGATATGGGAGACGAGGTAGTTTCCCATCATCCGGCCGGATTCCATCTCAGGCTCGAAGCGCTTCACGGGAAGGCTCTCGTCGCCTTTCGCCTCCTCGGCGGCAAGCCCGGCGCGATCAATGGCAATTCCGTTGTCAGTCTCGGTTCCGTCCAGGGTGTAGACGCCGGCATAGATGCGGACGGCCCCTCCGGCGCGCATCTCGTCCGCAATCTGCCCGATGACCCGCTCGGCCCTGCTGTCCTCGACGAGCGCGATGAACCTGTCCGCCGAGAGCCTGGCGGCAAGCTCGCTGCCGAGGCTCCGCCTGATGGCGTCGGCGAGGGAGGCAAGCAGGGCGTCCCCTGCGGAGAAGCCGTTGTCGCTGTTGTATTCGCTGAAGTCCAGGATGCTGATTGAGACCACGTCCCAGGGGCAGGCGAGCACGCCGCGCCTGAGCTGGTTCCTGAACGACTCGAGGGTCATCATGAAGCGGGGAACGTCAGGAAGCCCCGTGACGGCATCAGTTGACGGCTCCGCTGCCGCTCCGGCGCTGCGGTCTGCCATGTCGCAGGCGTGCATCGCGTTGTGCTCGCTTCCGTCAATTGCATGCACGCCGGTGCGTAGATCCGCTGGGGACATGGGATTGACCGGCATGATCCGGTGGATTCTGCCGAGAAGCATCCCGGTGTCGGCGCTTTTCACTACAGCGTAGAAATGATCGTCGGAGAAGCGCGCGAGCCGGTTGGTGCCGAGCTCGTTGCGGAGCGTCATGGCGGTGGTCTTGAGGAGCTCATCGCCCTCGTACTTCCCCTTGGCGGCGACGAATGTCCTGTACTCGGGGATGCTGAACGAGAGTATCGACCACTCGCCTTTCCCGGTGCCGAGCCTCGCGTCCCTTACGATGGGCTCGACCGCGCTCCTGAAGCACTGCCTGTTGAGGAGTCCCGTAAGCGGATCATGCTTCTCGAGGTGCTCCGCCGCGGCCGCGTCCCTTCTCCTCCGGATCATGAGCGAGAGGCAGCCGCAGATCATGGGGAGGACTGACATGCACTGCTCCAGGAGATCCTCCGCCGCGTCGCAGATGCCGGCGAAGCCGATGCGCTTCCCTTCGATGGAGAGCGGGCAGATGACCATGCGGCTTAGACTCTCCAGGCTGAGGGCGGTGCAGGTCTCCGGGCGGTCATGCCTGAAGGCGTCCATGTCGGAGATGATGAAGCCCTGTCCGTCCCTGAAGGCCTCAAGCATGTCGGAGAGGGCGGAGTCCGGCAGGTTTTTCACCCTGACGTTGCCGCTCTCGCTTCTTGACCAGAGGAAGGTGTTGTCAGAGGTGCCGTTGCCGTTTGACTCGAAAATGAAGACTGACGAGGCGCTGAAGATGGCGCCGAGCTCCCTCAGGAACACGCTGATTGCCGAGGTGGGGTCAATTTCACCGCATGCGGACGCCATCGCGGCGCTGATCCTGCCGGCGATGCCAGCGGAGCCGTTCCCGGACGGAGATGCCTGATCTCCGGAGAATCCGAATTTTCCGTACTTTTCCATTTTGTGTCTTCCGTGCAGCGCTTTTATGATTGTTATAAGCCCCGGCGGGGTATCTTAGTGGCTGCATAGAGACATGTGGCCTGCGCCGGACAGCCGCCTCTGTACAGTTTACACGCAAATAGCAGGGAAAAAACAGATTTTGATCTTAAAAAGCCGTTCTGTCAGCCGCCTGGCACAGAGATGTCTGGTTTCAGGCGGAGATCTGTCCGGGACAGCCCCTCCCTTCAGGGGCATGCCCTGGTGACGGGGCGGCTGATGCGGCAGCCGGATGAGCGGGAACCGGAAGAAAAGGCCGGCCTGTCCTATTTGCGGCAGGCCGGCTGAACAGGGCCGGCGCCCCGTTCAGCGGGAGTCAGTCTGCGGTGAAGGTGTCCCCCTTCTCCCTTGACTCCCTGAGGAGACGCTCGGCCATGATGAAGCCTCCGCTGACCGGCCTCCTTCCGTAGTGCCCGCCGATGCTTGCCGTGATGTGCGCGTCGGGGTACCCCGCTATCTCCGCGCTCCTCACCGCCGTCACCGTATCCCCGCAGAACCTCCTGAAATCGTTCTGCGAGATGTCATGGCAGATGACGGCAAAGATGTCCGCGCCGTAGCGGCAGACCATGGCGCCGCAGCCGAAGGAGGCGTATATGGCCCGGACGCAGGCCCTGAGCGCCGCGTCGCCTGCCCTGAGCCCGAATTTCTCGTTCACTTTCTTAAGTCCGTCGATGTCGACCGCGGCGACGGCGTCGGCCTCAAGGAAGGAGAGCTGCTCGGTGAAATAGCGGCGGTTCCTGGTGCCGGTGAGCTCGTCGGTCCAGGAAGTGCTCCTGCCGTCCAGGATCTTCTGCCTGATCCCGTCCCAGGGGAAGTCCCGGCTCATGGCGCCTCCGGAGAAGGCGCAGGCGCACTCGAGCTCATAGGGCTTTCCGTCGATCTCGAGGTGCCTCGCAACGGCAAGGAACATCCTCTTCCCGGAAAACTCGATTTTCGCGGCATGCGATTTCGTGACGAGGCTCCTCGCGCAGATGCAGTTCTCGCAGCGCGACGGCCTGTTCCAGCAGTGGAAGCACATGCCGCGCTCCCTTGCGATGGTGCCGTCCTTCTTTATCCTGATGATTTTCTGGGAGCTTACGTCGATGAGCTTTGCCGAGTCGAAAATTCCGCCGAGAACCTTCAGCATCTGCCGCGCGTCATCCGCGCCGAGCCTCGGGATCCTGACCCCGGCATGCTCACGTGCCGCGCCATCCGTGATTTCACCGTCCTTCTTCCGTGACTCGCGGGCGTACTCTTCTGCCGGAGTCTCTCCCACGAGGCAGGAGAGCGAGGCAAGGAGATCCTCCGCGCTCGTGAAGCCGTCGCAGAGCATTGACTCGGAGCGGTACATCAGGGTGACAGCTGTGCCGCCGACCGAGCGGACCGTGTCGAGGCTCCTGCAGAGGGCCTTCCTGAGCCGGTAGAGCTCGTCATCGGTCCCGCATTCCACGAGTATGTCGAATCTCCCTCCGCTCCTCCGGCAGAGCCTGCTCCCGAGCGGCGCGTAACCGGAGAGCACCGAGGCGATTTTCCTCAGGAGCTCCGAGAGCATCTCCTGCCCGTAGGCGTCGCGGAAGAGATCGAGCATGGAGAAGCGGAACTCTATGACGCCGGACTTCACGCTCCTGCCTTTCCCGGACCTGATGGCGCTGCTGACCGCTGAGAGCATGGCGCTCTCGCTGAGGAGACCCGAAATGCGGTCGATCTCGGCATGCTTCTCATAGGACTCCGCGATGGCCGCGGCATCCGTGATGTCGATGAAGCATCCTGCAAGCCCGATTATCCTGCCGTGCCTCCTCACCGGAACCTTGGAGGCGACAATCTTCCTGATCTCGCCTCCGACAAGGCACTCCCCGGGCGCGCAGGAGACGGTATCGCCGTCCCTGATGACGCGCTCCTCGTCTTTCCTGAACTCCTCAGGATGCGGGGGCCATCCCATGTCCTCGTCGGTCTTCCCGAGTATGTCGCTCTCGCTGATGCCGTAGTAGCGGTAGAAGGATTTGCTTGCGCCGAGGAACCTCCTGTTCCGGTCCTTCCAGAAGAAGCCGATCCTGTGCTGCGAGGATACGGCGTGCCAGAGATCCTCCGGCGTTATCATCTCCTCCTGTGCGCCGCCTGTCTCGATCCCGGGGAGGCCTATCCTGTGCCCGAGGGCAAGGTTCAGAAGCGGGTCGCTCCAGCCTGCCGTGTCCCTTGAGACGGCTAGGATGAACTGCTCCGCGCCTGCGGTCCTCGTGCGGGTGATGGTTATTCTCCGGAGAGGATAGCTACCGTCGCCGTCGAGGATATGGAAGAAGGCGCCCAGCATCCCGGAAGGCTGCTCGTCTGTTCTTCTCACTATATCCGCCGTGCCGGTTAAGGCGAGATAGCGCTCCCTCTCGCCCTCGGGGAGCATCTTCTCCGCGAAATGCAGCGATGCCTCGTCCGCTGTCATGTCCTCGAGCTCGCCGGTGTCCTCCAGGATTCCGTAGATGCTTGACCAGCGGTCCCTCTTCAGATCCAGCCTGAAGACGCTCAGGAACATGCCGTAGATGTCAGGCGCGCTCTCAAGCCTCCCAGCCGCGGACTCATGGTAGGGCTCAAGCTCCAGAATCCTGATGCAGAAGGCCCTCTGCCCGAGGTACTCGGTGACGAACCCCATGAGGATGCGCCCGGCCATTCCTCCCTCGACAAAGTCGCAGTGCGCCTCGCGGCAGGTCCTGCCGCACTGCTCGGTGAGCCTTGCGACAGTGCCGTAGAGCGGGCTCTTCCTGATGTCGCCGGCCTCTTCAGCCGGCCTGCCTTTCTTCTGCCCGATGGCGGAGAGGAAACGGAGGAAGCTTCCGTTGGCCCAGACGAGCTTCTCTGTCTCGGGGCTCGTCATCAGCACCGCGGCCGGAATCCCGCCATTCCCGGTCTCGAAGCTCAGCGGGTTCTCGGGATTAAGGACGTTGATCCCGGCAACGCGGCGGTAGAACTCCCTCTCGCCCGGGGTCTCGCGCCCTATGGAGCGGAGCATCCTGCTGTTCCTGAGGTTCTCCGGGGTGTCAGGCTTCGAGAAGTAGAAGCCCTGGGCGAGCTCGCAGCCGATGCTCCTCAAAAAGGAGAACTGCTCCTCTGTCTCGACTCCCTCGGCAAGCGTCCTGATGCCGAGGAGCTTGCACATGTCGACCATGCTCCGCATGATGACCGGGGTGCGCTCGTTCTGCCGGCGGAGGAACATCATGTCAAGCTTCGCGAGGTCGAACCTGAAGTTCTGCAGCGTGTTGAGCGAGGAGTATCCGCTCCCGAAGTCATCGAGCCAGACCTCGAAGCCGTCCATATGGAACCTCTCGATGTGCTCCCTCACGGCGCCCTCGTTGCTCGAGATGGCTGACTCGGTTATCTCGATGCGGAGCATCTCGTGCGGCACGCCGTGGCTGCCGAGAATATCGTTGATGCGCGCATGGAGGTCCTCATGGTCGAGATCGTTCCTTGAGAGGTTGACCGAAACAGGGCTCGGGAGGATCCCGGCGGCGAGCTTCTCCGCGATGGCCCGGGCGGCCTCCTCGATGACGAAGAGATCAAGCCTGCAGAGTATTTTCGCCTTCTCGAGGACAGGGATGAACTGATCCGGGCACATGAAGCCGTAGATCGGATCCTTCCAGCGCGTGAGCGCCTCATAGCCTGCCACCTTTCCGGAGAAAGTCCCGATCACGGGCTGGTAGTAGACGCTGATCCAGCCGCTCTCTATCGCCTCGTCAAGGTGCGATGTCACGTAGCCCGCAAGGCGCATGCTGCTCTCCATGCCGCTCTCGAAGCGGCAGCAGCATTTACCCCAGTCTCCCTGGGCCTCCGACGCGGCAAGGCTTGCCCGGTCAAGGAGGATCCCGTTCTCAGCCTCCTCCCCTGTTATCCGGTAGATGCCGGCATAGACGGAAACGTCATCCGGACCGTTGCCGCGCATCGACTCCGCGGCCTTTCGCACTGCCTCCTCCGCGCGGCTGTCCTCAATCACCGCGTAGAACTGGTCAGAGCTGACCCTCGTCACGAGATCCGTACTGAAGCAGCTCCTGATGGCATCGGCGAGCTTCCGGAGCAGCCTGTTTCCGGCCGAGAATCCGTTCTCGCTGTTGTAGACCTTGAATTTCCGGATGTTGATGGAGACCATGTCCCAGGAGCCTGAGATTGCTCCGCTTCTCAGCATGCCGAGGAACGAGGCGAGCGACTCCGAGAACGAGCTGCTGTCAGGGAGGCCGGTCACCGCGTCGGTGCCGGAGCGCACCGGAGCGCCGGCCGCGGCGGCGGCGAGGTCGCAGGCCTTCATGGCGCTCTCCTCGGTGCCGTCAAGCATATGGCAGCCGGTCCTGGTCTCGGCCGGATCCCGGTACTCGGCGCGGATCCTGCCGCAGATCCTCCTGGCTGCCTCGTCTGCAGAGATCCCGCTCACCGCGGCGTAGAAGTGATCTGAGCCGAAGCGCGCTATGAGATCCGTCTCAAGCTCCTCGCGCATGATCCCCGCCGCGGTCCTGAGGAGCTCGTCGCCCATGGCGTGGCCGCGCGCGAGGTTGTAGGTGCGAAAGCCCGTGATGTTGAAGAAGATGACGGTCCATTTCTTCCGGTCAGTGCCGTCCCTCACGCCGCGGAGGATCGGCTCGAGCATTTTCCTGAAGCTCCCGATGGTTAGGAGTCCGGTGAGCTGGTCGCGGCTCTCCCTCTCCTCGATCCTCCCGACATAGTCCCGGTGCCTGATGAGCGTCGAGATGTAGCTTGCCGCGATCTGGAAGACGGACATGCAGATGTTCATGAGATCGGACGCCGGATTGTCGATGGCGGCAAAGCCGAAGAGGTGCCCCTCGATCGTGAGCGGGCAGACCACGAGCCTCTCGGAGCCGGAGAGCCTCAGCCTCTCGTATGCGTCGGGGTGATCCTTCCTGAACGAGTCCATGTCGGAGATCATGAAGCCGCGGCCCCTGCTGAACGCAGCGTAGAGCCCCGTGAGAGCCGAGTCGGGAATGTTCGTGAGGACGTCAATTTCCGGGACTTTCCCGTCAGCGGCCCACTCGAAGGTGCACTCGGCGGTCCCGCGCCCGCTGAACTCGAAGACGAGCGCCGCGTCGGCACGGAAGGCGCCGCAGATCTCGCGGAGGAAGATCCTGACCGACTCAGCGGGATCGCTCTCGCCTCCTGCCGTGACCATGGCGAGGCTCAGCATCTCCATATAGCGGGCGGTTTCCTCTGGGCCTTTCCTCGCAGCCAGCATTCCCTTTCTGCTGACATTGAAATTTCCGTACTTCTTCATATCTCGCGCTTGCCTCTGGCGGGGCGCCATGAAGGCCGGCGCTCCGTAAAACTCTGATGTAACTCACATTTCCAAAATTCCCGCGCGAATCTTACTGATGAAAAGTGACAGGTCTGTATCCCGTTTGTAAAAACATGTGAAAAAACAGCGGACTTCCGCGTGACGGGACGGCAGGCAAGAGCTGAGCTTCCGGAGCCGGCTGGAGCATTCATGCCTGCTCTCCGTCCGCGGCAGGGGCGTTCCGGCCGCTTATGCCGGTTTTCTGAGCATCTCACACTTCAGAGTGGTTTACGCGGACATGCTCTGTCATTATTATTGCGGCTGTACACGGGATGTGCGGCAGTCCTGACTGGCTCTGCCGCGAACCGGTCGAAACTGATATCCTCAAATCCTGCGTGCATTCCGGAGTCCTGACTGGTGGATGCATGCTTTTTTACCAACCCGTTCCGCGAACATCTCCTTCCATTATCCGGATGAAAATACCGCAGCCCTTTGCCGTTCGTTGTCCGGAGTCCGGGTCTGGGATATAATCCGGAGACTGTCCGCCGGGAAGCCGGCCGCTCGTCAGCGTCTTCATTTCCAGCCTTTATGCACAGTTCCCGGCATAGCCTGCCGTACCGGAAAAATCACAGAAACCGGTCAGTGCATGATGGAAACGAGCGCCTTCCGTCTGCGGATCACTGCCTGCGGCAGAACTGACATCATTTATTTCCCTGGGGACGGGCCACTCAAATGAACAGCAAGAAATACATCAAGCCATTTCTCAAATGGGCCGGGGGAAAGGCCCAGCTTCTCGGGGAGCTAATGTGCCTTTCGCCGCGCCGCTTCGGCAGGTACTTCGAGCCGTTCATCGGCGGAGGCGCGCTCCTCTTCGAGCTGCAGCCCGAGAGCGCCGTCATCGGCGACGTCAACAGCCAGCTCATCAACGCCTACGTCCAGATCCGGGACAATCCCGAGGCTGTCATTGAGTACGCGGAGAGGCTCGACTCCGGGCCGTGCACCAAGGAGCTCTTCAATGAGCAGAGGGATCTCTACAACGGGAAGATCTCCGGCGGAGCGCTTGACGCCGAGTGCGCCGCTCTCATGATCTGGATAAACAAGCATTGCTTCAACGGCCTTTACAGGGTAAACAGGAAGGGAGTGTTCAATGTCCCATGGAACAGGAAGGCAAAGGTGAGATCCCTGGATCCCGAGACCATTCGCAATATATCGGGATATCTTAGGGCGCACAGCGTTGAGATCAGGAACGCGGATTTCGAGGAGACCTGCAGCGGCGTCAAGGCAGGCGATTTCGTCTATTTCGACTCCCCCTATGTCCCCGTGAGCATTACGGCGAACTTTACCAGCTATGCCGCCGACGGCTTCACCATGAAGGATCACGAGCGCCTCGCCTCCTTTGCCAGGGAGCTTGACCGGAAGGGTGTCATGTTCATGCTGAGCAACAACAATGTGCCCGAGGTGAGGAGGCTCTACGCGGGCTTTCACATGATGGAGGTGAGCGTCGCGAGGTTCATCAACCGGAACGGCGACGGACGCACCGGGGAGGAGGTGATCATCACCAACTATGACTGAGCATATGTGAGCTGTGCCGCGTTTTCGGGCAGGAATTTGCTGAAATTCATTAAAAAAAACCACACTTCGGTGTAGTTTATGACCGTCTGTGATTTCAATAATATTGATTCAGCATTCAGGGGAGGGGAAGCCAGAGCCATGGAAATTCCGGCTCTGCTGTTCTTCGTGACGAGTGCGGCAGTGTGTGCATGCTCAAGAGGCAGGGCGGCAGACAGCCCGTCCGGCGGGAAGCTTCCGGAGGGTTGGAGGCGGCCGGCTGTGAGCGTTTTCAGGCTTTTTAGGCATGCATCATTGTCCGGGAGCAGCATGATGAGGGCAGGTGCCCCGCATGCAGCAAGGCTCTTTCTTCCCCCTCTCCCCCCCTTAATGCCGTAACAGTTTGATTTACGCGGTTTTTTTGCCAGACTGCGGCAGGATAATGAGGCCCGGCCGGCTGCGTGCTGAACGCACGGTTCATTGTGTCTTCCGGGCCTGATATGGGGAATGTTCTTCCGGATGAACTTGCAGCGATACATAAAAATAGACGGCATCTACCAGTCCCTGAGCGAAGCTCACAAGACCGGGCGGCCGATCTATATCCACAGCCCGACAGGAGTGGGGAAGACCGCCGCAGTACGGTATTTCTACAGGAACAAGAAGGTTCTCTGGCTCGGAGAGGCTGACGGGAAGCTCACCGCCATGCCTCCTGAGGAGAAGATCTCCGAGGACACCGTCATATTCGATGACATCTCGTTCCTCACTGACAGCGCGTCGCAGCAGTACATCTGCAGCATGATAAGGAACGGCAGGAAGCATGCCGTCATCCTCGGGCGCCCTGTCATACCGGTCTTCCTCATCCCGTTCAATATCTCCGGCGTTCTCATGACAGCCGATGAGTGGACCATGCTCCTTCAGGAGAAGGACATTGCCAGCCTCGCCGCAGAGTTCGGGCTTGATACGGAGTCCCAGAAGTCGATATCGGTGTTCAGGCAGATCAAGCACGACACCTTCGGCTACTTCCCATGCATAAGCGCCATTTTCACCATGATGAAGAATGGCCGTTCCTACAGCGAGGGGGTGATGGAGTATGCATTTGATATCTGCTGCCGGTATTTCGACACCTACGTAACCAGCAGGTGGGGGGATGATCTCAATTACCTCATGCTCTGCGTGGCGGACTTCTCATGCTTCAGCACTGAGCTCGCGCGCGCCGTCTCCCTCGAGAAGAACACCGACTCGCTCATCGAGCACTGCGTCAGCGTAGGCGATGTCGTAAGGAAGGCGAAGAGAGGAATATACTGGCTCCGCCCCTTTTACTCCAGATATCTGCACTGGAAGAGGAGACTCGCATGGGATGACAGGCAGCTGAAGACTGTCTGGCATCGTGCCTGCGTGTACTTAAGGCTCCATGAGCGCTATGACGAGGCGCTCCGGTTTGCCAGCCTCGCCGGGGATACTGACGAGATCAGGGACATCCTGATCTTCGAGTCGGAAAGCAACCCGTCAGTCGCGCAGTTCTACGAGTCAAGGGAGTATTTCCGCGCTCTCCCAGACAGGGTGACGAGGTCATCCACGTCGCTGATGTGCGGCAGGGCACTGCTGGAGTCCACGCTTCTCTGCCAGGAGGAGAGCGAGCGCTGGTACGGCGAGCTGAAACTGTTCGCTGAGGATGAGGAGAAGCCGGCAAAGGACAGGAAAGAAGCCTTGGAAAAGCTTCGGTACCTTGATTTTGTCCTGCCGCACCGGCCGGTCGTGTCATCTGATTTCATCAGGTCGGCTGCAGCGGACGCTGCATCAGGCAGTGAGCTGCTGAAGAACATGTCGCCTACCGGATTCATGCCGAGCATCCTGAACGGCTTCCGGGATCTGTGCTCATGGATGCAGAATGACGATGGCTTCTTCAATGAGGCGGCGTCTCTTATGACTGATCTTATCGGCAGCCGTGCTGACGGGCTCCTGCAGATCTTCACCGCGGAGCGCGCTTTCGAGATGCAGAAAACGAAGGCGCATGATCTCATCGGCCTTGTCCAGCAGGGCATAGATGCTGCGGTCAGGAACGGAAGCGCTGACATATGCTTTGCCGGAATAGGCCTTCTTGCCAAAATCCATGCAAGCGAGGGGTGCATTGACCTTGCCCGGCAGCAGGTGGCGGACTTCAGCGAGAATTGCCTGCCGGAGGGGAACAGGCTGCTCGAGCGGAACATTGAGGCGCTTAAAATCTGGCTGGAGCTTCTCTCCGGCAATGTGCAGCCTGTCGCCGAGTGGCTCGGGAAAGTCCCCAACTCGACAACGGTTTACAAAAATGTCAGGGAAGACAGGATTGCCCGTCCGCGCGGCAAGGCTCCCAATGAGCTCATCGACTTCAATATTGCGGACCGCTACTGCTACATGATCAAGGTGTCCGCACTGGTATTCATGGAGCATTATGAGGAGGCGTGGAACCTCTGCATGAGGATCAAAGGATACCTGAAGGAGTACAAGCGTACCTACCTTGATATCGAGAATACCATGCTGCAGGCCCTGATCCTCTCACGGCTCGGCCAGAAGGACTGGCGTCCCCTGATGGCAGAGGCGTTCCTCATGGCGAGGGAGCATTCCATGGTCTGGGCCATAGCGCAGGGCGGCGGAGCCATAAAGAAGCTTTTTGAGGATCGCAGGTTCATGGAGGAGATCGGGAAGGGCGGAGTGGATGCTTCCGACCCCTACTGCCGGGCAGTCATGAAAAAGTCCGAGCAGCTCGGGATTATCTATCCGGGATTCTTCAGGACGGTAAGCGCCCCGGCCAGGCCGCTCACCGGCATGGAGCGCAGGATCCTGCTGCTCTATGCCAAGGGAAGCACCACTGAGGAAATCCTGGAGAAGCTCGGCATCACCTCCAACACCCTCAAGTTCCACAGCAGGAACATCTACCGGAAGCTCGGCGTGAAGAGCAGGCAGGAAGCTGAGAAGATGGCGGTCAAGGCCCTTTATCCGAACGGCTCCATGGCTGATGACAGCATGGGTTTCTCATTCAAGTTCTAGCAGCAGTGTCCTGCATCTGCAGGACTATGCATCCTCAATCCGGATTTTCAGGAATCCCTGAACATTCCGCACTTTCAAAAAAAAGCCCCGCATAGTGCGGGGCTGCATTCTTCCTGGCTCCATCCCTATGCCGCGGCACGGGCCGCAGGGAGAGCGCGGCGGATTACTGAGCCTGCTCGCCCTGTGCCTGGAGGAAGTTGATGATCTCTGCTGCGTCTGCCTGGCAGGTTGCGTCATCTGCCTGGCCGCAGCCGACGGTCATGAAGCTGATGTTGCCGTTGGCATCAACCGGGTCAAAGATTATGTTGACCTTGTTCGGGCAGGCAACCTCAAGCTGGTTGTTGGCATCAACGGTGCAGCCCTGCTGATCAGCGACGCCCTTGGCAACAGCCTCGGCAGTCGCGCCCTGGGCAGGTACGCTCTTGGCA
>Ga0256404_1003547_pt1 | contig 31481 bp, 29 predicted proteins | sample RumenRJG_01DNA_FD_185990 | JGI IMG/M metagenome (GOLD analysis project Ga0256404, IMG submission 185990) | Bovine rumen microbial communities from Lethbridge, Alberta, Canada - RJG_01 | ecosystem: Host-associated > Mammals > Digestive system > Stomach > Rumen | place: Canada: Alberta | collected...
TAGTTCCTATCTCAAATTATTGCTTACATTTTTTAGGAATCCTAATGCAAAAATTAAAGCCATGTTTCAACCTCCGCCGAAACATGGCTTTTTCTACAGACTGAGACGATATCTTTGGATATCGTCTTTTTCTTTCTACAAGTGGGAGTGGGTGGATTCGAAGGCGAGCGTGCGACGATGTAAGCGTCAGCGCACATCGGAAGCAAAATCGTGCCGGTCGTACACTATCGATAAGGATGGAGCTCTAAGATGGCTCTGTAAGTGATCTTTTTTTATCCCTTGACAGCACAGCTTTTATCGGCTATGCTGTCTTTTTTAGTTTTTCTTTACGCTCGCGCTGTTCTCTGAGAGACTCTTGTAAACCTTCTTCCATCTCTTCCGGGGTGAATTCTTTGAAGATGCCGACTCCTCTGTAATAGATGTCTACTATCTGATACCGCTTATTGTCCAGATAGCGCGCTTCATGCACGACGATCTTATCAATGAATTCATGTACCAGTTCCGACGTCAGCTCTTTAGGTTCCATGATCTTCTTTACTTTCTGTACGAACTTTTGGACACTCACTGTTTTGTCGATCTCAGTTGAAAGATAATGTTCCAATTCCGTCACATTTTCACGAAGAGCCTTTTGCTCGTCCTCATAGGTGTCAGACAACTTATTGAATCTCTCGTCATTCAGCTTTCCGCTGACGTTATCCTCATAGAGCCGCTGGATCAGCTTATCTATTTCAGTGATTCGATTCTTCGCTTTTTCGAGTTCGTGTTGCTTCGATTGCAATTCTCTTTGCTTCTCTGAGTTGTAACAATCTATCTGCTTTTTAACAAACTCGCTCTCAAAAAACTGAATATTCAGAAATACACGCCTCAGATTCTCAAGAACTATTTCCTTAAGCGCTGCTTCGCGGATATAGTGCATAGAGCATTGTTGCCGATTCATGATGTATCGTGAGCAGGCAAAGCTCGGTTTATCGTATTTCGCACATTCACGAGAACGAAAGTACATTTTTGAACCGCACTCTCCGCAAAATACCATTCCCGAAAAGATACTGATGATTCCGCGTCTGTCAGGACGATGCTTGTTCTTTCTGAGGTTCTGAACAATCGCGAAGGTTTCTCGGTCGATTATAGCTGGATGGGTGTTTTCAAAGATCATCCAATCTTCCTTTGGTCGATCTACTCGCTTCTTGTTCTTGAAGGATTTGGTAGAGCTCCTGAAATTGACGGTATCTCCGCAATACTCCTGCCGACTGAGAACTTTAGAAACCATAGCACAGCACCAGTGATTCGACGCTTCTGGTGTGGAAGAGCATTTTCTTCCAATACTGTTCCAGTATTCCGTCGGCGTCATGATCTGTTCACGGCTGAGTTGTCTGGCGATCTGTTCGGGTCCGAGCCCGGAGATGCACATATCAAATATGCGTCTGACGATCTCGGCGGCAGGCTCATCAATGATCCACTTGTTCTTATCCTCTGGATCTTTCATATATCCGTATGGAGGATTTGAAGTCAGTGGCTTGCCCAATTCGCCTTTACTCTTGAATACTCTGCGGACTTTGTCGCTGGTGTTCTTGGCGTGCCACTCGTTGAATAGATCCTGCATCGGGACAAGGTCGCTGATGCCATTTGCAGTATCGATGTTATCCATAATGGCGATGTATCGGATACCCATACGATCGAAATCCTCTTCCATCAGCGAACCGACCACCAACCTGTTTCTGCCGAGGCGGGAATGATCCTTGACGATCAACGTTCCGATCTTTCCTTCCTCGCCGAGCTGCATGATCTCGTTGAACGCGGGACGATTGAAGTTGGTGCCGGAGTAACCGTCATCGATGAATACTCTTGTATTCGTGAAGCCGTTCTCAGCGGCGTACTTTTCTAGAATATCTTGTTGATTCTTGATACTGCCCGACAAGCCTTCCTGTTCATCATCACGCGACAATCGGCAGTACAGGGCAGTGATTTTTTCTTTATCTGACTGTTTACTCATTTTTCTCCTTTCCACAGTCGGATAGGTCTTTTGTAGGATAGCTACAGTATAACATATCTTTCTGCATAATTCAACACTTTAAAGTATAAAAGTTATCTACATTTATTCTTTCTTTTCCATCAGTCGATTGACGGTATCTATCACTTTGCCGGATCCGTTCTCATTAAAATATGTGCGGATGATATAGGTGGTACTTCCTATCTCTTGGAGATACTTGAGCGGTTCACGATACATCATGTCTTTGAATACTTGATACCGTTCTTCTTTGCTCAGAGAGGCAAGATCGTTAATGTATTGATCCATCGCGTCCAAAAGTGGGTGATCCAAAACCTCTTTCCAGTTTTCATCATATAGTCTCATCGCTTTTCTCACTTCCATTTGATATTTGACTTTTCCGGTTCAAGATACTTTTTCTCGATATCGGATCGGAATGTTTGCCATGCCTTTATTTCTTGACGCAGCAGCGGAGCATCGATAAAATTCAAGCTGTTTGCTTTTTTCAATAACCGATCCAGATTGTTGCCGAAATAATATAGCTGACGGAGTGCGTCATAGAAATACCTATCCGGCTTTTCCTTTGGGTGGTAACCCTTCAAGAGCATCCGTATAACAGCTACCTCAGTCAATCCGGTGATCTCTGCCTTATGCTTCAGATCCAGTGCTTCTTCCTCTGTCAGCCAGAATTGCTTTTTCACTCCGTTTCGCATAGCTTCTCCTTTCACGGGGTTTGGGGCAGTCCCCAACGAGTTTACTGTTTTACGACGGTGGGAGTACAAACAGTCTGCTCGCTGGACTTTACCATCATTATTCAAAAGTGAAATGAACCGTCACGGAACACAACACAGAATCGTCACTGAAATTTGAACAATTCAATGATCCTTTTTCGGTTTGTTCTCCGGAAAACCACTTCGATTCTGCTGCGATGATATAATTCAAGTTCGAATCGTCGCAATAGTTTTGTGACCGTGTTGGCTGGGGTTGAGTGATCGTTCATTTCATACAACAAGTCGGTTGCGGTACCGATCCAATGCTGTTTATCAGACATGAATGATATAAGACGAGCTAAAAACGGATGCTCCTCGGTCAGGACAGGATAGCCCTCTCGGACAGTCGTACTCATTGCGGCATTGAAAATCTCTTGACCTTTGCTCATATAACCACACCTTTCGTGACACTTTAGTGTACAGCAAATATAGAACAAATATTCTAAAGCAAGTATATAATAGAACATGTTTTCGATATTGTCAAGTGCTTTTTCACAAAAGAAAACCCGACCGGTTAAGGTCGGGTAAAATGGTTATGCTGCTTTATACCGCATATACACATATTCATAAATCTGCTGACGATACTGAGATATCGTTATCTCATCATAGCTTTCGGGTAACTCTTCCCAAAGTATATCTCGAATCAGATTATCGACGATTGCCTTTGTTTCCTGCTTATCCGTCCAATGATCCAGTTCGGCGATTCGTGCTTTGATCTTCGCTAAAAGATCGACCGCTACCTTCTTGATGGTTTCGATATCTTTCTTTGACAAATCCTCTCGGAACAGAAGGTCATATACAGATAATTCTTCATCTGTTTCAAATCCCTCGCGGACAAATCTCTGTTCTTCAGTGGTCAGATCGTTCGCAAGATTCATCAGATCGGTGAAGGTTTTTTCAATCTTGGCGCGATCCTGCTCACTGTTATATTCACTGATGATATCCTGATATCGTTCATAGTAATTGATTCGGGATGGATTATTGAAGAGCATTTCCGCCAATCTCTGCTGTACCAAATCTTCAAGGTCTGCGATAATGAGATTCTTTTTCTTCGACTTGGCAAATTCGCGCTGTAAGAGATCAAAATCGATCTGACTGATGTCGAATCGTTTTGATTCACCGGAGTCAGACTTGGGTTCTACGGTTACATAGCTGTTGATGATCTCATTGATCTGAACCATCAGATCCGTATTATCCGCGTGACGGCGCTTCTTTTTCAGTTCATGATAAATCGCCAGGATCGCGTCGCGCATTTCTCTGACTTCATCAGACAGCTCCTGCGGCGTGATGTATTTGCTGTATCGATACAGCTGACCGGCGTAGGTCTGGAATCTCTTTTTTGTTTCAACGTCACAGCAAACCGCATTCGCTCCGAGTTGGATTTGCTCCAACTTTTCAAAGCCTGTTGCGTTGATCAAGGCTGACAATGAATACTCAAATTGCGACAACAGCTTTTCTGTTGTATCGCAAATCTCGCCGATCTTCTTTATCAATTCATCTTTATCAACAGTCGGCTCATCGCCAGTTCTGCCGTTTTTATCAGCGGTATAATCAGCCAACGCTTTGCGCAGGTTTTTGACGATGCCGATATAATCGACCACCAGACCGTTGCTCTTGCCTTCCGCGACACGGTTGGCGCGGGCAATCGTCTGCATCAGGGTATGCGCCTTCAACGGTTTATCCAGATACAAGCATGATAGGCACTTGACGTCAAATCCGGTCAGCCACATTGCGCAGACAAAGACGATGCGGAAAGGATTGTTTTTATCCTTGAATTCCTTGTCCAGTTCACGGCGTTCCATCTTCGCGCGGTGCGGCAGGATATCCAATTTCCATTTTTTGAAGCGCTGTATCTCGTTCTGCTCCTGACTGATGACGACCGCCATTTCGGTCTCTTTCATCCAGTCGATCTTACGCTGTAATTCCTGTGATTCCTGCTGAGTTGCAGACTTAGCCTGATCTTCCAGTTCTGAGATCTTCTTCGCCCAGAACATCTGCACCTTGTCGTACATCTTGACGCAGGTGATCTTATCCAGACAGACAAACATCGCCTTTCCGCTTGTCCACAGCGATGAATAATGGTTGACAAAGTCATACGCGATCTGCTCCAGTCGTGGATCGGCGCGCAGGATATGTATCTCTTTGGCGAATTCCAGCTCCAGCTTATCCTGCTGGTCATCGTCGAGGTCGGCGGCTTCAATCGCCTCCATGATCTCATCGGTGATCTCTGGATTCTTTAATTCATCGATCTTGTCGCTGCGGTTCTCGTAATACAGCGGAACAGTCGCGCCGTCATCGACAGCGCGCTTAAAGTCATAGACAGAGATATAACCGCCGAAGGTGCGCTCGGTGATATTATCGCTCGACAGCAGCGGCGTACCGGTAAAGCCGATGCGGGATGCTGTCGGGAGCAGCTTGACCATGTTGTCGGCAAAGACGCCGTACTGACTGCGGTGCGCTTCATCGGACATGATGATGATATCGTGGTCGGGATAGATCGGCTCGACGTCGTTCTGATTGAATTTTTGGATCAGCGTGAACACAAAGCTCGGATTACCTTTCAGCTTTGCGATCAGATCGTTACTGCTCGTCGCGATATACTGCGAGGACTTCGTCTTGCCGAGCAAGCCGCAGTTTTCAAAGGTATCGCTGATCTGTGTGTTCAGTTCATCGCGATCGGTCAGGATCACGATCGTCGGCGAACCGGCAAACTTGCGGCGGATCTTCTGTGAGAGGAACAGCATGGAGTAGCTTTTGCCGCTGCCCTGAGTATGCCAGAACACACCCAGCTTGCCGTTGTTCAGCTTGCGCGCCTCATAGGCTTTGACAGCCTCGTTGACGCCGAGGAACTGATGGTTGCGGGCGAGAATCTTTGCCGTCACACCGCCGGAATGGTCAAACAGGATGAAGTTTTCGAGCAGGTCGATAAAGTTCGTCTTATCGCAGATACCGAGCAACATGGTTTCGAGCGCCACACTGCCCTCATCGGTTTCTTTCAGACGCTTCCATTCATGGAAGAACTCATACTTACTGCCGAGGGTGCCGACCTTTGCTTCTTCACCGTTGCTGATCATCAGAAAAGCGTTGTAATAGAACAGGTGCGGGATGGTATCCAGATAATCGGTATAGTTATCGGCGTAGGCGTTATAGATATCGACGTCATGCGCTTTCAGCTCGATGAACAGGAGAGGGATACCGTTGACGAAGCCGACGATATCCGTGCGGCGGCGATAGAGCTCGCCGTGAATCTTCATTTCCTTAACGGCTAAGAAATAGTTGTCCGTCGGATCGGAAAAGTTGATGATACGGGCGCGCTTCTTCTCGGCGGTACCGTCGGGACGTTTTGCGGTCACCGGGATACCGTCGCGCATGAGGTTGTATTTCTCCTCGTTGATCTGCAGGAGCGAGGACGACGCCATATAGGCTTTGAAAATTCCAAGCGCCTCTTCCGCCTGAGCGTCGGTGATCCATGAGTTCAGACGGCGGAGCGCTTCGGTGAAATAGCGTTCGAGCAAAATCTCTCGATAGCTTGTCCTGCCAAAGGTACCGTTCTTGCCGAGCTTTTCGGTATGATAGGCATACTGAACATCCCACCCGAGCTTGTCACGTAGTACGTCTCCGGCGCTGTTTTGTATCAGTACGTTTTCAGAATAATCGTAGCTCATAACTAGTCCTCTATCAGTTGTTTAGAAAATCTCTCACTCTTGTTAAAAAAGTCTTAATATCTTGACACACTTCATCTTCGCGCATATGATTCGCAACATCATATTTTTTGCATTTATACATTTTTTCAAAACCATTGGCAGGATCGGTAAACATTTTCTTCCCATCTGTTGTTTTTATTGCGTCAGGGGGAAATGCTTCTGTATATCCAGCATCGTCAATAGCTAAAGCAAAGTGTTCTTGGATGTGAGCCTTTACAGTTTCTACGTCAACCGAAGCGTATTCAGCGATAGCTCTCGGACATAGTAAATAAGATTCAATATTCTTCCTTCGCCAATTCAATAATAGAATTTTTGAATCTGGAGGAAGGGGTATTGGTTTATACTCTAAGCCTTCGCCAACAACATCGACATTTTCCATATCTCGATCTCGAATACTCACACATTTTAGGTCAGGTATTATTTTTTGAAGTTCATTAAAAAGATACCTTCTTCGAGAGTGATCATCAGTTGTCGCCCAAAAAACCACATCTTCCGATAATGGAATATTGCACTTTTCGCCCAATTTCTTTAGTATTTTACGATCGCTGTCATTCTCAATAAAAACAAGCTTTTTGAAACGTTTAAGCAAGTCGAGTTTTGGAAAATACTCGCTACCGATACCTGCTAATACTGCAACGCGCGAAGATTCTTCTGCTAAGTATTTTCTTTTTTCCATCGAATAGATTATTTCTAATGGTGCTTGCTTAATGATTTCAACCGAATGCGTAGAAATAAGAATCTGTTTTTGAGGTTGGTCAGATAAAGAGGCTTGAATACGATTTAGCAATTCGCTTTGAAGTCTTGCATGCAAATGAGCGTCAGGTTCATCTAACAACACTACATCAATGTCGCTTGTATATATGATGCTGAAAATACTAAGCCACTGTAAGTAACCACTTCCTTGAGTAATAATATCACGTGGAGTATATAGCTTTTTTGGTAATGTGCTATACTTACCGTTTGCTTCTAAAATCACTTTGCGTTCAAATATTCTAAGGACGGTATGGAAATCTTCACTGAACGGCTCAATTTGTAATTCTGATGAGAATGTTTCACGTAAATTATTCTGCAATTTTTGTAAAGGACTTCTTCTGTATAGCGCCTGCTTATCAGTATCACTCAATCTATCTTTGTCTACAATTAAGTCTTGCTTAATATCCGAATCTATTTTATACAAATCATAAATCATATTCCTTATTATTGAGCCAGCCATCCCTTGTCCTAAAAATGCCCGACGTTCTGCTACTGTCGCTTTGTTTTCTTTAGGAAGAACTCCTGCTAAAGTCGGTAAATAAACTATGTATGGAATATGATCGTTTGCGGATAGGTTGGTGTTTGTTACGCGGATAAACAGTCTATCATTCACAAGAGATAAGCCAAACTCTAAATACTTGTCTGTTTGATCCGCATAATCCCATTTACACTCTATTCTCATGATATACCCAGGGTATCGATCTTGCCATTCTGCTTTCTCAGCAGTAGAAAGCTGTGTTTTAAGATTTGTCCATAGATGATTAAGCGAAGGGACTGCTATAGGTAAGAATTCTTCTGCACTCATACCAAAACCTTCACCGTGTCCAAGTTCTTCAGCTGTGAAGACTTTCTCTCCTTTTTCGTGCTTTAGCACCATTTTGCAAAATTCCCAGACTGATAATGCATGTATCAAAGTGGTTTTTCCGGAATTGTTTCCACCAACTAATAAACTGATACCATTACTACTCAAATTAAAAGTCTGAGACTTGTATTTTTTGAAACGTGTTAGTTTAATTTGCTTTATCACGTGTTACACCTCGATTTCTCCGCTCATGAGTTTTGGTAATAATCTGTCACGAGCTTCCGTAAGATTATGAATTTGTAAGGATTTGTTATGTATTTCTTGTAGTATAGGATTAACAAGCCGATTAAAGCTGTTAAGTGTTGATTTATCGGGCATGATAAAAGGCATGCCTTTTATGATTTTGGAATTAATCGCTTTCGAGATCGAGGATGTATTCCCCAGATTATCATACTCAAACGCTTTCAAATAAAGATATGTATAGTCACGCAAGTTTTGATCAACGCGAAAATGAGCGATAGCTTCGTTGCTACACATATCACATGTCGTGATTGAAACTCTACCCACAGTTAATTTAAAACTAACTAAAACAGTGTTTTTAGGAACGATCTTGACATTGTATCTTGAAATTGCTTCATTCGTTAATCCTTCAGAAGTTTCAAAAATATAAGCTCCTGATTTTCCCATGTCTGATATTGATATCCAAGGAACGCCTTGATTCCCATCAACAAACCATTCTTTCTCTGCTCTCGGAGGAGTTTTTCCGATTGTAATGTCAAAGAAAGAATCCGCTCTATCTCTTTTCCACCCATCGGGAATACCATTGACGATAGGTGTGGTTTCGTGACCGGGGAAGCGGAGGTCGATGAACCATTCTTTATACAATCTCTGCGCCGCTTCTTCCAACAGATTGATTTGCTTTTGATTGTTTTCTATCATATCATCGTATTTTGATATCTTATCAGCAATCGCGTCTTGAACTGGTTTCGGAGGAATAATAACAGACAATAATTGCAAATCAGATCCGCGTATTCCAGCTTGAGCACACTGTGATACAATGGTCTTAATAGGTGAAAACTCTGATTTAAAATAGTAATAATAGAATAACGGATTGGCAATTGATGAATCTAATCTGACGCGAATTATATGAGATTCAAAAACAGTTAATGGAGAAGTTTCCATAACTATACTGCATTTTCCTGCGCCTTCCAACACCAAAGATTGGCGTGCAAACAGTAAATCTCCAACTTCAACTTTACAACGCTTTTCACTATCATTAACTGGAACAAGTTCCATAGAAACATCATAGATCCGATCATATGAGAACAACTCTCCCATATTAATCATTTTATAGCCCAACCCTCGAACTCGACTGGGCTTAGTCAAACCATTGCGTGAATCCATCTCATACAATGAGGAAAAAGGTTTTGTTTCCCACTTCATAATCCCAGCTCCTTCATATTGTCAGAGATGGTTTGCATAAGAGTGTTGGACTCAGCTTGGAGCTTGAGCAGTTCCGCGTGGATCTCTTTCATGCGCTCGTTGAAGTCGACGCCGTCATCCTCTACGGGAGCTACGCCGACATATGCACCGGGCGTCAGCGACCAGTTTTTGCCCTCGATCTCACCGAGGTCGGCGATCTTGCACAGACCGGGGACATCCTGATACTTACCCTCGCCGAATTTCTCGTAGAGCCAGACCGCTTCTTTGGCAGTAGTGATCACATCGTCGATGGCTTTGAGCTGTTGATCCCACTCCGCCTGTCTTTTCTTCTTATCCCTGTGGACAAGTTTTTCTATGTCGAATTTGGCAAGCTCCTGCTGTCTTGCTTTGAACGCTTCAAGTGATTGAAGCGTCTCGTCAAAGGTTGCGCCTGATGTCATTTTATCGTGAGTCTCATGATCTTGGATCATAGCGATCTGAGTAATCAACTCGATATGATAATCTCTTACCAGTTCTTTGTACTTCTCGATCTCTCCGCGATAGAGCCATACGATGGCGTTGATGTTCTTGAGCTGCCAATCCGTCCACTCGTTGAGCGTGCGGTCAACAACAGTATAGTAATTGCGCGCGTCAATAAAAAGCACCTTGTCACGGATGCTGTCGGTTTTTGCTTTATCAAAGAACCAGAGGGAGCAGGGGAGACTCTTGGTGTAGAAGAAGTTGTTGGCAACGCCGATCATCACATCTACACTGCCTGTTTTGATTAAATCCTCTCGGATGTTTTTATCCTTGCCTTGGCTGTCGGTAGCAGAGGACGCCATGACAAAACCCGCTCTGCCTTTTTCATTCAGATAGGAATAGAAGTAGGAGATCCAGAGGTAATTGGCATTGCCGACTTCTTTTGCTTTATTGACAGAGGGTAATCCAAAGGGCAGCCTGCCTGCGCTCTCGGCGGTTTCCGACTTGACCTTGTCGACATTAAAAGGAGGATTCGCCATGATATAATCACAGCAGCCGTTGAGATTGTGTGCGTCGTGATAGAAGGTGTTGGCTTCGTCACCGGATTTGATCTTGCCGTTAAGACCGTGAACCGCCATATTCATCAGGCACAGGCGCGCGTTATACTCGACCTTCTCCTGACCGTAAAAGGTCATGGCGCTGTTGGCGGCCATACCTTTCGCATTGACGAAATCACCTGTCTGGACAAACATACCGCCGCTGCCGCATGCGGGATCGAGTAAGGTGCCTTTCTGAGGCTCGATGATATTGACAATCATCTTGACCAGTGACTTCGGCGTGAAGAATACACCGTCATCCTGCGCGATGTTCTTTGCAAATTTGTTGAGGAAGTATTCGTAGATCCTGCCGATAACGTCGCCGCCGACCGCGTCCAGCGCGTTGTTATTGAAGATGCGCAGGAGCTCGGACAAAAGCTCGTCCGAAAAGATGGTATAATTCTTGGGCAGAACGCCGGTGAGCTGTTCGCTTTGCGCTTCTACCAGCTCCATCGCATAGTTGACCACTTCGCCGAGGCTGTTGAGGCTGTTGCCCTTTGCGTCCTTGATATTCGCCGATACGATATCTTCGGGAAGATTGACGAGATAATCATACTGCGCTTCTTCGGGAAGAAAGAGCGCGGATTTCTCGGTGAAGTCGCTCGCTTCTACCGGGAGGACTTTGCCGCGGCGCATGGGGCGGTTTTTGAGGATCTCCGCCTCGACCAGCTTGAAACGGCTGTACGCATAGCGCAGGAAGATCAAGCCCAGTACAGGCATACAGTATTCGTTTGAGGTCAGCTTGGAGCCGGCACGCAGTAAATCAGCGGACTCCCATAAATCGGCTTCTAATTTCTTAATGCTTTTGTTATCCATAATAAACCCTTTTTCGACTCTTTGATTTAATTATACCAGTCAGTGTATACCCATTCAACTGATAACGTGGAAAATAGTAAACAGATATCAGTAATAAATATATCTATAAAACTGGTGAAAAGTTTTTATTCTTCGATCTCCCTAAATGTCCGGCTGATGAAATCGAATACTTGGATCGCCTTATCGAAATCCTGCTTTTCATCGGTGTAGAGCAGGGTTTCATGAAGGCGCTCGTAGATGGAGCGGATATTGCTGTCGAAACGGCTTTGCCATGACGGGAAATCATAAGCGGCGGTCGGATCGTAGTCCTCCGGGATATTGCGCTTTTGCAGATAGACGGAGTCGGTTTCCTTTGTCAGACGGATCAGGCGTTTCAGCTCAGCCTTATCATCAAAGAAAGATTGGATCTCCGGCATCTGGTACAGTCTGACGACGTCATAGATATGGCGTACCTTTGTGTTCAGCGTGCCGCAGATCGCATGACGCTTGACGGACATCACCTTGTCGATAAAGGTGCGTTCGATTTTCAGCACGTTGAGCGTGACCTCTGACAGTTCAAACTCTTCGACAGCATCTTCAAATCCGTGCGTTTCCAGATAATCCTGAATATAGGTTTTCAGGGTGCGCTTACCGAACGGCTCCGGTCGGACGGATGAACCGATCTCCAGCTTGATCTTGCTGTTGAGGTTGCCGTACCAGAAATAGATGCTCTTGTTGCGGTTGTTGCGTTCAGATGTGATGACCTCGGTATCCGCGCCTTCGGTCATCAGCTTCTCGACGGCTTTCAATCGACGCTCGATCTGCTTGTCCGAGAGACCGTCGGTCGCGTAATAGGTCAGGTCGATATCCTCGGAGAATCGCTCAATCGAGCCCGGATAGCATTTGCTCAACGAAGTACCGCCTTTGAATACACAGTCCTCGGCATATTCGCTGTTTGCTAAGAATTGCAGCGAGCGCACGATGTAATAATCTCTCTCCACAGCCTGTTCGGGAATGTGTATCTCCCGCGCGGTCAGGGTGATCAGATTTCTGAATTCATCGGGGTGATTATGCAGCAGCATAGATGTCCTCCATCTTCGGTATTTTGTATTCGGAAAGCGATGATAGATATTGACTGAGATTGTTCTCAACGTGGTAGTAATCCAACACTTCTCTGAGAAAAGCGATCGTCCACTTCGGATAGCTGATGTGTTGTAAGATATACTCGACAATGCTGTCATTGTATTGTGATGCAAACTGCTGACAGTATTTGATGAACTGTGCGTTGTTGATGTCCTCGATCTCTTTGTAATGGTAGAGGATCTCCAACATTTTGATAGCCATGCATGAATCCTCGGAGTAATTGAGGATGTGACGCTTGAGAAGGATACTACCGATTTGTTTGACTTTTTCCTCTAATAATGCAGAATAGATCTCAGTATATTTTGATATTTGAGTCGTCAGCCCGAGAGCATTATATAAAGAATACCCGATAACAACGCCTTGTTCATTTTCAGTGAAGGTTTGGGTAATTGTACTGTCCGAGGGAAGAGTCACTCCGAAACGAGTCTTTTCGGGACGACAATATACGCCCTTTGATAAGCGATGGAGATAACCGCTTTTACACATTCTGCTGAGGTTTTTGTAGTATGCAGCCTCTGTCATTGCCTCCGGGAAATGTTCGGAATAAACTTTGCTCGCAAAAATCAATTCATTCTCGGAGTATTGGTTGAAGAGTTCTTCCATTTGTGCTCTTGCGTTCATAGCTATACCTCCCTTTTTATCGTATATACAGTATAGCTTTTTATGCACTTATTGTCAAGTAAAAACGAAATTTACTGGACTATTGTTCCAAAGAAACAGGCGAAGGATCTCCCTCGCCCGAATTCTTAAACATATATCATTTCGTGATTAACAATATCGGCGGCTCTGTTGCGGATATTGTTAATGTGTTGCACCCATAGCATTTGATTCTCAGCCTTGAGTTGTTCGGTCACGCCTTCCTGTTCGACGAACTGTTTTACTAACCGGGAATACATTTCCTCAGCTTCTTCGTTGACGTCTGCGAGGTGATCGTGGAGCTTGCAGGATGTCAGCAGGTTATAGTAGAGAATTTTGTGGTGTTCTCTGAGATAACGTCTGCGACGTTGTCCCCAGATGCCGATCTCTCTTGGCTGTTGTTCCGGTAGCTTCAAATTCGGCAGATTATAATCACCCTGTCTGGTATAAGTGATTTCTGCCATGCTCACACCTCCTTAACTCGCACTTTTCTAATCTTGGCGTTCATCACTCTGATTAAGATTTCGTCGATTACATCAGTGTAGTGGCCGGTATGGATCAGAGTGTTCCTCTTGTCATTCAGCGCATGGACGATCTCCTGCCGTTCTTCATAGGTGAGATAAATGTGATATTTCTTTTTCATTCGTAAAACCTCCAAAGTATTGAATTAACCTACAAATCCAATCTATCCGACTGTTTTACAAAACCAATCAAAATCTCACTCTTTATCTAATGTGTCCTGTGACACGATTTTAGCGAGAGCGTAGATAACACTGATCCATATGCTAAGCGCTCCGAAGACGGGGCAGCTTTTACCGACACAAAAAACACAGCCCTCTCCCACCATATGGATTAAGACGATATCTTCGGATATCGTCTTTCAGACTGTAGAAAAACCTATCCGGCCCCCTCTGACGAGGGGGCGGCAAGAAGTATGATTCACAGAGAAATAAACGTAAAATGCGGGGGAGAGATAACGCAACGATAAAGAGGAAACAGAAGGATTGACTTAACGCCGTGAAAAAAGGCACTTAAAATGCGGCTTGAGTCAAAAGTCGGAGAATCATTGTCAGGTTTCGTTATCTCTCCCTCAGTCGCCTTAACGGCGACAGCTCCCTCGTCAGAGGGAGCCTCGGAAACGTCCTGCGTTTTATATGATATACTTTTTCGACAAGCTGTAAGACGATATCTTCGGATATCGTCTTTTTTCATTGTGCTCCCGCAATTGACACAAAAACAATATTATTGTATGATGATAAAAAGCAAACGTAAAGGGGTGAATGGATGGAAAAAGACGAATATCGTGAAATCGCGTATACCATGATACGCTATATCGCTTTTGCCCTGAAGCTTCGCCCTCTGCCTTCCGCAGTGTTAACCAACGAAGAGCTGAAAGCTGTCTACCGCGTCGCTTCTCGTCATCAACTGGTCACGCTGACCGCCTCGGGATTAAAGTCAGCCGGGATTTGTTCCGAAGAGTTCAAATCCGCGGCAGCGAAAGCCCGCTGGCAGAGCCTGCTCTTTGACGCCGAGTTTTCCGAAATATCCAAAAAGCTGGAAAGCGCGAATATCCCCTATCTGCCGCTCAAGGGTATCCTGCTGAAAAAACTTTATCCCGGAATCGGCGCGCGGGAAATGTCGGATATCGACGTGCTGATCGGACGAGAAGACGCCGAAGCGGTACGGGAGATCATGCTGTCGTCAGGATATGAATGCAGAATGTACGACAAGTCTAACCATGACGTCTACTTCAAAAAGCCCGTTTTCACGTTTGAAATGCACCGTTTGCTGTTCAGCGAGGATTCTCAGCTATATGACGGCTATTTTTCCGAAAAAAACTATTTCACCGGCAATCGTACGGGTTTATGCTATGAGATGACGCCTGAGGATATGTACATCTATCTTATGGCGCACGCATACCGGCATTACATCTCTGCGGGCACCGGTATCAGACCGCTGATTGACTTTTATCTGTACCTCGAGCAATATGAAAGCTCCATGAACTTTGCATACATCGCCGCAGAGCTTGCTAAGCTCGGTCTCACAGACTTTGAGTCAGTCGTCAAGAATCTCTCGCGTAAAATGTGGTCGCCGAACAATCTGAACGAGCAGGAACGCGCCGGGCTGGACTATTTCATTTTTTCAGGAGTCTACGGAAACAAAAAACAACTTGTCCACAATCTTGTCAATCAGGCTGTCGGCGGCGAAAACGGGATTTCAAAAACCGCTTACCTGAGAAGCCGTTTCACCGCATCGAAACGCCAGCTCAGAAATGACCCTTTTTATGCCAAGCACCCAAAGCTTGCCCCTGTCAAAAGGTTCGGACTGCTGTTAAAAGCTGTCGTCACAAAGCCGAAAGCGATTATCTATGAACTGAATGAACTGAAAAATGCCGGCAAAAAGAAATAAGAGCCCTGCGGCACGCTGTCCGCAAGGCTCTTTTTTACATCGTGTTGCCCGCCATCTTTTTGCGCTGAGCAAAATAGAACACCACGCCGAGCAATATCCATACCACCAGCATGAGGTAGGATTCTGTTGAGAAATGCACCCCTGAAAGTCCGGGGATTGGTACAAGCTGAAGCACCATGAACGCCAGTGAAAAAACTACGCCGACAACCGCCATGATTTTCAGGAAGGCACTGCCGTCTTTGAAACGTTTCATCGTTACCAGCGCTGCGGCGCAGGTAAAGAAATAACCGATCGAAGCGCCGATAGCCGACATATCCACAAACCAACCGAGCGCCTCGCGCCCGAGGATAGGGCCGGCAAGCGATACCAAAATGCAGAAAAGCATCGCGTTGCGCGGAGTACCGTGCTTTTCATCAATCTTTCCGAAAAATTCGGGAAGATATCCGTCGCGGCTCATCGAGTACATCAGACGGCTGGACGCGAGATAAAAGCCCATGATGCCCGACAGCACTGCGCAAGATACCGCTACGCCCACCAGCACCATGCCGGGTACGCCGAGCAGGCGCTTGGCCGCTTCCAACAGCAGCCACGGAGTAGACGAGCTTTCAACAATCAGTTCCGGCCAGTTTTTCAGCGCCGCCGCGGCGATCGTATTGTTCGCGGTATAGACGAAGCATCCGAAAAGAATCGCGACCATCATAATCAGGCTGACCTTTTTATAAGAAAACTTAAACTCCTCTGCCGCCTGCGGGATCGTATCAAAGCCGACAAAAGCCCACGGCGCGATCGCAAAGGTCGCGAGGATCGCCGAGGATATCCCCATCGCGCCGCTGTGGGCAAACTCATCAATCGAGGTATAGGCGCCGTTTGTCGCCGCTTCGATCGCGGCGGACTTGTCAAAGCCCCAGATCGGTTCCACGTTATCGAAAGAAGCCTTACCGCTGACAAGCGCGGCAATCGTCAGCGTCAGGACGGAAACCGCCAAAAGCCCCGCGAGAATCGTCTGCACGATACCTGCCTTTTTGACGCCGAGAATATTTAGAAAGCCGAACAGAATCAAGATGCCGCATGCCAAAAGGATTTCGCCGAGCCAAACGTCAAAACCGGCTATCTGATAATGAAAGCCGAATTTCAGGATATCTGTCGAACCGTCGAGACCGTCAACGATCAGACCGATTGCGGTGGAATTCATCGGTACATTTGTCAGATACGCCGCTACCAAGAACCAGCCGCAGATATAAGCGGTGGTTTTGCCGAAACACGCTTTGGTAAAAGTAAACTCTCCGCCCGCCTTCGGATACTTGGGAACCATATAGGTATAGCTGAACGCGATAATCATCATCACCAGCGCGCCGAGAGCCATCGCGATAGCGGTGCCGGCTACACCGGAATTAGGCAAAAACTTTTTTCCGGGATTGATGAATGATCCCCAGCCGATGATACAGCCGAAGGCAATCGCCCAAACGTGCATTGGATTCAGCTGTCGTTTTAAGGTGGGATTTTGCTGAATGTTCTTTTCCATAATAAAACTCCTCAGTTTTTATTGAAAAGCCGCATATGCAGGGTCTATGGCTTTCAGTTCATTAAAGGTATCAATCTCGACGACGTCGCCCTTCTCGCATGGAATGACAGCGACGTGATAAGATTTTGGAAACACCGTCAACGGTATCTGCTCCCAGTATCTTTCCTTTCCCCCGGGCATCCGATACCCTTCTTCGATATGACCGCGCAGCTTTGCGCCGTCCTCGCTGTTCCAGTAGGAAATGCCGATCATCTGGAAGCAGTTAAGTCCGCCGAACTGTTCACGAACGACAACGCCGTCCTTGACCTCAAAGCACCAGTCATCGGAACGCTCTTGATACACGCCGAGGAAATCGGAGGTGTAATGATATCTTTTGATTAGTTCGGGTCTGTACAAAATCAAATCCGATTCAAAAACATAGGCGTTCTGCATCAAATGGCGCGCATAGTAAGCGGAGGATATATCGTTTGTTTCGTTAAACACAGGATTCTCGATAAAGCGGATCATCGGGTATTTCAGAAGCAGCTGATCGAACTGCTCCGCAAAATAGCCGCGCACGACATAGATCTCCTCGATCCCGACAGCAAGACAAGCGTCGATCAATCCATCGAGCATGCGTTTTCCCTTCACCCTCACCAAAGGCTTCGGTGTGTTCAGGGTCACAGGCATCAGACGACTGCCGACGCCAGCCGCCAGAAAAATCGCGCGTCTGACCCGATAAGGCTCCAATAGCTTTTCTGCTATTTCGAAAGCCGAACCGTTCCCGCCGCAGCCGAAAACCGCAAGTTCCTTGAGAACCTTGTTCACCGTTCCCAGAGAGTAACCTGTCTTTTCGCTTAACTCGCGCTGTGTAAAAGCCCTTTGAGACGTTACGATAAGCGAGAGAATATCAAATTGTTTTCTTGTCAATGCTGTCACAGGAACCTCCTTGTTCATTTTTGTGCAAATCAAAACAAAATAATGAACATTTCAATTTCATATTCTAAGCTATTTCATGGATGATGTCAATAGATTTATACTAAGTAGCAATAAAAAGCTTTAAAAAGATATTAGCGGAGAATTTTGCATAACAAGGCGGAGGGCGCAGGCAGGCTGGCGCCTGTCAAGACTGACAACGCAGTTATGCGGAATTTTACGCAATAGATATTAAAGTGTTTTATTGCTACTTAGTATTAGCGACTGTTTTTGAACAAATGTGTTCAAAATCGTCTGATGAATCATCAATAATATAACGTTCAATCGGATCGCTGTTAAAAAAAGCTGAGAGCCTTGCCGGTTCTCAGCTTTTTTGCTTTTTCTCAGGCGATACTTAGTGATAGGTTGCTGAAATTGACCACCTGATTGGCATTATAGGGACAAAACTGTATAACCACCCAACCGTCGATCGGTGCGGTATCGCTGACCGTGAGATGATTTCCGACGTTTCCGAGCGATACGATCGAGTGAAAAAAACCGTTTGCATCATAATACGCCGCAAAGATCTGGCAGTTCGCGTTCTTCGTCATTGAGAGCGTGATAACCTCTCCCGACTTAACGCGATAAGGAATACCGACGCCCGTTCCGCCGCCGCCGTTTGTCAGAGTAAATCCCGTTTCGGTTACATCGGAAACACGCGACGCATTCGAAGAATGATATACAATCGTGCCGATGCTAGACACCAGATAAATATAAACATCATCGCCGAGCTCCGCGAACGGCACCGTTGAGGACAGTGAATAATCCGCAGCCGGCGTAACCCATCTGCGCTGTGCGAGATCCCATTTTCTCAAAGTGCTTTTGCTCCACACGGTAACGCCGTTAAGCGTCAGCCTGCTGACGGGCTCTCCGTCAACCGATACCGCCTTCGCATGGTCAAAGATACTCATACCGCCGCCCTCTTCAACAGATACACGGTCTCGGTCGTGTCGTCGTCATAGGTGATCTGCAGCGTCACGGTCGGAATTGCCGAGACAGCTGACGCCGCCGACGCGGACGCTGTCGACTGCACCTGAGACGCGTTTTGGAAGCCGCTGTCGTTGATGAGATCGGATGTGGCTGTCGGAACAGTGGGAATATCCGACTTTTTTGCCAGAATGGTGTACTGATTTGCGGCATAATCATCTGTCACGCCGTACTCCCCCTGTTGCTTGAACAGCTGCCCGTTGCTGAGCTGTTGACGTTCGGAAGCGGTCGATATATATGCCATCAAATCCATCTTGCCGCTCACGGAAGGCAGACTGCCGACCGTCGCGCTCAGGTTGGCGCTGTTCCTGCTTGCGGGCATCGAAGCCCCCTTGTCCTCAAGTTCGCTGTACGCAGAACTGATATTCTGATTGATTCGAGCGATTTCACCAGAAATACTCATAAGCATCTCCTTTCGGGAATATTGCCTCTCACCTATAACGCCACACACCGAAAAGTTGCATAAAACTATGCAACAAAAGCAAATTTCATATATTGGTTTTATTTTGAGGAAGGCCGGAAATTGCCGTCCTTTTCGAGATTCGAAATAATCACATCTATGCTCTCCTGCATCGCTCTGAGCGTTGTAAAATCATTGTCGGACAAATCGCCCTGCTGCAGATCGTAGGATACGATCGAAACGTCTTTACCGTCATAAGTACCGAGCAGATAAGCGCCCTCTGCGGTACCGAAAAGAATATCGAACAGTTTAACATCTTTGTAAGAGAAGTAAACGCCGTTGTCGGTAACGTCGACCTTCACCTTATTTTCCCACTGCTTGGGATAGTACAAAGAAACCACATCGGTTTTAATCTCATAGACCTCTGAGGTATTGACATAGTTTTCTTCACCCTCGGCAAAGTTATAGTCCTTTGCCAGATGGCTGAGGATAACGTCGAGTCCGCCCTGCATTTCAACGTGCTTTTTATAATTTGAGTCGTTTTCATCCAATTTCGCAAACGCCGCACGGAGAATCACATTTTCCGAGTCACGAACCAGTGTGCCCATCACGTCGCCGCTGCCGCAGTTAAACTGCAGATCAAACAGCTTAACTCCATCTGCGGAAAAACTGACAACATAGCCGTTTGTCTCGTCAATATCAACCTTGACGTCGTTTTCCCACTGTTTCGGATACGCCAGGTCGGCATACGCGGTTTTGATCGCAAAGGTCTCGATATCCTCTGCCGGAACATTCTCGGATGACACAGTCGCCTCATCGGGAGTCGCCGCGCCTTTATTGCAGCCTGCCAGCGCAGTCGCAAAAAGTAAAACGCATAATACAACAATGAATCCTTTTTTCATAGTATCCTCCATAGTTTTATTCTGTATCATTAGCGGGAGAGTCTTTCTTTGCGCCTCTCCTGTTACGATATTCTTTGATTGTGCCGATCAGATATCGGTAGCTTTCCATCTTGAAGATCACGGAACCGCCCAGATAAATCGCTATGCCCAGAGGGATTTGGATCAGCAGCGTCAGCCAGTCGTTCAGCTTGAGAAATTCTACACAGTAGACACAGACGCCCATCGCCAGCGACAGCAAAATCGGCGGCAGGATGTCTTTGATCTGCTGAATTACAGAGTATCCCAGCAGCTTTCGGTTCGGCCACGCGTTCACGATCAGCGCTGCGACAGCCGATATAAGCGATCCGATTGCAACCGCCTCTACGCTGATCCACATCGTACCGAAGATAATACAGAAGCCAACCGCTTTTTTGATGATCTCGAGTTTCAAAAAAAGGTCGCTGCGTCCCATCGCGCTGATCGCGCTCAGGTTAGAGGTGTGGATCGGATAGATCAGAAAAGTGATGCAGAATATCCTCAAAAAGAACACGCACGGCATCCATTTTTCTGTCAGCATCAGACGAATCAGCGGATCGGCACACGCCGCCAGCCCGACCAAGACAGGCCCCATCAGATAGGTGCTGACTTTGATGGACATCCGCATCATGGAACGCAAGCGGTCTTTGTCGTCCTGCACCTTGGAAAGTGTCGGAAACAAAACGCTGTTGATGGTTGAATTGATGTTGGTGATAATCAGGTTGGGAAACTTCTTTCCCTGATTATAGTAAGCAAGATCGGACGGCTGATAGACCTTTCCGATCAACAGCTGGCGCACATCGTTGTAGACGGTGTCGATCAGGGTCGAGACCAGCAGCTTCCACCCGAAGGAGAACAAAGACTTCAACCGCGCGAAAGAAAACGCTCTGTCAGGTCTCCACCTGACCGTAAACCACAGAATCAGGGTATCAACCGCGGCGTTGAACAGGTGCTGGGCAACCAGCGCCCATACGCCGAACCCGAAATACGCCATCGCAATTCCGATCACAGCCGCGCCGATCGTTCCGCCCAGCGTAGAGAAGAAGAAGCGCTTGAACTGCATCGTCCGCGACACATACGCCTGCTGAACATTCTTTACGCCCGAAATAATCAGCGTCAGACTGAGAACTCTGACAACAGGCGTCAGGGTCGGATTCTGATAGAACGCCGCGATATACGGCGCCGCAAAAAACATCAGCGCGTACAAGACCAGGCAAACAACAATATTGAAATAAAAGACGGTGGAAAAATCCAGATTATCGGCGTCTTTTTTCTGGATCAGCGCGTTGCCGAAGCCGCTGTCGATAAACACCTGCAGGATGGTAATAAACACCGTCACCAAAGCTACCGTTCCGTAGATCGTCGGACTCAGCAGACGCGCAAGCACGATAGAGACGATGAAGGTGACGCCCTGGGCGCCGACACGCTCTAAAAACCGCCAAAACAGGCTGTTGATGACAACCGTCTTGGTAGAAGCTGTGGATTGTTCTTGTTTGTTCTTACTCATCTGACTTACCGTACATCATCCGATAGTAATCCTGATACTCTCCCGACAGGATGGTTTGCCACCAGCTGCGGTTCTCCAGATACCATTGGATCGTCTTTCTGATTCCTTCATCAAAGCTGACCTTCGACCGCCAGCCCAATTCTGTTTCGATCTTATGCGGGTCGATCGCGTATCTGAGATCGTGACCCTTGCGGTCGTCCACAAATTCGATCAGGCTTTCGGGCTTGTTCAGCTCACCGCAGATCAGCCTGACAATATCAATATTCTTGCGTTCGTTGTGACCGCCGATATTATAAACCTCTCCCTCTCTGCCTTTGCGCAAGATCAAATCTATCGCTGCGCAATGATCTTCAACATACAGCCAATCTCTCACGTTTTCGCCCTTACCGTACACCGGCAGGGGTCTGTCGTTCAGGGCGTTGATAATCATCAGCGGAATCAGCTTTTCGGGAAAGTGATAGGGGCCGTAATTGTTGGAGCATCTGCTGATCGTCACCCCAAGTCCGTAGGTGCGAAAGTACGCCTGCGCCAGAAGATCGGCAGACGCCTTTGAGGCAGAATAAGGACTGCTGGCGCGCAGCGGCGTCGTCTCCGTAAACATCAGCTCGGGTTTGTCCAGCGGCAAATCACCGTACACCTCGTCCGTCGACACCTGGTGATAGCGGCTCACACCGTATTGCAGCGATGCGTCCATCAACACCGAAGCGCCGAAAATATTTGTTCTGAGAAACGCGGAGGGATCGAGGATAGAGCGGTCAACATGACTTTCGGCGGCAAAATTGACCACAACGTCCGGGCGCTCTTTTTGAAAGATCTCCCCTATCGCCTCTCGGTCGCAAATATCCGCGCGATAAAATCGAAAGCGCTGATCCTGCATGACAGATGACAGCGTACTGAGATTTCCGGCATAGGTCAAAGCATCCACACAGATCACCCTGTCGTCGGTACGGTGCCGGAGCAGATAAAATATAAAGTTGGAACCGATAAAACCGGCGCCGCCGGTAACCAGTATCGTCATGAATATGACTCCTTCGCTATCGTAATCAAATACCGCCCGTAATCTGTCGATTCAAGCGCCTTTCCCAGCGTCAAAAGCTCGTCGGCACTGATAAAGCCACGGCGATAGGCGATCTCTTCTATGCAGGACATATAGAACCCCTGTGTGCTTTGGACAGCTTCTACAAACTCCGCCGCCTTGAGCATACCTTCGGGAGTTCCGGTGTCCAGCCACGCGATGCCGCGTCCGAGCAATCTGACGTTCAAAGAGCCGGATCGGAGATAAGCGTTGTTGACGTCGGTGATCTCGATCTCACCGCGCTCGGACGGTTGAAGTGACTTTGCGATCTCCACCACACGATTATCATAAAAATACAGTCCGGGAACGGCATAGTTGGATTTGGGCTTCGATGGTTTTTCTTCGATCGACCGCACACGATACTCGCTGTCAAACTCCACAACGCCGAACGCGCGGGCGTCCTTGACAGGATAACCGAAGATCGTCGCGCCCGAAAGCTGTGCCATCGCCGAGCGAAGCGTAGCCGTCAGGTTCTGTCCGTAGAAAATATTGTCTCCCAATATCAGACAGACGCTGTCCTGACCGATAAAATCCTCGCCGATGATAAAAGCGTCCGCCAGTCCGCGCGGCTGTGTCTGAACCGCATAGGAAATCTGTATGCCGATCTGACTGCCGTCCGCCAGCAGCTTTTTGAACGCGGGCATATCTTCGGGGGTAGAGATAATCAGCACCTCCCTGATACCTGCCAGCATCAGCACGGATAAAGGATAGTATATCAGCGGCTTGTCATAGATCGGAAGCAGCTGTTTGGATACCGCTTTCGTCATCGGATACAGCCGCGTTCCGCGTCCGCCTGCAAGGATGATTCCTTTCATCATGCGGCTCCCTTCTTATTTCAAAATAATATCACAGATCCTGTCGACCGTTTGAATCGACAGATCCGCAAACAGCGGCAGCGTCAGCATCTTTTGGGCGATATCCGCCGCGACGGGTGTGCGGTGCGGTTCAAAGCCCTCTGTGCCGCTGTAACACGCAAAGCTGTTTGTCAGCGGATAAAAATACTTTCGCGCAGCGATATCATGCTTTTTCAGAAGCTCGGCAACCTCGTCGCGCGTATAACGGTATCCGTCAAAAACCACGGGGAAATACGCGTAATTCGGCTGAACCCCGGGCTGAGGTTCGCACAGCTTTATCCCCCGCACGCCTGACAGGCGTTCCCGATAACGCCGATCCGCTTCGCCGCGCTTTTTGATCTCGTCATCAATATGCCTGAGGTTGCAGATACCCATCGCCGCCTGCAGCTCGTTCATCTTTGCGTTGCCGCCGACATACAGCACATCCTCGGGACCGTGGATACCAAAGTTCTTGATATCGTTCAGCGGTTGTTCCAGGCGGCTGTCCGCATAGCATACCGCGCCGCCCTCCACTGTATGAAACACCTTTGTCGCGTGAAAGCTGAACATTGACGCGTCACCGAAGCACGCCGCCGAAACACCGCCGCGCCTGACGCCGAACGCGTGCGCCGCGTCATAGATCACCCGCAGCCCGTGGCGCCGGGCAATCGAAGCGATCGCATCGGTATCGCAAAGGTTCCCGTATACATGCACCGGAAGAATCGCTGCCGTCTCAGGCGTTATCAAGCTTTCCAGCTGTGTGACGTCGATCGTGTAATCTCTGTCGTTGATATCACAAAAAACCGGCTTGAGTCCGCTGCGCACGATCGCATGCGTAGTGGAAGCAAAGGTAAACGGCGTTGTGATAACCTCACCGCCCTTTGGAAGCTTCATCGCTTCCAAAATGTTTTCCAGCGCGAGGTGCCCGCTGGCAAACAGGGTCAGACACGGCGTGTCCAAATACGCTTTCAGCATAGCGGAAAACGCCTTGTGCTTGACGCCGTTGTTGGTCAGCCAGCGGGAATCCCACAGCTCCTTTATCTCTTCGCAATACTCCTCAAACGCAGGGAGCGAGGAGCGTGTTACGTTAATTGTCATTTTTATAATCCTCTCGGAGAAGCGCGTAAACAGCAAGATCCGCGTAACGGCCGTTTTTGAATCTCGCCTGCCGTTTCACTCCCTCACGGACAAATCCGAACTTCTCATACAAACGGATCGCAGGTACATTTTCTGTCAGAACAGAGAGCTCTACGCGATTCAGGTTCAGGTTGTTGAAGGCGTGCCGCAGCATCTCCTTTACCGCAAAGCTGCCGACGCCGTGTGAGCGGTTTTCGATCCCGCCGACCATCACGGAAAGCACCGCAGAGCGGTTGACAGAATCTACAGAGGTCAGATAGACAACACCCAGAGCGATATTGCTGTCGTCTGTCACGGCACAGCGCACCGCGGAAGAGCGGTTTTTCAGATAAGCTTCAAACCAGCTGTCGTCCACCTCGGGTCCGATATAGCGAAAGGGAGCGCCCAGGTGGGAGATCAGCTCCTCATCGTTGCGCCAGCTGTTGATAACGGGCAGATCCCGTCTTTCTATTTCTCTTAAACGATACATCGTTTCACCTCATCAATCACCCTCAGCATCTCTGCTTCACCGTATCGCTGATCGCACGGCAGGGGCAGGATATTCTGCGCCGTCAGCCATGCTTTCGGGCTTTTTCTGACCTGATCGTCAGGCCATAGGGTCGGAACATAAATATGCCGATAAGCCAGCTTCTGCTTCATTTCGGCGCCGTTTTCCAGATACAGCGGATACGCAAACGGCCCCACAGGCATAGAAAGCCGCAGCGGGTTGATCTCCTCAAATGCTTTTGAGAGCAAAGCGTAATTTTGCAGACGTTTTGCGCACGCCGCTTCATAATCTATCGCACCCAGCAGGTTGTGTGTCAAACGCGACATTTTTCTGAGTCCGGCGGCGGTGAAAGCCGCGTCGTTCGCCTTGAACGCGCTGTAATAATCGGAAGCGCTGCCTTTCTCGAAGCGTCCGAGCAGATGCTCCGTTCTCTCCATAGAGATATCCTCGGGCAAGACCTCATCCAAATGAACATCCGTAGCGAGATATGCGCCGTCCGGTACGCCGAAGAACTTGCGGCAGGAGTAGATCGTGTCCACACCGCTGATAGGTTTTTGAAAAAACGCCTGCACATGATCGAGGATGACTCCCCCGCTCCGGGATTGGTATACAGCGATCTCGGCGTCCGAAAGCTGACCGTAATAGTTAACAAGATACAGACACACATCGTCGCTCAGTCCTTCTGTACAGGGTCGAAAATCTTCTCCGATCTCATAGAAAACCACTTCACAGCCCTCTTCGCGGCACGCTCTTTCGACAGAGTGACAGAGCAGATACGGCAGGGCGATTTTTTTGATGCCGCGCGCGCGGAGCAGATACACCAGCGCGTACCGCGCGCTGTTGAGCGCGATCAGTTCAGGATAGTATTCATTTTTCACCAGCTGTTCCAGTTCAAAATAACCGCCGATCTCTTTCAAATTATCCCTCTTTTTTCTCTTTCAGCTTTTGCGCAAAGAATGCTTTGCACCTTTTTTCTTTCAGCATCGGATAAACATGCTGATAGGTTCGGATTCCGGAATGAGAATTGATTTCCAAAATCTTAAAACCGTCATTTGTAATCACAACATCGAACCCGATATATGACAGCTCTGAAAGATAACCGTGGATTTGCAAACAAGTCTTCACGATCTCATCCCAGCGCGGCACTTTACCCGTCAGCTCCACATCCGTTACGGGGTGACGGGTCAGGTTCTCATGGTATCGGTTTTGCTTGTCAAGGTAATAGACGCTGTGAATCTCGCCGTTTTCGACGTCAACGGCGGCGTTTACACCGGCGGTGGAATGGGCAACATGAAAATCCCTGTCATCCATGCCCCAGCGAAGAAACGAGAAGAGCACGTTCAAGCTATCGTCGGGCATACGCACAGTCTGAACGCGCAGCGTGTGAGCAGCAGAAGGACACGCCTTCATATACGCATCGCATTGGACGATAAATTCCGTGATAAGATATCCTTTTAGAGAGCGAAGGAAGCGTGTAAACTCCTGCTCCGTCATGCTTTTTCCGTTTGCAAAAAAACTGCCGTCGCGATACTCCAAACGATAGAAACCGTCTCCGCCGCTGCCCTGGTTCTGCTTAGCCGCCAGCACACCTTTTTCGGTTATCAAAGCGACTAAAGAGGCATCGTCGACCCGCGGATATTTTTGCGGAAAATCAGGCAGACGGTTTCTTCTGCCGTCCCTATCAATCTCCAGGTAATAATCAGGCAGATACGCGCTGAAACGATCCAGCATATAGCGCAGCGTCAGCTTGTCGTCTATCCACGTCACAAACCGGTTGTTCAGCGGATACAGCATATAATAATCATAGTCGGACAAATAGTCGCGATAATTCGATTCATTCAGTTTGTAGTTATTCAGCTTTTGTGCCAAAAAGCCGCGTTTCCACGCCCAAACACGTTGCTTCAGACTCAAGCGCTCAGGGTTATCGAGCAGTTCTTTCAGATAATCCTCGCGGATATCTCCCGCCATATACGGATGCATACCCTTTGAGCGCAATATTTTATATAAAAGTCTTTGCAGAACTTTTCTTGCGATTCCCATCTGTTAACCTCTGTACTTTATCTTGATCCATTTCTCGGAATGGTCGAGCAGATCCAGCATTTCATCCATGCTGTCAAAGCGCAGTATCAGACAGCCCAGCGTCGTGTTGGAGCCGACAAAGCCGTGAACCGTATCCCCCGGCTGCGCCGTGATATGATTTTCAACAATATGGCGCTTTGAAAAGCTCTCGTCAATCTCGACGCTGTCCAAGACACCGTCTGCCAGGCTGTGTACGGCATAATAAGCATACAATCCCTTCGGCGCGATACCGGATGGGAGCGTTATCCGCTCGCCCATCGCCGCGCGCACAGAGATTTCGGCAAGATCAACCCCGGTCATATACCGAATGACCTGCGGAATATAATTGCCGCCGTCTCGCGGAGCTACCTCCATCAGATAAATACGCCCGTCAACGCCGACTCTGATATCGAAATTATAGGTACAGGTCCGCATATGAAGGAGCGATATCAACCGCTGAATCTCCCTGTGGATACGCGACTGTATTTCGTCAGGCAGAACGCTCGGAAAACCTGCGGCGATCGGCACAAACGGATTGGGCGCGTCCGCGTTGAAATGGTCGTTCGCAAAGCACCGGAACACCAGCTCACCGTTGACGGAAAGCCCGTCTCCCGCAACCTGATAGCCGTCTTTTTCCACATATTCTTCAATGATAACGGTGTGTGACCGCGAACGATCAAAGGCTTTTTCAATCAAAGGCTCACAGCCATGTGCAGACGAAATCACCGCTACCCCCTTGCTGCCCGAGGAATCGGTAGGCTTGACCACGGCAGGAAGCCGAAAAACGCCCTTGCGAATATCCTTTGCTGCCGCCGCGGAATCGCGGTATGATTTCGCAAAAGGAGACGCAAATCCGTTCTCTGTCAAAAAGCGTCTGAATCGCGCTTTATCGCAGAGAATACCGACCGACTCGTAAGGATTGGATGCCAGTCCGAGCTTTTCGGCGACATAGGCCGCTGTCGGCGCCGCCGGATCGGACGCGTACGCGAGCACACCGTCTACCTTTTCTTTTTCGGCGATCTTCAAGACCGCGTCTTTGTCGGTCGTGCTGACAGGATAAAACCGATCGGCGACATACTGACCCGGATTGTCGGGCAAAAAGTCACAGAGAACCGTGTAATAACCCAGCCTCTTTGCGATCTCAATCACCACAACCTGCTGGGCGGATCCTCCCAGCAACAAAATCTTACGCATAGTAACCTCGTCACGCAAAATCGTCGATATCACGAAAGCGCCCTTTCAGGGAAATCTCCGCCTTCAGCATACGCAGTCTGAAAATTTCGCTCTTTGACAGAACGGCTGACTGCTTGACGTTTTGCTCAAATAGATAATCGGGACGATAATCAAACACCTTTTTCGCACATTCATAGTCGCGGTACGCCTGCTTGATATACTCCTCATCGCTCATACGAATCACCGCTTCGATGATCGGCTTGACGTCGCTGCCCGGCTTTTCGCTCAGTCTGTCGGGCACATTGCTGAGAAAGCCGTATGCCTCGCAGTCTTCGCAAAAATGCCTGACGACAACCGACGGTACACAACACGACGCGCCGTCCAGCAGCGCGCCCGAAAGCCCGACGTTGAGCTGGCTGTGTCGAAAGAGCTCCCTGACCCTATCGAGCGGAAGGGTTCCGGTCAGTCTGACCGCTTCGGCGGTTTGCCGCGGCAGCTCCTCCAACAGACGCTTTACCCTGTCCATACCCGCCCCGTCGCCGATCAGCGTCAACGAAAGCTGCGGATATTTTTCTTTTAATACGGCAAATTCCCGGATCAGTCCGAGAATAAACCCCTTGTGCGGAAAGTCAAATCTGGAGCAGGCCGTGATCTCAAATCGTTTACCGCGGTCAGCGGCGTTTTTTATAACCGTGCTTTTTTCAGGTTCAGTGATGCGCCGCAATCCGCCCAAGAGCTTCTTTTCTTTGTCCTTGATCGTCAAGCCGTAGTTTTGCTCATACGCCGTCAGGTGCTGTATCGCGAAACCTCGAAGGCAGTCCGCGTCGTTCATCTTGCGTACCGCCGACGCCATCTGCCGAAGCACGCGGTCTTTTTTGCCGCCGGTGAAAAACTGTTCGGGAAAGTAAATTTTTCCTCTGAAATTAGGCAGAATCAAATAATTTTCAAACGACGCCTCGCCCAGCTTTCCTCTCATGCTCTCGGCTCTGGCAAAAGTCAGCGGCTCACAGCTGATGACAATCACCCTCTCGTTCCTGCACGAGACCCGGTCGACATACGCCGCGTGCGTCGGGGATTTTATGAGTACCTTTTCGATGGCGTCACAGGAAGTGATTTCCGTGTGCGTCGCGTTTTTCAGACAATTCTCTGTCGTCAGCCATATTACACGGTACCCTTTGCTTACCGCGTAGAGCATCAGCTCGGCGAAGGAGGTTTCGACTCCTCCCGCCTGCATACCGTAATAGTTAACGATCAGCGTTGTTTTTCTGTTATCGGACATAATACAATCCTTATTGAAATAATCAGTTTATCAGCGCGGCATAAGCAGCGTACGCCGCGCCCTCATCAAACTCCTGTCCCCTTCCGATACAGCCGTTCTTATATCGGCTGCCATCGGTCGCTTGCAGGATCGCGCTCAACAGCGCGTCATAATCATTCTTCTTGACAATGATTCCGCTTTCGGGAGTCAGCATCTCGCCGCTGCCGCCCGTATCAAAGGTTACAACAGGAGTGCAGCAGGCGATTGCCTCCATGTTGACCGTGGGATAATTCTCTTCTCTGGTAGGGTTGGCAAAAACATCCGCCGCCGTATAAATCTCCGCCAGCGACGCGGCATCCTCTGTACGATGGATTGAGATGACGTTATCCGGCAGAACGGCGTCGGTCTTGTCGTTTGTACCGACCAGCACCAAACGATGGTTCTCGGGAAGATCGCGGGCAAGCCGAAGAAAAACGTCCAACCCCTTGCGGTCATTCCAGACATAGGAAACGCCCAGCACAATCTTGCTGTTTTCCAGATGATGCTTCAACCGAAAGTTGCTTTGGGTCGGATGAAAGACGCTAAGGTCGATACCGTTATGAATCGTACAGACGGGATACTCCTTCAAAAACGATTGTTTCGTTTGACGTCTGAGCCAATCGGAAGGGGTCACAACCGTCAGATCGAGCCCTGTGAAAAGGCTTTTTTTCTTTTCATAAAGCGACCTGCTTTTGTCAAAGAGCCAGCTAAATTCGTTTTTGAGCGGACAGCTGTGACAGCCGTCTGTCCATCGGTCGCAGCCGATCATATCATAGTGGGGACAATAACCGGTAAAAGCCCAGCAATCATGAAAAACCCACACGGTCTTGATCCTCTGCTGTTTGAGATACTCGAACAACATCTCGAGGTGACAGTTATGACCGTGCAGATTGTGCAAAATAACAACATCGGGTTTATCTTTTTCAAGCATCAAAATCAAACGCTTTGTCGCTTTAGCAGAGTTAAAGCCATAGTTGCCGAAAACTCTTGATTTTAAGGCCTGAAGCTTTGTATCGCTTCGGGTCATGTACTTTCTCGATAAAGGATAGTCGCTTTCACCCGAAGCATAATAGATGAGGTTCTCGATATTTTGCTTTGATAAAGCGCGGCTGATACCCACACAGATTCTGCCTGTGCTGCCGGCGCCGCAGGTCACGTTGATCTGAACCGCTTTCATCATATCCCCATCCGTTTTTTATGATAAAAATCACTCCGCCACACGGGGGTTGCCCCCCGTGTGGCTTCGTATTAAGTGTTAACAAATATCAGTTGTCAGCTAAAGAGATTCGCACAGTCGGATTACAGTACGAGATGACCGTCAGCATCGAAGTAACGGTAGGAGCCCTCGACAACAACGTCGTTCGGAGTCAGACCGTTAGCCTTGGTAACATACTTTCTCATATCCTTGACGATCTTGCCGCCGTCGTTGACATAGTAGTAGTAACCGTCAACTTCAATCAGACCCTTGTAAGCGATCTTCTTGTCGTTCTCATAGTAGTAATCACCGATCAGGCCGTTCTTGACCTCCTCAACAACCATGCGGCCGTTTTCGTCGAAGTGCTGGGTGGTCTTGCCTACGGACTTGCCGTTAACCAGAATACCGTTGTCGGTGTTGATATACTTGTCAGCGTTCTTGACAA
>Ga0256404_1003548_pt1 | contig 31481 bp, 20 predicted proteins | sample RumenRJG_01DNA_FD_185990 | JGI IMG/M metagenome (GOLD analysis project Ga0256404, IMG submission 185990) | Bovine rumen microbial communities from Lethbridge, Alberta, Canada - RJG_01 | ecosystem: Host-associated > Mammals > Digestive system > Stomach > Rumen | place: Canada: Alberta | collected...
CCACACTCTATCGAGAATAGGTCGTATAGATCCATGCTGATCAGTACAGATCGATGCTAACCAAAGATGGGAACCTTCTTGTCCCAAAATGAAGGCTTTGCTATAGCCGTTATATTGCAAATTTAGGTGGTATTTTAGAACCACCATAAAAAAACAATATCAACCAAAAATGTGGTTATAGTCACACTAATTTTTAATGAACAATTCACCTGTTAAAAGTGAACTTTATGTAGCATTGGAAATGGTAGAATTAACTCAATTCTTACCACTTACAATTTTAAAAATTTAGCTTAGGTCAAATAATTAGATAAAACATAGGATGAAAGCGTTATTTTACGAGCATTGGCATTCTATTTTTTGTATAATAATAAGATTATTAAAACTTCATTTTCTTTATGAAAATTTATTTAATTTTTTGACATTTGAATATAACGGTATAACAATGATTGACATTCAGCAATTAGCAGATCAAAAAGGGATTGCTAGACAATACATCGACGCTTCTCATAATTTAATTACTCTAACAGAGGAGAGTCGTGTAAACACTTTAGAGATTTTAGGTTATCCAGTACATGACCAAAAAGCTCTTGAGGCTATGCTTCAAGAGGAAGTTACTAAAGAATTTAAAAATGTTGTCGATCCTGTATGCATTTTAAATGACGAGGATCATAAGCAGGTTTATATTCGTGTACCTGAGTCTTTTGGCGAAGATGAGAATGCTACTATAACTTTAGAAATTAAGTTAGAAGATGGCAGAAGTGTACAAAGAACTTTACCTTTAGAGCAAGTTGAAATTGCTGATTTCAAAACCGTAGACAATGTTGTTTACGACATTCGCCGTTACCAGATTATTACTAATTTACCTTATGGTTATCATCACTTAAGTTGTGAGATTAAGTCAAAGCACAAGACCATAAGATCTATTGAAATGTCACTTATTCGTACACCTGTAAAGATGTACACCCCACAAGAAATTGAAAGCGGTAAAAAAGTTTGGGGCGTAAGCTCACAGCTTTATTCTGTTCGTTCAAGAGATAACTGGGGTATCGGCGATTTTGCTGATTTAAGACAATTACTTTTAGGCGTGCACAAGTGCGGTGGTCAATTTGTAGGCTTAAACCCAATGCACGCAGGATATCCAGCAAATCCTGATGAATCTTGTGTAAGTCCATATTCACCATCTTCAAGAAATTGGATCAACATCATTTACATCAGCGTAAATGAAGTACCTGAATTACAACAGTGTCAAAAGGCTCTAGACTTAATTCACAGTCAAGAATATGTAACTAAGATTAACGAATTACGTCAAAGAGAGTATGTTGATTATCGTGGCGTATTACAGCTAAAGCTAAAAGCCTTACGTACAATTTTTGATAATGTTAAGGTAAATGACGCAACTACCGCTCGTGGTGCTAAATTCAATTACTTCTTAGAGCAAGGCGGTGAGAATCTTCTAAACTTTGCAACTTATGATGCTTTACAACAAAGCCTATATAATCAAGGTGTACAAGCAAGTTCTTGGGAAGACTTCCCTAAAGAGCTACAGGATGTAAATTCTCCTGCAGTTGCAAAATGGCGTGCAGACAATTATCAAGACGTTCTATTCTATTGCTACTTACAGTTCTTAGCTTCAGAGCAATTAACCAATGCTTATAAAGCCGCAAAAGATGCTGGTATGTTAATTGGTACTTACAGAGATTTAGCTGTCGGTGTTGCAAAGCAAAGCTGTGACGTATGGGCAGATGTTGATAATGTATTCAGACCAACAGGCTCAATCGGTGCTCCACCTGATCCACTAGGACCTCTAGGTCAAAACTGGGGTTTAGCTCCAATGTCACCTAAGGCTCTAAAAGAGTGTGGTTACAAGCCAATGATTGCTATGTACCAAGCTAACATGAAGTCTTGCGGTGCAATCCGTATTGATCATGCTGCAGGTTTATATAGATTATGGTTAACTAAGATGGGCGAGCCTGCTTCAAAGGGTGCTTATGTACATTATGATATGCACGATTTACTAGGTATTATTGCTCTAGAGTCCCATCGTAATAAGTGCTTAGTAATCACCGAAGATTTAGGTACAATTCCTGTTGAATTAACTAAGGCTTTAAGACATGTAGGTGCTTTCTCTTATAAGATCTTCTTCGATGAGAAAGCTCAAGACGGTGGCTACATTGCACCACGTGACTACATTTCTCAAGCTATGTCAGCACTAACTACTCATGATATGCCAACTCTAGTAGGCTGGTGGCACTATTATGATTTACAACTAGGTCAAAAACTTGGTATTTATACCCAACAAGAAGCTGACAACTTACAAGCTCAAAGAGCTGAGTCAAAACAAAGAATTCTAGACAGTATGCATGGCTTAGGTTCAATTGCAGATACCTATACAAGAGATGCATCTCAGTCTGTGATGAATAAAGAATTAGCTTGCGCTTTACAGGTACATATGTGTACTGGTTCTTGCTCTCTATTCAGTTCTCAAGTAGAGGATTGGATTGGTGTAGATAAGCCAGTAAACGTTCCTGGTACTAACAGCGAGTATCCAAACTGGCGTCGTAAGCTAACTCGTGATTTAGAGGACATCTTTGTTGATCAAGATGTTCTAGATATGACAAATAAAATGACATTAGCACGCAATAAAATTGATAGCTAAGGAGTGCACAATATGTTGATCGATGATTTCAATAATGCCAAGATTGGCAATCCTTTTGAGACTTTAGGTATACAAAAGGTAGAAGGCAAGGAAGGATACCTTCTTCGTGCCTGGTTGCCAGATGCAAAGAGTGTAGATGTATATCCTCTAAAGGGTAAGAAAAAGATTTGCTCTTTATCAATGGTCCATGAAGATGGTCTATTTGAAGAGTACTTAGAGGTTAAGAAACCTTTTAATTACAAATTTAAGGTTGAATACAAAGACACTACTATTGAAGTAATCGATCCATATCAATTCAGAGATGAAGCATTCTATGGTTTAAATACCATGAATGAAGATCCTGAGAATATCTATAAGACTTTAGGCGCTCAGCTAATCGAAATTGAAGTTGATGGTGTAAAGATTAAAGGTACTAAGTTTGCCGTTTATGCACCATCAGCAAGTGCTGTAAGTGTAATAGGTGACTTTAACTTCTGGGATGGCAGAAGATTGCCAATGGCTAGAAGTTTACTAGGTCACTGGGTTTTATTTGTTCCAGGTTTAGGCGCAGGTTTGCGTTATAAGTACGAGATTAAAGATCCTAATGGTAATCGTCTACCTCATAAGGCAGATCCTGTAGGTTTCTACCACGAGCAGTATCCATCTTTTGCTTCTATCATTTCAGATCACACTACCTATACTTGGAATGATGATGCTTGGCGTAAATCTCAGCTTAACAATAAGCTTGAGCAGCCAATGTCCATCTATGAGTTACATTTAGGCTCTTGGAAGCGTGACGAGAATGGTCAACCATTAACTTACAGACAACTTGCTGTAGAGTTACTAGACTACGTTAAGAGCATGGGTTATACCCATATTGAGTTAATGCCTATTATGGAACACCCATTCTCAGGCTCTTGGGGCTATCAGCCAACTGGTCTATTTGCTCCAACCTCTCGTTTTGGCTCTATTGACGATTTTAAATTCTTCGTTGATACCTTCCACCAAAATGGTATTGGTGTGATCTTAGATTGGGTTCCAGCCCACTTCCCAACTGATGCCTTTGGTCTTGCTAAGTTTGATGGTACCTGTGTCTACGAGTACGAAGATCCTCGTCGTGGCTGGCATCCTGATTGGAACTCTTTAATTTACGATTTTGGTCGCGATACAGTTCGTAGATTCTTAATTGCTTCAGCTTTAGTATGGTTAGACTTATATCATATTGACGGTTTAAGAGTTGATGCTGTAGCTTCTATGCTTTATTGGGATTACTCAAGAAAAGAAGGCGAGTGGATCCCAAATGTGGATGGCGGTAACATCAACTATGAGGCTGTAAGTTTCTTAAAGTGGTTCAATGAGTGCGTTTATAAGAAGTATCCTCATGCAACTACTATTGCTGAGGAATCAACTGCATTCACAGGCGTATCTCGTCCAACTTACTCAGGTGGCTTAGGCTTTGAATTTAAGTGGAACATGGGCTGGATGCACGATTCTCTTGAATATATGCAAACCGATCCATTCTTCCGTAAATATCATCATGGAGAAATGTCTTTCTCTATGATCTATGCTTACAATGAGAACTTTATCTTATCTATTTCTCACGATGAGGTAACTCACGGCAAGCACTCTTTACTATATAAGATGCCAGGTGACGAGTGGCAACAAGCTGCTAACTTACGTGCTTACTTAGGTTATCAGTATGCTCATCCTGGTAAGAAACTAAACTTCATGGGTTCAGAGTTTGGTCAAGGTTCAGAGTGGAATGATAATTCTCAGTTAGACTGGTGGTTGTTAAAGTATCCTAAGCATCAAGGTATTCAAGCTTTAGTAAGAGATTTGAACAATCTCTATAGAAAAGAGCCTTGCTTGTGGAAGGAAGATTACAATCCTGAAGCTTTCAAGTGGTTAGATGTAAATGATGCTGATCACAGTGTCTTTGCAATGCAAAGAAATTGTGGTGACGATTTTATCATCGCAGTATCTAACTTTACTCCTGTACCTTATGTTGCTTATCGTTTAGGCGTACCAACCCCTGGTACTTATGAGGTTATCTTCAATACCGACGATAAGAAGTATTGGGGTAGCAATTACGGTACTGGCAATGACAAGATGGTTGCATCTAATATTTCATGGCAGAATAATTTCCACTCCATCGTATTAGACTTACCACCTTTATCAACAATCTTTATTAAAAAGATTTCAGATTAACCTTTCTATATAGATTTAAGCTCCACTTTGTGTGGGGCTTTTTTTTAAATTTTTGATCGCCGTATTTGTAATAATCTAACTTTAGCTTAAAATTTTTTTAGGTATGTAATATAAATAATAAAAAGTAGTTAGCAACACATAATAATAAAAGGCTACGTGTATGAATAAACATTTATCACCTAATGTTGATTTTCGGCTTGTGCCACTAGGTGCAACTCCAACTAAAGAAGGCTGTTATTTTGCAGTTTGGTCTCCAAACGCCAGATCCATTGTCATTCACATCTTTAATCACCAAGAAAAAGAGCTTTATAAAGTAGCGCTACCTGAAAAGCGCGGTAGTATTTGGTATGGCTTTTTACCTAATGTTACTGTAGGTGATTTGTATGCTATTGAAGCTTTAGGTGAAAATGATCCTGATAGAGGTTTATTCTTTAAAGAAGGCCGTTATCTTACCGATCCTTACGCTAAGTTGTTATCTAAGCCTTTTACTTATAACTATAACGAGTACTTAAATAACAATGCTAAATTTATCCCTAAGTGTATTGTAATTTCCAATGAATTTGATTGGGAGGATGTTCCTAATCCAAGCTTTGGTAGGGATGGTTTAATTATTTATGAAGCTAACGTTAAAGGTTTAACTAAATTAAATCCATTAGTTCCTGAAAAGTTACGTGGAAAATATTTAGGTTTATGTCATCCTAGCGTTATCAATCATTTTAAAAAGCTAGGTGTAACTGCAATTCAGTTAAATCCTATTGCAGCCTTTATGTCTGAGCCACATTTGGCAAAATCAGGTTTAGTAAACTACTGGGGCTACAATCCTATCAATTTTATGGCACCAGATCCTAAATACGCAGTAGAGTATCAAAAGGCTGTAGTCGAATTTAAAACTATGGTTAAAGAACTCCACAAACACAATATTGCGGTGATTTTGGATGTAGTATATAACCATACAGCTGAAGGTGGTAAAAATGGCTGTGTGTTAAGTCTACGTGGCCTTGATGCAAGAAATTACTACACCTACAGAAGCGATCCATATGGCAACTACGATTTTACTAATTGCTATGATGTAACAGGCTGTGGTAATACCGTAAATGCACAAGCTAGACCTACTTTAAATTTAATTCTAGACTCTTTAATCTATTGGGCAAAACACATGAGAGTCGATGGTTTTAGATTTGATTTAGGTGTAACTGTATGTCGTGAAACTCATGGTAGTTCTTTCCATGAATTTGACGCAGATGGCGCTTTCTTAAAATCCTGTTTCTGTATTGACCGTTTAGCTCAATCTATTATGATTGCTGAGCCTTGGGATGTAGGTCCAAATGGCTATCGCTTAGGTCAATTCCCACAAGGTTGGTCTGAGCAAAACGATCAATTCCGCGATACTGTAAGACGTTTCTGGCGTGGTGATAAAGGTCTTATCGGTAAGTTTGCTACAAGAATTATGGGCTCTCGTGACATCTTTACAAGAGATCACCGCTCCATCAATGCAAGTGTAAATTACATTACTTACCATGACGGTTTTACCCTTGAGGATCTAGTATCCTATTCTCATAAATACAATGAGGCTAATGGCGAGGAGAATCGTGATGGTACCAATGAGAATTACTCCTCAAATCAAGGTGTAGAAGGGCCAACTAAAGATCCTGAGGTACTAAAGCGTCGTTGGTTATTAAAGCGTAACTTAATGGCTACAACTTTAATCTCTCAAGGTATCCCTCATCTATTAGGTGGTGATGAGTTCTCCCATACTCAAAAAGGTAATAACAATGTTTATTGCCAGGATAATGAATTGTCCTGGACGCATTGGGATTACTCAAGAGAAAATGTGGAATTCATCAATTTCATAGGCAGAATTAACCACCTTAGAAATAAATCAAAGATGCTAAGAGAATTGACTTTAAATGGTGATATGTACCATGTAAATGGCATTTCTTTTGAAGCAAAGTGGTTTAGTAAAGATGGCTCTCCTATGACGGATGACAAGTGGAATAATCCTGATAGAGATGCGATTACTTTAACTATTTGCTCTAAAAACTCTGATGTAGATGAGAATTGGTGTCTCTTATTTAGCCAAACTTACAATGAACGTACCTTTGAATTACCTGTGTTAGATGTAAGCTCTGAGTGGGTAGAGCTTTTAGATACTAATGTTCCAAATGGAATTCCAAAGCCAAAAGGAGCTACAGATATTAAGAGTGTAACTGTAAATACCCCATGTATTAAAGTTTACATGTTGAAAAAATCTGTAAGTATCAATCCAAAGACTTATGATGCTTTAGATTCTGTGACTAGACATGCTAATAGATCAGGTAAGGCTAAGAAAAAGTCTTAATATAGCTTAAACAAAAGGTTATGCACCGCATAACCTTTTTGCTCATTTTAGTAAAGCTTTTCTAATACTTCTTCATCAATTTTAAAAGTGTGCTCTTCACTTGGGAAAGCTTGCTCTTTTACTTCCTTATCATAATCATTAAAAGCATTTGTCATGATATCAGACAAGTTGGCATAGTGTTTTACAAATTTTGGAGAGAAGTCTTTGTACATACCAAGCATATCCTGATATACCAAAATCTGACCGTCACATTGAGCACCAGCACCGATGCCAATGGTTGGAATAGATAATTTCTCAGTTACAATGGCAGCTAATTTGTGTGGAATACACTCTAACACAATGGCAAAGCAACCAGCCTCTTGTAAAGCAAGAGCATCCTCAATAAGTTTTTTAGCAGCAGCCTCTGTTTTACCTTGAACTTTGTTACCACCAAAGGCATTTACAGACTGTGGGGTCATACCTAAATGTCCCATAACAGGAATACCAGCTTGTGTCATAGCTTTGATTTGAGGACAGATGTTTTGACCACCTTCTAATTTAACTGCATTACCACGAGCCTCTTTTAATAATCTTCCTGCATTGATTAAAGCCTGCTCAACGGATACTTGATAAGACATAAAAGGCATATCAATAACAACTAGTTTTTCAGTGCAACCACGGCTTACGGCACGACCGTAGGTAATCATATCCTCCATAGTCACTGATAGAGTATCAGGATAACCTAGCATTACATTACCAACAGAATCCCCTACTAACACAGCATCTACATTAGTTTGGTTAATGATTTTAGCTGTGGTGTAGTCATAGCAAGTAAGCATGGAGATCTTTTGCTTTTCTACTTTTCGCTTTGCAAAAGTTGCAACTGTAATTTTCATGTTGATTCCTTAATTTCTTTATTTAATAAGTCATCTATGTGGTTAAAATCTTTTGTAGGATCTTTTTGTTTTGCCAAAGTAACAAGCTCTTTTGACAAGAGACAGTAAAGTAATCGGTCTTGTCGCTCATCTATACAGGACAAATGCTTTTCAATTGTTTGTATGTCACCTCTTTGTACAGGTCCTGTCAAGGCTCCTACACAACCTTGCTTTACTATATTGTCCATATTAAAAGCCATTAAAGGACTTAAAGCTTCAAGGGCGGTTTTATCATCAAAACCTAAAGCTTTAAATACTTTAATACCTTTAGAGCATACAGCTACCACTTGATTACTTACGATGCTTGCAGCTAGGTGATATTGTTTTTTTAATTCAGCCTTTATTCTATATACCTTTAAGCCTGCAGCTTTTAAGAAGTCTTCAAATTCAAAGAAACTGGATTGAGAGCCTTCCATAAAAAAAGCAATCTTATCAAAAGTTTTATAACTTTGAGTTTTAGAGCTTACAGCACACAAAGGATGTAAGGAGTAAATTGATGTGTTTTGGCAGTTTAAGGCAGAAAAAGCCTCTTTTGCAGTAAGTACCCCAGAGCAGTGGCAGAGGATTTTGTTTTCAAGATATTTTGTGGGAATATCCAAAAGGACAGAGCTTATACTATTGTCATTTACGGTTACAAAGATAATATCGCTCTTTTCTATAAGGGCTAATTTACTTTCAAAACAAGTGCTTTGCGTAAAGGTGGCAGCCTCCTTTGCGCTTTCAAGGGTCTTTGAATAGTAGCCTGTAAGATTGCAATGATGATCTTTTAAGTATTTACCTAAAGATACACCAACCTTGCCTGCACCAATAAAACCTATTTTCAAGTCGCCCCCACAAGCATGTAAAACAATTGCCCTAGTATAAGACAAACATCGCCAATAAAACTAACACTGTGCACTATTTTTGGAAAAAATAGTGCAATTAGGATCTTTTATCTAAGCTATTGCATAATATACTATATAAAGTTGCGCACTGTTGTTTGGCGTGATGATAAACAGGAGAAATATATGTTCAATAAACTTGGTAAGATAACCTTATTAGCCACCACCTTCTTTGCACTTACAGCTAGCGCACAAACAATCCATGTAGGTACTGAGCCTACCTTTGCACCTTTTGGCTTTGTAGATAAGAACACTTCACAAGTTGTAGGATTTGATATTGATATTATCAATGCCATCGGTAAAGCTGTTGGTATTGAGGTTGTAATTGAGAGCTTACAGTTTGACGGTTTAATTCCTGCTGTATTATCAAATTCAATTGATGCAGCAATTTCTGGTATGACCAAAAATCCACAGCGTGAGCAACAAGTTTTATTCTCTGATCCTTACTATGTTGCAGGTCAAGATCTTATGATTAGAAAAGAAGATCTTGGTAAATACACTAAGATGAGCGATCTTGAGGGCAAGAAGGTTTGCGTTCAGATTGGATCTGCTGGTGCTCAAATTGCCAATGGCATTAAAAACGCTGAAGTTAAAAACTACAATACTATGACTGAAGCCTACATTGAGCTATCTAAAAAAGGCTGTGAAGCTGCTATTACAGGTACACCTGTAAATCAGTTTTACTTAGTTGAAACAGGGGACAAGAAGCTTGCTCATGTACCTGAGAGTGTTGTTAAGGCAACTGATCTTGGTATTATCACCAATAAGAAAAATACAGAGCTTATGAAGCAAATCAATCAAGGTTTAAAGATCATTAAAGAGAATGGTCAGTACGACGAGATTTACAACAAGTGGTTTAAGAAATAAACACTTGATAGTTAACGCTCCAGTATTCTGGAGCGTTTCTAAATTAAATAGCTAATACAGCTTTAGCTACCTCCTTGTAAGCATCCTCACTTACAAATTCCCTTAAAATTGTCAAAGCAAATTTAATTGCATTGAAAGGTCCATTTGCAGTAATAATTTGCTTATTGTCAGTAATGGCTATCTCACAAGATTTAAAGATCCCTTCATTATCACAACCTGGGTAACAAGTCATGTTATCGTGCTTTTGTAAAATACCATTCTTATATAGCACTACGTAAGGGGCTGCACAGATAGCTGCAATCTTTTTGTTATTAGCTTTTTGCTGTTTTAAAAGATCGATAAATTTATCTGAGCCATTTAGACTGTCAGTTTTAGGACCACCTGGCACAACGATAATATCAAAGTCACCATCTAAATCCTCGATGGTAGTATTTGTAAGCACCACATTACCGTTAGCAAGATTTACTAATCTTTCCTCAGCAGTATTAACTGCACAAGTAGTAACGTGTACGCCACCACGGTTTAGAATATCTACACAACTTAAATATTCAATATCCTCAGTACCGTTGGTGCATACCACTAAAGCTGTAGTCATAAATTTTTCCTCATAAAAGCGATAATTTGCGATTGTATAGTGTTCAAAGAAGAGGCGCAAAAAAATCTTATAAAAATGTTGAGTTGATCAGATGTGTTAGTGCAAATGTGATAAATAAGGCAAATTTTGAAGAAGAAAAAATAGATTGGAAGTTGTAAAAATACTCCAACCTTGAATAGATTGGAGTAGTAGATTTAAAGGAAAAGTTTACTTAGTGCCAAATATTCTGTCACCAGCATCACCTAAACCTGGGCAGATGTAAGCATCTTTGTTTAAGCAACGGTCTAATTGACCAACATAAATTTGTACATCAGGATGCTCGGTTGCAAGTTTCTCAAGACCTTCAGGAGCTGCAAGAATACAAACAAACTTAATTTTTACAGCACCTTTTTCTTTTAACATAGAAACAGCATCAACAGCAGAGCCACCGGTTGCTAGCATAGGATCTACAATGATGCTAATTCTCTTGTCAATGTTTTGTGGTAACTTACAGAAATAAGTTACAGGCTTGTGAGTCTTCTCATCACGGTACATACCAATATGACCAATACGTGCTGATGGCACTAAAGCTTCAATACCAGGAACCATACCTAAACCAGCTCTTAAAACTGGAATGATAGCTAGTTTTAAACCATCAATCATAGGTGTCATGCAAGTCTCAAGGGGAGTTTCTACCTCCACATCCTTAAGTGGTAAATCTTTTAAAGCTTCATAAGCTTCAAGCATGGCAATTTCTTCAACTAGCTGTCTAAACTTATTAGTACTTGACTCTCTATCACGAAGTAGGGAGATCTTATGCTTAATAAGTGGGTGCGAAAAAATTGTAATATTCTTGTTGTTGTAAAAGTCCATGTTAGTTTCCTTTATTTGTTTCTTCGCTATTTTCTGCCATAGCCATTTGGAAAGTGTATTTATTGCCTGGTAATACTGCATTTAGCACGATACCTGCAATAGCTGCAATTGCAAGAGAGGTTAAGGTAATGCTTGTACCAAATACAGTAAAGGTAAAGCCATCTTTAAAGCCTAAACCACATACAAAGATGATGGCTGCAATAATAAGGTTTCTTGATTTTGACAAATCAACTTTGTTATCCACAATGTTTCTTACGCCAATAGCTGAAATCATACCGTATAGGATGAAGGAAATACCACCAATAATAGCAGTTGGCATGGTGGAAATAATAGCTGAGAATTTTGGAATAAAGGATAGACCTATAGCAAATAAAGCTGCAATTCTAATTACACGTGGATCATAAACTCGAGATAAAGCTAAAACACCTGTGTTTTCACCATAAGTGGTGTTAGCAGGACCACCGATGAAACCTGCAAAGGAGGTAGCTAGACCATCACCTAATAAAGTTCTGTGTAAACCTGGGGAGGCGATATAGTTTTTACCTACGGTTGCACTAATTGCAGACATATCACCAATGTGCTCCATCATAGTAGCAGCTGCAATAGGTGCCATTACTAGAATAGCGGTTATATCAAATTTGCACATTTGAAATGGAGGGAAACCAAGCCAGCTTTCACTTGCAATTGGTGCGTAATTGATAATAGAAGAACCATCAGCGTTGGTGTAGCCTAAATAATTTAAAATTACAGCCACGATGTAGAGTAGCACTACACCCATAAGAATAGGAATAATTTTAAATAAGCCTCTACCCCAAATGTTAAAGACGATAACAGTAAGTAGTGCTGCAATAGATAAAGGCCAGTTAACAGCAGAGTTAGCTACAGCTACAGAGGATAATGATAAACCAATACAGATGATCATAGGGCCTGTAACCACAGGTGGTAAAAAGCGCATTACTTTTGCAATACCCACGGTTTTGATAATCAAAGCCATAGCAAGGTATACTAAACCAGCAATTACGATACCACCACAGGCATAAGCAGCTTTGTCATTTACAGACATGGTTTCGTAAATACCAGTTTTTAGATTTGCGATGGTGTAAAAACCCCCTAAGAAAGCAAATGAAGATCCTAAAAAGGCTGGCACTTGCATTCTGCTACAAAGATGAAAGATTAAAGTACCAAAACCTGCGCAAAAGAGGGTTACTGCTACTGTAAGACCTTGAGTTAGTGTTTCACCGCAAGCATCTTTGAAAAAGCCCATTACTAAGATAGGAACTAGGATGGTGGCACCAAACATGGCAAACATGTGTTGAATGCCTAAAATTAACATTCTAGGAATGCCTAAGGTTCTAGCATCATAAATGGCATGATCATAGTTAGATTTCATCACTTCACCTTTAAATTAACTTTATATTTTATAAAAGCAATAATGCTTGCACATTATAGATCGGCAAGAGTGAATATGATGAAGGACTTTTACAATTAGTGCTTAGAGTGTGAAGTGCACTCAAATAGTCAAAAAAGCCAAAAATACTGGTTGACGACTGAAATTTTTTAGTGGGAGATTGAGACTTAACTTAGTGGCTCCTCCTGCGGGACTTGAACCTGCGACATACGGATTAACAGTCCGCCGTTCTACCGACTGAACTAAGGAGGAACTCAGCTTTTAGAAGTTTTCATGGCTCCTCCTGCGGGACTTGAACCTGCGACATACGGATTAACAGTCCGCCGTTCTACCGACTGAACTAAGGAGGAACACCTTGAAATTCTGTTTTCAAGCAGTCTTGAAAACGGGGACCATTATAAGCATTAAGCAATGATGTGTCAACAGTTTTATAACAAAAAGATCATATTATTAGCACACAAAATTTTGTATCTATTAGAAACATGATATTTAAGCTATTTTACATATGGTGCAAAAGTATCCCCTTTAAGTTTATAAAAGTCTTTTTGCTTAAAGTTTAAGAAAAAGGCGTTAGTTGATTCACCAATAAAAGCTGTTTGTGGTAAATCCACAAAGATATCGCTAGGTGTGCACAAAGAGTCTGTTTTTGAGAACACATTGTTTTCAATTGATCTTTTGATGATCTCACTTAGGCAGATATAAGAATAAAAGCCTTTGATATGAGTAACCTTAGTCTCTTTATTACCATCGCTACTGATAAACTTAATCATGGCAGGTACTTTGGTAATAGTATCTGTTGGGATCTCTCTTAATCTTGAGATTTGCATCTTATCACCACGAATAGCAGCACCGTGCTCAGGGATCATGATAAATAAAGTATCTCTTTTAGCCTTTTCTAAATTGTCGATAAAGTCTTCAATATCATTTAGCATAACCTTAAGTCTTGGTTTATAAGGCTCTGATCTTGATTGTCCTACAATTCTGTTACCGTCATGTAAGGATAAAACGTTCATAAAGGTAACTACGTTTTGAGAATCTTGCAAGTTTCTTGCATTTACATATTGTGAAAATAGTTGTCTATCAGAATAGATAGGTGTGCCATCAAATGATTGATAGGCTGCCTTTAGCTTTTTAAGATCATAAAGGTGGGTATCAAGCCCTGCTAACTCATTTAAACTTTTAAGATAATCACCATAAACACCATCGTGATCAAAATATACTTGGCTGTTAAAACCAAGACCTTCAAGCGAGGTTAATAATTCACATTCAGCTCTACGCTCTTGGTACATTTGCTTTTCAGTTTGCTGTCCGCAATTAGCTCTAAGTAAGCGCATAGAAGCTGGAGTAGAGTAGGAGGACACTGAATTAAAATCGTCAAAAGCAAAGTCAAACTTTTTGAACACAGAGTGTGTCATCAGATCAGACACAACCACATCATCTGTTGCCATAGAGCAGATATTTAAAATAACAATATCAAATGGTTGGTAATTTACAGGCAAACTCTCAGGCATTGTTACAATTCTTGATTTTTCATGTTCAAAGAAAGTATCAAGATAGCTTTGGATGTTTGATGGGGTTACTTTACCAACTTGTGGTGGAATATCAGGGCTATTAGCAACCGCTACTTGAACATTAGTTTGTTCTTGAGGAGTTACGTACATAGAATTTAAGTTTACGTACGCAATTAGTGCTATTCCAATAATCAATACAGGTGCATAGTTTAGAATATCAAATAGGAAGTAGCAGGCAATAAAAAGCACTATGAGCAAGGCTATTAGCTTAAAGTTAATAAAATCTGTAATAAGTTGCTCAAAATTTACTAAATTCTCAAGCACACTTGCTTGATTGAAATTAAACAACGTCATATTAGACAAATAGCTGTCTTTATAAAGCACGATTATGGCTAGTACACATACAGTTATGTAGTAAATTCTTTTTTGCCATGATCTTCTAAAGCTTACAAAGCCTAAGGCTAGTAATAACACATTATTTAAGATATCAAAGTTGATATAGCCTTTATAGAATAAAAAGAACTTAAAAAGGAAATAAGCACTAAAAGAAGCACTAATTTTATAAGTAAACTTTGCATTAGACGATATATAGTCTTTTAATGCCTGATAAGGAGCAAAGGATAAAATTTTCATTAGTTAAAATACTCCTTCCACTTTTCATCTTTGGTTTTATAAAACTCTTTTTGCTTAAAGATGATAGTTGTATTATTTTGATTTTCACTTACGGTTGAAGTTTGAGTTAAATCTTCAGATAAAGCCTCTAAGCTTAAACTCTTTAAATCATAAAAAGCATTGTTTTTAATAACACGGTTGATTAAATCAGTAATAGCCATATAGCTAGTTGGATTTTTGTAGATAAACTTTGAGTGCAAATAGGTACTGCCTATGAATTTTACAAAGGCGGTAGCTTTGGTAAGTCTTGTGGCTGCAATATCAGTTCTGCTAAGCTGGGTTTTATCGTTACGTGTTGAGTAGCTCTCACCTGGTACCATAATAAGTAAGGTATTAGTGTTAGATGCTTGAATGCTGTCCATAAAAGAATCAAGTTTTAACAAAAAGTCCTTAAGTCTTGCATCAAAGTTGTAAGCGTTGTCCTTTAAGGTTAAAGAGCTTAGGTGTATATAGGTAAATCTTGGACCAAAATCCATACTTGAATAGTTATTTAAATACATTCTAAACAAAGGATCAACATTGAAAACTTTTGAGGAGTTGATAAGTTTAGTAGGTACATATAAATCAATTGGATTATCCAGTTTGACTTGTTTATTTAAAGTATCAAATAAGGCATTACCAAGTAATTTAGTATCAAAAATACTTTGAGTTGAATAACCAATTTGCTGTAAATTTTTGATAGTTAAACACTTATCTTTTGGATCTTTAGAAAGCTCACTTGTTTCTTGCTGACCACAGTTAGCATTTAGCGCTCTTATTGCAGTATCTTTAGCGGTAGTTGCCGCAGAGTTAAAGTTAGTAAGATAAATATCAAAGCGCTTTAAGGCAGCATGCTCTTTGACGTTGAGTAGAGTCAAATTCTCATTAGATAGACCATCTACTTGCAAGTAAACAATGTTAAATGGCACGTATTGATCTTCAGTGTTTTGTATAAATGGTAAGTGTTTTTGCTGTTCTTTTTTATAGAATTGCTCTAAATATCTAGTGAGGTTAGATTGGGTGTAATTACCACGTTGCAACACTAAATCTTGCTCATTGTTCTTATTTTCAGCTATAAAATCTCTGTTGATGGTTACCATTTCCTCTTGATTTAGATTTTGCTTTAGATGTTGGTAATTAACTATAGCTGTAGAAATCATTAGAATTAGCACTACGGTAGTAGAACGTACATAGCAGTTTAAAAACTTTAGTACTAATACACCAGCAATAAGTCCAAAGATGAGCTTAAAATTTATAAAGTCATACAAGAATTCAAGCATATAACTTAAGGAGAAACCTTTTAAGTTAGTGCTTTGAGCAAGCATCTGTTCAATACTTGGCAAGTAGCTGTCATGGTAAAAAACAGCAATGGTTAAGAGCACAAAGATAGGGTAGAGAACTTTGCTTATGACTTTGTGTTTAAAGTGAATACACAATAAAGTAAAAGCAAGTAAGTTATACCCAAGATTAAAATCAATATAATCTAGGATATAAATAACTATCTTAAAGATATATAAGGCATTAAAAAAGGGAGCGCCTTTAACATTAAACGCAAAATAAGTATTTAAAAACTTACTCATACTTTATTTCTTTTGGTTAATATACAAATTGAAGCTACCACAATCGTTTAAGTTACTCTTAAATTTAAAGAGATTTGAAATAAAGTTTTTAAAACGATGTAGGTGAGTTTTTAGTAAAAATCCTACTGGAATAAAAATTAAGGCACACAGCAACACTAATTGCAAAATATCGCTAAAAGCTAAAGAACTAAACAGCATCATGCTCTCCTAAAAGTAAGGTTAGATCACAAGGAGTTGGGGTAATAGCTTCCTGCCCCTTAGCCATTTCCTCAAAGCTCTTAAGATTTTTCATGGCTTCATTTTTATTAAAGGTAAGTTGCAACATCTTAACTATAGCTTTTTCATCTTGAGCATCTAAGACTTGAACTTGATTTAGTTCAATCTTATTGATGTTATCTAAAATATCCTGACCTTTATAGTAAGCTTGAATTTTCTTAAAGAGTGTTTCTTTAGGCACATTAAAGGTGTGATTTAGTGCTACCTCAATTTCACCATCTCTACAAGTTGGGAAGTAAACAATCACTCTGTTTTTACTAATAGAGCAGTAGTCGCCGTTTCTTTTTGGCGTAAATTGACTGGCGCACTCTTGAATAGTAAAGCTGTCATTACAAGTAAGAACAGCTAGGCATCCATCATTATTTTTAAGATATCTTGAAGTGGTTAAAAAATATCTTACTTTTTTAACAAATTCATCAAGAACTAAAAAGCCTTTAGATTCTCTATCTAATAAATGGTATTCATCAAGTAAAGCTTCAAAAGAGCTAGTAATAGTTCGATTAAATTTCAAAGTTTTAACCATTGGCAACATGGCGTTGATATAAGGTGGTTTTGCTTGAGACTCGAAAATAAAGTTAGCGCCACAAGTTAGCATAAATTGCTCAGACTTAGCACGAATACCAGCTTCTTTTTCAAAAACTATAATCTTAAGTAAATTACCTCGGGTAACTCTTAAGGTATAAATTGCTTTACACAATTCGTCAATTTCATTACGACTAGTAACGGTAAAACAAATCATGGCAGCATTGGCTTTAGTAGAGGCTGCCTCTAATAGTTGTTGATTAGAATTGAAGTGGTAGACGTTATCAAATAATGACTGATCAAAGGTTTTAGCAAAATCCTCTAAAGTCTCATAGCAGTCATTTTCGTCATTTGCGGTGGTGGTTTTGGCGGTTAAATCCACAGTTTCAAAACCAGTGTCCTTTAAATCTAGTAAGTTCTCACCTTGACTTATAGAACCGTCAAGTCCTTTCCAAAAGATAGTATTTAAAGCATATTGAGAGGGCAGTGCACTTAATACTGCCATACCACCTAAAAAAGGTAAGTTTTTCAAAAAGAAACTGGTACATTCTTTTTGATTTAAACCAAAAGATACTAAAAGAATAGTTTGCCCATTTTCTTTGGCAAATTCATCAAGTTCACTTATACACTCAATTCTTTGTCTATCATTTAAGTGAATGTAGTTAGCATCATTAAAGACCGCTACAATTAAACTTTTGGCATAATTTACGTACATAAATTTAAGATCAAAGGCTAAGCTTTGAATAAAGTTTTTCTTGTATTTATTTTCATAAACATGGGCTTTAACTTTGTCTAAAGCCTTTTTATTATGAAAATTCTCTACAATATCGTCTCTACTAATTTCATCTAGAGCGATAAACTTTAATAAATCTTTTTCAGCATTAGCTAAAAGAGCATTGATAGCAAAGTCAATGGCTACAACTTTTTTTTGACAGCTTACTAGATAAACATTAGAGAAATTAAGTTTCTGTAATTGATCTGTAAGATTTAATATTCCTAAATTCATATTGATTACCACTGAACAATTGCAGTTGGTCCTTGTGGTGGCATATTCAAATCACCATTCCATTTTTCAAAGAACCATCTAAAGTATAAAACGCCATTTACAGGAGAGTAGTCCTCAGATTTTGTTGCATCAAAGGCAGCTCCTACTACAAGATGTGAAGATAGTCTTTGCTCAATCGCAAATTTAATACCACCACCAAAACTTACAGAACTATCAGAGCTATTTTGAGCGTACAGATCATCAAGATTGTACGGACTAATCATGGATTTTAGAGGGTATCTTTCACTGCTATTAGTCTTAGCATAGCTTATAGATCCTGAGAGTTCCACCATATAGGAGGTATTCTCATGCCTTCTTAAATAACGCAAAGAAAGTGATCCACTTAGATAAGTTTGTGGGGAATAATAACCACCTTGTGAGAAAGTATAATCACTCAAGTCTTTGTCATAATGCATGAACATAATACTTGGTGATAATGTTACTCTTTCATTCTTTTGGTTATAGATATGGTGGTAGTAGCCTGCCATTATGGTTACATCATAGTTATCCTCAATGTTTTTACCTTTTAAGCTTTCAAGGTAAGCATTAGACCATATACCACTATCATCATTGATAAAATAACTTGTAGATAAAGATACGCCAGTACGTTTTACCGCACCATAGGCAATACCTGTATTAGGATCTCTTTGTCCAAAATAGGAGAGGACGGAGTTTTCTTTTGCGCGCCTGAAAACTGAAGGTTTAAAAGTCCAATCTCCCTTTTCAAGATATAAGGTAGCACCACCTACGATATCGTTATTTTTAAAGCTATTATTTGAGACTTTAGGGGCTGTACCTAAATCTAAATGGAATAACTCATTGTCGTAAGCTACCCCAAAAGTATGATTAGATTTCTTTTGAGAACTAGTGTCTTTACAGCCTGAGACAAAACAAGTACCAAACATGTCCTCGTACTCTTGACCTGACAAGGAGCCAGGATCTAAAGAGGTGGTATCCATTTGTACTTGAACTCGTCCACTAAAGGCTGGGAAGCTTAAATTTAGCATATTTACAAAGCCTTTATTGTCAGAGTAACCACTGTGACCTGAATCCCTTAAAAATCTAATCCCTTCCGTTAAAATGATATTATTACGCTGATAGTATTCACTACCATTAGACTTTAAGCTCTCTTTAAGCCAATCTTCCTTCTCATCACTTGTAAGTAGGGCATGGGTGTATTCACCATTGTCGTTATATTCAGACTCTTTACCTTCGTACACAGCAAGGGCAGTTCTGTAGGTATTACTTAAATCTTCATCACTTGAGCCCACCTCTTTTTGAATATTAGCTAAATTTGCTAAGATCCAAGCTTTGGTACGATTTTGCTCAGCATCCTTAGTAATTAAATCTTTTGGATTTAAAAGAGAGGTTTTATTAGCAAGTTTTAAAACTTCTTCTGGTGCAGTGGATTTGCCTTCCTCAACAGCTTGATTGGTAACAGCCATGAGATAGACACGAGAGGCTTTTAATTTATCCCCAAGTTCATAATATAAATTAGCTAGAGCGCGTTGATTATCAAGGCTTAAACTGTCGTTTTTAGCTAGTAATTTATCGGCATAGAATATAGCTTCTTTTTCATTGCCTAATTCTTGCTCAATTTGAGCAACCCTAAAGGTGGCATAATCTAAACTAGGATCTTCAGTGATGGCCTCAAGATAAGTAGCTAAAGCTTTTTGCTTTTGATGGTCTTCATAAAGATAAGCTGCTTTTTGGGCTTTAGCATAAGGTGCTTTGACATTTTCAAGTTTAGAAATAGCCAAAGACAAATCTCCTTGTTCATACGCATAAGAGGCTTGCTTGATGTCTGTCATCTCAAGGTAACGAGCTAAATTGTTATCAATACTATCGCTTTGACCTTCAAAAGGGGAGAGTACTAAATAAGCATCTTCAGGATTGTTTTTACCAGCTAGATACAAAGAGTAGGCAAAGGCATACTCACTGTCAATCAAGGTTTTGTTATGAACTTTTTTAAATACTAAATCTGCCTTTTCTTCCCCTAAAGTCTCAAGGGTAAGATTTGCTTGTTCATAATATAACCAAGGGTTATCAGGATCTAGTTTTAAAGCATCTTCGTAAGTTTTAATTGCAGAGTTTTTATCACCTTGTGCTTGCAAAGTCTTAGCTTTATCAACTAAAAATTGAGCTTTAAGTCCTTGCATTGACTGTCTAATACGGATAACTTCATCATTAGACTCACTGTAGGAGGCTTTTAAAGCTTGAGCTCTTGCTCTATCAAAGTTTTGCTCGTCTTTTAAGTTAGTGTAGACTCTTGCAAGTCCCACATATGCATAAGGAGATTTACTATTGATAGATGCTGCCTTTTTATAAGAAAGTAAAGCTTTATCTAGCTCATTATTTGCAAGGAAAGTATCACCTTCTTCTACAGTACGGTAATATTTACTTGTTTGTAGAATTTCTTTCCAGTAACTTGCATCTGCATTGCTAGGATCTGTATTCAAAGCTTTTTCAAGTTTCTTCTGTGCAGTTGTAGTAGTTTTAGGATCATCAATTTCTTTAAGAGCTGTATTAGCTAAAGCTTGAGCTTTAAAAGTGCCAATATCTTTTAATAGTTGCACTTTAAAATTGGTTTCATAAGGTATTTCATCAAAGATTCTTTGTAAGCCTACAATCGCTTCATTTTCTCTACCTTCAATGTTGCCAAGCATCTTGTAATAGCGATAACGTAAGTTATGCTCTACAGGCTCACCATTAAAGGTATTTTGAATATCCATTACCGCAGCTTCATAATCTTTATTAGTTTCATGCATGTAGAAAGGTTGTAACTTCATCTTCATGTTAGAGGAAGTTACCTCTACTAAAGCTTGAGATTGCACGCATTCAAAGGAAGCCTTTTGTGCATGGCAAAGCTTATCACTAGCTTCAATACCTTCGGTTCTTGCAGCTCCTCCTTGATTTAATTTAAATCTAATAAAGGCCATGAGGTATTCTCTTGAATTTTTGCCTTTAACTAGACCTAATTTATCTAAAGCATAAGCCTCAAGAATTGGATTAAAGCTTTGTTTTGCAAAATCTTTTGTTTTGTTAAGTTCTTGTATCTGCTCTTTTATATGTTGAGTGTTGAATGCAGGAGCAGAAGCTTTAGCGTTTTGTTTTTGCTGATAAGAGGCATCATAAGCTATATCAGTTGCTGCTATAGCTGAACTAGTAGTTAACAAAAGAGAAAGAGCAAAACTTATAAGCTTTTTCATATTTAGTTACCAATCAGTAGTGAACCATCGCTTGTAAAAGCAAATCTTAGCTCATCAATGCCTGTGGCAAATAGAGCTGCTAAATGCTCATAGTTTTCAGCTTTTGAAAACTTATGTGCCTTTATTTGAGATCTTAGGTAATCTTTAACCTTATAGTCACAGATATTCAATAGACTTGTGATGGAGATTAAAGCATTTTGTTTAAAAATCTCTTGTGTATAAAAATCTACCTTTAAAGGAGTTTTTAAGTCCTTTTGAGTTTGAGAAATTAGATTCTCAAAAGTAGGTAGCAATAAGCGTCTGTTAGGATCAGATTTACTGCTTATAGATAACCAAAGATAAAAATTCATCGCCTCAAGATAAGCTTTAGTATTTTTATCAATGATAAAATCACCACTTTGATTGAACTTTAATTGATCTGGTACAAAGCCTAAACCTGATGCTTTGATAACAGCTTTAATGCTATCAAAGTATAATTCTTTAAAGTCCTCATCTACAGTGGCAATTTTTTGTAATACAAAAGGTGCATAGGTACTTGAGTTTAAAGTTAAAAGCTCACTGCTTGCACTTTTTGCATATGGGGTAAGCACCTTACCAAACAAAGCATTTGTGCTAGTACATTGTGCTTTAACTGAAGCTAAAATTGCTTTTGCCTCTGTCAAATACTTACTGTCATTAAAAAGCTCACTAGCACAAATTAAGTCATATGCTAAGAACAAATTAGTAAGCGTATTGATACTGTTATCAGTAACATTATCATTTTCTACTTTACTAATTACTAAAGCTTGCTCTTTTTGAAGCTTAGCTTTAGTAAAGGCATAGAGCTTATCAAAACTTACTTTATCGTTTTGACTTAAAGTTAGAAACATGAATAGTACTTGAGCTTTACTTTCTACAGCGCCACCTTCAGTTACCACTTTACCATCTTGATAATGGAGCTTTACATAAGAGTCATACAAGGACCAGTCTTTAGCAAAACTTGCCTGAGTAAAAGCGCACAATAATACGGTTAATAAGGCTTTAATTAAAAGATTTTTCATCACAAAACTCCTTATTGAGCCTTTCTTAAATTGTTTTTCTTTAAGCGTGCATTTTGAATATGCTTTAATAACTTATAGCAGAAAATGCAGAATACAATGGAGCTAAAGATACACAATAACATCAATAACCATGGGCTTTCTAATAACATGTAGTAAACACGCTGATACCAAGGTAAATTACCTAAATAATAGCTCTCACCTACATCATAGCTTCTTGATTGATCAGCTTTAATTACGGTTAGAGAACCACCAGCATCTACATAGTTATAGTTGAAAATCAAATTCTGATTTACATTAGCCATACCTTTAGAGCTGTCAGCTAAGATAGCAACTACAGTTCTGTCGGAATTTAAAGGTGACTTAAAGGAAACTAAAGCACCTAAACCTTGCTCAGATTTTGCTGTGATCTTTTGTGCAACAGACTTTTTATCCTCATCAAAAGCACGAGGATTGTTGCTATTAAAGGAGGTACTAATAGCTTGTTTAGTCTTATTTAAAACGATAGTAGCGTTCTCATCATCTCTTAAGAAGTCTGGAACATCACCAATTACTAATAAATCTTTATCAGCAATTTTGGCTACATCGCTCTTTTGAGGATTTGCATAAATTTCGATATTAGTACATGCATAACCTAATTGAGCACCAATTCTACCTAAGCAATTTAAAAGGGCAGTAATTTCAGTTACATCGTTGCTATTAGAAATTAACGCTGCACTTTCTTGAAGATCAGCATAGATTGAGAATGGGTAACCACTTTGCCAGAATAAAGCTAAATTAGGCATTTTAGTAAAGTGATATAAACCAGAGAAATCGATAGTAGAGGAAGGATCGATCTCTACACGATTTGGAATAGGAATTTGGGTAGTACACTCATTATGCTTTGAAGCAAAAACTGACGAATAGTTAAAATCGAAAGTTAAAGTGTTCTTAGCGGTTAAATATGAAGTATCCACCTTGGTTTGACCAAAGATATTTAAGTTACCAATTAAAGGTAGGTTCTCTGTAATAGAATCAGTTTCTACATCAGACTTTAATGGGTAAGATTTAATCAAATGATCATTGATTAACAATCTTAATTGAGATAAACCTAAACTTGATGGCTTTGAGTACTTGTACACAAGATTTAAATCTACGTGAGAGCCGTTTACGAAGTATAAATCAGGTGGTAGTGACAAGGTTACATCAATAGGACTTGGCTTAAAGCCCTGGGCACTTAATTGACCATCAAAATCAGTTAAAGAGCCTAAAGTAACTTGTTTTTGAGTGTTAATCCACTCTGGGGCATCATAAGCTTTACGTTTTTCAATTTCTTTATAGTCTAGAACAGTAGCCTTTGGACCATTAAATAGAATGTTACCTACAGCTAAAGCTTTAGCGGTAATGATAAGTTCTTCACTTGTAGGGGCACTGATAATTAAAAGTTTATCTGATTGACTTGCTTTAATGTCAGCCATTTCGATACTTGGTGCATCTACTTTTGGATAATCCTTTAAAAAGTCAGGGCGATTGTCATTAGTTAAAAAGACTACCGCATGTCCATTATTTGGTAATTGATTGATAAAAGCTGGGTAATCAATACCACGCCACTTAGTGATTACACCACCAAAAGAGGCAATCACAGAAGCTGCCTTTAACATATCGTTATCAATTTTTTCTGGGAACACAAAAGATAACATACTCTTTTCACTGGTACTTACATTAAAGAAAGGAACAGGGAAAGAGGATAAGTCATTGGCAATATGTAACTTCTGCTTAGTTAAAGACAAAACTGTCTGTGAGGAGATATTAAGCCATAATGTGGTATTAACTGGGTTCTCACAGTAGTCTGAATAGTGACCTATAAATTCAAATTCAAACTGGTTCTGATCTTTAATTGCGTAGTTTTCAATAGGAATTAAAACTCTATTCTTTACACCTAAGTCTTCTTTTTTAATTGGGATACTCTTTTGGAGTAAACCATTTAAGTACACATTCAACTGAGAAATGGTAGGTATTAAAGATGGAGATGGTGTGTAATAAAGCTCTAAACTTGCATCAGTGATAATTTCATCACGCTTAATGTAAAATTGAACATTACGCTTAGGAGTAGAGCCTGTGAGGGCAAGTCCACCTGAGGCATCTGTCCAATCTAATTTTGCTAAAGATATTTTCTGTTCAATACTACTAATGTTTTGAACTTTGATATCAGTGGATTTATTGTCAGTCTTGTCAACAGCAAAGGCACAAGTTGAGGTAATTGCTAATACCAAAGCAGTGATGACTTTTGTTAATACCTTAGGACGCATGGTGCTCAATCCTCATTGTTATAAAATATGTGGGCGTTCTTATCAGAACGTAAAACTCTTCTGTCAAATCTAATATCTAATGGTTGTGGTAATAAGCTAAAGACAAACTTTAAAGAGCTTACCATTACCCACAGAATTTCTTTTAATCCATGAGGTACATTATTAAGCATCTTTAAATAGCCGTTAAAACCAAAAGTTACTAGAGTATGAATTCCGTGTAATAGAGTGTCTTGATGTAAATTCTCAAAGCTGTGAGACCATCTGTCGGCACAGGCAAAAGTACAGCGAATGTATTTAATGTTTTCTTCTTTAGTTTTTAATTCTAGTTGCAAACCAAGTTTATTATTGCTACTAAATTTTACTTTAGCATTAAATACATAATCCTCAAGATTGTGTTTAATGTGCACTTTTAAGCTCTGATCTAACTTAAATAAACTGCATAAATTCTTATTAGATTTTTTCCATATAGGCAGTCTAATGCCTAGACCTTCTTTAGAAAAATCAGTGATTTCTACATTAAATACATAGCCATTATCTAATTCTAATTTTCCTTTCATGTCACACAGTACACGAGGGGAGGCGCGCACTTGTTTTGCCTCTAAAGCTACAGCAGAGGCTGCACCTAGAATTAAAAGGTTATATAAAACCCAAAGTAGGTTTACAACTACTGTACTTACCTCACAGAAAGGATTAAAGATAATGTTATAGATACCATAAACTAACGCCATGAAGTTTATGATGATTAACAACACATAAGGCTTTGATACCGACCAGTCAAAGTAGGTAGCTTCATTTGATGCACCTTTAGCGGTTACATTGAATTTACCGTGTTTTGGTGAAATTAGAGCAACTAAGGTAGGCACTGTGATATACCAAGACAAAATGGTTTCATATACCACGCCCCAGAAATAGAATCTTTTATTGCCTTGAATTCTTTGATTAGTCATAGTCGAGTGCAACATATGTGGTAGCACAAAGGACAAAATCGCCAAACCAGTAGCAAAAATCACATAGGTATTAAAGAATAAATAAGGTAGTGGCGCTATCAAGAAAATAATACGTGGAATGCCATGCAAGAAGTGGATCATAGCATTAGCAAAGCAAATTCTTTGTGGTAAAGTAAGTCCTTTACCAGTAAATGGATTATCAATTCTAAAGATTTGCACCATACCACGAGCCCAGCGAATACGCTGATTGATATGATCTGCTAAAGACTCCGTAGCAAGACCTGCTGCAAGTGGCATACTGATAAAAGCAGAGGAGTAACCTTTTCTGTTTAAGCGCAAGGAGGTGTGAGCATCTTCTGTAACTGTCTCAACTGCAATACCACCAATCTCTAATAGTGGTTTACGTCTTATCACCGCGCAAGAACCACAGAACATGGTTGCATTCCAAGTATCATTACCTTTTTGAATGAAATCGTGGAATAGAGAGTTTTCTGCAGGTACATCACCATGTAAGGACAAGTTCTTTTCAAAAGGATCTTGAGAATAAAAATGGTGAGGTGTTTGCACTAGTGCAATATTCTCATCGTGTACCATCCAACCTACAGTCATTTGTAAAAAGGCTCTTACAGGTACGTGGTCACAGTCAAAAATTGCTACTAAATCACCATTAGTTACGGTAAGGGCGTGGTTGATGTTACCTGCTTTAGCATGATTATGCTCATCTCTTTTTATGTAATTAACACCAATCTCTTTACAGTATTGTTCAAAGTCTTTGCGCGAACCATCATCAAGCATATGAACTTTTAGCTTATCTTTAGGCCAATCTAAATCTAAGGCTGCTAAAAGACAAGGTTTTACCACCTCTAAAGGTTCATTGTAACTTGGAATAAAAATATCAACACTTGGCCATAAACTAGTGTCTTTTGGTAGTGGATAAGGTTTACGATCTAAAACCCAGCTTACTTGGAAATAGGACAATACCATTACTAAATAAGCATAGATTTCAGCTAATAATAAAACAATGGCGCAAAAGGTGGTAAAGCCATCGGAGATTAAAATGGTTTTACTTATACGCCAGTAGATATATCTTGTGGAGATAGTAATAGAGATAAAGATCATGAGCATTAGTGCTACACGATTTTTTACACTCTTTAAGATAATCGCCAAAGTCCACATCAAAGCCACAAAGATGAACTGATAAGTTACATCAAAAGGCTGTGTAACAATCAAAATGGAAAAGATAAAGGAGATTATTAAAAGTGCTATTACAAACTTTTTATATCTACTAGATAGTAGGGTTGTAACTTTTGTACTGTCATTTGCAAGCTTTTGGGTATAGGCTGTGGTAACAGTAAGTATTGGTTTTACAAGATATTGATTAAATAGCCTATAAATGCGATTAGAGATTAAATAGGAGTTACTATTTTGAGCGCGAGTCTGCTTTATAAATAGTAAAAATATTCCTTGTACCGCAAAACGTACTGGATCAAATAACTTTGGCTTATTGCGTTTGATTTGTGGAAAATATAAGTCAAAACGCTTAAAAACTTGGTTGTAAGCACCTTTTTCAAAAGGTATTAGTGCAAATAGCAGTGTGTAAAAGAATAAATTTACTGCGCAGGTTATCCTATCGACACCATTTAGTCGCCAAGAGTTATATAACCTTAAGGGAGTAAACTCCACTCTAAACTTACTACTAATCATTGCCGTTGTCGCTCTGAGCTTTTTCACCATCTAAGATTAGAATTAGTTCAAATAAGAGTTTTTGAATATCTAAGCTCGAGGCACTGATTGGTAAATATTTAGTGATAGGCATCTGACGAATCAAAGACTGCAACATGCACTCATCATAAGTAATAGTGGACTTTAATAATTGAGCTTTAAAAGGACTTACTTGATATAAATCCTTTAAGTCATAATTAAGCTTAGACTTTAAATTAAAGTCATTGATAAGTAAAAATTCATGATCTAAAAGAGGATCCATATAATTTAGTCTAAAAGCACTGTTGCCATCAGGCTTTAGTAAACTTAAGACTAAATCTACTTTGTCTGTAAGAGAGCAACCAAGCTCATTTCCTCTAATGCCACCATCTATAAAGATGTAATCTAGTTTTTGTAATTGCTTTAGTTTAAATATAAGTTTATCAGCGATAGCATTTGACTTTGATAAATCTAAGTCCTGAGCTTTTCCTAAAGGCATTAAGTAACACTGATTCTCGTAGTGGTACACAAAGGATGGGGCATTTTTATCAAAAGTTTGTTGTAACAGAGCATCGCTCCAGCCAAAACTATCCTTTTCTAAGTTAAAAAAAGTTGCTAATTGAGGCTCTGCTTTTTTTAGGTTAGCATCTACAACTAAAGACTTTTTGTCAATTAAAGTACAGGCATGAGCAAGCGCAACGCTTACACTACTTGTACCTACATTACCATTGATACCTTGAACAAGAACGATTTTCATAAGGTTTACTAACTAGAAAAGTTTATCTAATTTCTTACTTAAAAAGCTGTAACTCTTTTTTAGGTTAGAGCTTTTTTCATCTTGATGAAAATCAACATAACTTTGAATAGGGCATTCGTTACTTAAAGCTAAGGTGGCAATATCCTCAGGCAGGGCGCAAATATCCTTTTGATTTTCTTTGTAGATCTCTTGTATCTTGTTTTTAGATTTAAAAAACAAGCTTAAAGGTAAGGCACCTTTAAAACAAGCTTTCACAAACTTCAAGTGTGAGTCTTTTGTCATCTTCATCATACCATCTATTAGGGGATCTTATTTATTATGAGATTGATCCTAGTACGCTAATATATAACAAAAACTTTAACTAACTTTAACAAAATATGCTTAAAAAGAGCTTATTTTTCGTAATTTGCAATAGTACTCATAAATTTAGAGAAATCTTAATTTGCGATTTTTTATAAAAATAAAACGTTTGCAGTAAAAGAATATAAATAAACTATTTTATATAAAACGAAAGAATAGGAGATAAAACTAAATTGTGCGTAAAATGCGTAGTAAGTTGCGTTGCACAATTTAGCTTTAAAGTAGAAAAAAGTGTGACCTGGCTAAGAATCTAGACCTGGAAGCATAATAAGAGCTTGTTTTAAATCAGCAATTTCATCTCTAATTTGAGCTGCTTCCTCAAATTTTAACTCTCTGGCATATTTAACCATTTCTTTGCTTAACTCATCGATGCGTTTGCTAATCTCTTTAGCGTTAAGTTTAGATAAATGATTATCTTTTTCCCACTGTTTTCTTGAGATCGGACGTTTTCTATCCTCTGTAGGAGCTTTAAACGATGAGGTATCGTTAATAGCTGCTTCCATAATATCCACAATCTTTTTATGGATTTGCTTTGGAGTAATGTGATGCTCAAGATTATATTGCTCTTGTAACTTACGACGATTTGCAGTGACCTCAATGGTTTCTTTCATAGAATCAGTGATGGTATCAGCATAGAAGATAGCTTTACCATGCACATTACGCGCTGCACGACCAACTGTTTGGATTAAAGCTCGAGACGATCTTAAAAAGCCTTCCTTATCAGCATCTAAGATGGCAACTAAGGATACTTCTGGCATATCTAAGCCTTCACGTAATAGGTTAATACCAATTAGAGCATCAAATTCACCTAAGCGTAAATCACGGATAATGTCCATGCGTTCTACAGCATCAATATCAGAGTGTAAGTATCTAACCTTAAGACCGTGATCGCTTAAATAGGAGGTAAGCTCTTCTGCCATCTTTTTAGTAAGAGTGGTAATTAAAACTCTTTCATTATTTTTAGCACAAGCTCTAATCTCACTCATGACATCGTCAACTTGATTAGCAACAGGTCTTACCTCAATAATAGGATCTAAAAGACCTGTAGGTCTTATGATCTGCTCTACAACCTGACTTGATTCTTTAAGCTCAAGATCAGCAGGAGTTGCTGATACATATAAAGTTTTAGGCTGTAACTTTCTAAACTCGTCAAAAGTCAAAGGACGATTGTCAAAAGCTGATGGTAATCTAAATCCAAAATTAACCAAACTTTCTTTTCTTGAGTGATCTCCCTTATACATAGCGCCAATTTGTGGCACTGTAACGTGGGATTCATCAATGATTAAAAGACCATCTTTTGGTAAATAGTCAAACAAACAAGGTGGTGGTTCTCCTTCTTTGCGACCTGTTAAGTAGCGGGAGTAATTCTCAATACCAGAGCAATAACCTAATTCATTGATCATCTCAATATCGTAGGTAGTGCGTTCTCTAATTCTTTGCTCTTCTAATAACTTGTGCTGACTTAAAAAGAAATCACAGCGATCTTTAAGCTCTTCTTTAATTTGCTCTACCGCATTATCAAGCACACTCTTTGGAGTTACATAGTGGGTTTTAGGAAAGATAGTAACTCTTGGTAACTCACTAATAGTTTGACCTGTTAGCGGATCAAAGCTTTTAATAGACTCAATCTCGTCGTCAAATAATTCAAGTCTAATTGCATATCCATCAGCATCGGATGGATAAATGTCAATGACATCACCACGTACTCTAAAGGTAGATCTTGCAAAGCCTAAATCATTACGGCTATATTGCAAGGAGGATAATCTTTTAGTGATTTGCTCTTGGGTAATTTGCTCGCCACGGGAGACATGTAGCATCATTTTTAAGTAAGTTTCAGGCTCACCTAAACCGTAGATTGCTGAGACAGAGCAGACTACAATTACGTCTTTACGCTCCATTAAAGCTTTAGTTGCAGATAGTCTCATCTGATCGATATGATCATTTACACTTGCATCTTTTTCAATGAAAGTATCTGAGGCTGCTACATAAGCCTCTGGCTGATAGTAGTCGTAATAAGAAACGAAGTATTCCACAGCATTTTCAGGGAAAAATTCTTTCATCTCACCATACAACTGCGCAGCTAGGGTTTTGTTGTGGGACAAAATCATGGTTGGGCGATTGAGTTTTGCAATCACGTTAGCCATGGTAAAGGTTTTACCAGAGCCTGTAACACCAAGTAAAGTTTGGAATTTGTCGCCACGAGAAAAACCGTCCACTAACTTTTCAATAGCTTGTGGCTGATCACCTGTAGGTGCAAATTGAGAATGTAATTTAAACAATGTCATTTTTAGTATTATTTTGAGAAAAGCTGATAATTCTTGATGGCAACATCCACCATAAATTCAATCACACTGTTAAGATCGTCCTCATCAAGTTCAGCTTCAATATCTACCTTTGAAACTTCACTAATAGTATTTAAATCTGCTAAAGCTTCCTCTGATGATACCTTTTCTAAAGAGCCATCTTCTTTACTTACAGTCAAACCTAAACTTAAACCATAGGAAAGATCTGCTAAAACTTGTAGTCTTTGTTTTTTATCTACACTACTATCTGGAAAACAGAAAAGATCTTGAGAGGCGTTATCAAGTTTATCTTTAATATCTAAACCTAAATTAGTAAGAGTAGCTACCACAGCTCCAGGCAAGGGTTGATTGTCATTTAAAAGGTTTGAGAATACATTGTTATAAATTCTAGAACCTGGCTCTACACCTTTTGCAATAATGCCAATTGCTAAAGCAAACCAAGAAAAAGGTGTCTCTGTAATTCCTGATTGAGTTAACTCTTTTAATACCTTTTCATAGTTACTATTTTGTGTGCTCATAATAATCCTTAGGAAAAATAAAGGAATAAAAATTTTTTATTCACTTAAAGACAAATTTTTTTAATTATAGATTATAAT
>Ga0256404_1003551_pt1 | contig 31459 bp, 26 predicted proteins | sample RumenRJG_01DNA_FD_185990 | JGI IMG/M metagenome (GOLD analysis project Ga0256404, IMG submission 185990) | Bovine rumen microbial communities from Lethbridge, Alberta, Canada - RJG_01 | ecosystem: Host-associated > Mammals > Digestive system > Stomach > Rumen | place: Canada: Alberta | collected...
GAAGATGAAGCGGTCAACCTCGCCGTCCGCCTCAAGGCCCGCGATCTGGTCGCCGATCCACTTGAAGCCGGTGAGCACGTTCCGCATCTCCACGCCGTAGTGGGCCGCAACGGCATCCGCCAGGGGGGTGGAGACGATGGACTTCACCGCCACCGGGTTCTTCGGCATGGTACCCTTCTCAATGCGGCCGGCGCAGATGTAGTCCAGCAGCAGCACGCCCATCTCGTTTCCGGAGACCAGCTCGTAGCTGCCGTCCGGGCACTTCATGGCGATGCCCACCCGGTCCGCGTCGGGGTCGGTGGCCAGCATGAGGTCCGCGCCCACCTTCTTCGCCAACTCCAGGCCCTTCTCAAGGGCGGCGAAGATCTCCGGGTTCGGGTAGGAGCAGGTGGTGAAGTAGCCGTTGGGATACTCCTGCTCGGGGACGATGGTCACGTCGGTGATGCCCATGTCCTTCAGGACTCTGGTCACGGGAACCAGTCCGGTGCCGTTCAACGGGGAATAGACCAGCTTCAGTCCCGCGGTCTTGCACAGACCCGGGCGGACCTGTCTCGCCTCGATGGCCTCGTAGAGCGCCTCCTTGCAGTCATCCCCCACGAACTGAATCAGGCCCTTCTCCACGCCCTCCGCGAAGGACATATACTTGGCGCCTGTGAGAATGTCGGTCTTCTGGATGGAGTCGTAGACCACCGCCGCGGCGTCGTCCGTCATCTGGCAGCCGTCGGGGCCGTAGGCCTTGTAGCCGTTGTACTGGGCCGGGTTGTGGGAGGCCGTCACCATGATGCCCGCGTTGCACTTGTAGTAGCGGGTGGCGAAGGACAGCGCCGGAACCGGCATGAGCTCGTCGTAGATGCGGACCTTGATGCCGTTGGCAGCCAGGACGCCGGCGGCATCCCTCGCGAAGTTCCAGCCCTTCAGGCGGCTGTCGTAGCTGATGGCCACGGTCTGGGTTCCGCCCTGGGTCTTGACCCAGTCCGCCACACCCTGGGTCGCCTGCCGCACAACCCAGATATTCATGCGGTTGGTGCCCGCGCCGAGGGTTCCTCTGAGACCTGCAGTGCCGAACTTCAGAGCCACAGCGAAGCGCTCCTTGATCGCGTCGTCATCCCCCGCGATGTCCTGCAGTTCCTTCTTCAGGTCGAAGTCCAGAAGCTCCGCTTCAAGCCAACGCTTATAATCATCCTGATACATACGCAGTCCGCCTTTCTTTTTAAAAATTTTTCGTATCTGCTCAGAACCCGGGTCCCGGGGTGCCGGACAGCTACCTTTTTCTGCTCCAGGAGACCGTGCCGCGCCACGGCAACATTTGCTGTAAACGCTGTAAAAGCGCCGTCTGACCGGCGCACAGTTTCCTGTATTGCATATAGAATTATGATACTTGATTTCGCGGGGGACGTCAACTGAGGGAAGGGTTCTTCCGTTGCCCGGACCCGCTGTGATATACTGCCGCAGGAGACACAGAATGCGGGAGCGGAAGGCCGGTTCCGGGCAGAAGAGAAAGAAAAAGAGGAAACGAGCGAAATGGCAAAGAATGTGGTGTTTGATATCGGCGGCGTCCTGGCGGAGTACCGCATCATGGAATTTCTCGGGGAGAAGGGCTTTGACCCGGCCCGCATCAAGCGGATCCTGAAGGCCTCTGTCATGAGCCCCTACTGGGGAAAGTTCGAGCGGGACGAAATCACGGAGGATGAGGCGCTGGCGGGCTTTGCCGCCCAGGACCCGGAGCTGGAAGAGGATCTCCGGAAGGCCTTCTCAAACGTGGAGGGCATGCTGGTGGAGCACCCCTCCGCCATCCCCCTGCTTCAGGAACTGAAGCAGAACGGCTGCAGGGTCTGGTACCTCTCCAACTACTCCCGGAAGGCCTATGACGAGTGCGGCGCGTCCCTCTCCTTCATGCCCCTCATGGACGGCGGCATTCTCTCCTTCCAGACCGGAAAGACCAAGCCGGACCCAGGCATGTACCGCCTGTTCCTGGACCGCTTTCACCTGGCGGCGGAGGACTGCGTCTTCGTAGACGACACCGCGGAAAATGTGGAAGCGGCGAAGGCCCTCGGCTTCCGGGGAATTGTGTTCCGGGGCTTTGAGGAGCTTAAGAAGGAGCTGGAAGGACAGCTGTAAGGAAGATAATGTTGAATCTGCTGGGTTCCATCAAAAAGAAGCGCTCCCCGACAGATTTGTTTCTGCCGGGGGCGCCTTTGAAATTTGAAACAATTATTGCTGAGATTCTCAGTGTTTTCCTAAGGACTTATACCATTCTCTAAAAGCGGCTTGCTGACCATCGTACCATTGTGAAGTCAACAAATACTCTTCTCCGCCGAACTTCAGTACAAAACCATCCTTATTCCCTCTTGAATCCGGAGAATAATATCTGGGCCTGCCAGTATTATCACAGTGTGGCTTATCTTCTTTGCGATCATATTTTTTCAGGAATGTGATACCGCTTTTCAGGCCAAATATTTTTTTGCTCCGCTCCAGGTCCGTCAGTTCGTCCAGCTGCTCCTTTGAAAACTCATAACCTGACTTCTGAAGATTATCCATGGCCATTTTTACAAACTCTCCAACCTTTAAATCTTCAGAGGGAAGTTCTGGTATGGTCACAGGCGCTTTGACTTTTTCCAGGTTCTCCCGAAGGATCTCCTCAGCCTCCTCCATGGTGATCTGGTTTTGCGTCTCCTGCTTTCCGTCCGTCGTGAACTTCAGTGACAGCATTCTCGCAGCACCCGTCAGGCTGGTCGGCGTCGTGTCAACCGTAAAGATATCATGAACAACCTTTTCCTCAAACTCCTTCATGAGCTTTGAGGGTTCATACCGCGGCGCCGGTTCCGGTGCCCGGCAGCTGCCCCGCAGCACAAAGTACTGATTGTCCTCTGTCTTCGCAAGAACTCCGTTGGCTCCGCGGGCCTTGCAGTGGAACCAGGCAACACCCGGCAGGTTCGCGGAACCCCCGCTGTTTCCGCCTGCTTTCGTCTTTTCGGACGGGGCGGATGCCTGCTCTGCCTGAAGACCTGCATTGATGCAAGGAATCTGGACTCCCAGGTTCTCAGACAGAATCCGGATGGCATCTTCTTCGCGTACTTCCTTTGATGTCTCCTGCTTTCCATTGGTGCTCTGAAGAGACAGAATCGCGGCCGCAGAGGAAACCGCCAACTCCTCGCTGTCTTTGAGGAAAAGATCTTCCTTCACGTTCTCCTGAAGGAAATCCCTCAGCCTCACACGCTCCTGATAACTGGCTGCTGCCTCCGGAGCTCTCCGGCTTCCCCGAAGCACCATGTATTTCTCATCATTGATTTCCGCAATGATTCCGTTTGCGCCGCGGGATGTGCAGTGATACCAGGCGACGCCGGGAAGCTTCCCCGGACCCGCGGGGGCTTTTTCCGCCGCTTTCTTCGGCGCTTTTTCCTGCGCTTTCTCCGACTCTTTTTCCGGCCTATTTGCCGGGTCCGCCTCTGTTCCGCCCTGTGATACCCATTCGTCAGTTGGCAGCTTCTGATAGCCGGTCACAAAGGAAATCGCATCGTCCTCAGAATCAAAGTCCACATCCGCATCCAGCTGAAGGAGCTCCTTGCCTCGCACCTTGCGGAAATTCCCTTTGTCCTCGACAAAATGTCTCTGTTTCTTCGCCTCCTTCCGGATGGTCTTTTCGTTGATCTTTTTATTAACTATTGACTCCTTTAGAATCCGGATTCCATTCTCTGTACGCACAGCTTTCGCTTCGCGGAAGGTAAGGATCTCTTCAGGGGCAGCGGAAAACTCTCCCTGCTCGGCTGCCGCGCCGGCAAGGCTCTTTTTAGGCTTGGCGGAAGATTCCTTCTGCTCAACTTCCGAGCTGATAAGGGGCTTTTTAGGTGCAGCGGAAGCTGTTTGTTGATCAGCTGCAGAGACATCTGTCCGCGGGGACTTGTCGTCAGTCGGTGACGTCTCCGTTTCTGATTGTTTCGCGGGCGCCTTTTTCAAACCCATGGCGTACTCATACTTATCTATATCAAAAACCCATCCATCATCACTATCTTTGTCTACAGTATTGTAAATAATTTCCGCAATTCTTCGGCAGTACTCATCAAACTCTTTCTGATACTTTTCATTATCAAGAGCCTCTTGGTACTTATCACTTTCAATATACTTTTGATACTCTTTTGCGTCCAGATCTGCACCTGGGAATTTTAACGGATTTTTTGAGACTTCAGAAGCTCTATACAGTTCTGCGATCATATCGGAGCACTGACCGACTGTGAACTCGTAACCCTTGTCATAGTGTAACGCGATCCCGTTGTACTTGTCGGGCGTGTTGTCCTCTTTGGGCTTTATCAATTCATCATAATACCTTTCAAACAGTGCCAGTTCTTTAATAGCATTCTCGTTGGTGTCACCGTCTTCTAACTCTATTTTACCTAATTCGGTATCTTTATCCATTTCATCGGTTTTCAGCGTTTTCGACCCGCCCATATTAACAGGAATCAGCGGAATATCCTTCACCGATTTTCTTTTGCTGCACATGAGCTCCATACAGGTGGCATACCTTCTCCGGTAATGATCACTGTAGAAGACGAGGATTGCTTTACAGTGCGCAGACCTCATGTTTTCAGGGAACTGTTTCGTCCAGTTATCATTGTGAACGTCGAAATCACGGTCAAAATAAACCCGAAGGCCATAAACCCGATTCAGCCGGTACACGATTTCGCGCAGAACGATCCTCCAGTCGTCACTCGCATAACTGATAAAGACGAAATTCTCTAAAGGCTTACAATTCTGCTTGTTGGTAATCGTGATCTCCTTAACTTTTGGATCGTTCGACCGCTCATCTCTTTCCTTCTGTGTCATTTCCGATTCTCCCCCTTGGCTCCTTCCTCACATCTCGTAAACTCTCAGCCCGTCGAACTCCTCAATGAGCTTCAGCATGTCGTTCATGGGTTCGGTGTCCTTGTTCCGCTCCTTCTCATCCAGCGTCCGGTAAGCCACGTCCAGGCTCTTGTGCGTCCTGGTGCGCTCCCGCACCAGGGTCTGGGTGGGCCCGCCGTCAGGCGCCTTTTTCGGGAAAGCCTCTTCGTAGCGGGTGTCGTGCTGCCAGCCCATGGCCCGCTTCTCCTCTTCCCAGCGGATGTGCTCCTTCTCGCCGATCTCGTTCAGCTGCTTCACGCTGAAGCTCTCCTTCAGGGGATAAACCACCGGGCGGTCGGTATAGAAGCAGCCGATCGCGTTCAGGTAGGACCCGAAGGCCTCGGCCTGCATGATGTTGGAGAGCTTGTACTCCAGGGACAGTCCCTCGAACATCTCCAGCATCTCCGGGCTGCTCTTTCCCTCCCACTCCTTGGTGTCGTTATTCCGGGCGCTGTACTGGGCGTTCAGCACCACGCCGAATTCGTACAGGTGCATGAAGTTGGAGCTGGAGATGTACTCCTGCGTATTCCGGTGATTCGGCAGGAACGAGTGGGCGATCTCGAGGGTGATGCCGCTGTGTGCCAGGGGCTTCCCGCAGCCCGCGGCTGTGTCGTAGTCCGGGCTCGCGGAGCTGTCGTTCACGTCGATGATATCCTCGATATCTGTCTGGAAGCTGCAGACGGCTCCCTCCGAAGTCCGCATCTTTTTGATGGTGCCCTCGGTGTGCTTTCCGTCGTTCAGCCTCTCGTCGTAGTAGTACTCGGCCCTGATACCGTTCCCGCCCGGGAAGGTGATGTCGCACCACATGGGGTGATACTGGGTGCGGGAGTTCTTTCCGTAGGCGGTGCGGTCCCAGCACTGCAGCTCGTCACAGAGCATCAGCATCCAGGCCAGCGGATGCATGGAGGGACGGAAGTGGTGCTCCGCGTTAAAGTGGTTCTGCCGGTCATCCCCCTTTACGTTGGTGATGCAGAACTTGTACATGCTGTTGTGCAGGAGAATGGCGGAGGCCACATCCGCGTACTCCTTGCAGAGCTCCTCCTCCTTCAGGACCCCGAAGAGGTTCCGGAGCAGGATACAGGCGCTGAAGTAGGCGTGGTCCATGAAGCCGCTGAATTCGTCCGGGTGCTCCGCCTTGCGGTTGATGACACTGTCCTTCAGGTATTCGGTATAGGCGGCCCTGTCGTCTGCTGCGGCGCTGGCGCCTGCTGCCTTCTCTGTGTCCCTCTTCTCCGGATGATTTTCCTTCCACGCCCGGAAGCTCTGGTAATTCCGGTAGAAGCCGGACAGCTTCTCCGAGAGGTTCTCTGCCAGCAGCTCCCCGAGGCCCGGCTTGTCCGATTCGCGGCCCTGGAGCTTCGCGATCTGGCGGATGCGCTCCGCCTTCTTTTCCTTCGCGAAGCATGCAGCTCTGTCTGCATCCTCCCGCGCTGTTTTGGCTTTTTCTGCCAGTTCTCTGCTGTCCGGATCGGCGGCGGCCTTTTTCTCGGCCTTCTTCGCCGCCTTCTCCGCTTCTCTCGCCTTCTGTTCGTAAATCACCCAGGGCTGGTCCAGGCCGGCGACGCCCTGGTAGGCTAAGAAGGGCACGCCGTCGATTCTGTCCCCGAAATAGGACTTCACCTGCTCGAAGGGCAGCTCGAAGGGATAGCCGATGTCGTGGAAGAGCGCCGTGAGGCCCCAGTACTTTAGGAAATGATGGGCCGCGGCGTATTTCGGCGCGGCCTTCTCCGGAACCCTGACGATCCCGTCCTCCGGGTCTCCCAGTCCATAGAAGTCCGCATAGGTCTTTCGGAAGGCCGGCAGCGCCTCGTAGCAGGCAAGGCCGATAGCGAACACGTAGACCGAGTGGGAGTAGTGGTCCCGGTGCTTCATGAGAAGGGAGCTCCCGTTGCTCTCGAACTCCGCCAGCATCTCGATCATCTGCCGGCAGCTGCCGTAGTTTCCCAGGAACATCTCCAGATAGCAGAAGTATACGTTGAAGGCCGCGCTGGCGGTGCCCCGGGCGAAAAAGTTGTGCAGGGCGTTCTCCATGCAGAGGCGGTCGATGTCCTTCTCCATGTTGAAGGGAATCTGGCCCGCCTTGGTGCTGGTGCCGTCGGAGTCCTTCAGCTCCCGGCGATTCTCGTCGGAGAGATCAAAGCGGAGCCCCTCGCAGCGCTCCCTCAGGAAGCGCAGCACTGTCTGCTCCAGCTCCCTCGGAAGCTTGTCGTTCACCTTGCGGCTTTCGGGGCGCCCAAAGTCCTTCGGGTCTGAGAGCGGGCCGTCAATGCCGTACCGCGCTTTGTTCAGTTTTCTCATCTCTGCCAGTGCTGTATAGCTCATAGCTGCTCCTCCATTCTGTCAAGCTCCCGCCCGATCGCCTTCAGGACACTGCCGTCCTTGTATTTTTCCGAATCGGGAAGCTCATCAAAGGGCACCAGGAGATTGTGCTGCTTCACCGCCTTGTTCCTGACTTTGCCGCAGCGGAAGCGGTTCATGCGGAGATACCGGCACCAGCGGAGGTGCTCCATCCTGGCGATTTCCTCCCCGGAAGCCGGGGGCGTCTCCTTTAACAGGCGTCTCTCCACCCAGAGGCGGTCCGCCCGGGAGAGGTTCGAGCCCCTGTCGAAGCCGTTCAGTTTGCTCCAGAGCCGGTCCACCTCGCTCCACTCCTGCTCCGTGAGCAATGTAGTCCCTGCCCTGCCCGCCTCCTCCTCGTAAACCAGTCTCCGCCCGGTCAGCAGAGAATCCGCTCCTGTCTGCGGGCCGGTCTGTTTCCCGGCTTCGGCTGCCGCCTGCTTCTCCGCGTTGGCGGAGGCCTTCACCTCGTAGTCGTAATTCAGGAGCTTTCCCTCTGTGTACAGCTCCTCCTGGCGGATCTTCTTCTCGGTCAGCACATCGGAGACCAGTCCGAAGGTCCGCACCTGGTTCCCGTTGAAGAAGGTCTCAAGGCGGGTCTCCTCCGGGGTGAAGCAGTGGATCTCCGCCTGCGTGCCCCGCTCTAAAACCATCTGCAGGAGCGGCAGGAAATTCTCTTCTGTGAAGATCACCCGGTCCATGCCGCAGAGCACCTCCGGGGCCGAATCGGCCGCCTCCTCGTGGACCACCACCTGGTCCTGGTTCAGGGTGTCGTCCCGGTTCTTCCCGGTGAGCTCCCGAAGGAACGCCCAGTCCGCCCGGGGCGCCCCGAAAATGTGGTACTCAATGCTCTGGTCCGTCCGGAAGATGTTTCCGATGTAGCCAAAGCGGAACAGAGCTCTTCCGGCGGGGCCGCAGCCCACGATGGCGACCTTGACGGTCCGCTTCTCCATGACCAGGTCGTAGAGGGAAAAGTCCTTCGGATTTCTCTGTTTTTTTTGTCCGTCTGCCGGAACTCCGACTGATGCAGATCGGTCTGCCGGGATGCCAACTGCCGCGCGCTTTCCCCGCCAGTAATCCCGGGCCACCAGCTCATAGACGTTATAGAAGTGGAACCTCGGATTCCGGTTGGCGGAGAGCAGGATGGAATCCGTGTCCCGAAGCAGGAGGTAGGTCTCCGGCCGCTTTGCATCATGCCCCGCGGTTTTGCCGGCGCCTTTCCCCGAGGTTTTCCCCGCGTCTTTCTCTGCCTTTCTCCCTGTCTTTTTCCGCTCCTCTTCCTCCAGCTCGCTCAGTCTTGCACAGAACTTCAGGCTCTTCATGTCGTCGGAAAAGATCACGAAGCGGTACGCCGCCCGCAGCATGCGGCGCTCGGCGAGAAACCCCGCCGCCCGGTTTTCCCGGTCGTCAGAGGGATCATCCGTCACGAGGAATGCGTGGTGAAAGCGCTCCACCAGCTCCCGTCCCTCCGGCAGGTCCGTGCAGATGGCGGCGGCATCCGGCTTTCCGGCGATGAGGCCGATGCGGATCCAGTCCGCGAAGGTCTCCAGGGCCTGGAAAATGATGCTTGCCGTCACGAAGAGGGCGGTGTATTTCGCAAGGATCACAAACACATTGCTGATATCTGAAACCGGATTTACAAAATAAAGGGCCGCAGAGGCGTACAGCGCGTTCCAGAGGGTCTCTCCCCCCAGAAGCCAGTAGCCCGCGATCCCCAAAAGCAGAGGCACCCAGCAGATGCGCCAGGTCAGCCGCTCGATTTTTTCTCTCAGTTCCATGAACAGCACCTTGCGCTCTCCTGCGGCCGAAAGGACAAGACGGCGCAGGAGAGCCAGATAGGATGATTGCAGCGCCAAAGCGGCTGAATCATAGGATGTATTTTTTCACACTTTCACAAGAATATAATGGCAGATTAATAAAAGCTATAGGTCCATGCTCCATTACCGCTTGTGATTACAAGGTTAATAACGACAATCCCTTTCTTGTTGTCGGACATATATAGTTCTATTCTGCTGTCACTGACACATCGCCATGTAATGATCTTATGCTGTTGAACGTCATAAACGTCTCCGTTCTCATCAAACGTATATTGCTTTTCTTGAAAATCAACGGTATTTCCGCTGATGGTCATACTCGCGCCTTCAAAAGGAAGAGGAAACGGAAGCTGGCCCGGTTCATGGTAATCGATGGCAACGGATGCGTATGTGCCGCTGTAATCAGAGAGCTTCCTGCTGTCCAGTCCGTGCAACGCTCCGCCTGGAGCGGCTTCGGTACTGTTTCCGCCTGCCGGTGCGCCTGCTGCTGTGCCTTCGGTATAAACTTCAGCTGTGGAGAGATTTTTCAGCACAGGAAGTCCGTTCTGGATCCAGGCGCCGCAGTCAGAACGGTTGCGGCAATCAATACAAATCTTTTTTTCATTTCGATCATCCCTTAAGCACTCTTGAATCATATTTTCTATTCCAACTAGTACAATAATATCCCCCCCGTATTTCGTCAACAGTTTTCGTTTCTTCTCTTCATCATCCTGGCAAAAGGCCCGGCCTTCTGGTGTTTGCAGCTTCATGCTCTAAAATGCAGAGATATATGAGTCAGTAATAGAAGCTTGAAGAGATTGAATGCGTATACGTCTCAGAATCCGAGTACTCCTCTCCCGTTTCAGGATCGATATCCTGGTAGCTCTCCGTCTGCGAAAAGGACCCTTCATATCCCTGAAGCACCTGATTACTGTCATACGTATATGTTCCGGTCTCTATGGAAGAAGCGTGTATTTCGTAATTGTATTCCTCATCCCGCTGCACTTCATCCACCGCTCCCTCATCGGTTTTTCGGATAATTTTTCCTTCCTGGTCATATTCATACCGGATTGTGCCGTACTCCTTCACCGTCCCGATCTCGGTTGTTTTGGTAAATGAATACTCCGAGCCAATCAGTCTTCCGTCTGAGTCGTAGTGATAGATTTCTTCCTCTGTACCGAAGTCGTTACTGTAGCTGCGGATCCATCTGCCATTCTGATCACATTCATAAATGACCCTTCCGCTTTGAGGACCATGCGATTTTCCCTCATGTACCCTGCTCCAATCCTCATATTGAAGTTTCCCGCTGCCATCATAATGATACTCACTGGTACGTGTGGAACCTCCTAATTCGCCTGTTACCACCCGCACCTCACGTACATACTGTTTTGCACCAAAGGGCCACCATCTGCCACGCAGCACACTGCCGCCAGGTCCCGGTGCCGGCCCTGCAGCCTGGCGGGATGCTTTAGGCTTCGCTGGTTCAGTTACTTTTCCTTCTGTCTCAGCTTCATAAGCCCGGGCCTCCGATGGCGCTTCGATATGACTCTCATCTACTCCAGGCCCAATATAAACGGTTTCCGGCTCCGTTTCTCCAGTCAGCTTTTTTACCAGTTTTCTAACCCACGATTCTTCTTCTTTCGAAAAACCATCAACCTCTTTGTTTTTATTGTTTTGCCTATTGTATGCCGCCTTATAATTTTCCTCCATTTCGTGCTGATAAAAATAAGCATCCGCCTTCTGATTGATGTCACCAGACTCCACATACACTTTGCTGGTGCTGCTTTTTTTCCCCTGACCCGAAAACAATGCAGTGATATTTCCTGCAGCTGGTGTCGTCATATCCCCTGCTGCTCCGGCAATCTTCAAAGCATCCCCGACCTCGGAGTAACCTGCTCCTTTTGCCGCTTCTCCAAAGCATCCAAACAGGGCTTCATTCAATTTCCCCTTGATCTCGGCAACAACAACATCCTTGACAAACAGTCCGACTCCTTTATCATAATCACCCTCGACACCGACTGCATACGTAAATTTCTTTGTCAGAGAATACAAATCATCAACCGAAGAATTTCTGCTGATGACATTCTCAGTAAAATCTGCAGCCTTCGGCGCCTGCTCTTTGGATTTTCCCAGCACCTCATCTATGACCTGGTCTAAAAAATCCCCGAAATAATAGAGAAAGCTCTCTGTATCAGCGGCATTCTCAAGCTCCACCAGAGCCCGGCTGCCGCCATAACACACAAAGCCGTTTATCACGGAAAAGACAAGACCCATCACGATCAGCTTCCGCAGCTTATGGATTATTCCGGTCATTTTGCCGCCTCCTCTATCACGTCCCGGTCTACCATCCAGGAAAAAGCAGAAAGCCTGCTCCTGTAATGGGCATCTTCCGGAAACTCCTGTTCTGCCCCGGTGACAGAAATCCCAATGACTGATTCAGCCGTCTGGGAATCGCAGACTCCGGCAAACGTGAATACCAGCTGCTGTTCTCCCAATTCAAAGGTCAGCGATTCCATATTCTGGGCATTTTCTGTATCTGCCGAACGGATCCACAGCAGCGCGCCTCGGTACAGCCATCCGTTTTCTTCCAGATATTTTGCGTACTCATGCATATACGCACCAGGGACAAACCCAAAAACACTGAACTGTTCCGATCTGCTCTCCACTGCATAAACAACATCTTTGCTTCCTGTAAACAGCCGGATTTTATCTGAATGCTCTGCTATGATACTCTCTTGCTGCTCAGACAACACCATGCCGATTGCCTCGGCGATTTCCAGCGTCTCCTCCTCTGCAGCCGCATCCTGGTTTTCCGCCGACGCAATAGCTGTTTCCTGATTCAGTGTTTCCTGATTCAGTGTCTCCTGATTCACTGATTCCTGACCCTTTGTCTCCTGCCTGCCATTGTCTGCACATGCAGTCAGCTGAAGCACAAGGATCATAAGTATCAGAAATCTTCCAAAAAACATTAAACGCTGTATATAATGATGTTTCATGTACTAAGCCCCCTGTTTTCGTACATTTTCGGTGGAGATAGTCCCATGGGTGTAATATAAAACCAGGCTGGCGAAAGACCTTCCCAGGACGATCCGCCAACCCGGTTTTGACCTGTTTTAATTCCATTCCAGTGTTTTCAAATTTTCACTTTTTGAAGGGGTCCCATACAGAGTATTAATAAACTCCCATCGGTTTAAGCCCGGCCAGAGCTTCCGAACCGTTTAGCGCTGCCCCATCCGGTCCGAAATCAACCCATACGGTCTGGCCATTCATATCAAACAGGATCCGACAGTTGGATAACATGGCGCCATCCAAATTTACAAAATAGAGCTTTCCCCATGACCAGATGGTGAGATCTCTGTCCATAATGCCATCGCTGCCCAGGTGGAACATGTAATCACCGGACTTTCTCCCAACGATCTGGATTCAGACGCCGTCCTTTGTCCAGACGCCATCCTGATCAATATGTCCCCCGTCCTTGGAAATATAAGTAGCCAGCTGCCCCTGCTTGTGGCTTTCTGTGGAATCCTCATAGAAATAGTGCCAGTACTGCGTCAGGGGATCCTGGAACCAGCCGGTCACCATGAAGCCGTTCCCGTCAACGTAGTAATTGTTGTCGATCCACCTGTTCCGCAGGGGCTCTCCCGCGGGGGAACAGAACTGCCACTGGCCCTCCGCGTTCTGGACCCAGGTCCAGCTCTCGTAGGGAGAATGCTGATAATCATCGTTCGAATCGTAATAGCCCGTAGTACTGATCCGGCGGGAATCGATACGGATCTGATCTCTGAGAGGCTCAACGCTCAGGGCGCAGTCCCTTCCGTTCATGAAGAAATGCGAGGGAACGCTGCCGGTCATAACATTGTCTATGGGCTTGTAGTTCCCGTCCTCGTCCTTTATCTCAATGCCCGCATCGTAATGCGCCTTTGTCAGCCATCCGTTTATCAGGTCCATGTCGGTAAAGTTCTCCTTATAGAAAAACTCTCCGTCCGCCCCCTGGATGAAGGTGATCTCCGGCACAGGGACAGCGCCCGCATAATACGCGGACGGGAAGCAGCTTCTGTTAAAGGCGATCAGCCGCTGCACCTTGGCCTGGTAGTCCTCCCTGCTGGAAAAGGGGAGCGACACCGTATATGTATATTTTGCCCCGTCCGGGGATACATCCAGTGACAGCTCCGCGGGGAGCGTGGCATAGGCGTTGGCCTGGATATTTGGAAGCGCCGACCGGAGATTCTCCGCGGTTGCCTGGGAATATCCCAGCTTCATGACCCTGGTTCCGGAAAAGTCGCCGTTGATGTTCAGCGATGTGACTGAGCCCATGAGGCCGCCGCATCCGGCGAGCACCATTCCCATCGCGAACAGTCCCACCGCGCGGAGGCATTTCCCTACGATTCCTTTGAGTCCGTTCTCTTTCATGTCTTCCCCATTCCTTCCGTTTTTCCAGGCTGTCAGTACGTCTGATACTGCCGCGTTGTCCCATCCCCATAGGTGGCAATGCCGGTGGCACGGTCAAAGTTCAGGAACTGCTTCTGGTTTGCCGTGATGTGGATCACATTGTTTGCATCCACTTGCCAGGCCATGTTCCAGTCGGCGAAATCGACGCCGCCCCAATAGTCAAAGCAGCTATAGTTCAGGGTAGCGGTCATCACTGGTGTGGGGCACTCCGCGAACCAATTTTCCGGAAGCTGGAAGTCCATGGAGAAGGCCTCAAAGTTCTCTCCGAAGGGATGCTCGCTGAGATGACCTGTAAACTCCGCAAGGAGCGCCCGCTTCCACGGAATCGCGCACTCGTAGGCGTAGGTTCGCTCCAGATCGCCGGCATTCTCTCCGGTATAACGCGGCTCCGCCGGAACAGGCGCCCCATCCGCGATATAACGGTAGTAAAGGAACTGTCCATTCCAGGAACCGGTAGGTCCCTCATCAAAGTTGAGCTTTCCGTCGGCACCGATATAAGCTCCCTCCCAGCTGCCGCTGGTGGCCATGGCGCCGTCTTCGCCGAAATAGTACCAGTACTCCTCTCCGTCGGCGGGATCCAGAATCTGGTGGAAGCCAACGTCCATATATCCGTTTTCGTCAAAGTGGTACCATTTTCCGTCCACCTGCTTCCAGTTGCTGACAACGGAGCTTCCGTCATCCTCCACATAGCGGTACTGCCAGGACTCCGGGCCGTCAAAAACCCACTGTCCAGCGTATGCAGTTGCGCTCATACCAACTGCAAAACCAACCGCAAGAGCCGCTGCGAAAACCTTTTTCATTGTTATAATCCTCCTTGTCGGAAATAGTGAATCATTCTGAATTTATATTCTATAATACCCCCCCCCCGAGTATATCGTCAATCCTTTATACCACTTGTCTGTCCAGTCCCCTATGTGTACCGCTCCCCCATTTTTCCCGCTGTGGTATACTGTCCCTGGCAGACACAGTTCTTCCGGGCACACCACGGGCAATATGTCCGGATTCACAGGAAAGGAGGCGCCATGGAGCAGATCATCATCCACGTGGACATGGATGCCTTCTTTGCGTCCGTAGAGGTCCGGGACAACCCCTCCCTCGCGGGCAAGCCCCTGATCATCGGCTCCCTGCCCCAGGAGCGGGGCGTGGTGGCCACCTGCAGCTACGAGGCCCGGAAGTACGGCGTCCACTCCGCCATGAACATCAAGGATGCCTACCGGCTCTGCCCCAGCGGCATCTACATGCACCCGAACATCGACAAGTACCGGACCGTGTCCCGGCAGCTCCACGAGATCTGGAACGCTTACGCCGACGCCACAGAGTCGGTGGCACTGGACGAGGCCTACCTGGACGTGACGGAAAAAGCGGGCTCCCTCGCGGGGGCCCGAAAAATCGCGGAGACCATCAAAAAAAGGACCCGCACGGAGCTCCATTTAAGCTGCTCCGTGGGGGTCGCCTACTCAAAAACCGCGGCAAAGACTGCCAGCGAGGAGAAAAAGCCCGACGGCTACTTTGAGATTCCCACGCCGGAGGCCTTCGTGAACCTGATCATCGACCGGGACGTGGGGGTCCTCTACACCGTGGGGGCCCGCACCCGGGAAAAGCTTCACACCGCCGGCATCCGCACCGTGCGGGACGTGCGGGAGAAGCGGGAGGTGGTGCTGCGGCTCCTGGGAAAGCAGGGGCTCTGGATCACCCGGCAGGCGGACGGAATTGACGACAGACGGGTCACCCCCTACCGCCCGGAGGAGGCAAAATCCATCGGCCGCGAGGTAACCTTTCAGAAGGATGTGGACAACTACGAATACCTGAAGGATGTGCTGATCCTCCTCTCCTTCAGCGTGGAAAACCGGGCTTCCCGCCACCACCTCCGGGGAAACGGCGTCACGCTGAAGCTCACCTACGCCAACATGCGGAGCATCACCCGCTCCCACCAGACGCCCCTCTGCGACACCGCCCCCGCCATCTGGCGGGAAGCCGCGGCCCTTCTGGACCAGGTGGACCACCGGCCGGTGCGCCTCATCGGCGTGAGCCTCTACAACCTCTCCGGGGAGGAGAACCGGCAGCTCCGGCTGGAGGAGCTGTTCCGGGATGTGTTCGAGGAAGCAGGTACATCCGGCAGCGCAGTCCTACATGGCGGCGCGGCCTCATCTGGCGGCGCGGTCTCCGCCGGCGAGGCAGTTTCCCCCGGCGGCTCAATCTCAACCGGCGGTACGGCTTCAGCCGGCGGCGCAGCTGCAGCCAGCGAAGCAGACTCGCACGGCGCTGCAAAAACCGCCCCCGCGGCGGATGCCAGGCGGCAGCTTCTGGACCGCCTGGCGGAGCGCTACCACCTGGACTTCGCCGGGCATCTCCCGCAGATTTTCCAGGCGGACACCCTGCACAGAACTATTGAATACATGCGGAAGCACACCCCGGAAGGGGGCTGAGATGTGCGTCACGCATTTCCTGATTTCCAGTTTGATTGGTCGCAGCTCCGAAGGGATCGCAAAAAGAAAAAAACGAGCCGGTCGCCCGGCTCGCTTCCCATATATTCAAGTACCGCTCAATGAAATCGAATTCATCCTGCCGATCATGCAAGATCGACTCCGCAAGATCGACTCCGCAAGATCAGTCCCGCAAGTCAGCTTCCGCTCTTCTTCGGGAAGCGCTTGCTGTTGATGATGACGCGCAGGTGCTCGCCCTCTCCGCACTTTCCCTTCTCGTCGTACACCTCGATGTCAAACCACAGCTTCTTCCTCTCGATGGAGCGGAGCGTCGCCGTGGCGGTGACCTTCATGCCCACGGGGGTGGGGGCGATGTGCTTGCAGCGGATCTCGGCGCCAACGGTGGTCTCTTCATCCACCAGGTACTCCTTCGCCAGCTCCAGGGCGGCATCCTCCATGAGGGCCACCATGTTGGGAGTGGAGAAGATCTTCGCGCCGGCAGAGCCGATGCGCTTCGCCGTCATGTCGTCCGTCACCGTCCAGGTGAGGGAGTAGCTGGTCTTCTTCTCGTTCTCTGCCATGTCCTGCTCCTTTCTGTAAAACAACATGCCGTGCGGTTTTCACCAGGCAAAATCAGGATCGGTTTGCTGATCCCGCGCGGTAAAACAACGCGCTGCTGCATCCGCCGCGCCTGTCTGAATGTCTGTGGCAGCGTTTGCACGATTGAATATGCTGCGAGGCGGCAATTACGCCTCGGCCCCGGCCGCCGCGTCCGCCTGGATCTTTTCAAGGCCCAGCTTCAAGGCCTTGGAGAGCTGGTCCGCGCAGGAGGTGCCCCTGCCGCCGCAGTCGTTGCCCTCTAAGATGTCCGCGATCTCTCCGGCCTTCTTGCCCTTGATGAGGCGGGCAATGGCACTCTGGTTTCCGGGACATCCGCCCATGAACTTCACGTCCTGGATCACGTCTCCCTCAAGCTCAAAGGTGATTTTCCGGGCGCAGATTCCCCGGGGAGTAAACTCAAATCTTCTCATTTCCGATTCTCCTGTCCTGTCAGTCTGTGACGCTTCGCTTCAAATACAGTTCTTACAATCTTATCATCATTCCCGCCGATCTGCAATGTGTCTCGAGCCGCCTCCGCCGCGCATCTTGAAAACCCCTTCTGAAACAGGTAAGATAATCTTATCTCTGTTGCAGGAGGCTCCCCATGAAAAAAGCGGCGGATGTACTGCGCAAAACCATCAGCGCCTACCTCGCGGCCGACATGCCGGTCTACGCCGGCTTCGCCACCCTGAAGATCACCACTGCGGTCTTTCCGCTCTTCATGCTGATCATCGCGCTGTTAAACTGGCTTCCGGGCTACTCTCCCCGGGATTTCACCAACTTCCTGTTTTCCATGATCCCGGACGTGCCGGAGGTGAAGGCCCTCTTCACCAACGTCATGTCGAATCTTCGGAGCCAGTCCTCCGGCCTCCTGGCCTCTGTGGCGGCCCTGACCTCCCTCTGGTCCTCCAGCGCCGGGGTCTCCTCCATCCAGAAGGGCCTGGGGAAGCTCTCCCCCGGCGGCGGCAGCGCCCTGAAGCTGAAGCTGGTATCAGTGCTCTTCACCCTTGTGCTGGTGGTGCTGATTCCCGCCCTGCTGCTCTTCAACGTGCTGGGCGACTCCCTGATTTCCCTGGTGCGCTCCGCCACAGAGCTCTTCGGGCTCGCGGCGGTGACGGACCAGCTGGTGTCCCTGATCCGGGTGACGGGCGTCATCACTGCCGCCCTCTCCCTGCTGATCCTGCTTCTGATCTACACCTTCCTCCCCGGCGGAAGGCGCTCACTCCGGGACCAGCTTCCGGGCGCGGCCCTCACGGCCGTTGGCTGGGCCCTGTTCACCTGGCTGTTTTCCACCTTCATGCCCATTTTCTGGAAGTCCTCGATTTACGGATCCCTGGCCTCCCTGTTCCTCACGCTTCTCTGGCTGGAGGCCTCCATCAACATCCTGTTCCTGGGCGGCGCCCTGAACGCGGTTCTTTCTGAAAGGAGAACAGAATCATGATGAAGAAATCTGTCCGTTCTGCTGTTCTGTCGGTCCTTCTCTCCGGCCTTCTGGCTGCATCCATGCTCATTCCGGCATATGCCGCGACACCCGGGACAATCCCGTCACTGCGCACCCGCTCCTCAGAGACCCATGTGGCCGAACTGGCGGCTGCCATTGACGAAATCGTCCGCGTCGCTGACGAGGGCGACTACGCCTACAACGGCTGGCAGCTCTTACAGGAGGATGCCGGCGGCTCTGTCCGTGTTCTCCGCTCCGACATGACCTATCCCGGGAACGACGTGGCGGTTCTCGCCCAGGAGTACGGCTACGCCGATGCCATTGCTTCGTTCTACTATGACAACCCTGCGGTCACCGGCCGCTCCCTCACCGCCGCCGGGCCCCTGTTCATCCGCGCGGAGATCGACGAAAAGACCTACTGCTACTACTTCAAGGACAACCAGATGATCCGCCGGGTGGGCCCCGAGGGGACCCAGGACAACCTGAAGGCCAACAGCTTCCTGAAGTCCCTGTACAGGATCGCGGCGGAAAGCGAGGCCCCGGGCCGCATCGTCTCGAAGGACACCGTGGACGTGACCGTCTCTTCCACAGTGTACCCGCGCTTTGACGGCCGCGCCGTCCATATCTACGGGACCTGGAACGAGGGGGATGTTCCGCGCGAGGGATTTCTCTCCATCGACGAGACCACAACCCTTTCCCCGGATTGCGTCACAGACACGAACTACGCCGAGGGCGATACGGCGCTCGCCTGGTTTAAAAAGAAGCTTGTGAGCGACAATCCCACCGACATCATGGGCGTCTACTCGGTCGACATCACCGGAAACCACATCGACAAGATCTACGGGTCCTTCTGGTGGGACTAATCTGAACTGCTGAGACCAGTCCCCCGCCTCTAAGCTGTAGAAGCGTAGGCGGGGGTTCGGGGGGCTGATCGTCTCAGCAGGGGTAAAAGCCCCTGCTGAGATGCCGCTGAAAGCGACAGCGGTTCATGAGCAAGCAGCGAAGCGGATTGCGAATGTCCGCTTTTACTATCTGTAAGGAGCAGCGACATGCACTACACCGTTGAACACAGAACCACAAACAGCATCCGGATCCGCCTGCCGAAGACCATCGGGGATGACCGGACCGAGGCCGCTGCCGCCCTGCTCCGGAAAACCGCAGGCATCAAAAAGGTGACCCGCTACCGGGCCACCCGCGGTCTCCGCATCGACCACGAACTCCCGGCCGCCACGCTGGAGAAGCTATTAAAGGAGCTGAACGGCGAGACCCTCCGCATGGCGGAGGAGGAGGTCCACGAGGAACGGGAGGCTCTTCTGGAACGCCTGCGGCACATCGAGGATCCCCACATCCTGGAGGCCGCCCTGCAGGGCCACCGGGTGGACTTCAGGGAGCTCTCCGCCAGAAAGCTGGACCCGGCCCTGAAGCGGAGAATGCGCCTCCGCATCCTAGGAGAGGCCGCTGCCGACCTGCTCCTGCCCGCGCCCGTTCAGGTCGCCTATCACGCCTGGCAGATCGTCACGCTGAAATCGCTGTAAAGGGCTCCGCCGCCGTCCTGGCAGATCGACTTCCCCCGGGATATTGTTCTGCAGCGGAATCCCATTTGCATTAAGATCGAGTAGCAGAAGAACGAGTAGCAGAAGAACCGCCGACTCCCCGGAATTCCGGGAGCTGGCGGTTCTTTTTTTTGAAGCGGATTTGCCCACTACAAAACAGGAATCTGCTGATTACCTGATCAGGAGATAAAGACTGATCAGACAGCCCAGAAATACTGCGTTTGTTCCGGTAAAGTACAGAAGATACTGTCCCTTGGAAATACGTCCGCCTTTGGTAATCAGCTTGTAACTGATCAGGCTCGCCATAGAGGCGATCAAGGTGCCAAGACCGCCAAGATTGGTGCCAATGATCAGGGATCTAAGATCAGACGTAAAACCAGAGAGAAGGATCGCAGCTGGAACATTGCTCATAACCTGGCTGGCTGCAATGGCGGTGAAGACCTCGTGGCCATTCAGGATGCTGGAAAGCAAGCTGCGAAAGACATTGATCCTTCCGAGATTTCCGATAAAAACAAACAGAGCAAGAAAGGTTCCCAGCAGAGAATAATCCACGTCGGAAACGGTTTTCCTGTCAAAGATGAGGACATAGATCAGGACTGCAGCAAGCGGAATGGGCCAGGGGGTGATTCTGGCAACAGTTGACAGACATAGCAGAAACAGGGTGCAGTAAGCCGCGATGACCCGCATTTCCGTGATTGTCCCGGAAGCAACCGAAGACCTGGCTTTCTCTGTGGTACTGGCGGTAGTACTGACAGTGGTGCTGGCAGTGCCCCTTTTCCCCGATGTGCACCTGTATTGATGGACTCTGATCCACAGGAGCAGCAGAACCAGGGAGACAACGCTGTATGGAAGGATGATTCTGCAGAATGAGACCAGTGACAAATCAGAAAGACCGTACAGATAAAGATTCTGGGGATTTCCAATCGGAGTCGCCATACTTCCAAGATTCGCCGCGACGGTTTCCAGGACGACGCCAGGGATCAGCCAGTTTTTCTGTGATTCCGTCGGCAGCTGGTCAAAGCAGGTCATGGTCAGAGGGACCAGCGTGATCAGGCTCACGTCATTTGTGATCAGCATACTCAGAAAAAATGATGCCGCTACGAGGATGGTCACTGTTCCGGAAGGTTCTTTGCTCCTGGAAACAAGGTTCCCAGCGATAACAGAAAAAACGCCTCTTCTGCGGATGCCTGCAATCACAGTCATGAGACAGTAGAGAAGAGCCAGGGTGCGAAAGTCGATATATTGCAGATATTGGCTGTCGAAAGGGACGAAGACAGCCGATATGACTGCAAGCAGTACGGCTATGGATAGAACGGTCTCGTTTTTTATAACAGAGAGAACAAACTGCATTGTGACAGTAACCTCGTTTTATAACAGCAGGTGATATCGGCGCTCCCGAATGGCGGATCATGAGCAAAAGGCAGCACGAATTTCAAATATCCGCTTTTTCGATCAAAGTAGGGCCCGAAGACATTGAGGGACAGATTAGCTTATCATAGCATAAGGTTAATCGCATGTTTAGATGCAATCTCCGAAAAACTCATTCTGAATATAGATCAGTCGGGCATAATCTCATAAACCCAGGTCAAACAGTCTTGCAAAATTGCCTATAATCGTATAGCATAGGATAATAAGCGATTTATTTGAACTGTTATGGAAACTCAAGTGCCGAAACTATGAGTGAATATGGACTAGCGGTTTTGCCAGATCCTGACATGACAGGAGAAAAAATGAAAGGTATAGAAATACTACAAAGCCTTGCTGCTGAAAATGAAAGGCTGGAAAGAGTTATCCGGCGAACTGAAAGGCGGCTTACAGCAGCCCCCGAAGGAGCAATTCATGTCTGTACTCACAAGAAAGGATATCAGTTCTATTTGCGTTCTAGTCCATCAGACAAGACGGGGAAATACCTTCCTGCTTCCAAAAGACATCTGGCAATTGCGCTGATGCAAAAAAAAATACGACAAAAAGGTTCTTGCCGCCGCCAGAAAGCAGGCGACAGCCATTCGAGGATTTCTGAAAGATTATGATCCGAAGGCGCTCAAGATGATATTTGACTCTATGCCAGATGTTCAAAAACGCAGTATTGTTCTGGAGGAGCTCTCCGACCAGGAATATGCACGGCGCTGGCTTGACGTAAAATACGAACCGAAGCCGATCAGCAAGGAGGTGCCAGAGCATTATACGCAGAAAGGAGAGCGGGTTCGCTCAAAATCGGAGGTGATGATCGCGGATGCCCTGGCTTATGCGGGAGTCCCATACCGGTATGAGTGCCCGCTCAATGTTGGCGGGGTTACGTATCATCCTGATTTCACGGTTCTCAGGATGGAGGACCGGAAGGAACTCTTCTGGGAGCATCTTGGGCGAATGGACGAACCTGATTACTGCAGGGACTCAATTTTCAGGCTTCGCGCCTATGAAAAAAACAATATTCTACCTGGAAGAGATCTGATTCTGACTATGGAGACAAAGCAAAACCCGCTCAATCTGTCCGTGATCAACCAGAGGATCTCGGCTTTCTGTATTTGACAATCCCTATTGCGGCGAGCCTCGCCTGATCCTTCTCCAGGGACAGACAGAGCTTGAGGAGCGGCTATACATCCTCCGCTTTGCCACGGGGGCCTTCTCCAGGATCTTTCCCGGCGCCCTCTGCTCTTCGAAATGCCTTGGCAAGATGAGTCCTGGGGCGCCGTTTTTCCCATTTCCCTGATTCCCGGCGCCCTCTGCTCTTTGAAATGCTTTGGCAAGATGAGTCCTGGGGCGCCGTTTTTCCCATTTCCCTGATTCCCGGCGCCCCCTGCTCTTTAATGGTCCCCGGGCGGAGATTCTCCCACTCCCCCTCTCTTTCTCCGCCCGAAGTGACTTGGTAACCCTGGCAAGATTAATCCCCGGGCGGAGATTCTCCCGCTTGCCCTCTTTTTCTCCGCCCGAAGTGACTTGGCAACCCTTGCAAGATTAATCTCCGGGCGGAGATTTTCCCGCTTGCCCTCTTTTTCTCCGCCCGCCGCACGAAAAAAGGGCCGGCGCACTTCCGTGCGTCGGCCCGACCTGTAGGGAATCATCAAATCTGAATCCATCCTGCTAAGCTTTCCCAGCCTTTCAGGCTTTCCCTGCCTGTCAACCTAACTTCGCTCACACCACTAGTCTTGCTCCCCCACTCAGCTGTTCAGCAGCAGCAGGCAGAAGACCAGGGTGAACAAGGCTACTGTTTCTGCGATACCGATTACGATAAAGTAGTTCGCGGTACCTTTTCCGGTGGCGCCAAGGGCGTCTGCGGAGGCCGCGGCGATCTTGCCCTGGAAGAAGGCGGAGAGGCCGATTGCGAGGCCGCCGAAGAGGCCGCAGCCGAGAGCCATGCCGGCGTCACAGTTGGCGCTTCTGATGAAGTTCATGAGAAGGAAGCCGTAGATCGTCTGAGTCAGGGGAGCGCCGGTGAAGGCGATCATGATGAACGGGGCGGGCTTTCCGGCGGCGTAGCACTTCTTCCACGCTCCGACAGAGGACATTCCGGCAAAGCCGGCGCCAAAAGCTGAACCAGCAGCAGACAGACCAAGAGCAGCAGCCATACCGATAAATGCAAGATTCATAATAACTCTCCTCTTTTTTAGTTTAGCTTCTTAAACGGCTCATACGGAATACCGGTCCACTCCAGGCCGGCCTGGCCGGAGAACTCGAGGACGTTCAGACGCACTCCGTGAACCACAACAGACAGGAAGCACATTACGATGTTCAGTGCGTGCCCGATGAGCACCACCACAACTCCGAGAATTATCATCGGCCCGTGCATACCTGCAGCAATGCCGTTGAAACTCTGGGAGATCGCCACGCCCGCCATGCCGACTGCGAACAGCCTGATATAGCTCATCACATTGCCGAAGCAGCTGATCGTGTTGAGAAACTGCGTGAAGGCGCCGCCAAGTCCCGATTTCAGGCCGTCCCCGAAGCTCTTGTCCGGCGACATGCCGCCGAAGAGCACCACCAGGGCGAAGGCAACACCGATCAGCGCGAAGACCGGTTTCAGGTCGATGTTCTCATGGATCACCAGGTTCAGGGACAGCAGGTACATCGCGATGATGGCGATGGTCCAGCCGGCATCCGCCACCCAGGAGAGATCCTTTTCCGGGATCTTCTTCCTGATGGACAGGATGGAACCCAGGGACATCTGCACCGCGCCGATGGAGAAGGAGAACTTCATGATGGCGTTCTGCGCGTCAGATGCCGTCAGCCCAAAGTACTCCGGATAGGTGGCGATGCTGGGCATCACCAGGGCCTTTAGGAACGGGACGTTCATGGCGCTCTCCATGCCGAACCAGGTTCCCGTAAGCGCTCCCCAGATCACCGTCGCGATCGACAGCACGTAGAGGAGGAAGACCTCGTTGGTGACCTTTTTCAGTTTCACATTCAGGAGGACCGTTCCCAGGAGGATCAGGACCCCGTATCCGCCGTCTCCGATGATCATCGCGAAGAACAGCGTGAAGAACAGGAAGAACCACAGGGAGATGTCCTGCTCCCGGTATCCGGGCAGGATCCCGAGAATGTCGAAGACCGGCTTGATGAGGACGGAGACCTTGTTGTATTTGACCTTGGTGGGGATTTGATCGTCCTCATCAGAGACGTCCTCCACAGCCCAGGCGAGGCCTTTTTCCTCTGCCATGCCCCGGAACTTGTCCAGGTCTTCCTCCGGGATGTAGCCGGAGATCCAGACAAAGTCCTGGTCGGACTGGGCGGTGTTCCCGGCCGCGGAGTAGTTCAGCTTGTTCTGAAGCTTGACCTTCTGGTCCTCGAAGCTCGCGTCGTAGACAGAGGCGGCCTTCAGGGTCTTTTCGCAGGCCGCGATCTCCTGCTTGTAGCCCTCCGCCTGCGCCTTCAGCTCCGCCGCGCTGTACTCCGGGAGCATGAACTCCGTCGCCGGAATGTAGGAGGGAAGGGGGCCGAGGACCGCCACCGTGTCCATCTTCCCGACGGGGGCGAGGCGGATCAGCTTCACGTTCTCGTCGTCGACGGCGTCCTGATACTCCTTGGTTCCCAGCCGGTAGAAGTGGAGGTCGTAGCCCTCGTTCTTCAGGGCCCTCACATCCTCCGGGGAGAAGTCGCCCCACTCCGAGATCCGGTCCACCTCCGTGTTGACCGCGCCGATGGCCTGGGTGAGGGATTCCTTCTTCTCGATGGCCTCCAGTACGCCCCGGTACATCTTGTCAAATTCGCTGTCGCTTAAGGGCGCGGTCTTTTTCTCCGCCTTCGGATCAGCGTACTCCTTCAGCGCGTTCGAGGCCTTTAACAGCGTCTGGTACTCTTCGCTCAAAGCCCGGTCCGCGCTCTGCTTTTCTTTAAGGTGCAGGATTCCGACTTCCCGGAGTCCCTTCAGCATCTCTTCTTTCCCGGAGGCGGATGTAACGATGTGAAGCATTTTCATTTTTTCAATCATCGCTATACCTCCACCAGCTTCTTCTTCGCGATCTTGCCCCTGACAACGGCCGCGGTCTGCTGATCGCCGATGAACACCTGGATCACGCGGATGTTCTCCTTGGCCTCGGGGATCTTGACCTTTTCGAAGAGGTTCACTCTCTGGGATGTGGTCCGGAGCTCATTCTCGAGAAGCTGCACCTGTTTGCGGAAGGTGGCCACCAGCGCGTCCAGCCTCGCGATCTCGCGGAGCTTGAAGACGGCGGTGTCGACCCACAGCGGGTAGTCGTCCACATTGTAATTGATCTCCTTGAAGGTCAGCTCCTCGAAGGAAGGAATCCGGACACCCGCAATGTTTTCCTCCTTCGTGACCACCCGTTCCGGCTGCACCAGCTTGTCGAGCCGGAGCTCCTCTTCAAAGATCTCGTTTTCTCCGAATACAGCTACCCAATCATCCAAATCGCCTATCACCCGAAGACGCTCGGATTCCTTCTGCTCCAGCTCGTCCCGGATCTTCATGATCACGGACTGCAGCTGCTGTTTTTTCAGCTGCAGGGTGGGAAGATACCGCTGGAACTGCTTCAGGTTATCCTTCTGCTTCTTCAGCTCATTCTTTGTCAGTTTGATAGCCATAGGCACGCCCCTCTTTTACTCCACAGCAGCCTTGTCCGGCCATCTCTCCTTCAGAAGGCTGGTCTTGAGACCGGTCTCGACCGGATCGAAGCACTCCGCAAGGATCTGCCAGCCCAGGTCGAGGGCGTCCTCCAGCGGGATATTCACGCTGAGGTCCATCATCTTCGTCTCAAAGAGCTCGCCGTACTTCAGGAGCTTGTCGTCCCACTCGCTCATCAGGAAGCCCATGGACTTCTTCTCGAGACTCTCCTTGTACTGGGCGTACAGGCGGATCATGCCGTCCATCAGGGCCCGGTGGTCGTCGCGGGTCTTGCCGTTCACGTTCTGCTTCAGTCTCGACAGAGAACCGAAGGGCTCGATGTGACCGTTCTTCAGGTAGTACTGTCCCTCGGTGATGTAACCGGTGTTGTCCGGGACCGGGTGGGTCACGTCGTCGCCGGGCATGGTGGTGACGCCGAGGATCGTGATGGAACCGGCGCCTTCGATATCCACCGCCTTCTCATACCGGGAGGCGAGGCAGCTGTACAGGTCGCCCGGGTAACCACGGTTGGAGGGCACCTGCTCCATCGTGATGGCCATTTCCTTCTGGGCGTCGGCGAAGTTCGTCATATCCGTCAGAAGGACCAGCACCCGCTTGCCGGTCAGGGCGAACTGCTCCGCCACCGCCAGGGACATGTCGGGCACCAGGGTGCATTCCACGATGGGGTCGGCCGCGGTGTGGATGAACATCACCGTGTGGCTCATGGCGCCGCCCTTCTCCAGGGTGTCGCGGAACTCCATGTAGTCGTCGTACTTAAGGCCCATGCCGCCGAGGACGATGACGTCGACCTCCGCCTGCATGGCGATTCTGGAGAGCAGCTGGTTGTAGGGCTCGCCGGAAATGGAGAAAATCGGCAGCTTCTGGCTCTCCACCAGGGTGTTGAAGACGTCGATCATCGGGATACCGGTGCGGATCATCTTCTTGGGGAGAATACGCTTCGCCGGGTTGAAGGACGGGCCGCCGATGGGGATCATGTTCTCGGTCAGGGCCGGTCCGTTGTCTCTCGGGACACCGGTGCCGTCAAAGATGCGGCCCAGCAGGTGGTCCGAGAAGGAAACCATCATGGGCCTTCCGAGGAAACGCACCTGGTCCGTGGTGCTCACGCCCTGGGCGCCGGCGAAGACCTGGAGGGAAACCGTATCCCTGTCCAGCTTGATCACGCTCGCGTAACTGTCGCCCACCAGCGCGAGGTCGTTGTTTCTCACGTCTTTCGCGCGGACGGTAACGACGTTACCGACAATGGATTCAATCTTTGTGTAGACTTTCTGCATCTCGCTGAGACCTCCTAGTCAATAGCCTTGGACAGATAGAATTCGGTGATCTTCTTCTCGTGCGCATCGAACTCCGGGGTTTCGAATTCGAAGCCGTGCCAGTCAAGGAATTCCTGTCTCAGCTGGTTGAAGAAGGCTCTGATCTCTGTCTTGTCTTCGATATCGTAGGTCTTCATCATCGCGTCGTAGAGTCTGTCGAACTCCCTGCGCTGTCTCTCGGGGACACAGGCCGCGTCGATGGGATCGAAGGAGTTCTGCTGCAGGTAGACCGCGTCCAGAAGCTCGCCCTTCTGGTAGATGATAAAGTCCTCGCTGGAGGTTCCTTCCTCTCCGACCACCTTCATCATCTGGTTGACCTCGGTGCCGCGGATCAGGATTCCGCGGGCCTGGTTCACCCGGTCCATATCCACCACGCCCTTGTACTTGGACCAGGAGTCCACCGGGTGAATGGCGGGATACTTACGCGCGTCGGACCGCTCACGGGCAAGTCCGTGGAAGGCGCCCACGACCTTCAGGGTGGCCTGGGTCACCGGCTCCTCGAAGTTGCCGCCGGCGGGCGAAACGGTGCCGCCGATGGTGATGGAGGCGATGGTGCCGTCGTACAGGCGGACCTTTCCGGCTCTCTCGTAGAAGGCCGCGATCGTGGATTCCAGGTACGCGGGGAATGCCTCCTCGCCCGGGATCTCCTCCAGACGGCCGGACATCTCACGCATGGCCTGGGCCCAGCGGCTGGTGGAATCGGCGAGCAGCAGGACGTCCAGACCCATCTGCCGGTAGTACTCCGCCAGGGTGACCGCGGTGTAGCAGGACGCCTCACGGGCGGCGACAGGCATGGAGGAGGTGTTGCAGATGATGATGGTCCGCTCCATGAGGGACCTTCCGGTCTTGGGGTCGATCAGCTCCGGGAACTCCTTCAGCACTTCCACGACCTCGCCGGCGCGCTCTCCGCAGGCGGCGACGATCACCACGTCCACGTCGGAGTTCTTGGCCTGCATGTGCTGCAGCACGGTCTTGCCGGCGCCGAAGGGGCCGGGGGTGCAGAAGGTTCCGCCCTTTGCTACGGGCAGGAAGGAATCGATGCAGCGGATCTTCGTGACCAGCGGCTCCGTGGGACGGAGTCTCTCCTCGTAGCACTTCACCGGCTGCTTGATGGGCTGGCTGAACACCATGGAGAGTTCCTTCTCCTCGCCCTTGCTGTTCTCGATGACGCAGACCGTGGCGTGCACGTTGTAGACGCCCTTTTCCCGGATCCGCTTCACGGTCCAGTCATTTCCCTTCAGGGTGAAGGGAACCATGATGTGATGGGTGAAAAGTCCCTCGGGGACCGTTCCGACGGTGCTTCCGGCCCTGACCGCATCCCCCACCTTGGCCACCGGGGAGAATTCCCAGTCCCGGTCGGGGATGGCGTCGAGGTAGACGCCTCTCTCCAGGAAGAACCCGCACTCCTCTGCCAGCTGCGGCAGGGGGTTCTGCAGTCCGTCGTACACCTGTGTCAGAAGGCCCGGGCCCAGGTCCACGCTCATGAGCTCCCCGGTGAACTCCACCGGGTCTCCCACCTTGATGCCGTTGGTCATCTCGTAGATCTGCATGCTCACGATGCCGTTATTGATTCGGATAACCTCGCCCTTCAGGCGCTTGTCGTCCACAAGAATGTAGCCCACCTCATTCTTGCGGACCGAGCCGTTGAAATCAACTTTCAGCAGGTTGCCGTTGACTCCGGCCACATATCCTGTTCCTGTATTCATACGATACTCCTGTGGTTAGGTTACAAGCTGTAAACTTGCTTTTGTATTCCGTCAAAGAGTGACTGAAATTCAGCCTTGCCCTTCTCCTGCTGGAAGCACGAGAGCCGCTCCAGAAGCTTCAGCTTGATGGCGTAGCCGAACAGCACATAGTCGTCGAACATGTGCAGCCCCACCAGCTCATCCAGGGTCTGGAACTCATATTCCAGGAGGACCTTCTCAGCCTCCAGGGGGTTCTTCGCCGAGAGCGCGGAAGAAACCGCCTGGGAGATAAAGGCGTCCTTATCGTAGGAGGAGGAATACGTCCTCCCGAGATTCAGGCTCCTCTGGTACCCCAGCTCCCTGGTCAGCATCCTGTAAAAGTCCGCCCACTGCTCCACGAGGGGTCCCGTCCTGGAGGAGAGGGTCAGATTCTTCAGGATCTCATAGTCCTCTTCGCTCACATTGGACTGGCAGCAGGAAAGAAATTCACTGTACGTAAGGGGCATGTCCCCGTTTGCGCTCAGTTCCGGCAGGCTTGCTATCAGATAATAGTAGGAAGCCATTTGGCACCGCCTTTACTGGAAGTCCAGATTTCTGAAGTAGGGCATGAGCATCTCCATGATGGCGTCGTCAGAGCAGTCAAAATACCCGGAGCCGTCCTTTTCGGCCAGCCGGAAGCCGTGCTTCACGTTTTTCGCGGCCCGGATCTCAAGCCCGTTTTTGATCTCCTCGGCAAGCTCCTGCTGCATCTTCACGGTGACCTCGTCCACCTCCGCGGCGTACCGGGAGACGTCCTCCCCGGCGACGGCGGCCTTGATCAGCTTGCCCAGGCTGTCCTTGTTGAGCTCCTTCCGCACGTCAGCGGCGAGGATCTTCTCGAACTCTGCCTGAATCTCCGCCTTGAAGGCCAGCACCGCGTCCCGCTTGGCCTGCTCGGCGCTGACGGCCGCGCTCTCCCGGAGGATCGCGATCTCCTTCTCCGCGCTCTCCTTGTACTGCTGCGCCTCCGCCTTTGCTTCGGCCACGATCGCGTCGGCTTTCTTCTTCGCCTCAGCGGTGATGGCCTCAGCCTCCTTATTCGCTGCCTCTATCCCCTCTTTCCGGATGGAGGAAACAAGGTTTTGAATCTGTAATTCCATAGGCACCTCCTGTACATATGTTCAACGTTTCTCATAAGCCCGGGCCCGTAAAGGTACCGGCATCTGCACATGTACCAATCATATCAAACCATCTTCCCGGGATACAAGCTTAAGCAAAATATTAACACATTTTCCGGGGCTTTACACCTTTCACGCTGTGCAAATATCATCATTTTTGATGCATCTTACACATGCATTTATGCGCAGACTTACTTCCAGTTCTTCTCCGCGTAGGCCCTGAGCTCGTCCCGGAATGCCGGGTGGGCGACCGAAATCATGGCCTCCGCCCGCTCCCGCACGGTGAGCCCGGTGAGGTGGGCCACGCCGTACTCCGTGGCCACGTTCTCGATCAGGGCTCTCGGCGCCGAGGTGGTGGAGCCCGCCGGAATGAAGGGGACGATGTTGGACTTCAGCTCGCCGTCCTTGGTCTTCCGGGAGGATGCCAGGCAAATAAAGCCCTTTCCGCCCTCCGACCGGAAGGCGCCCTCCAGGAAATCCAGCTGCCCGCCGGTGCCCGAGAGCTGCCTCGTGCCCGCCGTCTCCGCGTTCTCCTGGCCCATGAGGTCCAGCTGCACGCCGCCGTTGATGCTGATGAAGTTCTTCAGGGTTCCCATGCGCTCCGGGGCGTGGACGTAGTCCAGGTCGTCCGGGTGGAACAGCTCCGGATGCTCGGCGAGCCACTCGTAGAACTCGGCGGATCCCGCGGACAGGTTCCAGGTCATGAGCCCCCTGTCAAAGGTCTTGGCGGCGCCGGTGAGCTTCCCGGCCTTCCACATGGCCATGAAGGCGTCGCTGATGGTGCCGGTGTGGCAGCCCAGGTCCTTCAGGTCCGATTCCGCGATCATGTTGGCGACGGTGAAGGGGATGCCGCCCACGCCGAGGCCCAGGGTGGCCCCGTCCGGGATCTCCGCCAGCACGTTCCTGGCAATGGCCAGCTCCGTCTCGCTGGGCGCCTTGTAGCTCTGGACCGGCAGCGGCCCGTGGGCGCCCTCCACCACGTAATCCGCCTCGGAGACGTGGACCCGGTTGGAGCCGTCCACCCCCGGAATCGTGGGATAGTGCTCATTCACCTCGAAGATCACCGTCTTTGCGACGGACATGATGGTCTTGTAGCAGTAGTTCGCCAGGCCCAGGGTGCAGTAGCCCTCGTCGTCCGGCTTTGAGACCGGGACCACGGCCACATCCACCCGGTAGTGCTGGCGGTACAGGAAGGGCACCTGGCGCAGGAGCATCGGGACGAAGCGGATCTGGCCCTCGCTCTGCTTCTTTCTCTCGTAGGCGCCGATGTGCCAGCTGTACCAGGTAAAGGCCTTGTGCTCCGGATCCGCCTCCAGGACCTCAATCTTCGGGGCGTACACCAGGCCCCCGCGGATCTTCACGTCAGTGAGCTCCGCCGCCCGGCCCGCGATCGCCTTGTCCATCAGCTCCGGAAAGCCCATGCCGAAGCCGAAATCCACCCAGTCGCCGGACTTCACCGCCTTCGCGGCCTCCTCCGCCGTCACAAACTTTTTCATGTATTCCTGGTTCATGCCGTACCTCCTGAAGATTTCCTGTTTTCGATTTCCTGTCTCTTCTCGATTTCCAGTCTCTATCCGCTCCAGGCGCTCATCGCCCACAGTCCCAGAATGCGGCGCATTCTCCGCTGCATCTTTTCAATCGTGCTCGGCTTGCCGAGCGCGCGCGGTCAGGACAGCGCGCTTGCGCGCTTTCCTCTGTCCTGACCTGCGATCCGCCGGAGGCTCAACTCAGTGGGGGATTGTCACCCGCCACTGAGTCAA
>Ga0256404_1003552_pt1 | contig 31456 bp, 28 predicted proteins | sample RumenRJG_01DNA_FD_185990 | JGI IMG/M metagenome (GOLD analysis project Ga0256404, IMG submission 185990) | Bovine rumen microbial communities from Lethbridge, Alberta, Canada - RJG_01 | ecosystem: Host-associated > Mammals > Digestive system > Stomach > Rumen | place: Canada: Alberta | collected...
GGTTTTTATTATTTTTAAGACTTTTTTCCTATTTTTCTTTATTTTTATCTATGAATGTTTTTATTGAAGCAGGCATTATAACACTTTCACCAAATTTTTTGTTTATTTCATCTATTGTTAATTGAATATTTTGTTCTTCATTAACCATTTTATCAAAAAGAGAAATCTGAGTATTTTTTTCCTTACTTAAATTAGATAATCTAACTCCTATTAATCTTATAGGTTCTCCTTTATAACTTTTCTTAAACATTTCTTTTATTTTTGTTAGTATCTCTTTTGTTATGTTTGTTGGATTAGCAAATGTTTCTTGATAAGAATATTTCCTAAATTTATTATCCTTATATATAACAGAGATTGTTTTAGTGAATAATTTCTTTTCTCGCAGTTCTCTTGTCACATCTTCTACTTGTCGAAAGAGTATTTCTTCAAGTTTATTTTCGTCTGTTTCATCATGGGATAATGTTTTTGTTGTACTGATGCTTTGTCTTATTTCTCTTGTAGTAATAACTGGACTTGCATCAATTCCAAGTGCTGATTGCTTTAAATATCTGCCTTGAGTTTGAAAATGTTTTTCTAATAATTTATCATTTGCTTCGCTTAAATCTTTTATAGTATTTATATGTAATTTATGTAATTCTTCACTTGTTCTTTTACCACACATAAATAAATCATCAACAGGTAATGGCCATAGTTTTGTTTCTATTTCATCTTTAAAGAGAGTATGAACTTTATCTGGCTTTTCAAAATCACTTGCCATTTTGGCGCAAAGCTTATTATTTGCAATTCCTATATTTACTGTATAGCCAAACTTTGTTTTTATTTCGTCTTTAATCTTATAAGCTAGATCAATATAATTATTATATAAATATTTTGTCCCAGTCATATCTAAAAAACATTCATCAATGGAAAATTGTTCTAAATCAGGACTATAATTTTTTAAATAATTCATAAGTTCAGATGATTTTTCCTGATAATATTCGTAGTTATTTGGCTTAAAAACTTTCAGATTTGGACATTTTTTCCTAGCTTGGAAGATTGGTTCAGCTGTTACAATACCATATTTTTTAGCTATTGGACTTTTAGCGAGTACAATACCATGTCTAGTTTCTTCGTCTCCTCCAATAATAGCTGGGATTTTTCTAATATCTTGCTTATAACCATGTTTCAAAAGATATACTGCTGTCCAAGAAAGAAAAGCATTATTTACATCAATATGAAATATTATTCTTTCAGCCATTTTTTCACCTCAACCTTATTATATATTAAATTAAAAAAACGTTATATAATTATAACGTTAAATAGATAAATTATCAAAACAAAAAGTTGCATATATTGGAATATATCTGATACTTTTTTTTGTTTGAAAATTGTTTTCTGTTATTCTATATCCTTCTGGTACAATAAATTTCTTCATAAATACGGACAATGATTTTGCTTTAGAATTAGTTTTTGTAGTTAATTCTATTGGAATAATTTGTCCTTTTCTATTTTGAACAACAAAATTCACTTCAGCTTTACCATCAGATTGATAGTAATATAGGCTAAATCCATTACTAGATAGTGTTTTAGCAATATGATTTTCATATAGTATTTCTTTAATATTCTCATTACTAATAAATTGCTTATAATTTAGATGATACATTGTATATAATATTCCATCATCTATTGAGTATAATTTAAAGCTTTCATTATCTTTTTGACTACTTAATGGTGATTTAATGTCTTTTACTTTATAGCTTCTATAAACAAGTTGACTATTGACAAGAAAATTTATACTTGAGTCATATTCTTTAGCTCTTTTACCTGGACCAATTATTCCATATTGAAATTTTTTATTTTCTTTTTGAAGTTGATCTGGTAAAGATTCTATGACTTCTATACCTCGAGGAATATCAATTAGATTTTTTGCTCCGGTTATTTCTTTTAGATAGATATCTAGAAGTTTTTGTTTAATTGAATCAAGAACATATTCACTTTTACCGGCAAGTTCAGCATCTATTACTTCAGGAAGGCCTCCGGTTACTATATAGTTTTGGAATAGTTCAAGGGCAGTTTTATGAAAGGGGCAAGTTTTTCTTTTTGTAAATGATTCTTTAATTAATTCCGATAGGCTTTTTTCGTTGTGAGCCCAAAGATATTCTTCAAAATCCATCTCATTCATATTTTTAAATTGAAGTTCTTCTCCTATGATTTCTGATAACTTCTCTTTTTTAGCTAAAATACCAATAATATGATATTTACTATGTTCACTGCCAAATAATTTTAAACCTTTAGTAATTTCAATATCTTTGATGTTATCAAAAATAATTAAAGTATCTTCTTTAAGTATTGTTTCACCAGATAATAAGGATAAATTTAAAACTATTTTTTCTGTGGATTTTTCTTTAATAAATAGTTCTTTAATAGTTTTATTATTGTTAGTATTGAAATAAACTACATTTTTATACTCTTTATTACCAAATTCAAGTACAGAATATGTTTTCCCGATCTGTCTTGGACCATAGATGATTAATGGCTTTCTCGTAACATCTATTTTCCATTTTTGAAGAAATTTATCAATTTTACGTTCCATTTATTGCTATCACCTCACATATTTTATAAATTAAGTATACTTACAATTTAATCCTTTGTCAATAAATTTATCATATAACTCATATTATTTAGATTTTTTATTTGCTATAATATATTTGTAAGATAATGGAGGTAGTATGCTAAAAGAAATTAATATTAATATTTTAGGTCTTAATAATTTAAATATTAATATAGATATACTTAATAATAAAATTAAAAATAATAATAAAGAAATTAAATTTAATTATGAAATTATTAGCAAGCTTATTAACATGATTGTACTATGGAAATATGATTATGGTAGAGATAATGAATTTGATAGTGAAGAGTTCATTATTGAATTAACTACAGATAATGAAAATATTATATATAAGGGAAAAGGTAATTATCCTGAAAATTATGATGATTTTAAATCTTTGTTAGGTGAACTAGTATGAAAAATTATATGGCATTTTTTGATAGTAATAATTATATAAAGAAAATGATTCCTACAATAATTGAGGTATTTGTTGCATATTATGGTGAAGATAAACGAGATGAGATAACTGCTAAATTTAATAATGCTCTTGTTGTATCTCCAATTAGTTCAGAAAGTTTAAGTAGTATGATTCTTAAATTAAAAAAAGATATTACTTCTCAGTTAATTGAAGAATTTAAAAAAAATAAGCATAGTAATTTAAGTACAAATGATTTATTAGGAAATGTTTTTAATTTTGACTTTAATGTTCCAATAAAATATTTTAGTGATTTTTATAAAGAATATGTTAATGAATATAACAATAAAAATATAGATAATGATAATCTTGAAAAAAAATTTCATAGAACTATTGAGTTAATAAGTAAAATTAATCCAAAAATAACTTTATCTAATTTTTATCAGTATTTAAATGATGAAGAAATACTAAATTTAGTTAAAGATAGTGAATTAATTGATAAAATTTATAATGAATATAATGAATTTTTAAAAGACTATAATAGCTATATTAAATATTCAGAATCATTAAAGAATTTATATTCAATTATTAAAAAGAAATATAGAAAGGAATTTATTCTAGATAATCTTGATTTACTGGATGATAATTTAAAGAATATAATTAATGATTATTTGAATGATAAACTATATAATTATAAAGATAGAGAAAAAATTGATGGTATATTTGGATCTAGTTATGGAGGAAATGGATATCTTGACTTTTTTAGTAGTATAGCTAATGATAAGTTATTAAATGGAAGAGACTTTGAAAAGAAAGAAATAAAAAATAATCGTGTTAAATATTTTAATACTATGGGAATTAATTTAGGCTCTAATTATGATGATTATGTACAAGCAAATATTTCTTTTCCTAATGTTGAAAGAGTTGACAAGCTAATTAATGATAAAAATAAATATAATGAATTAGCTTCCCAAGAATTTATTAAAAATACAAAGTCCTATATTGACATATATAAAGAACAAAAAGATTTTGATGCAATTAATTTAAATGAACCTAAAGATATACTATTTAAAGGAAATTCTTCTTTGGCAAATAGCTCAACTTATGTTAGAGAAACAGATAATGGTTTTAAATTAGCTCCTGTTGTGACAATTGGAATTGGTTATGATTTAGAAGGTACTGATCATAAAATAATACATGAATTTAACCATCTATATGAACTTACTTTAAATGCAGTTATGAATAATAAAGCTGAATATGTTTGCGGTTGGGATATAGTGGAAGATGATTTAACTAATAACATATCAAGTGATGAAAAAAGAGAATATGAACTATTTAATGAAATAATTAATGAAAAGATTACTCAAGAGATATGCGAAAAAATGCAAGAGAAAAATCTTCATATTTTTAATGGACAAAGTGATTTTATGTATAAGGGATTGACTAGTTATGAACATACTAATTTTATTGTAGATAGCTTTTTTAATAAATATAAAGAAGATATTATAAAAAGTAGATCTAATGGTAATATGAGGCATATTTTTGATGTTGTTGGTGAAGATAATTTTAATGCTATGAATGATTTGTTTTATGTTTTTCAAGATAATTTCAATGGATCAAAATATTACAGTTTATGTAGTGCTATTTCAAAAATAAATAATAACGAAGAATTATCCGATAAGGATAAAGATTTAATTAAAAAATATCAATTAATTCAAACAAAGAGAGATAAAATACTAGAAAAAATGGCTGAATATAAGGAATTAAATTATATGAATAATAATGAAATTAATAGCAAGTAAAAAAGTTCAATAAATGATATTGAACTTTTACTCTTCTATTAAATGGTTGAATTCCATTCTTAATTTATCTGCTATGGTTACAATAAACTCTGAATTTGTTGGTTTAGCTCCATCTATATCTACTGTATAACCAAATAAATCTATCATTAGATCCCAATTTGCTCTATTCCAACTTATATCGATGGCATGTCTTATAGCTCTTTCTACTCGAGAAGATGTTGAATCAAATGTTTTAGCAATTGTTGGATATAATTCTTTTGTTATTCCACCAATATATTCAGGATGTTTAAAAACTAAAATTATTCCTTCACGAATATATTGATATCCTTTTACATGTGATGGAACTCCCAATTCATGAAGTGTTTTTGAAATTGAAAGTTGTAAATTATTTTTTAAGAAATCTAGTTGCTCGATTGAGTTTTCTTTATTGCCATAAATTTTTTCAATTTTACTTTTTAGACTATTTAATTCAAACGGCTTTAACATGAAATAGTTTGCTCCCAGTTCTGATACTTTTCTTATCATTTCTTGTGAATTATATGAAGTTAATACAATAACTTTCTTATCAATATTATTTTCTTTGATATATTTTAAGACTTCAATACCATCAACTTTAGGCATGACTAAATCAAGTAGAATCATATCATAGTCATCATTATTTTTATTTATAATGTCTATTCCTGTCTCACCATCGTTTGCTGTAAAAGCTACCTCAATGTTCGAAGTGTTAGAAAAAAACTCCTCCATCATTTTTACTAAACTAATATTATCATCAATAATTAATAATTTAATTTTATTCATATTTATTTTTCTCCTCTTTATCTTTTTACCCCGCATTTTAATTATATAATATGTATAAAAAAATAGAAAGAAAAAAAATAGACAAGTTTTGTCGAATTAAATTTGTCTATTTTTCTAATTTAGAAATAAATACTTTTAATTTTTCTGGTTTTAGACTTATACCTCCTAGTAAATAACCATCTATAATTTTACATTGATTTAATAGTTCAATATTTTCTTCATTAGCACTTCCACCATATAATATTTTATTATTTGGTAAAAATGTTTTAATATATTTAAATACTTCCTCTATTTCGGAGTTACTAGGTATTATTCCTGTTCCAATTGACCAAATTGGTTCATAGGCAATAATTAATTTATCTTTATCACTATCTGATAAACCTTCTATGGCTGAAGTAATTTCTTCTTTGATTTTTTCTTCTGTTTTATTATTTTTTCTTTCTTCTTTAGTTTCACCTACACATAGAATAGGAATTATATTATTTTCTAATAATTTTTTTATTTTTTCATTAATTTCTTCTAAAGATTCCTTTTGATATATTCTTCTTTCACTATGTCCAACAATCGTATATTCTACATTATATGACTTTAAACTATTTGCTGATATTTCGCCTGTGTAAGCCCCATCATTATTCATACTTACATTTTGAGCACCTAAAGAAAAATTTGTTAAATTAAAGTTGTTTATATTTAAAAAAGTGGGACATAAAATCATTTTATTTGATGAGTTGATGTTTGATAAATTTTGTTGATATTTAATAAATTCATCTTTTGATAAATTTGATTTGTTATTTAATGCTATTATCATTTAAATCTCCTTTTAATTTCTTTATATATTTTTGAAATAAATCCATATCGATATTCAGATTCTTTTTCTTTTATTGCTCTTTTGTAAACTTCTAACACACGGTCAGCATAGTTTTTGGAACTATAATGTTCTGATTGAATGCGAGCTTGTTTATCATACCATTCTAGTTTTTTTCTATTTTCATATAAGTCAAAGATTATATCTTCATATTCTTTATTATTTTTAAAGAATAGACCATTTAATTTATCTGTAACCATACTTTGAAAAGCCTCATCTTCTAAACATACTGGTACAATACCAGAGGCCATAGCTTCAATGACTGTTAAACCTTGAGTTTCTGTTTTAGAAGCAGTTGCGAAAACATTTGAAACATGATAATAGTATGGCATATCATTCCAAGCCGCTTTACCAGTAAAAATTATATTATTATCAAGTTTTAATTTATGTGTTAAGCTTTCATACTTTTCTTTATCTGGTCCATCTCCAACTATTAGTAGTTTTATGTTTTTATATTTTTTATTAATTTCTTTTTGGGAATTAATTAGAAATTCAATATTTTTTTCTTCAGCTAATCTTCCAACAAAAATAATAATAAAGTCTTTTTTTGAAAGATTAAGTCTTTTTCTTAAATTATTTTCTTCAGCTTGTTTAATGTTTTCAGTGAAGAATCTTTCTACTTCTATACCTGTTGGTATAATATGAATATTTTTATTAAATTTATATTTTTCAGTAAATAATTTATAAGTCTTAGTAGTTGGTACTATAAGTTCAGTAGCTGTTGTATCACAATAAAATTTTGTAAAATATTCTAAGAGTTTTTCACTTGATTTTTCAAAGTATCCTTTTGTTACATAATAAATATAATCTTCATACATGGTATGATAAGTATGTACTAAAGGGATATTATATTGTTTAGCAATAATTCTTGCAAATGTTCCAATAGCAAACTCTGTTTGAGAATGAATTACATCTAGGTGCCATGATTTAATCATTTTAGCTGCTCTTACAGGATATATGCTTGTTAGACGGGAATCATAAATTCCTGTTGGAAAACCAGGTATTTTTAAAACTTTTTCTTTTTCATCATATTCATATTTAAAGCTTTCAATATTGGCTGTCACAACATAAACTGTATGTCCTTCTTTTTCAAGAGCATGTTTTAGCATTACTTCACTAGTTACTAGTCCACTAATATATGGTGTGTATGTTTCTGTAAAAATACCTATACGCATTATTTCACCTTCTTTTCTAAGCTAAAAATAATTCCACCTAAAGCAACTGCTAGATAATATGTTATAAAACGCCAAATCAATAAAACTGCCGATATTTTATTTTTAGCAATAAAATTACCAAAAAACCTAGTAAAGCCATATTCTATTCCACCGCTTGCTCCTGGTATTGGAACAAAAGCTCCTACTAAATAAATATATGCAGAAGCTGTTAAAGTATCAGCTATATTTAAACTTGTAAAGTCACCCATACTAAATACAATAAATAATGGAGTTATATATAAGAATAATAAACTAAGTATATTTAAGATTATTCCTATTATAGTTAATTTTTTATTTTTTGATAATTCTGTAAAACCAATATATAAATCATTAAATTTTTCTTTTATTTCATTTTCATTAACTTTTATTTTAAATTTATGACATAATTTTATACTTATATTGCAGATCTTTTTTGTTATTTTTTGAGAGTTTCCAATTAAAAGTAAGATTATAGCAACAAAAAGATTAATAGCAAATCCTAAGAAAACTAATAGTTTTAAATATTTTACTTTTGGAAATATTCTAAAAATAAAATTGTAAATAACAGCTAGTATTCCACATATGACTAAGGCTAATTGATAAAATATGAAACTTTGAACAGAATAATTAGTTGCTTTGGCAAGAGGTATACCATGCTCTGTAATCATATAGATTTCCATTGGTTGTCCTCCTGTTGAAAAGGGTGTTATTCCATTAAAAAACTGAATAATTATATTATGTTTAATGGCTTCACTAATAGATATTTTTTCTTTGTTATTAATTATTAAATAATTTGAAAAGCCTTTAATAGAAACAGAAATTAGGAATGCTAAAAAAGCCATTAAAATGAATTTAATATTCATAGATTTTAAAGTAATTAAAATATTATTCCAATCATCTTTTAAGACTATATATAATATTATAATTGTAATTAAAAGAAGAATTATTGTATTTTTCTTAATGTTATTTAAAACTTTCATGCAATTTTCCTTTGATTCTCTTTCTTTTCTTCTGCTTCTGTTAAATATAAAATATATCCATCTTGTATTCCTAAGTTTTCAAAGTTTTCTTTTTCTAAAGATTCTAGTATACTTTTATCGTTTTTATTTGCTTTAATAAATATTTCTTTCATATTTAAAGTGTTTTTAGCAAAATCAACTGCTTGATCTAGCAATTTTCTTGTTCTTAATTTTGTTTTTAATAGAGCGAAAGATATTGTGCAAGTACTAATATCTTTTTCTCCTGATATGAAGCATAAATCTTTTATTTTATTGGAACTTTCAATAAATAATGCTTCATTTATTTCATTTGATATTTTTTTTATCTTTTTATATTCTTCACGCGTTGAACTTTCTATTTTTTTTATGTATGTACTAACATTAGTTTGTATATTATTGTCTTTTTCAAAATTATCAATTAACTTTTTATGATCTTCATCATAAGGATCTACTAAAAATAATCTTTCAGTACTCAACCCTATCACCCCTACTTAATTGCTTCTAAACCTGGTAACTTCTTTCCTTCTAGATATTCAAGAGTTGCTCCTCCTCCAGTTGATGCATGATAAACTTTATCTTTTAGTCCGGCATTTGAGGCTGCTGCTACTATGTCTCCTCCACCTAATATTGTTTTTATATTATTATCAACTATATATTTTAAGATGTCATCAGTTCCTTTTTTATATTTATCAAATTCATAAACTCCTAATGGTCCATTCCAGATAACGATTGCTGCAGTATCAAGAATATGTTCATATTTTTCCACAGTTTCTGGTCCAATATCTAAGCCCATTTCATTAGCTGAAATATTATCCACAGATTTTGTGCGATATTCTTCATCATTGGTATATTCATTTGTTATAGCAGCATCAACTGGTAATTCAATTTTATCAGAATATTTTTCTAACATTTTTTTACAAAAATCAATATTTTCTGTATCTAGTAAAGATTTACCAATTTCAATATTTTTGGCCTTTAGGAAAGTGAAAGCCATTCCTCCGCCAATTAATATTTTATCTGCTTTAGTTACTAAGTTTTCAATAACTCCTATCTTGTCTGCTACTTTAGCTCCTCCCATAATAACAATAAATGGATGAGTAGGATTATCTAGAACACTTAGAGCATTTAACTCTTTTTCAATTAAAAAACCTATGCATGAATCCAAATTACTAGCAATTCCGACATTAGAAGCATGAGCTCTATGTATTGTTCCAAATGCATCATTTACAAATAAATCTCCTAAAGAAGCCCAATATCTTCCAAGTTCTGGATCATTTTTACTTTCTTTTTTTCCATTTAAATCTTCATAACGCGTATTTTGAATTAGTAAAACATCACCGTCTTCCATACTATCAATAGTTGCTTCTAGCTCTTCACCTCTTGTTTTTTCACTAAATAAAATATCTTTTTTTAATAATTTAGCTAATTCTTCAGCAACTGGTGATAAATCATTCTTAGCTAAATCAGCTTCTTCTTTAATTCTACCTAGATGTGACAGTAAGATTACTTTAGCATTGTGATCTATTGCATATTGAATAGTAGGAAGAGCTCCTACAATTCTTGTATTATCAACAATTTTTCCATCTTTCATTGGAACATTAAAGTCACATCTTATCAGTACCTTTTTATCATTTAAATCAAAATCTCTTATTGTTTTCATGTTAAATTCTCCAATCTACTTTAGTATATCAAAAAATAAATTTAAAAAAAAGGGTATATACCCTTATAATGACATTAAATATTTTGCTGTTCTTACCATTTGGGCAGTATAACTCATTTCATTATCATACCAAGAAACTACTTTTACTAGTTGTTTTCCATCTACTTCAACAATACTTGTTAATAGTCCATCTACAAGTGAACCACAACGTCTTCCAATAACATCGCTTGAAACGATTGGGTCTTCTGTATATTTTAAAGTATCATTCTGAGCATTTTTTAAAGCATTATTAATTTCTTCTACGGTTGTGTTTCTTCCTAGTTCAAGAACTAAATCAACAACTGAACCAGTTGGTACTGGTACACGCATTGCAGTTCCAGCTAATTTTCCATCAAGATTTGGACAAACTTTTCCGATAGCTGAAGCTGCTCCAGTTGATGTAGGAACAATATTGGCGGCACATGCTCTTCCACGACGAGCTTTAATTCCTTTTTTGTGAGCAACATCAAGTGTTACTTGATCATTAGTATAGGCATGAACAGTTGTCATATAACCTTTATTAATTCCAAACACTTTGTCAAGTACGTCTACTACTGGTGCTAGACAATTGGTTGTACATGAGGCAGCAGAAATAATTTTTTCCTCTCCTGTCAATAATGTATGATTAACATTATAAACTATTGTCTTAACATCACCTTTAGCAGGAGCACTTATAATTACATGCTTTGCTCCAGCATTAATATGAGCCATGGCTTTTTCTTCGGATGTAAATAGTCCAGTACACTCAAATACTACATCAACATCTAAATCTTTCCATGGTAACATAGCTGGATCTTTTTCAGAGTAAACTTTTACTCTATGATCTCCTACTACGATATAGTCTCCATCACTTGTAATTTCATCAATTCTATAATTTCTTTGATTAGTATCATATTTTAATAAATATGCAAGTTGCTCTGCATCTGTTAAATCATTGATAGCAACGACTTCGTAATTTTCATCTTCCTCCATCAATCTAAAACATAATCTTCCAATTCTTCCAAATCCATTGATTGCTACTTTTATCATTTCAATCCTCCTATATTTTCATTATATATTTTTAGCTTTTTTCTTTCAATATATTACAATATTTTTTATTCTAAAAGTGTAAACTACTTTTTCCACAACATTTGTGGATGCTTTATTTATAATTATTTTTTTCACAGAAAATGTTAATTATTCAAAATAACTTCCACCAATAAACTCTCTAATTACAGCATCTTCAGGAATAGATTCTGATGGTATAGGTAAAAATAGTCTTAAAAAGTTTATTAATCTTTTAGCTTCTTCATAATATGGTGAACCACTTTCTACAGAATATAATAATGGTTCAGCATAAGTTTTTAAAACACCGATTTCATAGATTGCCGCTGAATTAATTGTAGCATCACCTTCATCTTGATATGGAAAAATATATTTTTCTTCACCTAACCTTACACTTTTCCATTGTTTTATTGTATTTTCAACACTATAATTTCTTGTTCTATTATCTCTTATTATTCTTCTTAAAAGCCTATTATCAGCAGTAGATATACGATTATGATTATCAATATTTAGTTCTGTTAATGGTGATATATATATCTTAAATTTTTTCTCTCTTGGAATATTTTGAAGTATTTTAGGATCTAGTGCATGTATTCCTTCAATAATTAATATGTCTTTATCTTTTAATTGCATCTCATTATTAAATTCTTTTTTTCCTAAAATAAAATTATAAGACGGGATTTTTACACTTTTTCCTTCTAATAATTCAGATATTACTTTATCAAATAATTTTAAATCTATTGCTTCTAAACATTCAAAATCATAATTTCCATTCTTATCTTTAGGAGTGTCTTTTTTCTCAACAAAATAGTCATCCATTCCTATTGTCTTAGGATTTAAGCCAAAACTTTTTAAATACATACATAATTTTTTCGATGTTGTTGTTTTGCCAGAAGATGATGGACCAGCCATTAGAATAATTTTTACTTTGTTTTTCTTGCTATTTATTGTTTTAGCTACATTTAATAATCTATTGCTTTGAAGTGTTTCATCTATTTTTATTAGTTCACTTATTTTTCCAGTTGAAACTACTCTATTCAAATCAACTGAGTTACTTACTCCTATTAATTTTGCCCATTCTTTATATTCAGCAAAAACTTCAAACATATGTGGATGTGGATGATATTTTTCTATTTTGTTATTTACATAAATGGTCGGAAAACGTAATAAAATCCCATTGTCTTTAATATAAGTAAGATCAAAATCTTTTAATTTTCCAGTAGATGGTGGCATTAAATTATAAAAATAATCATAAATGTTTCCTAAACGATATAAAGTAATATAATTATCAGTATTATATTTTAAAGTTTCTGCTTTTATTTCATTACCTATAGTTTTAAAATAATTCATTGCCTCTATACGATCAATTGTTACTTTTGTAATTGGTAAATCTTTTTTTACTATCTCATTCATAACATTTTTTAACTCAAGAATATCTTCTTCATTTATTTTAAATGTAGTTTGTATGTATATTCCTTTATCTAGAGAATGTTGAACTAGTATATTAGCATTTTTTCCAAATAATTTTTTAATAGCATAAATCATCATAAAAACTAGTCCATTAATATGAGTTCTATTTCCCTCAGATGAAGTTAAATCAATAAATTCCACTGTTGAATTTTCTTTTATTTTAGCTGATAACTCTCTCAATCTATTATTTACTTTTGCTAAAATAATTGGATATTTAAATTCTGTTTGATGCTCCTTATAAATTTCTAATAGTGTTACATCTTTACTATATTTGTAAATTTTGTTATTGATTGTTACTTGAACAGTATCTATCATTTTAACATCCCCTTTATTATCTATTTTAGTATATCATATTTTATGATTATATTATATGTATATTTTTCTTAGTTTACACTATAATTTATTAGGTGATATGATGGAATATATTCCAATGATTATTGAAAAGAATAAAACTTATGATATTTATTCTAAGTTACTTGAGTCAAGAATTATTTTTATTACAGGAACAATTGATGATGTTTTAGCAAATACTATAATTGCAGAATTGTTATATTTAGATTCTTTATCACATAGTGATATTTATTTATATATTAATTCTAATGGAGGAAATGTTTCTAGTGGATTGGCAATTTATGATACTATGAAGTTTATTAAGAGTGATGTATGCACAGTAGTTATGGGAATGGCTGCTAGTATGGGTGCTTTTTTACTGGCTGGGGGAACTGACGGGAAAAGATATGCTCAAGAAAATGCACAGATTATGATTCATCAAGTATTAAGTGGAGTTAGTGGCCAGGCAAGTGATTTAAAAAATACAACTGATAGAATTTTACTATTACAAAATAAATTGAATAAAATACTGGCTAAAAAAACAAAAAACACTCTTAAAAAAATTGAGAGTGTAATTGAAAAAGATTATTATATGTCAGTAGATGAAGCAATAGAATTTGGACTTATTGATAAAATCTTAAAATAATTAGTTTTCTTTCATCTTCTGGAATGATTCGGCTAGATCTTTTATTTTTCTAAAGCGATGATTAATACCAGATTTTGATAAATGTTTTCCTGTTTCTTCAGTTATTATTTCAGCTAATTCTTTCATGGAAGACTCTGGATATTTTTTGCGATATTCTAAAGCAATTTTTGCTCGATCATCTAGCAAATTAATACCATCATTTTCTTCAATTATTTCAATTTGCTTTAATTGTTCATTAGCTGTTTCATAGGCTCTATCGGTATTTGCTTGTTCCATATTATTTAATCTATTAGTTTTATTTTTTTGATCTCTATAAATTCTTACATTTTCATAATACATGACGGCATTGTTGGCACCTATTAATTTTAATAAATCACTTATTTTTTCTGATTCTTTAATATATATCATATAACCTTTTTCACGACTTAAAATTTTGGCATTTAAGTCAAATAAATTTAATAACTTTTGTAGAAAAACTGCTTCTTCTTTAAATTGAGTAAGTAATTCAAAATGGTATCTAGATACTTTTGGATCACTTACACTACCACTTGCAAAAAAGGCACCTCTAATATAAGCTCTTATTTCTTCATTAGCTCCAACAATATATTCTGGAACTATAGGTAATCTTCTATTATTTTCATCAAGTATACCTAAGTCTTTTAATAGAGCATTTATATTTTCAGAAATAGTTATTTGATATAGATTGTTCTTACTAAAATTTAAATTTTCTATTACTTCTACTTTAGGATTAATATCAGTTATTAATTCAATTGAATCTACCATTCTATCAACTATTGATTTTATTTCGGTATCAAGTGTTATTTTATTAGCTGTTATTACTCCATTATTTTTTATATAAGCAGATACTTCAGCAATTAGTTCTGATTTAGTACTTTTGATATTAGATATTTCTTCTTTTATTTTTACAGTAAAGGACATTATCTTCTCATTAAATATGAAAAAATAAGAGAACTTAATTTTAAACTATCATGTTTTAAAGTGTTATCATCAATTGTTAGTAAGTCGGCTTCGATTAATTCAACTCCAATTTTTTCTAGTTCAGAATAATCAATTAAAACAGGATCTTTCTGTTCCTCACTTTCATATTTTTTAGCCATTTCTTCATCGATTTTAGCATTGTTTGCTATTACGACATTTACTTTTTTCTTATCTAAATATCTATTTAAAAGTTTTACGTGATCTCCTACTGTGAAGTTATCTGTTTCACCTGGTTGAGTTACAATATTGCAAGTATACATAATTGGCGCCTTTGTTTTATTTAGAGCATCTTCTACTTCTTTACAAATAATATTTGGTAAAATACTTGTATATAAGCTACCCATACTAAATATTATTAAGTCAGCTTCTTTAATAGAAGTTAATACTTCATTTAATACTTTTGGCTCTTTTTTGTAAAATATTTTTTCAAATTGATGATGAGCTTCGGTAATTTGTTCTTCTCCTTCAATAATATTTCCATCTTTATCAAGTCCCATTAATGTTAGATCGGAGTCTTCAGATATTGGTAGGACTTTATGTCTAACATCTAGTAATTTACTTAATTGTTTAATTGATTCCGTAAGAGAACCTGTAATATCTAACATAGCTGTTAATATTAAGTTACCTACGGCATGTCCATCTAAGTCACTTGATGTTTTAAAACGATATGACATCATATCTTTGATTGGTTCATCAATTTGAGAAAGATTGGTTATTACTTTTCTTATGTCTCCAACGGCGGGAGTATGAAACTCTTTTCTTAATTTACCAGTAGATCTTCCATTATCAGATACGGTAATTACAGCTGTTATATCAACTGGAAAATCTTTTAAACCTCTAAGTAGGTAGGACATTCCTGTTCCTCCACCCATGACAACTACTTTTTTATACATATACTGCCTCCTTCTTAATTGTCTTTATGATATAAAATATTCTTTTTAAAACTAAATATTATTACTATTATACCAAATATTATAAAAACAAGTGATACTAATTGAGCTACTTTAATATTTCCAAGCATTAGTGAGTCTGTTCTAAGTGACTCGATAATAAATCTTTCTATTCCATACCAGATTAGATATATTCCTGTTAAAGTTCCTACTTTTAAATTTTTTAGTTTTCTAATTAAGATTAAAACTATAAAACCAAGTAGTGAAATGACTGATTCATAAAAGAATGTTGGTTCATGATATGAGCCATCTATATACATACCTTTAATTATAAAATTTGGTAGATGCATACTTTTTAAATTACTTAATGAAGTTACTGGACCATATGCTTCCTGATTAAAGAAGTTACCCCAACGACCAATACTTTGAGCAATTATTACTCCAACAACAATAATATCTAAAAGTTTAAATATATTTAAATTGTGTTTTTTTGAATAAATTATTAAAAAGATAAGTCCAGCAATTAGACCTCCATGAATTGCTAAACCTCCATGCCAAATCATAAATATCTCTATGGGATTTTTTAAATAATAATCTAAGTTAAATAGAACATAATAAGCTCTTGCTCCTAATATTCCAATAATTATTCCATAAAATATAATATTAGTTAATAAGTCTTGATTTATTTTTTTCCTTTTTGCTTCTCTAAAAATTAGAAAGCAAGCTACTAACATACCAAGAAAGATAAAAAAAGAGTAATATTTAAGGGAGAAAGGCCCTATTTTAAATAATGTATCAGACATGGTCTTTCACCTTATTAATAATACTTTTAATTATTTCTTCAACAATAAAATTGGTAATTGATAAAAGAATGGCGGCAAAAAAAGCAATATATAAGTTAGTTACTTGAAAGTGTGGTCCTAATAACCAATCTACTAATTTTAAAATAAAGACATTTATACAAGGATAAAATAAACCTAGAGTAATTCCAGTTATTGGTATAGTTAATGTTACTAATATTGGTTTAATAGTTTTATTTAATAAGTAAATTATTAAAACTATTAGTATTGACCAAAGTATTAGATGATTACTATCTATTTTTATACTATCAAAAAGGGAGGTTACTAGAATAAAAACAATTGTATAACCTATAAAATATAATAACCAATCAATAAACTTATTTATTCTTAATTTATTTTTTTCTTTAAGTACTATTTGCACTTTCTCACCTCTTAAGAATTTTTTTTAAAAATTGTCCAGTATAGGATTCTTTTACTTCAGATACTTCTTCTGGAGTTCCAGTTGCGACAATATTTCCACCTTCGTCTCCACCTTCTGGACCAAGGTCAATGATATAGTCAGCAACTTTTATAACATCAAGGTTGTGTTCAATTACAACTACTGTATCCTTATTATCTACTATTCTTTGAAGAATTGCAAGTAATCTCTTGATGTCATCAGTATGAAGTCCGGTAGTTGGTTCATCTAAGACAAATAGGGTTTTACCTGTTGCTTTTCTTTGAAGTTCTTTAGCAAGTTTTACTCTTTCAGCTTCACCACCAGATAGTGTTGGAGCACTTTGTCCTAGTTTAATATAACCTAGTCCTACTTCTTCTAAGACTTTTAGTTTATTTTTTATTTTTGGAACATTATCGAAGAACTCTAAGGCTTCTGATACACGCATATTAAGTACTTCAGCAATATTTTTTCCTTTATATTTTATGTTAAGTGTCTCTTGATTATAACGAGTTCCATGACAAACTTCACAAGGAACATATACATCAGGAAGAAAATGCATTTCAATTTTTTTAACTCCATCTCCTCGACAAGCTTCACATCTTCCACCTTTAACATTGAAAGAAAATCTGTCTTTACCGAATCCAAACATCTTAGCTTCTTTTGTTGTTGTGAAAAGTGTTCTAATGTCATCAAATACTCCTGTGTATGTTGCTGGATTTGAGCGTGGCGTTCTACCAATTGGATTTTGTGATATGGCAACAATCTTATCTAAGTTTTCAATTCCTAGTATTTTTTTATGTTTACCTGGTTTATCTTTACTATGATATAGTTCTTGAGATACTTTTTTGACAAGTATTTCATTTATTAGAGAAGATTTACCACTTCCTGATACACCGGTTACACAAGTAAATGTACCAAGTGGAATATCAACATTAATATTTTTTAAATTATGTTCTTCGGCTCCTTTTATTTTTAAAAATTTACCAGTGCCTTTTCTTCTAGTTTTTGGAATTTCAATTCTTTTTTTACCACTTAAATATTGTCCAGTAATACTATTTTCACATTTCATAACTTCTTCTGGAGTTCCACAAGCGACAACTTCGCCACCTTTATCGCCTGCTCCTGGTCCAATATCTACTAGATAATCGCAAGCGCGCATTGTGTCTTCATCGTGTTCAACAACAATTAAAGTATTTCCTAAATCACGCATCTCTTGCATTGATTTAATTAATTTTTCATTATCTCTTTGATGAAGTCCAATACTAGGTTCATCCAAGACATATAAGACACCACTTAGGTGTGAGCCTATTTGAGTAGCAAGTCTAATTCTTTGAGCTTCTCCACCGGATAAAGTTCCAGCACTTCTACTTAAAGTTAAATATTCAAGACCAACATTTTGTAAGAAATCTAATCTATCTTCAATTTCTTTTAAGACAAGGCGAGCTATTTCTTCCTTTTCTTTAGAAAGTTTTAGATTTTTAAAAAAGGGAATAAGCTCTTTAATACTCATGCAAGTTACTTCATAGATATTTTTATGATTAATTTTTACTTGAAGAACATCATTATTTAATCTAGCTCCTTTACAAGTATCACATTCGTATTCAATCATATAATTTTCTAACCATTCTCTAATCCAAGTAGAGGTTGTTTCCATATATCTTCTTTGTAAGTTATTAATTATTCCTTCGTAAAAGGACTTAGAATCCATTAAATTACCACTTTTAGTACGATAATTAAAATGAATTATTTCATCTGAGCCATATAAAATCATTCCTTTTTGTTTCTTAGTTAATTTATTAAAAGGCTTATCCATATCTATTTTATAGTGTTTACAAACACATTCTAGTTTCTTGTAATCAATATTTTCTTGGTCATCACTTAAAGTTTTAATACAGCCTTCATTTATAGATAAAGACTTATCAGGAATAACTAAGTCTGGATCAATTTGAAGTTTGATACCTAAACCTTTACAATCAGGGCAAGCTCCGTATGGTGCATTAAAACTAAATAGTCTTGGCTCCAGCTCTGGTAGGCTAAACTCACAATGGGGACATGCAAACTGTTCAGAAAAGACTAATTCTTTTTTATTTTCACCTAATATTTCAATTACTACTTTACCATTAGATAATTTAGTGGATTGTTCAATTGCTTCAAATAATCTAGTACGAGATTCTTCTTTTAGGACAATTCGATCAATTACTACTTCTACTCTATGTTTAGTGTTTTTATCAAGATTTATTTCTTCTGATAAGTCATGCATTTCGCCATCAACTCTTACTCTGACATAACCTTCTTTTGTTAGATGTTCAAATAAATCTTTTTGAGTTCCTTTTTCACCATGAACAACTGGTGACATAATAATCATCTTTGTTCCAATAGGATACTCCATAACTTTATTAGTCATTTCTTCAACACTTTGGGAAGTAATTGGAATGTTGTGGTTTGGACAGAAAGGTGTTCCTACACGAGCAAATAGAAGTCTTAAATAATCATATATTTCAGTAACTGTTCCAACTGTAGAACGAGGATTATTAGAAGTAGTTTTTTGATCAATACTAATAGCCGGAGACAATCCTTCAATTGAGTCTACATCAGGTTTTTCTGTTCCCCCCAAAAATTGTCTAGCATAAGCAGATAAACTTTCAACATATCTTCTTTGTCCTTCAGCATAAATTGTATCAAAAGCAAGAGAAGATTTTCCACTACCAGAAAGACCAGTCATAACAATCATTTTATTCTTAGGTAGCTCTATATCTATATTTTTTAAATTATTCTCTCTAGCACCTTTAACTATAATTTTATCCATAAAAATCACCTGTCGATATTGTACCACAAAATTAATATTTTATAACCAAAAGATGAATTTTTACGAGGATTTTGCTATAGTATAATTGGATGTGATATGATGGATAAATTATTAACGACTTTTGTACTTGGTAATAAAAATATAGAAATAATTGCTGAAGATGAAGTAGAAATTATTTTATATAAAGACATACAGGATATATATAAAGCAAAAGGAAAATATATTACTTTTATAAATATAGAAGATAGTATTGATACTAATTATTTTAATATTATTTTAGATAAGATTAGAAATAGTTTATTTGATCTATGTTTTATAAATTATCAAATTAATTATAATTATAAAAGAAAATTAAAAGTAAGACATGATTTTAATGATTTAAGTAATAATTTAGTTCATAATAATTCATATATTTGGAATTATGTATATTTAAAAGAAGATTTAATTAAATTAATAGAAAATCCTAATATATTAGATAATGTTGAAAAGATAAAGAATTTATTTAAGAAAAGAGAAGTTATAAGTGAAGTAATTTATTATCATAATAGAGATGGCTTAAGATTAAATATTTTAGGATTAGTAAATAGAAGGAATCACGTTTATTATAAGAATATTATTTATATGGGGGAGTTTTGTAATGGATTATTTAATGGATATATTACTTGGTTAAACGAAATTGGTAAAGCTTTTGACTTTGATATTACAATTATTTATACAAAGATTAATGAAGATACTTTAAATCACTTTAAGGAAAGATTTAAGTGTATTAAATATGATTCTAAGATAGATTATGTTTGTGATAATTTAGTTACTACTTATTCTACTTATTTTTATCCAATTAATATTTATTCTTTAAATGAGAATTCAATATTTATTCATGGTAATATGTCTGACTATGAACATTCTGCTAGATTTAGTGATGATATATATGATAGATATATTGCTGTTTCTAAAGTAGCAAGAGATCGAGCTAATGGGTATTTTCCAACAAATAATATTGAATATATTTATAATCCATATACTTATGATAAAAGTAAAATAAAAGCTCATTTAAAACTTATTACAGCATGTAGAAATGCTCCAGAAAAAGGAATTGAGAGAGTAAAGATATTTGCTTCAATATTAGATGATTTGGATATTCCTTATACTTGGGAAGTATTTACAGATGTTGTTGAAGAAAATAGAAATGGACTTATTTTTAGACATTGTGTTACAAATACAATTGATTATATTATGGATGCTGACTACTTAGTACAATTTAGTAGGAGTGAAGCTTTGTCATATTCCCTAACTGAGGCTTTATGTGCTAATGTTAAAGTAATAACAACAGATATTCCAGCTATTCATGAATTAGGGATTGTTGATGGAGTAAATGGTATTGTTATTCCACTTAATTATTTTGATAATAATTATGATTTACTAAAAAACAAAGTATTAGAAGCTTATAAATATAGAGAAAAATCATTTAGTTATAGTTATGATAAAGAAAGATTTATTGATTACTTAGATGTATTTAGTAAGTAAAAAACTAGATTAGATAATCTAATCTAGCTTTTATATGTTTTTGTTTTAGATGTTTATATTTTTATATTCAAATATTTATTATGTTTTAGAATTTTATATAAATATTTTTATATTGTAGGGCTTTTTTTAGTAAATCTTTTTCATCTTGATAAGTTAATAAATTTAGAGCTTCTTTGTAATTAACAAAGTCTACTTTTTGGACTTCTGCTAATTGGGGAGAAAGTTCTTTATTAAGTGGTTTTCCTATAAAGAAGATAACATCTTTTGTTATATTTTTTTTCGGACTATAGGTAATTATTTCTCTAAATCCTGGTATTATTTCTACATCACAATTTGTTTCTTCTTTTACTTCTCTGATGGCTGTTTCTTCTTCAGTTTCCATTCCTTCTACATGACCTTTAGGAAAACCAATATGTCCTAAGTTATGCTTTATAAGTAGTACTTTGTCATTATAAAAAACAATTACCCCACATGACTTTTCTTGCATTATTTTCCCTCCTTAAAAATTTGATTTCATCTCAAATAAGATATCACGTAACTCCATGGCTCTTTCAAAGTCTAAGTTCTTGGCAGCTTCACGCATTTCATGTTCAATAGAGTCCATATTTTTAATAAGTTCTTTTTTACTTGGTTTCTTAGTCTTTTTAGTTTCTGTATCAGTGTTAGAAATTACTTCTCGAATATCTTTTTTAATAGTTTGAGGAATAATATTATGTTCCTTATTATAGGCTTCTTGGATTTTACGACGACGAGCTGTTTCATCAATAGCTAGGCGCATAGAATCAGTTATCTTATCTCCATACATTATAACATGACCATGAGCATTTCTAGCACATCTACCTATTGTTTGAATTAGACTTCGCTCACTTCTTAAAAAGCCTTCTTTATCAGCATCAAGTATAGCAATTAAACTAACTTCTGGAATATCTAGACCTTCACGTAAAAGATTTATTCCGACTAGGACATCATATTTACCTGCTCTTACATCATGAATTATTTGCATTCGCTCAAGTGTTTTTACTTCACTATGAAGATATGCTACTTTAATATCTAATTCTTTTAAATAATTAGTTAACTCTTCAGCCATTCTAATAGTTAAAGTAGTTACTAGGACTCTTTCATTATTTTTAATTCGTTCATTAATTTCTCCGACTAAGTCATCTATTTGGCCTTCAGTTTTTCGAACTTCAATTGTTGGATCTAATAGTCCTGTTGGTCTAATTATTTGTTCAACATACTGATTATTGGTATGTTCTAATTCTAAGTCTCCAGGAGTTGCAGATATATAAATTGCTTGATTAATCTTTTTTTCAAATTCATCATATTTTAGTGGTCTATTATCTAAGGCACTAGGTAATCTAAAACCATATTCAACAAGATTCATTTTTCTAGCTCTATCACCATTATACATTCCTCTAACTTGAGGTAGAGTAACATGAGACTCATCAACTACTAATAAATAGTCATCCGGAAAGAAGTCCATTAAAGTAGTTGGGGTTTCTCCAGGTAGTCTTCCAGCCATTGGAGCAGAATAATTTTCAATTCCAGAACAAAAGCCAGTTTCCTCTAACATTTCAATATCATAATTAGTTCTTTGTTCTAGACGTTCAGCAGCAAGTAAATGATTATTTTCTTTTAAATATTTTAATCTATCAGCAAGTTCAGCTTTTATTCTTTTTATACCAGCTTGTAATTTCTCATCACTTACAACATAATGAGAAGCTGGAAAAATACTTACGTTTTTAACATTTTTTAAAATTGTTCCCGTCAAAGTATCAATTTCACTTATTCTATCAATTTCTTCATCAAAGAATTCTATTCTATATCCAGTTGTATTTTGATTAGCTGGTATTATCTCTAGAGTATCTCCTCTTACTCTGAAAGTACCACGTTTAAAATCAAAGTCATTTCTTTCATATAACATTTCCACAAGTTTTGTTAATATCTTTTCTCTAGGTGTAGTTTGTCCAACAGATAATGTTAACATCTTACTTTTATATTCTTCAACTTCTCCAATACCATAGATACAGGATACAGATGAGACTACAATGACATCACGACTTGTTATAAGGGCGGATGTTGCGGCATGACGTAATTCATCTATTTCATCATTAATTGATGAGTCTTTTTCAATGTACGTATCAGTTGAGGGAACATAGGCTTCAGGTTGATAATAATCATAATAAGATACAAAATACTCAACATGATTTTCTGGAAATAACTCTTTTAATTCACCATAAAGTTGTCCAGCTAAAGTCTTATTATGAGCAAGTACTAAAGTTGGTTTATTAACACGAGCAATAACATTGGCAATAGTAAAAGTTTTACCAGTACCTGTTGCTCCTAAGAGAACTTGTTCTTTCTTTCCTTCATTTAGTCCTTCTACTAAAGCATCTATGGCTTCAGGTTGGTCTCCAGCTGGTTTGAATTTTGATACTAATTTAAATTTATCCATAGTTACTCCTTTCTTTCTAAAAGCACTTAAATTTTAACAAATTATAATAAAAATTACAACTTGTATGAAAGGAAATAGTAAATTATAATATACTTGGTGATTTAATGAAAAAAGTAATAGAAAAAGAAATAGATTCTCATACTCCTGGTCTTTTAATTGATGATAAAGGAGACTTTTATACAATGGATAATAAAGATATTCATCAATATTTTTTTAAAGAGTTTATTAAGAAAAAATTAGATATTTCAATGAATACAGATAATTTAGTTGAACTTATGCATATTTTAATTAGAGACTGTAATACTATTCCTTATATTGGATGTACATCTGGTGATAGGAAGTATAATGAAGGTAGTTTGTATTTAGAAGATTTAGATAAATTAACTACTGAGCAGATTAATTCTATTATTAAACTTTATGGTGCTATTGGTAATGACTATTTATTAAGATTTTATAAATTAGATTTTGAGAAGCAAGATGAAGAAGAAATAAGTTTGGGGGATATATACGAAGAGTATGTAAGAAGAATGGATGATTCTAAGACTATTAAATAGTCTTTTTTTTATAAAAAAAGAAATATCAAATGATATTTCTAATGAGGAACATAAGTTCCTGGATTTATAATATGAGGTCTATACTCATAATAACCTGCATTGTAAGCCCAACCCTTATCAGTAGACATCTCTAAATGTAGGTGACATCCTGTTGACCAACCAGTTGAACCAACATAGGCTATTACTTGTCCGGCCTGAACTACTTCGTTTTCTGAAACAGCATATTTTCCAACATGGGCATATTGTGAGAATACAAGTCTACCATTAACATTATGTACAATTAATACCATGTGTGCATGATAATTATCAAGTTTTTCTCCAACATAATATACTCTTCCCGCCGCGACAGCATGTATTGGTCTTCCACAGTTCGTAGAATAATCATATCCTTTGTGTGGATATGGTGGATAATTATTACCATAACCATTAGATATTCTTACTCCTGGTAAAGGTGTTGTAAATCCATTGGCGTTTATTATACCACTTTCTCCACCGTTGCCAGTATTTACTTTAGGTGGTACATCACAAGTAACTCCGATTACATCATTTGATTTACAACCTTTTCCTTTATAATAAGAGATTTTTGATTGTAGAGCTTTTATTTCACCTTGAACATTTGGAATTGTTCCTTCGATACTATTTGCTTCAGCATCTATTTTTTTCTTTTGTTCTTCTAATTCGGCCTTTAATTTAGTTAATTCAATTTGCTCATTTTTTAATTCTTCTTTTTTATTTTTATTTTCAGCAATTAACTTTTTTAAATCATTCATTATATTATTATTATATTCAGTTAATTGTTCAACAACTGCCATACGATAAATCATATCTGTAATAGAACTAGCTCCAAAGATATATTCTAGATAAGTATTTTCTCCATCAGATATCTGATAATATGACATGATATTTTTACTTTCTTGAGATTTTTTCTTTATTTCTTTTTCAGATTTTTCTATTTCAGCTTCTAATTTTTTAATATTATCCTCAGCAGTATTTATCTTATTTTGAGTATTTAATATCTGTGAAGCAATTGCTTTTGATTCAGCTTGTTTTTTAGCAAGTTCACTATTTTTATTATTTAATTCTGCTTGATAAGATGCTACTTGATCTTCTAATTCTTTTAAAGTTTGAGCTTGTACTGGTAGTGTAGTACAAGTTATTAATAAAAGAATAACTACTATAATAGAAATTTTCTTCTTCATTAGATCTTTAAGTACTTTCTTACGGCTCCAGCACTACCTATCATACCGACAATTACACCAATTATAACTATAATTAATGATGTTTGATATATAAATGGTTCCGGTTTAATTAGTTTAATTAATTCTGTAAATAAATATCCATTAAAGTGATTATAGAAAGCAATATAACCATATGTTGCGACTAAGACTGGTATTATGGAACCAAATAGTCCTAAAATCATACCTTCTATAATAAATGGTATTTTTATAGAAAGATTGCTTGCTCCAACAACTCTCATTATTTCTATTTCTCTATGTCTTGCAGAAATTGTTAATTTAATAGTATTAATAATTAAGAATACAGTTACTAGAACAAGAGCAATTACTACACCATAAGTTACTTTTTCAATAGAGGTAAAAGCATTTACCATTCTATCAATATAACCTTCTCCATATCTTACTACGGAGACGTTATCTAGATTTTTAATATTATTAGCAGTATTTTTAATTTTAGTTATATCTTTAACTTTTACTTGGAAAGTATCTTTTAGAGGAGATTCATCATCATCCCAGTTATCAAGAACTGTTTTAAAAACATCTGACTCAGCTTGCATCTGCTTTTTTACTTCTAATTTTGATTCAAAAGTGTACTTTTCGACATTAGACATTTTCTTGATTTTTTCTTTTGTTTCATTAATTTGATCTTTAGTTACACCATTATTCATAAATACAACTATTGTCATGTCTTTTTCTATTTCTTTAGTAAAATTTTCAACATTGAAGGATGCTATTATTGCGACTACAACAATAATTAAAGTTATGGTAATACAGGAAATAGAAGCAAGGGATAGACTAAAATTTCTAATTACACTTTTGAAAGCATCTCTGATACTTCTTCCTAACATTCTAAACGCTTTCATCGACATACGTTCCTTTCTGTTTATAATTTACTAAATGACCATCTTTTAAAGTAATTACTTGTTTTTTCATTTTATTAACAATTTCTTTATCATGAGTAGCCATAATAATAGTTGTTCCTCTATTTTTATTTATGTCATCTAGTACTTTCATTATTTCCATGCTTCTTTCTGGATCAAGGTTTCCTGTTGGTTCATCGCAAAGCAGAAGTTTTGGATTATTAACAATAGCTCTTGCTATTGCGACACGTTGTTGCTCACCACCTGATAAGTTAGTTGGATAGTCGTGTACTTTATTTTTTAATCCTACGTCTTCAAGAGCTTTTAAGACATTTTTTCTTATAACATCTTTTTTAGCACCAATACACTCCATAGCAAAAGCAACATTTTCATATACTGTCAATTTAGGAAGTAATCTATAATCTTGAAATACTATTCCTAATTTTCTTCTTAATTTATAAACCTTTTTATTTCTTAGTTTAGCAACGTCTAGTCCTCCTACTATTACTTGTCCTTTAGTTGGTCTTTCTTCTCTATATAACATTTTTATAAGAGTAGATTTACCACTTCCAGAACCTCCTATTATAAAGACAAATGAGCCTTTTTCAATTGCTAAGTTTAAATCATAGATGGCAGTTACTCCATTTTTATATCTTTTTTCGACATTTTTTAATCTTATTAAATCCATCTAATTTTATCACCACCTTAGTTAATTAATTATATCATATAAATAGAAAGAAAAAAAGCAAGGCATTTATTTTGTCTTGACTTTAATTTATATTTTACGTTATTTTGCACCTTCTACTGTATATGAGTCTGTGGCGACAAAGAAGGCATCTTTATCTATTTTTTTAATACTAGATGTCGCTTTATAATATTCACGAGTTGGAATAACTGTTAAAATTACTTGTCTTTTCTTATCTAAATAACCGCCTTTTACTTCAAAAGTTGTTACATTATGATGAAGAGTATTTATAATATATTCTTTTACTTTTTCATCTTCTTCTGTAATTATATAGAAAGCTTTATTGTTGGAAATACCTAGAAGTACTTTATCTAAAACTAAGTTATTTATATATAAGAATATTATTGCATATAAGGCATTTGTTATGCCAAAAAAATAAGCTCCAATAAGTACAATTGTAACATTAATTACAAGAGATGATTTACTAATAGATATATTATGTTTTTCATATAATATTTGACTAACTATTGGAAATCCACCATTACTATAGCCAGATTTATACATTAAGCCATTGGCAACTCCACTTAGAATTCCAGCAAGTAGTACCATTAGAAGAATATCAATCTCTTCTGGATTAATTAAACCATTTAAATTAGATGTTAATTGAACAAGTAATGGATAAGTAATACTGGCAACTATTGTACCGGTTGTTCTTCTTACTCCTAAATACATAAAACTAAGAATTGTACAAGCAAGAGATAAAAGAAATAACATAAGTGCTGGATTAATATCATATAAATAATGAGTTATTGTTGCGATACCAGGAGTACCTCCAGTAACAAGAGATAATGGTAATAAGAAAGTATTATATAAAATAGCACTTAAAATGATAGATATAGTCATTAAAACTATTCGATATATTTTTTTCTTTGATTCAAGTTTTTCTAATAATTCTTCCATTTACTCACCACCAAATACTTCATATGAGTCTGTTACAATAAAAAAGGCATCCGGATCAATTGCATTTATTCCTTCTTTTAGTCGATAATAGTCTTTTGTTGGTAGAACAGTCATTAAGACGTCTTCTTTTTTCTCATTAATTCCACCTTTACCTTTAAAGACTGTGACACCATGATTTAAATATTTTAAAATATATTCTTTTACTTCTTCATCTTTTTTAGTTACTATATAAAACATCTTTTCATTAGAAATACCAAGTACTACTCGATCAGACATTAGACTAATTATATATAAAATTAATCCGGAATACAACATACTATTTATTCCAAAGAATATTCCTGATAATAAAACAATTAACCCATCACTAAATATCATACTTTTACCTATGGTTACTTTAAAATATTTAGAAATTATTTGATTAATTATATCTGTTCCTCCAACAGTAAATCCAGCTTTAAAGACAAGTCCAGCTCCAAAACCATATAAAATTCCTCCAAATATAGCATTTAATAGTAATTTTTCTGTATCTATTCCTAAATAGACATGGTAGTTTTGGGTTAATTTTAGAAATAAAGGGAGAAGGAGGGAACCTAGTAGAGTTGCTTTAGTTTTTTCTTTTCCAAGGAAAAAATAGCTTATTATTAAAAGAAAGATATTTAGTATTAAAACTGTTAGAGAATTATCAAAGCCAAATAAATTATTTAGAATAATAGCTATTCCACCTACTCCTCCTGGTACTAAGTCATTTGGTGCAATAAATAAATTATAAGCAAGAGCTATTATAAAGCAACCAAGTATGAAATTAAGTAGTCTTTTTTTTGAGGACTTTTTATTAATATAATTTACAAATTTTAGATCTTTATTTTTCGAAAAAATACTCATATTATATTCCTTTCGCTAAATTAGCATCTATAAAAGCATCGATATCACCATCTAATACTTTAGTAACATTACTTGTTTCAACATTGGTACGATGATCTTTTACCATAGAATATGGATGCATTACATAACTTCTAATTTGAGAACCAAAGTTAATATTTGCTTGGTCACCTTTAATTTTATTTAATTCTTTTTCTTGTTCTTCTATTTTTAATAATAGTAATTTATTTTTTAGAACACGTAGAGCTTGTTCTTTATTTTGAATTTGGCTTCTTTCGTTTTGACAAGTTACTACAATTTTAGTAGGTAAGTGCGTTATTCTGACCGCTGAATCAGTAGTGTTTACGCCTTGTCCTCCGGCTCCAGTTGATCTAAAAACATCAATTTTTAAATCTTTCTCATCTATTTCAATACTATTATCAATATCAATATCAGGAGTTACTTCAACAGAGGCAAAAGAAGTATGACGTCTATTATTAGAATCAAACGGAGAAAGTCTAACTAATCTGTGAACTCCTTTTTCTCCTTTTAAATAGCCATAGGCATATAGTCCTTTTATAAGTAATGAAACACTTTTAATACCAGCTTCTTCACCTTCTTGATAGTCAAGAATAGTTATTTTAAATCCTCGTTTTTCACACCATCTGGTATACATTCTATATAACATACTAGCCCAATCGCAGGACTCGGTTCCTCCAGCTCCGGGATGTATTTCTAAGATACAATCATTTTTATCATAAGGGCCACTTAATAATAGTAATTTATTTAATTTTTCTACTTTCTTATTTATATCTTCTACACTTTCATTAATTTCATTAAATGAAGCCTCATCATTAGATTCAGAAAGTAAATCAATTAATTCTAGATTAGAAGTTATTTCTTCTTTTAAATTTTTTACTTGTTCAACAAGAGACTTTTCTTCATTTAGTTCAGAAATTGTTTTTTCTGCATGATTACGGTCATTCCAAAAATTTAAGTCTTCTGCTTCTTTTTCTAATTCTTTAATGTATTTTATTTTATTATCTAAGTCAAAGTGACCTCCATAAATTATTTATTTTATTTAAGTTTTCTTCTAATATTTTCTTTAAATTATAATAGTTCATATAGTTCTCCTCTACTTAGTATTTCTTTATTATTTTAACATAATTTATATTTTTTATACAATCTTAGTATTATTTTTTAATAATTACATATATTATTAGTGAGGAAGGTTCACTATGTAGTGTGAAGATCCTCTGTATATAGATTAAGGAGCCGTAGTTTAGCTCCTTTTTTGTGTTGAAAAAAGAATGCATTAGATGCATTCTATAGATTGTCTAGTATACCAATACTTTCTAGCCATTCCTTTTGAGTTTTTATATCTTTTTCTTCCATCTGTGTTGATTTGTTATTTTCCTTTTTATCTGTTATTTTATTTTCTTCTTCTTTTTGTTTTCTTTCTTCTGCTTCTTTTTTTTCTTCTTCTGTTACAACAATTTCTTCTAAAGTAGTTCCAGTATATATATAGTTAGAATAATTTGTATCTGATAATATATTATTTAATATATTATAAATACTTACATCGTCTGTTACTCTTTTTCCATCAATTAGCATTACTAATAAAACTAAATATCTACTAATTTTATTTTCTTCGTTGAATACACTAAATTTATATGTGGAATTTAATTTTTCTTTTATGGATTCATCAAGAATTTGCGCTTTTCTAATTGAAAATATTACATCATCAACTAATTTGGCTTTTATTTTTAAAGTAGATTTTTCGAATAATTCAATCTGACTTGGTTGAAAACCTACAGCTTTAAAATCTGCAAGTACTGCATCTTTTATATTTTGAGGTTGTCTTGCCCAATCTTCCGGTGTAAATTTAAGCATCATTGTCTTTTTAACAATAACGGCTCCTCCACCACCAATAGCTCCTGTTGCGGCTAATCCAGCTGCGACCATGGCAGCTCCGCCTTGCTTTTTGATATCTCCACTTGTTGTTGGCTTTATCTTTTTTATTAGTTTACTAGCTTCTTTTTCGAGTCCTGTATTGATTAATGAATCGTCTGAATCTTCCTGCTTTGTTAATTCTGTTTTATTAGATTCTGTTTCTAATGCTTGAGCATCAGTACCATAGTTACCTTTAGAAGTAGCTTTTCCTAATGATGATATACCACCAATTGCTCCAGCAACTGTGCCTCCTGCTACTGCTGTTTTACCAACATTACTTGAAATCTTGGCTGTATTAACTTTTGAAATATTACCAACACTTGTTTCTAGACCTGATAATGATTTTGAAGAGCTCGCTTTTAATTTATTTATTAATAAACTTAAATCATATTTATCATCTTTATTTTTGTCATCCATGAGCATTGTTAATGCAAGTTTTTCTTTATTAATTGTTCCATCATCATTAAAGATATCAAATCCGTATAAATCAATTAGTTTTTGTCTTATACTTGGATCTTTTTTATATAATTCTTCAAGTTCACTAGATAATAATTCAAGTTTTGCTTTATCGACTGACACTTTTCC
>Ga0256404_1003553_pt1 | contig 31444 bp, 33 predicted proteins | sample RumenRJG_01DNA_FD_185990 | JGI IMG/M metagenome (GOLD analysis project Ga0256404, IMG submission 185990) | Bovine rumen microbial communities from Lethbridge, Alberta, Canada - RJG_01 | ecosystem: Host-associated > Mammals > Digestive system > Stomach > Rumen | place: Canada: Alberta | collected...
GAGGGCGACCAGAACAAAAAGCTTGCGTATGTCCGCAAACAACGTCTGGACGCATATGCCTGTCTTGTTGAAGCAACCAGAAATCTGAAATAGTGGATTTCTGTCCAGGGCGGCGAAGGCCAATGTGGCCCGCTTGCTCTTTGACAGCGTCGGGGAGAGCATGGGCGTCGGCTCCATGTTCGAGGGGGTCGATGGCGTCCACCCGGTCAGCATGACGCTGGAAATACCCACCAGCCAGTACCTGTCCCGCAAGAAACCGCTTGGGGAAGGGGTCCCGTCGCCCTACCTTTGACGGAAACGCCGGACCGTCTGGAGGTAATGTCGCCGCATGGCTTCCTCAAACTCGGCGTTTGAGGCGTATTCGTACCCCATCACCGGTTTCCACAGCTTCGGGTCCTCGAAGCAGAGGTAGAAGAAGGGATTCCTGTCATCCGGCTCCTTCCCAGTCCAAATTGCATATTCCGAGATATGTTACAAGGTGGTAAACCGCACCCTACCAAGACACGCACGAAGTAATCAGTGGTTAGACTTTTGGCAATTATCACGTTTATTGCCGAAGATCTATTGTGTTTTCGTTGCAAGTGTTGCATTGTGTACTTGGATATTTGGCAAAATAAAAGATTTTTGCCGATACTACAAAGGAGGACAGGGTGAACGTCACAGAAGCATTTATTGATACGCATCCTTCCTTTACCACCAAGGAATTTGCGGATGCGCTTCATGAAGAGACGCCGGGCATCGGGAGATCCACCATTTATTCCATCCTGAAAACGAAATGTGACTCGGGTGAAATCTCCAGGGTAAGCAAAGGACATTTTGTCAGTTCTTCCAGGAATGCATATTTCTATGAGCTGACCGATACCGCCCGTGATGTTGTTGCTCTGATCCAGGAGTACTATCCTCTGGTAGATTTCCAGGTATGGGAACTATACCAGATGAATGAATTTGTGAATCATCTTCTTGCAAAAAATACTATCTTTATTGAGGTTGAAAACATATTGGACGAAAGCGTATTTAACCTTCTGTTCGACCGCTATCCCCATGTGTTGCATAATCCGGATACAGAAGAGTATTACAAATATGCAGGCGATGAAACCATCGTCGTCCGAAAACTGATTTCTGAGACTCCATCGCCATTCGGCCAGTACCGACAGGCATCTCTTGAAAAGCTTCTCGTGGACCTGTTCGGTCGTGGGATTCCCGGTTCTCTCCTGGCGCGTTCTGAATATCGTGCCATTTATGAGGATTCCTTTCGGAAATATACCATCAATCAGGCCAAACTGTTCCGATATGCCCGACGAAGGGGTATTGAAAAGAACATACGTGATTTTATCCACAAAGAAACCTGCATTGCGCTGGAAGGCGAACATGATTGATAAAAGCGTATATGGACTTGATTACATTCGGGAGCTGCAGAAAAAATACGTTTCCGATCCGGGCCTTATTGAACGAGCTCTGTATGCATTCGGCCTGCTTGAAGCAATTCAGCGTGTCGGCATGCCCTTCTGCTTCAAAGGCGGGACAAGCCTGATGTTGATTCTGGATAAGCCGGCAAGATTGTCCACCGACATAGACATCCTGGTGGAACCTGGAACCGACGTCGACGGCTACATTGATAAAGCCTCACAGGTTTTCCCCTTTCTCAACAAGGAGGAGGATATTCGTGAAGGCAAAAATGGGATGATGAAAAGGCATTTCAAGTTCACCTACTTCTCTCCCCTGAGAAAAACAGAATTCTATATCCTGCTGGATGTGGTCTTCACGCATCTTCCTTATGCGCAAACCATGCAAAAGGAAATCCGTAATGAGCTTTTATTGACCGAAGGGGAAAACCTTTTCGTACTAGTTCCTACAGCGGACTGCATGCTTGGTGACAAGCTGGCTGCATTTGCGCCTCACACCACCGGAGTGCTCCTGGGCTCCGGAAAAGAGCTGGAGATTGCCAAGCAGCTGTTCGATACAGCCATTCTCTCCGACTATGTGACAGATTACGACCTTTTCTCCAGGACGTATGAAGCTACGGTCATGAGTGAAACTGCTTTCCGGGGAGGGTGCTGGAGCAAAGAAGATGTCCTCCGGGATACCATTCACGCCTGTGTCAGCATTATCAGCCGAGGAACCATCGACAAGACAGATTATGCCGAATACCTTCGTGGAATAAAATCACTGAGGAATCATATCCTTCTGAGCAACTACAACACCGATGACGCAACCTGGAAAGCCTGTAAAGTCATGTATCTTGCCTCATGCCTGCTCTCCGGCAATCCTCTTAAAAAAATAGAACAACCGGAAAGGTATCTCTCGGAGCGGCTTGAGGGCGACCAGAACAAAAAGCTTGCGTATGTCCGCAAACAACGTCTGGACGCATATGCCTGTCTTGTTGAAGCAACCAGAAATCTGAAATAGTGGATTTCTGTCCAGGGCGGCGAAGGCCAATGTCGCCCGCTTGCTCTTTGACAGCGTCGGGGAGAGCATGGGCGTCGGCTCCATGTTCGAGGGGGTCGATGGCGTCCACCCGGCCAGCATGACGCTGGAAATACCCACCAGCCAGTACCTGTCCCGCAAGAAACCGCTTGGGGAAGGGGTCCCGTCGCCCTACCTTTGACGGAAACGCCGGACCGTCTGGAGGTAGTGTCGCCGCATGGCTTCCTCAAACTCGGCGTTTGAGGCGTATTCGTACCCCATCACCGGTTTCCACAGCTTCGGGTCCTCGAAGCAGAGGTAGAAGAAGGGATTCCTGTCATCCGGCTCCTTCCATTCCGGCGCAAAGGCGTGGTAGGCGTTCTTGAAGATCCGCTGCTTGGTCTCGATCGGATAGGAGTATTTCCCGGCGAAGGGAACCAGTTCCATATCCAGAATCCTGGAGGGGCGGCCACCCTTACGCAGCGCCTTGATCACGCTCTTTGTGAAGGTCAGCGTCCCCATGGACACCATCATCACCTCTTCCGGCCGGAACCTGGCCATGATTTGTCCGACCACTTCCTGGTAGGCCTGTTCCCACCCTTGGAAATAGACCATCGGATGGAGGTGGAAGCCGACCGGGATGTGGTGGTCCGCCACAATGCGTGCGGCATCCAGCCGCGCCTTGAGACTGGATGTGAGCAGCTCTTCCTTCTCGATGATCAGCGGGGCGTTCAGGCTCCAGGTGGCGACGATGTTCTTGGGCCAGTCGTCACTGATCCAATCGGTCCTGGAGCTCTTGGTCTTCAGCTCGATGATCAAGTCGGGATAGCGCCTGGCAAGGACTTTCAGGGCGTCCAAGGTCCCGAAATCATTGCCCCAGAGCAGGCTGTCGCTGGATTGTCCGGTGCCGATATGCCAGGTGCCGGGGTCGAGCTCAAGGGTTTCCAGCCGCTCCTTGAGGTTGCCGACAATCCTGATTTCGTTCTTTCCGTAAAAGGTCTGGACGGCGCAGTAGGCGCAACCGAAGGAACACTGCTCGACGGCGTCCAGCGTCTTCAGGTTGCAGCAGCGGGTCTGCTCGCCATCAGCCGGGCAGGGACAACGGCCCATGAAGGTCTCCGGGGCTGTGAAGACGGCCTTCGGTTTCCGGTCCAAGAGCCGTGGGCTCTGGAAGGTGGAGTAGTCGGTAGGGCGTTTCCGCTCGGCATCGACGAAGCGCCGGGCCTGATCGAGCAGCAGCTTGCCCCGCTGTCCGCTGCTGGCCTTGTCCACCAGCGAAAGGTCGACATGGTCAGCCAGCGACCCCATCTCCCACAGGGCCAGGTCCTCCTCCATCCGCTCGAGCTGCAATCCTTCCTGGAAGGAAAGATGGTAGCGGCCTTTCCATTGCTGCACGACGTCGTCCATAGGACTATGATAGGGCGTTGGTTGTTGCCGAGGCAAGGTCGGGTGGGTAGTATGGACAGTATGGGAAAGAGCTACAACGGGGATGTGGAGAACCTGGGACTTTCGGTGCATGAGGACAGCCTCACGCCGAAGCAACAGGCCCACGCGCTCCCCCACAACAGCGGCGTCTACCTGATGAGGGATGGCAAGGGGACGGTAATCTACGTCGGAAAGGCGAAAGACCTGCATCGCAGGGTGACCAGCTATTTCCTTGCGAACCGCCCACCGAAGACCGCCGCACTGGTGGCCAAGATCCGGCATATCGACCATATCATCACCGGCAACGAGTACGAGGCGCTCGTGCTGGAGAACAACCTGATCAAGAAGTACAACCCCCACTACAATATCGACTTGAAGGACGGCAAGAGCTATCCGGTCATCCGGATCACCCACGAGGACTTCCCCAAGGTCTTCAAGACCCGCCGTCTGGTCAACGACGGATCGAAGTACTTCGGCCCGTATCCGGACGCCGGCAAGCTGGACACGTTCCTCGACCTGATCCAGAAAATCTTTCCCCTGCGGCGTTGCGGCACCCCGCTGAAGAAGCAGCTCCGCCCCTGCCTGTACTACCATCTCGGACTTTGTGGCGGCCCCTGTGCCGGACTCGTCTCCAAAGAGCGGTACCGTTCCTCCATTGACGAGGTGGAGCGCTTCCTCTCTGGCGACGACCAGAGCCTGAAGCAGAAGCTGAAAAGCGAGATGGAGGCTGACGCCAAGGCCTTCAAGTTCGAGGAAGCGGCCAAGAAGCGGGACATGCTGGTCGCTTTGGAGGCGGTGGGCAAGGAGCAGGAGGTCCAGGACTTCACGAGCGAAGCGCGCGACTATGCCGCGATCGAGATGCGTTCTCCGCTGTGCACGGTCAGCATCATGCAGATGCGGGACGGCCGTCTGATCGGCCGTGCCCTCTACCGGGCCGAGACCTTCGACGACGAGACGGAGACGTTGATGGACTTCCTCGTCCGCTACTACTCGGACGGCAAGAAGCTGCCACGGTACCTCTATGTCTCCCACGAGATTGACGTTCCGCTGATTAGTGAATTCTTCAAGAAGCAGTTCGGCGGGGATCTGGAGGTGACGGTGCCCACCGATGGCAGGCATTACCGGATCCTCCGCATGGCGGTGGAGAATGCCCGTAGCGACGTAGAGCGTCGCTTGAAGAGCAGGGACAACACCAAGGCGCTGGAACTGCTGCAGAAGGAGCTCGACCTGCCCACGGTACCCACCCTGATCGAGGGCTACGATATCGCCCAGCTCTCAGGCAAGTACACCGTCGCCAGCATGATCAGCTTCCGGGACGGAAACCCCAACAGGGAAGGCTATCGCCGTTTCAATATCAAGGGGCTGGACGGGAAGATCGATGATTTCGAAAGTATGCGCGAGGCCACTGCCAGGCGCTATACCCGGGTGGTCAATGAGAATCTGGAGCATCCGGGACTGATCCTGATTGACGGCGGAAAGGGGCAGGTGATGGCAGTCCGGGAAATCCTGGACAGCCTGGGGCTGACCGACGTGCCGATAGTCGGCCTTGCCAAGGACATGGAGGAGATTGTCTTCGACCACGACCGGCCTCCGCTTTTGCTCGATCCGAGCGACGAGGGACTGCGCGTCCTGATTGCGGTGCGCGATGAATGCCACCGCTTCGCCACGACGGCAAACCAGAACCAGCGGTCGGTGGACGCCACCTTCAAGGTGCTTGAATCGATCGACGGGGTGGGGCCGGCCCGCAGCCAGCGGTTGATGAAGACCTTCGGAAGTCTGGACGAGCTGATGCGTCAGAGCCCCGAAGACTTGGCCTCCAAGGGAAAGGTCCCCAAGGCAGTCGCCGAGCGGATCCTCCGGACATTGAAGCTATAGGAAAGGGGAAATCCGTCCCATTCGATAGATTCATTCCATCGATGCGGCCGTGACGAAGACGGGGCTTGCAATCCTCTTTCCGTTATGGAGGATGATGGTGGAAAGCAACTGTTCCCAGAGCGTCGTGCTCATGTCCCCTGCGCCTTTGAGCGGGATGTCGGCGTCCTCAAAGCAGGAAAGTACCTGGCGTGCCTGATCCAGCGAGTAGTTGGACAGCGCCTTGTGGTAGGTGGTCCTGTCCTTCGGCGTATAGACTCCGGCGTTTTTGCCAAAGACCTGGGCTTTCAGGAACGCCTCCTTCTCACTGTGTGTCTGGTGGTAGAGTTCCTCGATGGAAAGCAGTTTCCGGAACTGGAAGAGCAGTTGGGAATAGAGGGAGAAGCTGGTCCTGCTGTCCCCTAAGGCGAAAATCTGCTGCAGGATCCGGATAGATCCTTTCAGGTCCCGCGCCATGATTGCGGGAAAGAGGGTGAAGGCATCCTCCTCCTTGGTGTTGGCCATGTAGGTTTCGACCGCCTCGCCATCTACCGGCGTCGACCGTTTCTCAAGCTGCCAGAAAAGGATCAGCTGGTTGGCGGCGATTTTCAGCTCGGTGGTGTTGTTCTCCACCATGTCCAGCAGGGTGCTGATGCCGTCCGGGGTGATGGTGATGCCATGCCGGTGGAAATAGCTTCCGACCCATTCTTCCTTCCGGTCATCGAACATCTCGTAGAACATGGTCGTCAGGTTCTTCGGGATGGTGGTCTGGAGTACCTTTCCTTCCCGCAGGTAGGTTTCGTCGCTGACCAGGACCAAGGTCGCCTGATAGGGTGCGGGTTTGGGAGCAAGCAGCGGCTTGAGGAAGTCCGCCAGCTGCTTGCTTTCCTTCGCACCGAGCATTTCGACTTGACTGAGGATGACCAGTTGCCAGCTGGCAAAAAAGCCCACAGTGGTCAGGTTCTGGTACATCTGTCCTTCCCAGCCCTCGTCGGTGGGGTAGTAATGGTGGAGTTCGGGGGTGGAACCATTCTCCTTGGCGATCTGGTTCCGGATTGCCTTGATCCGTTCCTGCTTCTCGCCCGTCTCGGGGCCGAGCAGGAGGTAGACGGGCGCCACCATCAGTAAGACCTGACCAGCAGCACCAGTTTGCCGTGGATGCGGCAGTCACGGGTGCGGATCGGCCCCATCGAACTGTTGCAGGGCCTCAGCTCGATGAAGTCCTGCATCGGATAGAAGCGCTTGAGGGTGATTCCATCGTCATCCACGCTGGCCGCGACAATCTGGCCCCGCTCGGCACTCTCGCACTGCTCGAGGATGACGACGTCTCCGTCGTTGATGCCGGCCTCGATCATGCTTTCGCCACGGACATGCAGGGCAAAGTAGGTATGCTTGCCTCCGTGCAGCATGGTGGCGGGGATGTCCAGGTTGTACTCGATGTTCTCTTCGCTGAGCAGCGGCTTGCCGGCGGCGATGGTACCGACCAAGGGTACCTGGATCGTCTCGGCCAAGGGGGAGAACTGGTCGTCGATCAGTTCGATCGAGCGGGAAACTCCCGGAGTCATGCGGATGATGCCCTTGCGCTCCAGCGCTTTCAGGTGGTCATGTCCCGCCTTGACGGAGAATCCGAACTCGCTGGCGATGTCGCGCACCGACGGAGAGTACTTCTTCTCCTTGATGAAGGTGGCGATGTAGGTGGCGATTGCCTTTTGCCTGTCGGTGACTGTTTTCATGGTTTACTCCTCGAAATGGTGCTCGAAAAGTCTCTGGATCGCGTCAGCCAGAGCCTCCTCGTCGGGTCCCTCGGCCCGCATGGTCAGCTTGGTGCCGTAGGGGGCGCCCAGCGTGATGATTCCCATGATCGACTTCCCATCGACAATCATCGTGTCCTTGGTGAAGGTCAATTTGCTCTTGAATCGTCCGGCCGTCTTGACGATGGCCGCCGCCGGTCTTGCGTGGATTCCCGCCCGGTTGGAAATGGTCAATGCGCGCTCCACCATCAGTTCTGCTCCTCGTTCGTGGAATGGTAATAGACATTCCGTGCAGTCTCGCTTTCCAGCCACTTGAGGACGCTCTGGTCGAACTCCTTGGCGCTGTAGTAGCCGAGTTTCTTCAGCCGCTCGTTGCGTGCCGCCGTCTCGATCAGCACCGGGATGTTCCTCCCTGGCTTTACGGGAATGAGGAGCTTGGGAACGGAAATGCCCAGGAATGTGTCGGTCTGTTCTTCCTCACCGACCCGGTCGTAGTTCTTTGTCGAGTCCCATTCTTCCAGATGGACGGAGAGCTGGATTTGTTTCTTGTCCCTGATGGCGCCGACGCCAAAGAGGGTGGAGATGTTGATGATGCCGATGCCCCGGATTTCCATGTGATGGGCGAGGGTGGGGTTTTCTCCCATGCCGATCAGGTAGGAGTCTCCGATGTTCTTCATCCGTACCGTGTCGTCGCTGATCAGGCGGTGCCCCCGCTCGATCAGCTCGAGGGCGGCCTCGCTCTTGCCGACTCCACTCTCGCCGGTAATCAGCACGCCGATGCCGAAGACCTCGACGAGGACGGCATGGATGGTCATGGTAGGGGCGAAGACCCCTCCCAAAGACCCGTACAGGCGGCGGGCAAAGTCGGCGCTGAGAAGCGGAGTGACCAGAACCGGAGTGCTGGTCTCTTCGGCCAGCCGCAAGAAGGGTCCGGTCGGCTGTCCGCCGTCACAGAAGATGCAGCAGGGGACGTGGTGGTCGAACAGCTGGGCGTAGGTATCGGTCCGCTTCTCCCGGTCCAGCTTGTCCATGTATTTCTGTTCTCCATGGCCGAAGACCTGGATGCTTTCGGCGGCGAACTCCTCGAAGAAACCGGTCAGCGGAAGGCCGGGACGGGAAATCTTGCTGTTGGTGATCTTGCGCGACAGCCCGCTTCGGCCTGCGATGCAGTGCAGATCGAGGTGGTTGTGCTCCTTCAGGTCCAAGTCAAGAAGATCAAGTACGGTAAAGTCGGACATACGTATACCTTGGCTTCACCCTACCATAAAGTCGGGAGAAACGCTACACAAAAAACTACTATAACTTTGCAAAGGTTACAAGGAACGACGTTTCTTTTGGAAAATGTACCGCACTGCCTGGCGCTTGACAGGGCAGAAGGAGAGCCTTTCCTCGAAGGAGACCGGACAGGCTCCACAGACCGGGCAGGTATGGCAGATGCTGATCGTGTTGCGGTCGGTCGCTTTGGCGATCCTGTAGATTTGGGTGCGCCGTCTTTCCAGCCAGAGAAGGTACTTTCCGCAGGAGCCGGCGTCGTCGCACGGCTCTCCTCCGACCGCCTTCTCGCAGAGCGTGCAAGGCTCGCCCAGGACGGGAAGGGAGCTGGAAAGGGAGAAAAGCAAATCTTGGGTCAGGTCCGTCATGCATCCAGTGTTTCTCTTTCCGTGATGCGTGTCAATGCGCCTGCAGCTGCCATTTTTCTCGCCGATTCGTCAAATCGCATGTATACTGGAACCAGCAATCAAACGAAACGATGGAGGAGGCGCGTATGCAAATCAACGCAAGAGGCGTTCACTACAATCCGAGTGATGAGACCAAGGCTTTTCTGGATAAGAAACTGAAAAAGCTTTCCTTCGCGGAGACTTATCTGCAGGATCTGGATATCGTCATGACCCGCAACACGCTGGGACAAGGATATCATCTCGACGCGAAACTCCATTTCAAATGGGGCAGCGTGAAGATGGTCAGCCAGGACTGCATCGAGCTCTACGAGGGTATCGAGCTGATTGCCGACAAGATCGAGAATACCGCCCGTAAGGAAAAAGAGAAGGTCAAGGAGCACTAACGCTCGAACGAGGAATCGAGCCCCATCTGGGCCCGGTATTTCGCCACCGTGCGACGGGCGACTTTGACACCTTTTCCGGCCAGAAGGTCGCTGATCTTCTGGTCGGAAAGTTTTTTCTTTCCTGCCGCATTCTGGAGGATCTCCCGGATCATCTCCTGGACGCTGTTCTTGCTTGCTCCATCGACCCCGCTGACAAACAGGCTCTTCAGCGGAAGGATGCCCCAGTCGGTCTCGATGTATTTGTTGGATACCAGACGGCTGACCGTCCCCTCGCTCACCTCCATGTCGTCGGCGAGCTGTTTCTGACTCAGCGGTTTCAGATATTTGGTTCCCTTGAAGAAGAACTCTTGCTGCAGGGAACAGAGACGTCTGCCCATCCGCTCCAGATTGGTATGACGGAAATCGATTTGCGAGATCAGGACCTTCGCCTCGCGGATTTGTCCGGAAAGGTAGCTCTTTGCCTTCTGGTCCTTGGTGGTCTTCTCCATCTCGAGGTATTGGGGGTCAAGGGTCAGGGTAGGAATCGCCTCATCGTTGACATCAAGCAACAGGCTGCCGTCTTTGGCGTGGACGCTGAGGTCCGGGGTGATCGCGTCGGAGAACTCTTCCGAGTAGCTGCGGCCCGGATAGAGGGTCAGCGTCTTCATGAATGCGAAAATCGCAGCAAGGTCTCCTTTGTCGCAGTCGAGCTGGGAGGCCGCTGCCTCCACCTTGCCTGACGCCATCAGTTGCAAGGCGTTGTCGCTGTGGACCAGCTTGTCCAAAAGCGCGACTTCCTCCGGCTTCAGCTTGCGGTCTTTGCCCTGCACTACCAGGCTCTCTCTCCAGGAAGGGACAAAGCAGCCGACCGGATCCAGGCCTTGCAGGATGGGAAGCACCTGCTCCTTCACCGAGGCAAGGTAGGAGGGGAGGATTTCGTCGGGGTTCCGGCTCCAGAAACCATTGCCGTCAAGATTGCTGGCCAGTAGCTCCCCGGCCTGCATCTGGCGCTCGTCGAGTTTCTCCAGCCGCAGCTGGGAAAGCAGGTGGTCCTGGAGGCTTTCGCCAAAGCCGGGGCTGTTCTCCAACGCCGCCATGGCGCGGTCGCTCGCCTCTTCGTCGTAGCCATCAGGCTGGGCATGGTCGTACTGCTCCCAGCTGGAAGGGTCGTCCCGCTTGTCGCTCTCGTCCTTGTCATAGGCCGAATCGTCGCTTCCCGAGAGGTCGGAACCTTCGCTTTGGGTGTGCATTTCCAGTACCGGGTTGGTGAGGATGGCATCCGATACCTTCTGCTGCAGCTCGGCCAACGGCATGGCGGCGAGCTGCAGGTTCTGGATCATCTGCGCGCTGAGCTTCTGCTGGAGCGATGTCTCCAGTACCATCGAGGTAGCCACGCTCATTCCTCCTCGAAATCGTCGCCGAAGTAGATGTCTCTGGCCGTCTGGCTGGAGAGCAGGTCGCCCTTGGTGCCGCTGACCAGGATGGTGCCGTCGTTGATCAGGTAGGAACGGTCGGTGATGGCGAGGGTGTCGCGGACGTTGTGGTCGGTCACCAGCACGCCGATGCCCTTGCCGGCCAGTTGCCTGACCAGTTGCTTGATCTCGAAGACCGCCTTGGGGTCGATGCCGGCGAAGGGTTCGTCCAGCAGGAGGAACAAAGGGTTGGTTCCCAGCGCACGGGCGATTTCGGTACGGCGCCGCTCGCCACCGGAGAGGGTATAGCCTTTCTGGTCGGCGAGGTGCGCGATTCCGAACTCCTCCAGCAGTTCGTCCACCCGCCGCTTCCGTCCCTGGGAGTCCAAGTCCTTGCGGGTCTCGACGACGAGACGCAGGTTGTCCCGCACGCTGAGCTTCCGGAAGATCGAGGGTTCCTGGGGCAGGTAGGACAGTCCCAGTTTGGCCCTTTGGTACATGGCGAGGCGGGAGATATCATGGCCTGCCAGCAGAATCTGTCCCTTGTCCGCCTTGATGAAGCCGACCACCATGTAGAAGGTGGTGGTCTTGCCGGCACCGTTGGGTCCCAGGAGTCCGACCACCTCGCCCGACTGCATGGAGAACGAGATGTCCTTGACGACCCAGCGCTTTCCATAGCGTTTGGCCAGATGGTTCAGCGAGAGGGTTCTTGCTTCATCCATGGACAGTTCCTTTGATGGAGCCGTCCATCGTGATTTCCTCGGTATCCAGGTTGACGGTGATGGCATGAGCCTGGTAGGTGTCCCCGTCCCACTGGACGGTGGCGGTGCCGCTCAGGCTGAGCTTCTGTCCGTCCCGGTCGAAAAGGACCCGATCCGCCCTGCACACCATCGTTCCGCGCTCGGTGGTGCGGACCAGCCGGACGTGGCTTTCCAGCTCCATGGTGCCTTCTTCCATGTCGAAGAGCAGGTTCCCGGCCGAGGCGCCCACCCTGTTCTGCATGTCGGTGATTTCCACCCAGCTGTGGATGGTGATCTGCTTCCGGGTACGGTCATAGGCGATGGCGGGACTGGTGACGGTCAGCCCTTGGGTGTCGTCGGTGACGGTTACGTTGCCAGAGCAGGTGACCAGTCCGTAGTCGTCCCCGCGAAGGGATATGGTGTCGGCGTGAAGCTGGAGACTGTCGGCGCTTACATCGGCACCTCCGGAGAGGACAATCTGCCGTGCCCCTTCGGCCATCTGCATGCGGGTGTATCCGCCCGAGAAGGTAATCGGGGCGGAAAAGAGGGCAGGGACCGCAAGCAGGAGCGATGTGGCGACAAGCGCGCGTCTGGTCAATTCTGCACCTCCCCCTGGTCGATTCTCGCGAACTCATAGGAGTCCCGCGACAGATCCCCGCGGAAGCCGCTGCCGGTGATGGTGCCGCTCCCGTCAAACGTCACCTCTACCACGCCATCGGGTGCGCTGGAAAGGACCTGCTGTCCATTATTCCATGAAATCGTCTCCGCGGAAATGGCAAAACCGCCGGAAGGCTGGGCGATATGGACGTTTCCCGCAAGGGTGACATCGTTGGTTTGGGTGTCGATGGTCACCAGGTCGCTGCTTCCCCGGATGCCCCCATCTCCCTGCTGGGTGAAGGAAGCTCTTTCCAGAACCGCCAGGTGCTGCCTGTCGTCGATGGTGATCCGCGCCGCCTTTACCAAAATCGGCACGATGTTCCGGGTAGAGAAGCGATACGTGGCTTCCTCCAGCACCATCGTCGGCAGCTCGGGCTCGGCGGCCTGCAGTTCCTCGGGCGGGCGGGGAGTACAGGAGAGCAGGATCAGGGACGCCAAAAGCAGGAAGGTGTATCTCATCCGATGACGCCGGCTACCGAAGGCAGATAGCGGTGCCTTTGGTGCCGGAAATAGACGGCGACCAGGACGAATCCTACCGCCACCCCCAGGAATCCCATCAGGGTGGCGCCTTTCTCGCCCAAAGAGGAGAAGAGCAGATAGAAAAGCGGGAAGCAGAGCAGGGGGACCATCAGCGTGACCAGCGTGCTGGCGATGGTGCGGGCAGGGGGAAGGTAGAGGCTGACCACCATGCCGCTTTCCAGCTGGAAGTGCTTGTCGTTGGTTGCCTCGAACTCGCGTCCCTTGGTGTTGCAGAAGGCGGCGCTCTTGCAACCGGTGCAGGCGCTGGTAGTGCAGCCGACCCTGACCAGATCCTCCGAGATCACCTCTTTGACGATGGCCTGCTCGTACATCTTATGCTTCTCCTTCCGGAACTCCGGAATCCTCGACGGGAACCCGGATTGGTTCGATGCCGGTGGCCTTGCCGTCCTCGCCAATCTGGACAAGGACCGCCTGCAATTCCAGCTGGTTCCAGTTCTCGCGGGAGCGCTCCGGGATGCTGGTCAGCAACTTGCGCAGCTCCACATCATTGGCGAATCCACCGATGCTCATCTGCGAGCCGCACCGGCCGTTGTCGGTGATATAGGCGGTGCCGCCGGGCAGGATTCTCGCATCGGCGCTCATCACCTTGGTGTGGGTGCCGATCACCGCGCTCACCTTGCCGTCCAGCATATATCCCATCGTCTGCTTCTCGGCGGAGGTCGAGGCATGGAACTGGACCAGGAAGACCGGGTCTTTCACCTCGCTCCGCATCTTCTCCACGGTGGACTGCACCAGCCCGAAAGGGTTGTTCAGATGGACCCGGTTGAAACTGCTGGTGCCTAGCAGGTTGATCACGACCAGGTTCTTGTCGCCGACCGGATAGATGCGCACGCCACGTCCCGGATTCCCCATCGGATAGTTTGCCGGACGGAGGATCCAGTTGTTTTTGCCTAGGAAGTCGACCATGTCAAGCTTGAAGTAGATCTTCTCGCCTCCGGTCAGCACGTCGATGCCGAGCTTGTGCAGCTGGATCGCGTGTGCCTTGCCCAGACCGAAGCCGCCAGTCGCTCCTTCGGCGTTGGCGATGACGAAGTCCACGTGGTGTTTCTCGCGCAGGTCCTTGAGGTTCTTGGCGCAGGTAATGCCGGGTTTCCCGACAATCTCGCCGACAAAAAGCACATTCATTCCTTAAAAGTAAGGCTTTTCAATGGGGAAGGCAAGGCTTTACACTTTGAGCCATGAATGTCACCCAGCTGTGCGCCACCTTTGATCCTGAAATCCGGCTGTCCACCCCCCAGAGGCTGCGGGGAGACCTTTCCTTCCTTTCCAGCCGGCCCGAGGATCCCTGCCTGCTTTCCCGGATGCTTGCTCCCCAGGAAGGTTGCACCCTGACCGGCTTTCCCCTCGGCTTCCACCGCCTCGCCTACCAGGTCGACCAGCGGACCCTCCACGCGATCATGCTTGGTGGCTTTGTCCGCCCCTTCACCGCAGGTCAGGGTCTGGTCAACGGGCAGACCAGCCGCCAGCTTTGCCTGTCGGTTCCCCAACCCGTGGAATCCCGCGATGGCAAGGAAGGAAGACCCTACCAGGATGCCTACTGCCTGTTGCAGAACCGGAACGACCTGCTTCCGTGGAGTGGAGACGTGGTGGTCTTCGGGCCGGAAAGGCGTCGTCTTGCCTCGCTCCTTGGGGGCAAGACATGGGAGAGGGGAGAACGCGAGAGGGAAGATGCGCTCCTGGTGGTGCTCGTCCAGAGAAAACCCGGCAAATGGGACGAGGTCCTTCCTTGGGAGGTGGGTGCCTTTCCCGTCTGGAAACATACCCTGGTGGTTCTTGCATGCGAGAGCGCCTTGGAGACGGAGAGCTGGAAGGAACATGTGGACGCCATTTTGTCCACCTTCACCCACAAGCCCGACAACCAGCTGCTGGCGGACCTGATCCGCGGAAAGCGGTGTCCCAGTGGCTGTCTGCCCTATGCGATGCCACGTCAGATCCCCGCAGGATGGAGCGTGCGGAGGGGATGCCTGGTTCCTGTCGACCGCTGGGGTGCCGTGCGGATTCCTCCGTTCTTTGGCTATCGGGCGAGAAAGGAACATGCATTCTGCTTCGGCCATGGGCTGACCTACACCGCATTCGCTTTCCATGACTTGCATGTGGAAAAGACGTCGCTTTCCTTCCAGGTGGGCAATATCGGAAAACGGGCGGCAAGCGCTCCTGTGGAAATCTACGTCCAGCACTTGGAGAGCCGGGTTCCCCAACCCGCTGCGGTATTACGGGATTTTTGCCGTGTTCCGCTCGAGCCGGGGGAAAGCAGGACGGTCACCATACCCCTGGATGACCGGTTGGTTTCCGTATGGGACGACGAGAGCTGGGCCTTCGTCAGGGGAAGGGGCTCCTGCCTTGTCCAGGTCGGCACCAGCTCCGAATCAATCTCGCTCTGTGCGGAACTCACGCTTTGATCAGATGGACGTCACGATAGTGGCGCTCCATGTCGACCACCTGGCCTGAGAGCAGGATGATGCCGACCAGGTTGGGGATGATCATCAATCCGTTGAAGGTGTCGGCAAGGTCCCAGGCGAAACCAAGGGTGGACTGGCTGCCGACCAGGATGGTGACGACCCAGAAGAGCTTGACCACTTGTTTGCTCTTGGGGCCGAACAGGTACTCGGCAGCGCGCTCGGCATAGGTGTAGTAGCTGATCAGGCAGGAGAATCCGAACAGGAGCACCGCTCCGAGGCAGATGAACCCGCCGATGCCGCCGGGCAGCAGTTTGTCGAAGGCCCGCATGGTGAGTACCGCCCCGTCGTACTGGCCGCCTATCCACAGTCCGCTGACGACGATGGCGAGCGAGGTTACCGTGCAGATGAAGACGGTATCGAGACATACCTCGACCGGACCCCAGAGCGCCTGGTCTATCGGGTTGTCCACTTTGGCTCCGCAGTGGACCATGGCCGCGGTTCCCAGACCGGCTTCGTTGGAGTAGATGCCGCGGGCGATGCCGTAGCGCATGCAGGTCAGGATGCTTCCGATGGTGCCGCCGGTGACGGCAGCGGGGTTGAAGGCCCCCTCGAGGATCTGGACGAATGCGCCTGGAATCTGGGGAAGATGGGTAAAGATGATGGACAGGCCGGCGATGATGTAGGCGCCGCCCATGAAGGGGGCGACCAGGCTGCAGGCGTAGCCGATGCGTTTGATGCCGCCGAACACGATGATGCCGGTGAGCACGGCAAGGAAGATGCCGGTGGCCAGGGTGGGTACCGAGTACCGTTCGTTCAGCGTCAGGGCGATGGTGTTGGTGTCCACCACGCCACTGATGACGAAGGCGAAAGGAATGACCAGGATGGAGAAGAGCACCCCGAGCCACTTCTGGCCTAGGCCGTCGGCCAGGTAGTACATGGCTCCGCCGCTGACCGTGCCGTCCTGGTGTACCGCGCGATATCTGACGCCTAGGGCGATTTCCGCGAACTTGGTCGCCATGCCGACGAAGGCGGCGAGCACCATCCAGACAATCGCGCCAGGACCGCCCAGCACGATGGCGGTGGCGACTCCCGCGATATTGCCGCTGCCGACGATGGCGCTGACACTGACCATGGCAGCCTGGAAGCTGGTCAGTTCCCCGACGACCGTGCCGTCATCCTTCTTTTTGAATGCTTTGACGACCGTTTCCCTGAAGATATAGGCGGGATGGCGGAACTGGAGGAATCCAAGACGGATCGTGTAATAGATGCCGGTGCCGAGAATGAGGATCAGAATGGGGACTCCCCAGACGATGCCGTTCACGAAATCATTGATCGCAACGATGGTATCCATAGCCCAACCTCGTAGGTGAGATGCCTGCACACCGTACCACATTTTCCCCTGAAGGGGGAGACTCTTTGCGATAAAAAAAAGGGTTTTGCAGCTAGAGCCGTTCGAAAATAAGCTTGAGCAGCCGTCGGGTCGCCTTGGTATAGGGACGGTAACGGATGGGCAGGTCGATTCTGGCGCTCTGTTCCAGCAGGCTTTTCTGATGGGTGAACGTTGCGAAGCTCTGCCATCCGTGATAGCTGCCCATGCCGCTTTCTCCGGCACCTCCAAAGGGAAGATAGGGCGTGGTCAGGTGCATGACCGTGTCGTTCAGGCACCCGCCGCCAAAGGGAAGCGAGAGGAAGCGTCCTTCATCGCGCTTGTGTCCGGTGAAGAGGTAGAGCGCCAGGGGCGTGGGGAGCTTGCCGATGGTCGAGACCGCCTCGTCCGGGTTCCGATACGTGATGATGGGGAGTACCGGTCCGAAGATCTCCTCTTGCATGATCCGGTCCTCAAGTGTCACGCCGCGCATCAACGTCGGCTCGATTTTCAAGGTCAGGGCCTCCGTCCTGCCCCCGAAGCAGACCTTGTCCTGGTCGATCAGGCCTGTGATCCGTTCGAAGTGCTTCGCATTGACGATATGGCCGCTGAAGCCTGAGCCGTATTGCCTCAGGATCTCGTCCTGGAGCAGCGAGACCAGTTGCTTCTCTACCTTCCGGTCGACCAGAAGGTAGTCGGGCGCGACACAGGTCTGTCCCATGTTGAGGAATTTGCCGAAGACAATCCGTTTGGCCGCCAGCTTCAGGTTGGCGCTTTCGGTGACGATGACGGGGCTTTTGCCCCCAAGTTCCAGCGAGACGGGGGTGAGATGTCTGGAAGCCTGCTCCATCACCTGCCTTCCCACCGCAGGACTTCCGGTGAAGAAGATGTAGTCGAACCTCTGGCCGAGCAGTGCCTGGTTCTCCTCCCGTCCGCCCTCGATGGTGGCCACCTTGGTTTGGGGGAAGGTTTCATCAAGCATCCGCTTCAGCAACCGGGAGACGTGGGGCGCGTAGGCCGAAGGCTTGATGATCACGCTGTTGCCCCCGGCAAGCGCGCCTGCCAGCGGCTCCAAGGAGAGCATGACCGGATAGTTCCAAGGGCTCATGACCAGCACCTCGCCCCAGGGGTCGTGGACCAGGTAGCTCTTGGCGGGGAAGTTTGCCGGATTGGTCCTTACCCGTTTGGGCCGCATCCATTTGGCAAGGTGTTTGCGAAGGAAACGGATTTCGCTGAGAGCAAGGCCGGTTTCGCACATGTAGCTTTCCGTCTCGTCCTTTCCCAAGTCCTGCAGCAGGGCTTCCGCCAGTTCCTGTTCATACCGCTTGACCGCCGACTCCAGCCTGCCAAGATGCTCGCGCCGCTCCTGTACGCTTTCCTGATGGAAGGCGCTTCTCTGCAGGATGATGATCTCCTCAATCTGCTGCGCTGTCATGCCGCTCCTCCTTCGATGATACCTGCCGGTAGATGGTCTCCAGCTGGTGCCTGTCCATCAGCACGGGTACAGGATACAACGGGTTCGCCTCTTTGTCCGCATACCTGGCCAGACGGGAAATGTCCTGATTCCGTATTCCCTCCAGGTGGGTTGGGATGTGCATGCTGCGGTTCATCTCCTTGACCCAGTGGCGGAATGTCCCGGCGGCCCTTCGGGTCGAGTCTCCCGGAGCGCAGATACCGGCCTTCCAGGCCAATCTCGCAAGCTTCTTGTCGATTCTGTCGCCATAAAGGTCAAGCAGGTAGGGAAGCAGGACGGCGTTCGCCAATCCGTGAGGAATGCCGTAGGCTCCTCCGAGGGAGTGCGCGACGGCGTGCACATAGCCGACATAGCTGCGGGTGAAGGCACGGCCGGCCAGGTGGGACGCTTTGAGCATGCCGGCTCTGGCCTGAAGGTCGTTCGCTCCGTTGTAATAGGTGGAAAGCAGATGGAGGTTGATCAGCTTGACCGCCTGCTCGGCATCCTTCCTCGTTCCTTTGGTGGTGGAACGGCCGATATAGGCCTCCACCGCATGGGTCAGGGCGTCCATGCCGGTGGTCGCCGTGGCAAAGGGGGGAAGATTCCTGGTCATCGCCGGATCGAGGACCGCATAGCGGGGGATCAGGCAGAAGTCATTGATCGCGTACTTGTGCCCTGTTTGCTCGTCGACGACGACGCTGGCAAGCGTCGTCTCGCTGCCGGTACCGGCCGTGGTGGGGATGGCGAACAAGGTGGGGATCCTTGCATGGACCTTGAGGATGCCTCCCAACTTGGCCAGCGGTATGTGTGGCTTGACCACCCGGATGCCACAGGCCTTGGCGCAGTCCATCGCCGAACCCCCTCCAAAGGCGATGAGCGCCTGGCAGTTTCCCAGGATGTAGGCCTGATAGGCCCGCTCGATGCAGGTGATGGTGGGGTTGGGGACAACCCCGTCGAAGATGGTCACGGCGACATTCCGCTCCTTGAGCGCCCTTTCCAGAGGAAGGGTCAGGCCGGAAGAACGGATATTGGTGTCTGTCACCAAGAGGATGCGCTTGATGCCTTGCCGGTTGCAGACTATGGCGATCTCATCGGCCGTATGGAGGATCTCCGGGTCTCGGTAGGGGAGAATGGGGAGGATGGCCCTCATGCCCATCTGAACGATACGACACGCAATACGAGCACCAATGAACATGGATAACTCCTTCATATAAATGATAATGACATATATACAAATAATGTCAATATGTAATTAAAAGGTTTGCCGGTTGCATCACATGAACGTCGGGGAAACTCTCGTTGGAGGTACTGCCATGCGATATCTGTTGGTTTGGTGTTGTCTGTGGACGCTTTGCGGCTGTGACGGACTCTTCCTGGTGGGGGATTCCTCGGAGGGAGTGATTGATATCCCACCGGTCCAGGTGGTTGTGGATGACGTGTTGTCCGGGACGACCTGGGTGGCCAAAGGGGATTACATGCCGCTTCCCTTCGCCAAGCTCGCCATCCTGGTCTTCGGCCCGCAGGCCGAGGATGGTTCCTATCCCGCCAAGGGCTATGACGAGGAGGGGATGGAGACGATGAGCCTGGAGGTGCGGGTTTCCGGCGGGGGAATGGTGCTTGCGATCGAGGGACGGCAGAGGGGGCAAGTGGCCTGCAATTCCGGAAAGCTGACCATCACCAGTGACTCGCTGGTTCCCGGGGTGATGGAGTTCGAGCGCTCCCGGTAAAGACAACGAAAGGGTGGTCGCCCACCCTTTCGCTTTCCTTGCTTTCCGACTGTTCAGGATTTGTCGTCCGTATCGTCGGTTTCCTCGGTCTCGGCGTACATCTGTTCCTCAAGGTCATCGTCACCTTTGCCATCCAGGCTGGACTCCCCATCGACCAGGGACCCGTCATTCAGAGCCTCGTTTCCGTCGTCATCGGTCTCATCGGCGAAGAAATCATCCTCGTCGTCGTTGCACTCGGCCCCCTCCGAGGGATCCATGTCGTCCATCGAGTCGTCCTCTTCCTCCTCGATGTCGTCATAGAATTTTTCCTCATCGACGTTGAAATCGAGATCCTCTTCCCAATCAGCGCGCGGCTTCTTCATCCTGTTATGCTCCTATGGGGAACAGTAGAGGGGAGCCTTGATTCTTGTCAACAGGATCGGCCCCGGTTGCGCCTCGGTTCCCCGGGGGATAGAATGGGGACATGATGCGAACCAGGAACCGCTTTCCGTTGTTGTCCGCCGTGGTCCTTTGCGTGCTCCTTCTCCTCTCTGTCTCCTGCCAGAGCGCGGTAAAGGTCCGGCACCTTGTGCCTGCCCGTGTGGACCTGAGTTCCTATCGTGACATCGCCGTCCTTCCCCCTGACACCGGGCTCTCCTGGCGCAGCCATCCTGATATCTATTTCGATGATCTGGACTGGTATCTGTACAGCGACACCTATGATGCAAGGAAACCTGCGGGCGAATATGCCACCACCCGTCTGCAAGAGACCCTTTCCGGGACAGGATATTTCCGTCTGGTCTCCCCATCGGAAGCGAAGGCCACCATCCAGCTCCGTATCGATTATCTCCAGGTCGAGGAGACTCCCAGGATCCACAGCATGGTCGAGGAGCGCACCATCACGGTCGATGGACAGAACCAGCGGGTCAAGGTGGAGGTGGGTAGCGAATATTCGCTTGAGCAAGACGTCTCGCTCGGCGTCACGTGGACGGTGCGGGACCGGCAGAGCGGCAGGCTGCTTGCCTCGGACAGCTATTCGGCGGATCGCAGCAACACCACACTGGTGGGCAGGCGGGTCTATTCGGCAGATGGCTACACCGATACCCGTCTCTGGAGTTCCTTCCGGACCCCTTCGGTGATGGGGTTGGTCAGGTCGATGGTCGATTCCTTCCAGGGACGGATCGCGCGGGCCCTCGCTCCTGCCTGGAGGACGGAGCGTGTCCCCCTGATTCCCATCAGGAAACACCAGGAAGCCAAGGCCGCGGCGAAGATGGCCGGCAAGGGACTGCTGGAGGAGGCGTATCAGGCCTATCTGGAAATCTGGAAGGAGGAAGGCAACGGGCGGGCGGGAGCCAACGCCGCCCTGTTGCTGGAAGCGCAGGGCAAGCTGGATGAGGCCCTCAGCCTGATCGGCCAGGTGGCTGAAGGTACCGGCGACGGGGAAGTGCGGAAACTGCAAGAGCGGCTAGCGTCCTACGCCGCCAGCCATCGGGAGGCGCTGAGACAATGGGAAGGAACAGGAACGTGATATGAAAGGAACAGGAAATCCGCAGATCATCATCTATACCGGTGATGGAAAAGGAAAGACGACTGCCGCGATGGGGCAAGTAGTCCGCGCGCTCGGCCATGGGGGCCGGTGCGCTGTCGCACAGTTCATCAAGGCGGATCCCGCCAGGCTGGACTGCGGGGAGTGGAGGACGCTGGCCCCGCTCGGGGTGCTCTGGAAGAACTTCGGCAGCGGTTTCACGTGGGAGGCCGACAACGCCGAGCGGAACCGGGCCCTGTGCGTCGAAGGGTGGGAACAGGCCAAGCGCTGGATCAGCAGCCAGGATATCGACCTGCTGGTGATGGACGAGTTCACCTATGCCCTGACGATGGGATACCTGGACGTCCGCAAGATTGCCACGTGGCTTGACGACCACCATGGCAAGAAGGGCTTTCCCCACCTGGTGGTCACCGGGCGCGACTGTCCCCAGGAGCTGGTTGCGATTGCCGATATCGTCAGCGAGATCCGGATGGTGAAGCATTCATCCGTCGAAAAGGGCCGCAAAGCGATGGCAATGGTGGAGTTTTAGGCCATCAAACGAAAAATTGATGGCCTGCTGTAACAAAAGGTGAGCAAAATTGCTTTCACATTTAGGTGAGGCTGGATATAATTAGCCCCATGAAACCGGGTTTCCCAGAGGGAGGCCCTTTCCCTTCCTAGGAGGTTTGCATGCTTATTGACATGACAATCGCCAACTTCAAGTCGGTCAAGGAGCCTCAGACGATTTCGTTTGAGGCGGTTCGGGACGGACGGTTGGACGCTTCGAAAGTTGTCGCGGTCAACGACAAGCTCAACCTGATCCGTACGGCGGCGATCATCGGGCCGAACGGAGCCGGCAAGAGCACGTTCATCAGGGCCCTCGAGGCGCTGAAGTTCATCATCACGGCGGCAGACGACGCGGAGAACCCGCTGAGGATTCTCGCCGGCACGGCGTTCCAGTACGATCCCCAGAGCAAGATCGAGCCGGCCACCATCAACCTGCGCGTGGTGTTGGACAAGGGTACCGGCAACGATGACTCGGTCATCGCCGTCTACACGCTGAAGGCCACGTACAAGAAGATCTTCGAGGAGACGCTCTACCACATCATCGGGCGCAGCAAGAAGCTGATGTTCGAGAGGAAGATCGATGATGCGTCCCTGTTGGCCGACGACGATAGCGACGTCACCTACAAATACCGCTGGGGGAAGATGTACCGTGGCGAGAAGAAACGCCTGGTCGGGAAACTGGATGCCCAGCATTCGTTCCTGTCCGCAAGCGCCCATAAGGGTGGCGAGACCAGCAGCATGCTGTACCGCTGGGTCGATTTCAACCTGCATATCCTGCCGATGGGTGTCTCCCAGGCCTCCGAGAAGTACCTGGCCGACATGATCGAGGCACACAAGGACTGGGTCGAGCAGCTGAAGAACTTCCTGTGGGCTCTGGATATCACCGATATCCGTGACGTCCGCGTCCAGAACGGCCGGGTGATTTTCATCCATACCAACGTGACCCAGCACTATGCCTCCTACTTCAGCACCGAAAGCCTCTCGTTGCGTCGTCTGTGCCTGATGGGCATCGCTTTCTTCGAGAGCTTCACCGTCGGCCGAACGCTGGTCATCGATGACTTCGGCATGTTGCTGCACCCCTACGTGCTTGCCCACATCGTCGAGATCTTCGAGGCTTGCAACCGTGGCTTCGGGAGCCAGATGCTGGTGGTCGACTGCAACCCGAGCCTGCTGAAGTCCGGCCTGTTGCGCCGTGACGGCGTCTACTTCGCCGAGAAGAGCAGCGAGAGCTCGACCGTCTATTTCTCGCTGGCCAACTACAAGTTCTCCCGCAGCAAGGACAAGACCCAGGCCCAGTACATGGCCGGTGCCTTCGGCGCCCTGCCGCTATTGAGCGAGTTCACGTTCGTCGACGCGTCTGACAAGGAGGTCTGATCATGGCACGCAAGAAACTCACGAGAAATCCGAATGAGACGATTCTGGTCGTGACGGCCAACGAGGCGAACGCGCTCTTCTTCTCGCAGATGCGCAAGGATTGCCGTTACTCGAACATGAACGTGGATACCGTCCTGGATGCGAAGGACCTGCACGACTTCATCGCCAAAGTGGCCCGCATGCGGAACAAGGGCGGCTTCACCGATGCCTGGGCGGTCTTTGATTTCGCCGACTTCAACCTGACTGCCGACCAGGTGAAGGCCGAGCAGCCATTTGCAGCCCAGAAAAAGGTGAACCTCGGGTGGAACAATCCCAGCCAGTCGCTGTGGTACCTGCTCCATTTCCAGACGCCGAGGGCTTTCGTCGCCGACAAGGCCGCCTTTGAGCAGGCGATGGACAAGGTGGTGCCGGGCTATGCTTCCACCGCCCAGTATTTCCTGACCGATGGCATCGCCTTCCACATCAGCCTCTTCCCGTCCCTCAGCAAGGCTGCCAACGGGGCGAGCCTGTACAACACGCTTGCAGGCGTGAAGACTGGCCTGGACGCCACCAACATGGTGTTGTTGGTCAACGACATCACCCGTGTCTGCGGCAAGGCCGACATCACGCACAACCAGAGGCAGCTGGGGCGGCGCTAAGCTGTGGACGCCGCTACCTTGATCGTGTACATATTCGCCTTCGGCATAGGCTGCATGAGCCTTGCCCTGGCGATTGTGTACCAGTTGCAAAGAGCCCAGAAATGGGTCGGCTATCTGATCGCCTGCCTGAGCTCGTGCCTGGCTTGCATCGTCCTTCTGTTGCTGGAACGTCTGATGGGTCTGGTGATGAACGAGGGGGGACTCGCCTATCGGGTCCTCTCGGTCATCATCGGCTCGGTCATGCTGGGAAACGTGGTCTTCCTGACCAGTTTCATTCCCTATTTCACCTGTAGCGTGATCGCGATTCCCTGGAGGAACCCCTCCAAGACGTTTTTCCTTTGCCTGAGCGCGGTGGACGGGGTGGTGGGAATCTTCTGGCTGGTCACTCTGAATCCTTTCTCCACGACGTTGCTTGAGGTGCTTTTCGTCTTCGACCTTGCCTTCTGCTTCGTCGTGCTGTTGCGGAACCTGGAATCAATCAGCGAGCGGGGAATCCGTCTGGTCTGTATCACCGAGATCATTGTCGGCGCGGTGATGTTGCCGGCAATCGCCCTGACCCTGATTTTCCCCTTCCTGAAAGGTCTGATGTGCGGGATTTACTTCCTTGCCTTTTCCATCACCATGATGGTCTACCTCTTCATCCATTTCCATCTGACCCAGAAACAGCAGGCGGCGCCCCACGAGACGACGTTGGAAGATTTGGCGGAATACCATATTACCGAGCGAGAGTTCGCCGTCATCCAGCTGATCCGCAAGGGCCAGACCAACAAGGAAATCGCCAGCCAGCTGGACATCAGCGTCAACACGGTGAACAACCACGTCGCCAATATTTTCGCAAAGACCAAGGTCCGCAGCAGAATCGACTTGCTCAATCTGCTCAAGCAATCCTGGTGAAGGAATCCTATGCATCTCCACATTTCCTATGAGGTTCCAGACTGGAACCAAGGGTGTTATCGGGACAAGGCTCCAGTGCTTTCGGCTGCCCGGCCGTGGCAGATGGTCCACCCGGACAAAAGCGATATCGCTGTCGTGCTCTGCACCGGCTATGGCGGGTACCCAGGTGAGATGGTTCGTCCCGGAGACGACCTGTTCGACCGCGGCTACGATGTCTTCTGTCCCCGCGAACCTGGCTGTGGCACCAGTGGCGCCGATTTCCAGCAGACGGGAAGGGCGGACTGGTACCGGAGTGCCGAGAACTGCTACAGGTTTGTCCGTTCCCGCTACCAGATCGTCTACCTGGTCGGTCATTCGATGGGTGGCCTGACGGCAATCAAGCTGGCCCACCGGTTTCATGTCAGTCGTCTGGTGTTGCTTGCCCCTGCATTGGACGTGCTGGCTTTCGAGGATCCACGGTTCATCGGGCAGCTCAAGGGAATGGAGCATCCGGTACGGGTGCAGTGGCATTCCGATCCCAGCTATCGCCTGCACTACGAGAACGCCCCCTGCGACGACGCGAAACTGGGCGAGGAATACTTCTCATGGCTCTATCCGAGACAGATGCTGGAGATGTACGCCTACCAACAGGAGGCGATTTCCCTGCTTCCCTCCTTGCCGGGAAACACCCGGCTGGTTGCCAGCGGCAAGGATGTCCTGGTGGGCCCGGGTTGCCGGGATCTCTTCCTTGAGAAAAAACGTCTGGGCTACAACGAGTATGTCGAAGTCAAGGGTGCCACCCATTTTTCGATGTACGACCCCGACCCGAAGGCCGAGGATGAGGCGATGGCCTACGTGGTCTCTTGGCTGGATGCCTAAGGCTTGTTGATTGAATAGATTATTTGGGGTACAACTACCTCATTGACAGGAGCATGCGTTTGTATGGAAGTTCGTGTACGTTACGCGCCTTCTCCAACCGGATTCCAACACATCGGTGGAGTGAGGACCGCGCTGTTCAACTATTTCTTCGCACGTGCCAACGGAGGCAAGTTCATCCTTCGCATCGAGGATACCGACCGCACGCGCTACAGTGAGGCTTACGTCCAGGATCTCTACGATACCTTGGATTGGTTGGGCATCAAGTGGGATGAGGGGCCGGTAGTCGGAGGCCCCTACGGACCGTATGTCCAGAGCGAACGTACCGCAATCTACCAGGAGTACGCGAAGAAGCTGGTCGAGATGGGCAAGGCCTATTACTGCTACTGCTCCCCGGAGCGTCTGGAGGCGCTGCGCAAGGAGCAGGAGGAGAGCCACAGCCAGTATCAGGGCTACGACCGCCATTGCCTGCATATCACCGAGGCCGAGAAGGAAGAGGCGCTTGCCAAAGGAATCAAACCGGTCATCCGCCTGATTGTCCCGACCGAGGGCAAGACCACCTTCCACGACGTGCTGATGGGTGACATCACCCGTCGCAACCGCGATGTCTCGCCAGATCCGATCCTGCTCAAAAGCGATGGGTTCCCCACCTACCATCTGGCCAATGTCATCGACGACCATCTGATGCGGATCACCCATATCATGCGTGCCCAGGAGTGGATTCCCTCCGGCCCGCTCCATGTGTTGCTCTATCAGGCGTTCGGCTGGGAGCCTCCGGTCTATTGCCATCTTCCCATGGTGCTGGGCAAGGACGGACAGAAGCTGAGCAAACGCCATGGCTCTACCAGTGTGCGCGAGTTCCGGGAGAAGGGGTATCTGCCCGAGGCGATCATGAACTACGTCAGCCTGGTCGGCTGGAGCTATGACGGGCAGAAGCAGTTCTTCAGCAAGGAAGAGCTGGAGAGACTGTTCGACATGAACAAGATCAACAAATCCAGCGGTGTCTTCGACTACAAGAAGCTCGACTGGTTCAACGGCCAGTATATCCGCCAATGCGACGACGAGCGGCTGAAGGGACTGCTCGCTCCCTATCTGGAAAAGGCCGGTTTCTTCAACAATCCTCCGACCGAGGACCAGCGGAAGAAGCTGGACATCCTGGTGCCGGTGGTCAAGGAGCGCATGAAGCTGCTTGGCGACGTGGTGGAGCTCTCCCGCTTCCTGTTCCAGGAGGTAAGCTACAGCGACCCGGCGCTCTTCTGCGACAAGAAGACCGACCTGCCTACGACGGTCAAGGCGTTGGAGCAGGGTTCCGTGATTCTGGAGAATGGATTGAAGGATAAATTGCCGAGCGAAGAGGTCGAGGCCCGGCTCTGCGAGTTGGCCACCAGGCTTGGCGTCAAGGTCAATGGCGTCTTCATGCCGATCCGCGTTGCCCTGACGGGCAGCCAGGTCAGCCTGCCGCTGTTCGACTCGATCAAGCTGCTGGGCGAGGAACAGACGCGTGCAAGACTCCAGAGGGCTCTGGATTTCCTGCACGAGGCGACGAAAAACTAACGATTTACAGAGGAAGGATGAAGAGTATGGCAGAAGTGACATTGGATAAGATTGTCTCGCTGTGCAAGCGGCGTGGTTTCATTTTTCAGTCCAGCGAGATTTATGGTGGACTGAATGGCGCCTATGACTACGGCCCGCTGGGCGTCGCGTTGAAGAACAACATCCGCGACATGTGGTGGAAGGAGATGACGCAGTTGCACGACAACATTGTCGGCATCGACGCCTCGATCCTGATGAACAGCACGGTCTGGAAGGCGAGCGGCCATGTTTCCAACTTCACCGACCCGATGGTGGACTGCAAGGTCTGCCATGCCCGCTTCAGAGCGGACCAGATCGACCTGGACGGGCCTTGCCCGAACTGTGGCAACAAGGACACGTTCACCGCTCCACGCAACTTCAACCTGATGTTCACAACCCATATCGGTCCGACCCAGGATGACAGCTCCGTGGTCTATCTGAGGCCGGAGACTGCCCAGGGCATCTACGTCAATTTCAAGAATGTCGTCCAGTCCTGCCGCATGAAGGTTCCCTTCGGCATCGCCCAGGTCGGCAAGAGCTTCCGCAACGAGATCACCACGAAGAACTTCATCTTCCGCTCCTGCGAGTTCGAGCAGATGGAGATGCAGTGGTTCTGCAAGCCGGGTACCGACGAACAGTGGTTCCCCTACTGGAGAGAGCAGCGCATGAAGTTCTACGGCAAGATGGGCATCCGCATGGACCATCTGCGCTGGCACCAGCATGGACCGGACGAACTGGCCTTCTATGCCAAGGACGCCTATGACATCCAGTATTTGTTCCCGATGGGATGGCAGGAGCTTGAGGGCGTCCACAGCCGTACGGACTATGACCTGACCCAGCACCAGAAGTTCAGCGGCAAGGATATGACCTATCTTGATCCGGCCGACAACAGCCGCTACATCCCCTACGTCGTCGAGACGTCCGCAGGCCTGACCCGAAACGTGCTGATGGCACTGTCCGACGCCTACGAGGAACAGGAGCTTGAGGGAGGTGACAGCCGCGTTGTGCTGCATTTCCACCCGAATATTGCTCCGATCATGGTCGCGGTCCTGCCGCTGATGAAAAAGGACGGCCTTGCCGAGTACGCCAGCAAGGTCGAGCATGACCTGCGTGAGGACTTTACCACCGACTTTGATGTCAGCGGGGCTATCGGCCGCAGGTATCGCCGCCAGGACGAGATCGGTACTCCGTATTGCGTGACCATCGACTACGATACGCTGAACGACCACACCGTGACGCTCCGCTTCCGTGACAGCATGGAGCAGAAGCGCATTCCGGTCAGCGAGATTGCCAACGAGATCCGCAAGGCAAACAAGGAATACAAGAGGGTATGAGGATGAATAGTGCGATTCAGACGCTGATGGACCGTGGGTTCGTCAACAACTGCACCGACTTTGAGGGGCTGTCGGACCTGATGGACAAGGGGCCGGTGACCTTTTACGTAGGCGTGGATCCGACTGGACCTTCGCTGCACATCGGCCATATGGTTCCCTTCTTCGCGATGCACCATTTGCAGCTCGCCGGCCACAACCCCATCGCCTTGGTGGGCGGAGGTACCGGCATGATCGGCGACCCTTCGGGCAAGACCGAGATGCGCAAGCTTCTTCCCGAGGAGCAGATCGCCGAGAACGTGAAGCATATCAAGAACCAGCTCGGCACGGTGGTCGATTTCTCCGCCAACCCGCCCAAGGGGGTAGGCAAGGCGGTGATGATGAACAACGCTGATTGGCTGATTGACCTGAACTACATCAAGTTCCTGCGCGAGATCGGCCGGTACTTCTCGGTCAACAAGATGCTGACCTACGAGGGGACCAAGCAACGCTTGGAGCGGGGGTTGTCGTTCCTGGAGTTCAACTACCAGCTGCTGCAGAGCTATGACTACTACATGCTGAATCAGAAGACGGGGTGCAGGCTCCAGATCGGTGGTGCCGACCAGTGGGGCAACATCACCGCCGGCATCGACCTGATCCAGCGCATGCAGGGACCCCAGTGCTACGGCCTGACCTTCAATCTGGTCATGCGCGCCGATGGCAAGAAGATGGGCAAGAGTGAAAGCGGCGCGGTCTTCCTGGACAAGGATATGTTCAGCGTCTACGACTACTACCAGTACTGGAGAAACGTTCCGGATGCCGATGTGGTCAAGTTCATGAAGCTCTTCACGTTCATGAGCCTTGACGAGATCCACGAGTACGAGGGGGAGCATGTCGACATCAATGCCGCCAAGGAAAAGCTTGCCTTCGAGCAGACCAAGATCGCCCATGGCGAGGACGAGGCGGTCAAGGCCCGCGACGCGGCCAAGGCGATGTTCGTCAGTGGCGGCAGCGGAAACCGCGACGGCATGCCCAGCCTGACTGTCGAAAGGTCCAAGCTGGATGCCGGCATTCCGGTCCTCGAACTGTTTGTCATGACTGGTCTGGCCAAGACCAACAGCGAGGCGAGACGCCTCGTCCAGCAGGGTGGAGCGGTGGTCAACGACAAGAAGATTGACGACTTCAAGGCAGTCATCACGGGTGACAGCCTGGACGGACAGGGTGAATTGATCCTGAAGGCCGGCAAGAAGCGGTTCTTCCGTGTGGTTGTGGAATAAGGGAGAGTGGTTCCTCTGTACTCTGGTCCGGTTCCTCAGGGAGCCGGACTTTTTTCTAGACTATCGGTCTACAGGTGCTTTTCCGGATGATCAGCGCTGCAGGCATCTTCGTCACCTCGCCCCGTGGCGGTCGGTCGGGGTTCTGGATCTGGCCGAGCAAGAGCTGCATGCCTAGCTGCCCCATCTGCTCGAGCGGTGGCTTGAAGGTGGAGATGGGAATTGGCCAGAAGGCGGAGAACTCACGGTTGTCGAATCCGAGGACCAACAGGTTGTCGGGGACGGCACGCCCCATCTGCTGGGCGGCGGTAATGGCGCCGGCGGCGACATAATCGTTTGCGCAGAAGATACCGTCTGTCTCGGGGTGGGAAGAGAGGATTTCCTGGGTTGCCTGCATGCCGCTCTGGAAGGAATAGTCCCCCTCGAGGATCAATGCCTCTGGAATCGCCACTCCAAGCTCCTTGAGCCGGTCCAGGAAGCCCCGGCTACGCATCGTCACCGCTTCGCGCTGTGCCGGCCCTTTGATCAATGCGGGATGATGGCAACCGCTTGCCACCAAATGCTCCGCCGCCTGCATGCCTCCGGCATAGTTGTCCGGGACAATCGAGGTAACGCCGTCAATCGTGCTGTTGACCGCGACCAAGGGGATATTGGCTGTGACCAGTCTCTGCGCCTCCAGGGCGTTTTCCGTCAGGTGGTTGCAGACCAGAATCCCGTCGACGTTGTAGGCGCGGAAGAACTCCAGGGCTCGGTCGATATTGGTTCCCAGCTCGACGCCACTGGCAAAGAGCAGAGAGCTGCCATTCCCGGAAAGGGCGCATTCAGCCCCCCGGACAATCAAATTCGCGAAGCTTTCGGTGATGTCGCTGGCGTAGCAACCGATGATGCCGGACTTGCCGCTGCGCAACCTGCTGGCCGTGTGGTTGGGGACATAGCCCAGCTCCCTGATGACCTGGAAAATCCGCCTGCGGGTGGCGTCGTTGACCGGCCGTTTCCCATTCAGTGCATGGGAAACCGTGGCGGGAGCAACTCCTGCCTTCCTCGCGACATCAATGATGGTAACCGTTCCCACTCGACACCTCGTTGTGCGCCATCATAGCACGAAGCGGTAGTCCCATGCCAATCAGGTCGAACTTCTCAAAACTGGCCAATATCTCGAAATCGCGTCGTTCGGGACGGTCGAGCTTGATCCGGACAAAGCGGTCGGATAGGTCGTAGACCCATCCTTCCTTGTTCGTTTCCCAGTCATCGACCGAGAGGAACTGGGAAATCCTGAGTCCGTCAACCTCCACGAAGAAAGCGCCCTTGTCCTTGCGCATCACCCTCAGTTCCAGCCGATTCCAGGAAAGGGGATAGTCTCCGGTGGTGGAGAAGTGGATTTTCACCCGTTCCCCACTCTCGACGGTGATTTTGGTCTCGGCGTAGTTTCCCTTCTGGAAGGCTTCGGTATGGCCGTCGTCATCATACAAGGTGAAGCTGCTATCGGATTCCGGGGTGATGGTCACCTCCAGGGTTTTTGCCACATCTTTGGTCGAATGGCGGATGTCTCGGCTGGAAACGAGGATTGCGCCTCCCCTGAGGAACATCGGGATCGTCGAGAGTGCCACCGGGATGGTGATGGCGCATCCCCCCTCATAGCGGCGGTAGTGGTCGTTGACGTCGTACCAGAAGGTACCTGCGGGCAGGTAGAG
>Ga0256404_1003555_pt1 | contig 31428 bp, 30 predicted proteins | sample RumenRJG_01DNA_FD_185990 | JGI IMG/M metagenome (GOLD analysis project Ga0256404, IMG submission 185990) | Bovine rumen microbial communities from Lethbridge, Alberta, Canada - RJG_01 | ecosystem: Host-associated > Mammals > Digestive system > Stomach > Rumen | place: Canada: Alberta | collected...
TGGTTTGGAGGAAGTTCTGATGCGAATACTTGTTACAGGTGCCAAAGGGTTCGTAGGTAAGAACCTGTGTGCACAGCTGAATAATATTAAAGACGGTAAGGCACGTTGCTATGGTGATGTGACCGTGGAAGCCGTGTATGAATATGACTTGGACTCAACTCTCGAACAGTTGGACGAATACTGCAAGAATGCAGACTTCGTGTTCAACTTGGCTGGAGTTAACCGTCCTCAGAACCAGGAAGAGTTCATGCAGGGCAACTTTGGTTTTGCATCGACATTGCTTGATACATTGAGGAAGCACGAAAATACCTGTCCTGTGATGCTATCAAGCTCACAGCAAGCATCCCTTACTGGTCGTTTTGGAAATAGTGAGTATGGCCGCAGTAAGAAGGCTGGTGAAGATTTGTTCTTGGAGTATGGCAAAGAGATCGGTGCCAAGGTACTGGTGTACCGCTTCCCGAACTTGTTTGGTAAGTGGTGCAGACCAAATTATAATTCTGCGGTTGCAACCTTCTGCAATGCCTTTGCTAACGACCTGCCATATACCGTCAACGATCCCAGCGTGGAGCTGGAACTACTGTATATCGATGACTTGGTTGATGAAATGATAGCAGGGCTGCAAGGAAAGGAACATCATTGTGAGTTCAATGGTCTTGACGTGCTGCCACAGGCAGAAGGAAGATATTGTTATGTTCCCACTACTCATAAGGTGACTTTAGGAGAAATAGTAGAGTTGTTAAAGCAGTTCGCAGAGCAGCCTAAGACTTTGATGATTCCTGAAATTGGGGAGGGTACTTTTGCTAAGAAGCTCTACTCCACATATCTCAGTTATCTGCCAAAGGAGAAGGTGGCTTTCCCACTGAAAATGAACGTAGATGACCGTGGCTCCTTTACTGAGTTGGTCCATACCCTCAATGCTGGTCAGGTGAGCATCAATATCTCAAAGCCAGGCATCACCAAAGGACAACACTGGCATAACACCAAGTGGGAGTTCTTCATTGTGGTAGCCGGTCATGGCTTGATTCAGGAACGTAAACTGGGTACAGATGAAATAATCGAGTTTGAGGTGAGTGGTGACAATATCCAGTGCATCCATATGTTGCCTGGTTATACCCATAACATCATCAACCTCAGTGAAACAGAAAACCTCGTCACAGTAATGTACTGCAACGAGATATTCAATCCCAACAAACCGGACACCTACTTCGAACCGGTAAAATAATAGTGATTATAATTTAAACAGAGTATAACAATGAGCTTATTTAAGGACAAAGTCCTCCTCATTACTGGAGGAACAGGCAGTTTCGGCAATGCAGTGTTAAACCGGTTCTTGAAGACTGACATAGGTGAGATTCGCATCTTCAGTCGTGACGAGAAAAAACAAGACGATATGCGTCACGACTTCCAGGCACGTATGCCGGAAGTAGCCAACAAGATTAAGTTCTATATCGGTGATGTGCGCAACAAGAGCACATTGAAGTACGCAATGAAGGGCGTGGACTATGTATTCCACGCTGCAGCCCTGAAGCAGGTGCCCAGCTGTGAGTTCTTCCCTATGGAGGCTGTGAAGACCAATGTCATTGGTACGGACAATACACTGGATGCCGCTATTGATGCAGGTGTGAAGTGTGTGATTTGTCTGAGCACGGACAAGGCCGCATATCCTATCAATGCCATGGGTATCACCAAGGCTATTGAGGAGAAGATAGCTGTGGCCAAGAGCCGCCTGAGTGGTGACACCAAGATTTGCTGCACCCGTTATGGTAACGTGATGTGCAGCCGTGGTAGTGTTATTCCTCTCTGGATTGATCAGATCCGTAAGGGTAATTCTATCACACTGACTGAACCTAAAATGACACGCTTCATTATGTCTCTTGAAGAAGCTGTTGACCTTGTATTGTTCGCTTTTGAGAATGGTAAGAATGGTGACATTCTGGTACAGAAAGCACCTGCTTGCACCATTCAGACTCAGGCAGAAGCCGTTGTGGAACTGTTCAAACACCAGTATGGTAGCGCCTTAAACTCCTTGAACACCTCAAACCCCTTGAACTCTCAATCACCCGAAATAAGGGTGATTGGTATCCGTCACGGTGAGAAGATGTATGAGACCCTGCTCACCAAGGAGGAGGCTGCCAAGGCAATAGATATGGGTAACTTCTATGCCGTACCTGCTGATAACCGTGACTTGAACTACGATAAGTACTTCAAGGAGGGTGATACCAAGCGTGCTACTATCGAGGAGTTCAATAGTGATAATACATATCGTTTGAACCTCGAAGAGACAAAAGCGAAGATTGCCAGCCTCGAATACATACAAAACGAGTTAAACGGAATTCCCAACTTGGTATAAGGTGACAGGAGCTTGGCTTCAGAAATAAGCGGTAAAACCGCTCAACAATGCGTAACAGAAATTAAGTAAATATGAGTTTTAAGTATTACGACTTTTTATCAAATATGACAGTTGGCATAGTTGCTTTCTATGCCATTTGGAAATTGGTAATCCCTGATATAGAAATCAGCGAATGGCTCGTTATACCTGCTGGCTATATAGTTGGCTATTTCTTGAACGCAATCAGTAGCCTTGTTGAACCACTTCTGTATAAGAGCATTTGCGGTAAACCATCAGATAAATTGCTTACCCCTGTCTCAGGGCAAAAGTGGACTGGAATCAAAAAGGTCAAGTTCTACTTCGCAGAAGATGCTGTGAAAGCTTTAAAGGAAGACACTGGCGATGTTGACGCCACGACCGACAAAATGTTTGGCTATGCCATGAGAGTATCGAATCCGAATAATGATAGCCGAGTTCCTGATTTCAATGGCCACTATGCATTGTCAAGAGTGATCCTTACAACGGCTTTGATAGCTGTTGGCCTTGTTGAAATAAGGTTTTATGAAGTATGGTATTCATGGCCTATTTCATTAGCTGTATTGTTTCTCGCCTGGGACCATTTTAAGGTGCGAGGTTACTACTATGCAAGAGAGGTGCTAAATGAGTATTTGAAATCAAAAAAAGCCAAGTAAAATGAAATACGAATTCGAACTATTGAAAGTAGGTGATGCCGATGTCATTATTATTTGCCACCATACAGAGAGTGAGGATTATATCATTTTAATCGATGCTGGTAACTATAGTAATGGTGAACTTATAAAGAAACATCTCTTCGACAAGTATAACACTCGATATATTGATTTGGCTATCTGTACACATCCCGATGATGATCATAAAGGTGGCTTCTTTTATTTGTTGAACGATAGCGATGTCACGATAGAAGAATTTTGGTTAACTGATCCTGCTGATTTCCTTACAGAAGCTGATATAAAGTATTATCGCAATGAGGAGAATGCACGTAAAGCAGTAAGGCAGATATGGGAGAATGCTAACGATACTTCTGAAAATCTTATAGATTTGATAGACGAAAATTGTAGTACATGGAGAAGTGTAGTTGCTGGTGATAAACACAATAAATTACCCGTTATGATTGTTGCTCCAAGTCCAAATTATTATGGTGAAGTCGTGAAACAGATGGTAGAGGAATATGGCATAGAAGCTTACGAAGAGAGCGATACTGAAAAATATGACACAGCCGCATCGGTAGATGAAAAGAGTGCCAAAAGTGTGATAGACACTACACATGATGACCCTTCACCTTATAATAAAAGCAGTTTGGTCGTTCTGTATGAACCGGAAACAACTGAACGTTGTTTAGTCGCTGGGGATGCGTCACGAGCATCACTCGTTCAAATGCTCAAAGATTACCCCCAACTTAACGGAACCATCGCAAAATTCAAAGTTCCACATCATGGTAGCCGTCATAACTTGACCACAAGTCTAATTGATGAGCTCAAACCCCGTAGATCATATATTTCTGCCGCTGGCTCAAAAAAACATCCTAATAACTCTGTTGTATACTGGTTAAGTAAATATGGTAGTGTTTATTCAACACATACATGTAATGGTTATATTCATAGTCATATAGGTGTAGAAGGCCGACCTGGTGATAAAGAACTTGAGCCATTGAAAAAGAAACAATAAGGTTATTGCTTATCTCGAAAACTGTCAATTTTACTTTATCATGTATGAAGACGGAAGATCCATACGCTTCTATGGAAAAAGACCAGCTGATATCAATGATACACTTCCTTGTTAAACGCGAGGATGAGAGGGCTCAGGAGAACCAGGAACTGACGGAGCAGTGAGAGCAATGTGAACTTGTTCAGACTTTGCCGAGTCGCGAGGGAAGTCGACAAAGTCAACTGAAGGATATGGTGAAGGACCTGAGGGATACCCATAAGCAGGATGTGAAGACTCAGACAAACCTGCTGAAGTCTATCGACAGACTGACCAATCAGGTGGCTGACCTCACCACAGATAATAAAAGCTACAACAGTTAATTGATGAACTGCAAAAATGGTTTAAGTAATTCTTCAATGGCGCTTAAGCGAGAACAGTACCGAATGAATTCGAGAATTGTTGAGCGTGAGCTGGCTCAAATTAATCTAAAGGCAATCATGCAGGAACGAACCGACGAATGAAACAAGAGCAGAGCCATACTCGTATGGGCTATGCCTTGTGAAGAGGAGGTGGATTATGAATCAACAGATTATGAGCGCTCGGCTATGCCGCTTTGCTTGCAAAGAACATGTTACCGATGACCATTGGAATAAAAAAAATAATAAAGTTTAATACGATTTAGACGCTTCAGGTGGCCAAAGCCGCTCTAAAAGGCTGTTTTTAAGCTTGGACGTCAAAATTGACAGTTTACTCTTATATATAGCAAAGGATGGATTAGATATATCTCTAATGGAAGTCATACGTACGTTTAGTTTCTACTATACTACAAGACAACAAACCTAACTCCGCGAATTCCAGAACCCTATATCAACTAATCTATAAATGTCAGAAAGCTTAAAACGTAACATTTTTTCAGGAATAGCTTGGCAATACTTTCAACGAATCGGTGATCAAATGATACACTTCATTGTGTCACTCGTTTTGGCTCGTCTTCTCATGCCAGAGGATTTTGGTACTGTAGCATTGCTGGGTGTTTTTATTGCGATATCCAATATTTTTGTTGATAGCGGTTTTGGAAATGCCTTAATACAACGTAAAGAGATAGACGATATTGATACCAGCTCTGTTTTTTATTTGAATATCGTTATTAGTATCATAATATACAGCATTGTATTCTTGTGTGCGCCTTTTGTTTCTATCTTTTATGGCATGCCACAGTTAACAGCATTGCTGCGAGTACTTTCTATTCAAGTTGTTATAATGTCTTTTGGTTGTGTTCAACAGTCAATGCTGGTGCGTCAGATGAAGTTTAAGTTTAAGTTCTATATAGGAATGATTAGTGTAATCGTTTCATCTACAATTGGTATAGGAATGGCTTATTCTGGTATGGGGGTTTGGAGTATTGTTCTTTCTCAAACAGCCGCTCAGTTATGTACATGTGTTGGTCTATGGTATTTTGTGGCATGGAGGCCTAAATGGGCTTTTTCTTGGGAAAGAATTAAATCCCTTTTTTCATATGGCTCTCGTATTTTAGGAGGTTCTATTGTAAATGTTATCTATAACAATATATATAATCTCGTTATTGGAAAAAGATACTCGTCTTCTGATTTGGGTTTTTACAACCGTGGACAGCTCCTTCCGACAACAGTAATAGATACTGCTTCAACATCGTTCAACAGTGTTTTATTTCCTGCTCTATCAAGTATACAAGATGATAAGGTTCGTTATAAGTCTCTTATCCGAAAATCTGCGAAGATGATTTCCTTTGTAGTTTTTTTCTTAGCTGCTCTAATGCTAGTCTTTTCGCCTCAAATAATTCGCTTATTATTGGGAGAGAAGTGGCTGTCATCGGTTCCATACATGCGTATTGTATGTTGTACCGTCTGTATGAACCCGCTTATTGTAATAAACCAAACAATCAGCACATCTTTAGGTAAGAGTGACTTCTATATTAAGACGACAATAGCATCAAAGTTCTTTGCTATAGGATTGATAGCTATAGGAGCGTTATACAGTGTTTATATGATGGTAATAGCTGGAGCAGTTGCCAATTTATTGGCGCTTTTCATAACCGCTAGCTACAATAATGTTTTGGTAGGTTATACATATAAAGAGATGCTTCAAGACTATGTGCCCTCATTATTATTGTCTGCTCTAGCGTGCGGTTTGTCAATTTTTATTGTGTCATTTATTCCAGTTTATTACATTATAGGTTTAATTATCGGTGGCTTGCTAAGTGTGTTCCTATATTTAATAATGGCATATGTGACGAAACAGGAATCTCTTACCTATATACAACAAATGTTTAAAAAACAGTAATAAGATTAATATGAATAATCCTCTAATTAGTATTCTTGCTCCTTGCTACAATGGAGCAAAGTATCTTCCAACTTTTTTCAATTCTGTAATTGAACAGGAGTATAAGAATCTTGAGGTAGTACTTATTAATGATGGCTCAGTCGACAATAGCGAGGAAGTAGCCATGACTTATAAGCTCAAACTAGAAGAAGTTGGAATGCATTTAATTTACGAGTATCAAAATAATGCTGGAATTGGAGCGGCAATCAATCGAGCCTTGAAATTAATGCATGGTGAGTATTTCACATGGATAGGTATAGATGATTATTATCATCCTTTGTTCTGTAAAAAGATGGTCGAGTTCATGGAAGCAAATCCAAGGTATTGCGTTGTTCGTAATGACGGTTATGTGGTTGATGAAGATGACCATTCAATTGTGCTTGGGACTATGGCTGGTAATAATAAGGACAAGTTTAATGAACACTTGTTTGATAATGCTATCCTAGAGCAAAACTGGCAGTTTGGATATAGTATGATTAGAACATCAGATTTCCTCAAAGTTAACCCTACTAAATCAATATATCCATCTCGAGATGGTCAGAATTGGCAGATTCTATTGCCGCTTCTCTATAAGGGATTAAGCGCATTTATTGAGGAGCCTCTATACTATGTCCTTAACAATTCACATAGTGTATCACGTGACCCGGCAAAAGGAGGCAAGGAAAAGTTGATGCGCCAAAAAGAAGAATACCGCAAGATTTTACTAACGACGCTATCTTCCTTTGACTGTCCAGAGCGTGAGAAATACGAAGCTATGGTCAATATGAAGTATGCTCGTATGGAGATGCAGATAGCTTATTCTTATAAGGATGAAAAGTTACTTGAAGATAAATTTGCTGAATTAAAAAAGCTAGGTAGCGTAACAATAGTTGATAGAATGCTACGTTGGCGATTCTATTTCCCTTTATTAGATAAGGTTTCTTTGATGTTGAGAAAAATCTTCAAGTAAAGTATTGAAAAGGAATGATACAGATAAGTGATAAACAAAATTGTTGTGGATGTGAAGCTTGCGTACAGATATGTCCCAAACACTGCATAAGTTTTACACCTGATAATGAAGGCTTTTCTTATCCTAAGGTCGATGATACTATCTGCATAAACTGTGGTTTATGTGAAAAGGTCTGTCCTGTGCAGCGTCCATACGAAGTAAATAAACCATTAAAGACACTTGCCGCTATAAACAAGAATGATGAAGTTCGCATGGCAAGTAGTAGTGGCGGTATTTTTACACTGCTGGCAGAGCAGGTTATTGATAAGGGGGGAGTAGTATTTGGTGCCCGGTTTGATAACAATTGGCAGGTCGTATTCGATTATGCTGAGACAAAAGAAGATTTAAAGGCTTTTCGAAATAGCAAATATGTACAAGCCCATATTGGAAATAGTTATCAGCGCTGTAAGGATTTTCTTGATGTAGGCAGAAATGTATTATTTTCGGGAACCCCCTGTCAGATAGCAGGACTTCATCATTTCTTGCGTAAAGAATATGAGAATCTTTTAGCTGTTGATTTCATTTGTCATGGGGTACCGAGTCCCTTTGTTTGGGATCTTTATCTAACCGAAATATTGGCTGAGGCAAGCAGTTCTATCCAAGGTAATTGGTGTAGAATAAAGACAATAGATAGTTTTGTACTAGATTATAGTGATGACGGCAAAGAAATCTCGATGCGTTCTCCATTCTCTGATAATATATATATGCAAGCATTTATCAAGAATCTATTTCTTCGTCCGTCCTGTCATGCATGCCCTTCCAAGAGCGGTAAGAGCCATAGCGACATAACCATTGCTGATTTTTGGGGAATTCAAAATATTAATCCAAAAATGGACGATAATCGAGGGACGAGTTTGGTCATAATAAATAGTGAAAATGGGCTGCATGTTTTACCATATGATAAGATGATATTATCCGAAGAAGATTTTGAACAAGCCATCACTTACAACTCTGCATGGCACAAATTAGTCACGCCACATTTTCGCCGTTCTGAATTCTTTGATGACCTGTCTAAAAACAGGAATGTAACAAAGTTGATTACTAGTGCGTTGCGCCCCACAATGTGTCAGCGCTTTTTACTTCTAAAACATCCACGTGGATTGGCTAAGATGTTTTTGCAAAGTATATGGGGGATATTTTCTTTCTTAACCCCTTGTAATAAGACAAATAATAGCGGTCTGTTACATGTTTCTCAAGTTTCTTTCCGTTCAAAAATTCAAGGATGGAAAGGATATCAGATACTTATAAAACTAGAATTAAAATGAATACAGTAAAACAAGGGGGGGGGGTAAATAATATTGATTGGATGAAGACTCTTGGAATGTTCTTTATTATTTGGGGACACCTATCGCCGGAATACATCAAAGATGGTATTTATATTTTTAGTGTGCCGTCATTCTTTATCATATCTGGTTTCTTATTCAAGCCTTCTGAATGGAGGCTGTTTCTATCCAAGAATAAAAAGGGACTAATAGTACCTTATTTTCTTTTGACATCATCGGTCATTCTTTTCTTCGCCTTAGTTAAGATATTTTTTGGAAGTTTTGATGCTTTATATTTTCCACAGTCATTTCTTTGCATGTTGATTGGAGATCAGAATGGCTTAGGTAATGGTGCTGGGTGTCAAGCAATGTGGTTTGTATATACTTTATTTCTTACCAAAGTCATTGCCAACGCGACGTATGATAAGTGGTGGCTTCGAGTATTTATCTGTATTGCTAGTTTAACCGCTGTTGTCTACATGAAAGCGAAAGACATTCAAATTTACTCATCCTTTACGAATGTTTTACTTGCATATCCTTTTTTTGAATTTGGTTGTGCGGTCAGTCACAGATACATGAAAAAGCTGGAAGAATTGCCTTCACTGATGAACCGCACCGAAATAATATTTCTTTTGCTGTTAGGTTTTGCTTGTTTGTATGTTATGGGTTATTATAATGGGATGGTGCAGATGTATAACGCAGACTATGGCAATAGCATTATTCTTTGTCTTATAGGTGGTGTTTTTGGCACTATATTGTTGGCTTTTGTAGGTATCTTGTTTAATGGAATAGATGTTTGTGACATTATAGCTATTCATAGTAAAGGGACTATTATTACTCTTGCCTGGCAGATAGTTTTTCTTTTTACCATCGAACAAATATCTTTGAAGTATAATATCGCACATTTACATAGTGTAAGTTTCTCTTTCTTGCTGGCCTTATGCATTTTCATAGCATTTGTCCCAATAATTAAGTTTGTGAACAAACGACTTCCGATTCTAGTTGGATATAGAGATAGAATACCTAAATAAAATTCTAATGAAAATAGGCATATTAACGCAATCAATGGCTGCTAATTACGGCTGCAATTTACAAGCATACGCGCTACAAACGACATTAGAACGTATGGGCCATGATGTTATTATTATAGACAGGTGGGGTGCCCCTTGTAAAAAAACATTAAAAGACAGTATTGTTGTTAATTTGATACGCATTATAAAAGACTGTGTAAAATTCTTTCTTCGTCGCCCGATATTCCGTAGTATAAGTACTAAACAACGTAAATATTTCTGGCAGCATTTCCTGCGATTCCAGAATGAGTATCTTCACCTTACAGGCGAAATAACCTCTTCTGTTAAGATGAAAGAATACGCTATTCAAAATCATTTTGACGCATTTGTTGTAGGGAGTGATCAAGTATGGCGTCCCGCATATAACATGGGCGAAAAGCTTTATGATATGTATTTGTTATTTACGGAAGGACAACAGGTAATACGGCTCTCGTATGCGGCATCTTTTGGAGTTGATATTTGGGAATATTCGGAAGAACAAACTCGTATCTGCAAAGAATTGATTAGGAAATTTGATGCTATTTCTGTACGCGAAAAATCTGGTTTGAAACTTTGTTCGGATTATTTGGGTGTTGAAGCAACACACGTGTTGGACCCAACAATGTTGCTTGATAAAGGAGACTATAATTCTTTAATAGATAAACAGCATATTGGAAAAGTGGATGGTGGTTTGTTTTGCTATATACTCGATACTTCGTCTACAACATTACACGCAATGGATTACGTAGAAAAGGCTACAGGGTTAAAGCGCTATATTTGTCTACCGCTTGTTCCTGAAAATTCATACAACGTTTTCAATAAAGAGAGTTGTGTGTTACCATCGCCGGAAGAATGGCTTCGTTGCTTCAGGGATGCAGAAATGGTAATAGTAGATAGTTTTCATGGTATGGTATTCTCTATTATCTATAATAAGCCATTTTGGGTGATTGGTAATGCAAGGAGAGGTGTGGCCAGATTTAATAGCTTACTCTCACTTTTCAACCTTGAAAATAGAATAGTTTCCGCAGAACAAATTCATACCATTGATTTGAAAGAGGACATCAATTGGGACAAAGTAAATGCAAAACGTATAGAATTGGTGGTGGAATCGAGGAACTTCCTATATAAAGCTCTTGAATAATTTTTACAGTATTTGATTTATATTACTATTAGCAGAACATAGAAACTATGAATACAGGTTTAGGCATTATTCCATACCTTGTGATGCTATTTATAATTATGATATGCATCGTTCGAGAAGACTCTTATAAAACAGAAAAGGCAAAGAAGTGGAATTTCATTATTGCGCTTTTGCCTGTCTTTGTCCTGATAGCTTTTAAATCAGAACAAGTTGGACGAGACACATACAATTATCTTAATACATTTTCTGGTTTTGGCAATGAAATTGAGCGTGGAGATGATGGTGAAAAGGTTATGGAATATGGTTTCCAATACCTTATGATTGTACTTGGAAAATTAACCGGCAATTCACAGTCGTTGCTTATAACACTTGGAGGGCTTACCGTAGTCTCCCTATATTGGTTTATCAAACAAACCGCTACAAATTGGTGTCTAGCATTGTATTTCTTTATCTGTCTTGGTTTCTTTCAATTTGTTATGTCGGGTATTCGCCAATCAATGGCCATTGAGATAATGCTATTGGCATATCCTTTTATAAAAAAAAGGAGAATGGTATTATATATGTTGATGGTGTGGGTGGCTTTTATGTTTCATAGGTCTGCGATAGTGTGCGCCCCTTTATATTTTATTGCCAACATGACAGTCAATAAGAGGAATACCACTATGATGATTATGGTTATGACCTTTTTGTTTTTTTTCTCTGATACAATATTATTGACAACAGCCGATGTAATGAAATATGATTATGGTATAGAGCGTACTGATAACGGATTTGTTTTTCTATTAATTGTTTTGCTTATAACACTTTTTTCCTATAAGAATAAAAATAAAATCTTATCCTCGCATTCGGAAACAAAGAATCTATTCAATGCCAATTATGTATCTGTTCTATTATGGATTATTCGTATGGTGAGTCGAACAGTCGAGCGTGTTTCTCTTTATTTTATGCCTTATTCTTACGTCCTGCTGGAGCAGTCTATATCTTCGCAACCTAAGAGTCGTCGGGGAACTTACATGTTGTTTGTATTGGTGGCTGCTACTGCTTTGTTTTTGTATCGTATGATCTATCAAATTGACTTGAACAACTATATGTTTTGTTGGCAATGAAAATAGTGTTTGTATCAAATAATTATAACCATCACGAGCGTTTCTTCTGCGAAGAGATGGATAAAATTCAGGATGTGGATTTCTTCTTCATCCAGACACAACCTATGCGTGAGGAACGTTTAAAAATGGGATGGGGGTTGGAAACGACAAAAATTCCATTTGTCTGTAATGCCTATGATTCAAAGTTAAGTCACGACCGAGCATTGCAGATGTGTAACGAGGCAGAAGTTGTAATAATAGGAAGCGCACCATACGAGTATATTGAAGAACGTGTACGGAAGAATAAACTCACATTTTTCTATGCGGAGCGCCTTTTTAGAAAGGGACTATGGCATATGTTATACCCGCCAACTTTCTTTACTGTTTTAAAGCGTTTTATCTTACCAGGCAATAAAAGCAATTTCTATATGCTTTGTGCAAGTGGTTATACAGCACTCGATTGCCACAAAATATGTGCTTTCCGAGGGAAATACTTTAAATGGGGGCATTTCATAGATGTGAAGAAATTCAATTCCGTTGACGTGCTGCTGGAGTCTAAAAGATTGAAGCACCCACGGGGTGTTTCAATCCTATGGGCTGGTAGGCTCATAGGATTGAAACACCCCGAACTGGCCATTCATGTGGCAGCAAAATTAAAACGGCAGGGGTATAACTTCGAATTAAACATCATAGGTATAGGAGAAATGGAAGAAGCCCTGAAGCGAGAGGTTAAAGAGAAGGATCTCACAGAATCTGTTCATTTCTTAGGTGCGATGAAGCCCCACGAAGTCCGCTCCTACATGGAAGATGCTGATATCTACCTGTTCACAAGTGATTTTAATGAAGGCTGGGGAGCTGTCCTCGGTGAGGCTATGTCTTCTGGTTGTGCCGTTGTGGTGAGTCATGGCATAGGCGCAACACCATTCCTTGTTAAACATAATGAAAATGCTTTGGTTTATGAAAATGGCAACAAGGATTCTCTATACCGTAATGTGAAGAAGTTAATTGACACCGATGAGGTCAGAACGAGACTCTCACGTAATGCGGTGTTGACGATGCAGGATATGTGGAATGCAAAAGTTGGCGCAAATCGTTTGTATGAGGTAATAAAGTCTCTAAAAGCTGGTCTTGACATTCCTGTATATGAGAATGGCCCTATGAGTAAAGCAGTATTATTAAAAAATAATTGGTTTCACGATGATACAGTCTAAAGAAGATTATTTATACTATTTGGAATGCGATAGGATTGCACTTCGAAAGTTAACAAAGCGTCCAAGACCCATACTTGATGTTGTATGGAAATTTGAAAGAATCATGCGCAAATATGAGTATTATGAGAATTGCAAACATGATTTTATTTCAAGACTTTATCTCAAATTTATTAAGTTGAAGTTTACATTGTTAAGCCAGAAACTTGGTTTTTCAATAGCCATTAACGTATGTGGCCCAGGTCTTTGTATTGAGCACTATGGAAATGTGATGATACACCAATGTGCACATGTCGGTTCAAATTGTTGTATTAAGGGAAATGTGTTGATTGGTGGTAAAGGTATTGGCGAAGCCCCAACCGTGGGTAATAATGTCCTAATAGGATTTGGTGCCGCACTTTTTGGAGATGTCCATGTGGCAGATGATATTGCCATTGGAGCTAATGCCGTTGTTTGTAAAGATTTTCTCGAACCGGGTGTTTCCATAGGTGGGGTTCCTGCTAAGGTGATATCACAGCATGGTTCTGATGGTTATTTGATTAAAGCTACTGAAATAATTAATAATAAGTTAAAATGAGCGTTATTTACTCAAAAAAAGTGACTGTGAAGGAAATATTAAAGCCTTATTATCATAGGCTTCAACGAATTTGCAAGTTCTATCGAAGGATAGGGTTACATAGTAAGGATTTTTCCATAATAAGTAACAATTGTACGGGCGGATATGTGTACCAGTACTATGGTGTTGCCTACAATACACCTACTGAAGGATTATATTTTACTACTGAGGATTATCTGAAGATTATTCAGAGGCCGGAGTTCTATTTTAAGCATGAGGTCGAATTGATTCCCCCCCAAGAGTCTGTTTTAGCAAAGTCAGGCAGAACAATCAAACACCCTGTTGGGAAAATAGATGACATAGAAATATATTTTTTACACTATCCTGATCCTGATGAAGCATTAGGCAAATGGTATAGACGTTGTTCAAGAATTAATTATAATAAACTGTTCTTTCTCCTGACTGAAACGGAATTGATGAGAAATGGTAACGTTCAACAATTCTCTGATATTATTGAAAAAGGGAAAAATGGAGTGTGTTTGACAATGAAAAACTATGATTTACCTCACACATTATATGTCGCTAATGTTCCAAAAGATGACAATAATGGAAATGCTGCATGGAAGCCTCAAATTATAATTTCATCTTTGAATTGGAAACGGATTTTGAATAATTTATGATTGAACCTAAAATTAGTGTAATCGTTGCCGCATACAATGTGGAGGCATACCTTCGTAAATGCGTGGATAGCATATTGGCTCAAACATACAAGAATCTGGAAGTCATATTAGTTGATGATGGTTCTCCGGATTTAAGCGGTGCTATATGTGATGAATATGTTAGAAAGGATGCACGAGTAAAGGCTATTCACAAGGTTAATGGAGGCCAGTCCACAGCACGTAATGTTGCATTAGATGTTGCCCAGGGTGACTATATTGGCTTCATCGACGGTGATGATTGGATAGAACATGAGATGTATCAAAGTCTTTTGGACGTATCATTAAAAGAGGATGCAGATATTGTTCAGTGCGGATGGTATAAAGTGGAAACTGATGGGGCAAAAGAATGTCCATTTACCGTACATTTTAAGGAAGTATATACTTCTAAACAGGGATTAGATGAACTAATTCAATCCCAAGGTGGGCATTTGAATACTAGTGTCTGTTGTAAATTATTTAGACGAGATATTGCACAAAAGTTTAGGTTTTCTCCTGTTCGAGCATACGAAGATGACGAGTACATCTTTAAGACAGTTTCCGAGGCTACAAGAATAGTCTGTATTGATACCCCTTATTATAACTATTTGAATAGAGAAGGGAGTACGATGACAGCCACTTTCAATCTTAATAAAATTGCATTGATTATAATACAGAAAAATATATGTGAATTGATTAGAGATTGCTATCCTGAGCGTTTCATTGAAACCCAGAAGGTGCTTTGTTCTAAGCAATTTTATATTCTTGATTGTCTTCTTAGAGCAAAAGACATTCCAACAGCACATGTAGAGGCGAATAAGATTTATGCTATGCTGATGGCTTCATACAAAGATTATATGAAGAATCCACAAATGGGTATGAATAAACTTATGTTAAGAATAATGAAGTATTCGCCAGCGTGGATTTGGTCGAAAGTTCTTCATGTAAAGTTTAAATAAGAACCTATGAAAATCGTACAAATAAATGCAGTTTATGAATATAGTAGCACTGGCCGTACTACTATGGAGATGCATGATTATCTTAAATCAAATGGTCATGGTTCGTATGTGTTTTGTACGAATAAACATATGCCAGAGATAAATGTGTATAAAATGGGGTGCTATTCTGATTACAAGATGCACTCATTTATGTCTCATTTAACAGATGGACAAGGACTATATTCTCATAAATCAACAAAAAAATTATTGCGACAACTAGATGACATACACCCTGATGTGGTGGTCTTAAGGAACTTGCATGCTAATTATATCCATTTCCCGTTACTTTTGAGGTATCTAGCAGTAAAGGATATTGCGACTGTAATTGTTCTTCATGATGTATGGCCTTTTACTGGTCATTGTTGTTATTATACTGAAGACAATTGCGACAAATGGATGACTGAATGTAATAATTGTCCGGCACGTGCAAAGTATAATAAAAGTTGGTTCTTAGACAATTCGAAAAGAAATTTTCAAACTAAATTGGAACTTTTCAAGGCGATTCCCCGTTTGGCTGTGGTGGGCGTTTCTAAGTGGGTGGCCGGAGAAGCAAGAAAGAGTCCTATATTTGCGAATGCAAAATACATTGATTACATCTATAATTGGATTGATCTTAAAAAGTTCTTCCCCCGTGAGGATGGTTCCATTCGGGGAAAATTAAATCTCAACGGACGTTTTGTATCATTAAGTGTAGCGCAGGGATGGAACGAATTAAAAGGGCTTTTTAAGATTTTTGAAGTCGCAAAGAAACTACCCGAAGATAGATTTGTATTAGTTGGTAGAATGGATTATCAGGGCGAGTTACCTGCGAATGTTATTTCGGTCGGGGCTACTTCGAACACTGATGAGTTGGCCCAATACTATTCTATGGCAGATGTTCTGCTTGTATGTTCTCTTCAGGAGACGTTCGGTAAGGTGTCTGCAGAAGCACTATCCTGTGGAACGCCTGTCATCGCGAATAATTCTACTGCTAATCCAGAGATTGCTGGATCTGAGTGTGGCATAGCGTATGATACTGGTAATGTAGACCAGATAGTATCTTCTATCCGCGAAATAAAATCGCATGGAAAATCAACATACGTAGATAGATGTGTGAATAGAGCAGGTACATGTTTTAATTTTGAGATTCAAATTAAGAAGTACATGAATCTTTTCGAAGATATGGTTACCTGGGGGAAATAATCATTATACTATTATTATTTCTAGCAATAAGCATCCTATGAAGATACTTTTAATCACAGCTGAGGAATGGAATGATTATGTCTATTGCAATGGTGTTCTAACTAATTGGTTTGAAGGTTTCCCGGCTGAATTCGCGCAAATATATATAAGCCCTGGGCTCCCCAATAATCATATATGCAAGAAGTATTTCCAAATAACTGATGCTCAGATGGTGCGCTCTATTGTGGGCGGTCCCAAAGCCGGCATGGAGATTCAGATGTTGACTGATGCAAGACAACTTGAGGAAACCAAGACAAATGCACGTCACAAGGGGGTATATGGCTTTATGAAGAAATTATCGCTCTGGTTTCGGACACCTGTTGTATCCATACAAGATGCTATTTGGGCGTGGGGGAGATACGACAAGGAAGCACTCGCGCGATTTGTACAGGATTTCAATCCGGATATTGTTTTTTGTCCGCGAATGGTCACACCCAAACTTATTCGGCTTGAAAGGCTTGTGCGTACTATGACTAACGCACCGTTTGTAGCTTTTACAGCCGATGATGAGGCTTCTTATCAACAATATGATTGGTCACCTCTATTTTGGATTAGACGTTGGTGGATGCATCGCCAATTTGAAAAACATGTACCAGGTTTTTATAAGCATTACTGGACTTTTTCTAAAGAGCAGGCTTCGGACTATTCACGTCTGTATAATGTACCAGCGTCAACCTTGTACAAGTGTGGTGATTTCCCAGAAAGCTTTATGGCCCGCGAGGTGAACAAGCCAATTCGTCTCGTATTTGCTGGCCATATATATTGCAACCGATGGAGAACGTTAGCGGCTATTGGCAAGGCTCTTAAAGTAATCAATAAAGATGGCGTAAAGATGGAACTGGATGTCTATACTATAGACGAACTGACTAAGAAGCAGACCAGAGCACTATCTAAAGATTGTTATATTAACATGAAAGGTGCTATTCCTCCCCAAAAACTTGCAGAGGAGTATCAGAAAGCAGATATTGCTTTACATGTGGAGAGCTTTGATAAGAAATACCGCTTGGAAACACGAGTTTCATTCTCGACGAAGATAATTGATTTGATGACAACGGGTTGTGCTATTCTCGCTGTTTGTTGGAATCGACAAGCAGGTTATCAGTATCTTAAAGAAAATGATGCGGCTTTTTGTGTTGAAAATTATGATGATATATTACCACTATTGCAGAGAGTGGTTGATAATCCAGAACTAGTTAAGATATATGCCGAGAAGGCGTATGAATGTGGGAAAAAGCATCATAGTCGCAAAGAAATTCATTCTCAAATAAAACAACTTTTTGAATATGTTATCAGAAACAATTGAGAAGACAAAGCTTGTATCTGTAATAGTTCCGGTTTATAATGTTGAGACATATCTTGAACGTTGTGTTCGTAGCGTATTAGCGCAAAAGTATAACTATTGGGAGATGTTCTTGGTTGATGATGGCTCGTCCGATAAAAGCCCCATTATATGTGATAAATATGCAGAAACCGATGAACGTATAATCGTCATTCATAAAAATAACGAGGGGCAAGCTGTTGCGAGGAACACTGCACTTGAAGTAGCAAAAGGAGACTATATATTCTTTTTGGATAGCGACGATTATATTCATCCAGATACATTGTTCGATATGGTTGCTGCTGCACAAGAGTATGAGGCCGATATTGTTCAATGCTCATACATCAGAGGGAATGAAGATAATTTCCCTCCTATAAACAAAACGCACAAAGTTCAGGTGTATAACAATCATTCCATATTTTATAGTAGAATACAAAAGAGTATCGTTTGGGGAAAATTGTATAGGAGGGAACTGTGGAGAAATGTACGTATGCCAGTCGGCAAGTTGAATTACGAAGATGATGCTACAACTTGGAAGTTGTATTATCTTAGTAAAAAAACGATATTCATCAATACTCCATATTTCTATTACTATGACAATCCTTTTAGTACGATGGCTACTCAAAATAAAGCAGTAAGTTTGGCATTTATTCCTGCCTACGAAGAGCGTATCGCTTTTTTTGAGCAAGAGGGTGACAAGTTGTTGACAAATCTTTCCAAATGGCGCTTCTGTTTGCCGCTATTGCTAAGTTATATGAAAGGAAATGTCAGAGATGTAGATTTGCCAATTTTACTTGAGCATTTTTACAAGAATAATAGAGCTGCCATTTTCTGTCCCAAAGTTCATTTTGAGCATAGATTATTAATAGCATTATTCAGTTGTTTCCCTAAAGCATTTAGGCTTTTATTTGAGTTGATGGGTAAGGCAAATACTATAAAATTCACTGATAATGAACATACTTCATAAATTGACAGATGTGTCATGTGGAGGGCAGACCCTTCCATGGGTAACGCGCAAGATCTTGGCATGGATAAACGGTTGTGATCATGAGAAGTATTGGACTCGTAGAAGCATTGTTGTTAATTCATCCAGCCGCGCAAATAAATTGATGAAATTATATTATCTATTCTGGATAAAGCGAGTTGACGCAAAACACCATTGTTCTTTTGGAACAAGTTATAATTCTGGGAGCATATTTCTTATCCCCCCCCTCCCATTTGCCCCATGGCCCAAATGGTATCATCTGTGGCTATGACGCTAAGATAGGTGAGGGCGTAATTATCTATCATCAGGTGACAATAGCAGCAGGCAATGTCGTGATTGGAGACCATACAGAATTGGGAGCAGGCGCAAAAGTGTTACCCAATGTAACCATTGGCAAGTATTATCATGTGGGTGCAAATGCTGTTGTGGTAGAGGATATGCCTGATTATTCTACTTGCGTAATGCAAAAACCAAGAATAATATTGAAGAAATAATGAAAATACTATTAGTAGCAAATGTGGCTAAGGAGCATGTGAACAAGTTTCACATTCCTACTATTAAATATCTGCAAGCTCAAGGGTGGCAGGTGGATGTGGCCTGCTCGGTTGATGCTGAAGTGCCAGCGGGTGACCATGTATATTCTATGAGTTGGAAGCGGTCGCCCTTTACGCCTAAGACTTTAACGGGAATTCGAGAGCTAAAGGAGTTGATTAATAAAAATGATTATGATATTGTTTATTGTCATACTCCAGTGGGAGGTCTAGTTGCACGTTTGGCCGCAAGGGATGCCAGAAAGAAAGGAACTAAGGTGGTTTATTGTGCTCATGGTCTGCATTTCTTCGATGGCGCACCCTTGGTGAATTGGCTGGTGTTCTATCCGATGGAGAAGTGGATGGCTAAGATGACGGATATGTTTATTACCATCAATCCGGAAGACTATGAGCGTGTGAAGAAAGACTTCAATCCCAAGATGCAGGTAAGGATGATTCATGGCATAGGAGTTAATTTCAATCGCTTAAACATTTCCAATCGTGAGGTTGTACGTAAAGAGTATCGCGAGAATTTGGGCATTCCCCAAAATGCAGAGGTGCTTATTTATGTTGCAGAGGTGCTTAAGAACAAAAATCAACAAATGTTGATACGTGCTTTAAAGGAGTTGCACAATAAGGGCAGAAAGATGTACTTGCTGCTTCCTGGACCCGACCACTCGAAAGGCGAGTTTCGTAAGTTGGCGGAGGAGTTGGGATTGAAGGATTATGTCAAATTCCTAGGATGGAGAAGTGATATCGGTCAACTGATGGCCGCTTCGGATTTATGTGTTGCTTCCAGCATACGCGAAGGATTTGGAATTAACTTGGTCGAGGCTCAGTATTGCCACTTGCCTGTTGTCGCTGTTACTAACAGAGGACATCGGGCAATAATTAAAGATGGCGAGAACGGATTTCTTGTCCCAATGAATAATTATCGCACAATGGCAGAGAAAGTGTTGCAGGTTATGGATGATAAAATTCTTTATCATCAGATGGCCAATATAAATGTTGAAAAATATGAGTGCGAGAATATCGCAAAAAGAGTATATGAGTATCTCCAATCAGTTGCCCAAGAATAGAACATCGAAAACAACTTCTGAATTCCTGTCGTTGCTGAGATTAGGAATAAATCATGCTGTCTCTTCATCTTTGGTTGATGTAGATTGGAAGGCATTACGGGATCTGGCGGATGAGCAGGGACTGGGCGCAGTTGTACTTGATGGGATTGAAAAACTTCCTGACCAGCAAAGGCCTCCTAAGGTATTTCTACTAGAATGGATAGGAGAGACACTTCAGGGTTACGAGTATCGCTACGAATTGTACCTTCGTGCTATCACTGAACTTGCGGCCTTCTATAACAGTCATTGTTATAAGATGATGGTCTTGAAGGGTTATGCTTGTAGCCTTGATTGGCCAAAGCCGGAACACAGGCCTTGCGGAGATATTGACATTTGGCTCTTTGGAAAGCAGAAAGAGGCAGATGAATTGGTGGTTAGAGAGAAAGGAGTGGAAATTGACTATGGTCATAATGTTCACACGGTTTTCAATTGGGGAGATTTCATGGTTGAAAACCATTATGAATTCTTTGATCAAAGACGCTACCGTACACTGGCAAAGTTGGAGCAGGAATTGGAAGAAATGGCAGACGATTCAATTAGTATTGAGATTCAGGGTGCGAAAGTGTATGTTCCGTCAGCTAACCTTCATGCTTTATTTTTGATAATACACGCCTTAAACCACTTCGCCAGCATTGGGATTAGTTTGCGCCAAGTGTTGGATTGGGCATTCTTTGTTGAGAAACATACCAAAGAAATAGACTGGGAGTGGTTGAACAAGATCGTTGAGGAATATCACATGAAAGATTTCATTGGTTGCTTGAATGCCATTTGCGTAGAGAACTTCGGTTTTGATGCGAGTATCTTTAATAATGTACAGTTCAACCCCACGTTAAAAGACAGAGTATTTCAGGAAATACTTAATCCGGAATTTGGGAATGACCTTCCCCAACATTTAGTTCCGAGACTAATATTTAAGTATAAACGCTGGATGGGCAGTGCTTGGAAGCGCGAGTTGTGCTATGATGAAAGTAAGTGGAAGTCGTTTAGTAATGGCTTATGGCGGCATCTTTTGAAGCCTGAGACAATATAAAAAGACCAGCTATTGTGGCGAATAACTGGTCAAATAATGATAAACATGTAGTTTACTTCTGTAATCCAATCCTGACAGGGACAGATCCTGTCAGCCAAATAATAAAAAAGATATGGTAGAATATTTAATTATAGCATTGGTGCTCCTTGCTGCGGAGCTGGTTTATTTCCGTATTGCGGATAAGTGTAATATCATAGATAAACCAAATGAGAGGAGTAGTCACTCGACAATTGTGTTAAGAGGCGGAGGCGTCATATTTAGTTTGTCAATGATTGTTTGGGCAATCCTTATGGTGGTTCAAGGGAATGCTATTGCACAGTATCTGCCTTTCTTATGTGGTCTGGTACTGATATGTGGCATAAGCTTTTGGGATGATGTTAAGTCATTACCGGATAGCCTTAGAATGTGCGTTCAGGTTTTATCAACGTTATTGATGTTCTGGAGTGTGGGGCTCTATACGGCTATCAGCCCGTGGTGGTTGATGGCGTTAGTGGTGGTAGTTGCTCTTTTCTTCTGTGTGGGGGCTACCAACTTCATCAATTTTATGGATGGCATTAATGGGATTACTGCGGCTTATTCGTTTGCCATGTTGTTGCCTATCCTGTTGATGAATCGTGGGCTAGGCTTCATTGAAGAATCCTATCTGATAGTTGCCATCCTTGGTGTTATCGTATTCAGCATCTTTAATTTCCGGCCCAAGGGCAAGGCGAAGTGCTTTGCCGGGGATGTGGGAAGCATCGGTATTGCGTTTGTCATTCTGTTTGCGCTGGGGCGGCTGATGCTGGCCACGCGGGATGTGACGTGGATTGTGTTCTTCCTGATATATGGGGTGGACGGCAGCCTGACTATCTTCCACCGCATTATGCTGCACGAGAACCTAGGGCAGGCGCATCGCAAGCACGCTTATCAGCTGATGGCGAATGAGCTGAAGATAAGCCATGTGACAGTGAGCCTGCTGTATATGGCTATGCAGCTGATTGTATCATTAGGTTTTATATACCTCTGTCCAAATACTGTGCTGGCGCACTGGATATATTTGATTGGTGCAGGATTAGTGCTAGCAGTAGCGTATGTGCTGTTCAAAATGAAATATTATCACCTGCATGAAGAATACCTTGCCTCGCTAAACAAGTAATCAATTTGAGAATATCTAACAACACGAAGGATACCAAAGACTATGAAGATAACTAAAGCGATATTAGATGACCTTACAGCGAAAGCTAAGGCTTCGCCAAGGTTGAGAATGAATCTGGATTTGCGTAATTCTTCTGACGATACCAGTCAGAGAATGTTGAACGCAATTGAACCAGGAAGCGAATTACCTATTCACCGGCATCAGAAAACATCGGAAACGGTAGTCTGCATTAGAGGAAGACTCGTTGAGGAGTTTTATGATGACCTCGGACGGATGTGTGAGGAGGCCATAGAACTGTCGCCCAACGGGCCGGTGTTTTGCCTGAACATTCCCGCTGGCCAATGGCACACCGTTCATGCATTGGAACCAGGTACTGTCATCATAGAAATGAAGAATGGAGCGTATGAACCAATTTCGGATGTGGATATACTTAAATGATGTAATATGGAAGATGTTGTATCACGTTTGAAGGAGTTTTTGGAGATCGAGGCACGGTCTGGTTCTATGGACTTCGGCTGCATTACACCTCTTTATGTCTATAGAATGTGGGGTGGCGCTATCCCGATGGAAGATATTGAGAACGGCTTGATTGAGTTGAGAAATCAAGGATTTATGGTTGGATAATGGAGATTATTAAAGGGGTATGGGCGTTTTGTTCATGCATCTTTGTGCCTCAATGGGGGAGGAACAAAGGAAATGAATGAGCTGAGAGAGACACGTAAGCAGATGATGGCTCAAATGGAGCAGCGGCTGCAGGAAATGCATCCGAAGGCAGAAGATAGGATGTTTTACTATCATTCCTCTGAGGATCGTATTGTTCTGTCACATGCGCTGTTCTGGGGGATGACACAGCCGCAGTTCTTGAAGGGTAAGATTAGGAAGGAAAGGTTACCTTCGGTGACTACTTTCTCGCCTCGGGATAGCCTAAGCAAGCTTAGCTCTCCGCTCGGCTTACCGAAAGAGTTCTTTCTCTTGCTTCGACAGTATGAAGAGGAGATGCTTGATGCCTTTCTCATGGAGGATGATTATTTCTCTGAGCTATTGCGTTCTCAAGACCTTCGGAATGAGCGACCAAAGGTCGAGTCTTGCAACATCCTATTTGAGACGCTGTCCACGATATTGATGAGTACGGCATTAAGAACAGACAAGGATGCCCGCAAACTTGCCGCCATCGCCGTTGTAGCCGCTGGCTATGGTGGTGATATGGATGAAGAGTTGGCAAACGCCCTTTTAGACGATATGGATTTCGATAGAAATGGCAAGGTGAAGTGCAGAAAGATAGAAGGGATGCTGCCGAAACTGATGAAAATGGTTGAAGGAGAGATGAAATCTTCATTCGGGAATAGATAGCTCGATGGGGAAACCGGTGAGGACAGGAACCCTGTGGAAAAACGTAGGGAGCGGTGGCTGAGAAATTACGCGATAGAATCGTTGGGCAAGAGACGAAAGATAGAAAGATAGACGCGATGGTATTACGGCAAACAGGATAAGAAGTACTACTATGACTGATGCAATTAATAAAATGTGGCTTTGTATACAGGAGATGAAGTTTTGTAAGAGTATCATCGACTGTAAGGGTGAGGTAGATGAGTGGTGTGCTCATCTTTTTGCCATTTATATTACAATTAGGATGGATGATTTCACTAAGATCGTTGGAAAGCATATTCCGAAGACAGATGGCAATAGAGAGTACTTTACAGAAGTTCTTACGCGATATAATAACGGATATAGGAGTGTACGAGATAAAATAGGAGCACATTTCCAAAAACCGAGAGAAACTGGTGATGTATCGGATATAGAACTGCAACAAAGGTTGTCAATCTATTCATCCCTTGATTACTGTGACATATGCAACCTTGTTGATGTTGCCGTTTTTCTATTTGAGATTGTGTGTGAGGATGCTGATGTAGATGTGGCGTTAGAGACGACAGCTTCTAATGACCTTATGGAGGTGATAACCCATTGTCATGACATCTATATGGATGACGTGGCACATTTAGGAGTAGATGCTTTTGCCATCAGTGGAAAGAATACAGGAGTGATGTTTACCTGCTCTGCGGCACAACAAAAAGCACAATTGCTGAAAAGTCTGCAATTAATGGTTCAGACAATATGTGGTTTTTGTCAGTTGACCTTTAATGATGACAATACGAAGCGACTTTTTAAACGTTATTTCATTACACTGGTCATTAATTTCTACGACAATTTCGTAACACGAAATATTCCTGATACAGCAGACCAATATGATGAGGCATTCGATAAGTTGATAGGAAATTTGGGAACTAAAACTCAGCCCAAAGAGGAGCTAGAGAAACTATTGACAAACTTGGTATCAGAGCGTCAATTGACACCACGCGTTGAAAAGCTGCGTAAGGTAAGAGATAAGGTTTGTTCTCATCTGGATCTAGATATGACTCTGGATAACCTTAATCAACTGCTTGACGATACGGGAATGGACTCCATAGTAGAGTTATATCACGACATCGATGTGTCATGGGAATATTTGCTGCGGCACGTATTCTTGCTGAGAATGGTTGCCATACCGGCACGAAGTCCTCTCTACGGCAATGAATTTGTGGAGATAAATCGACCTAAACAATTCTATGAAGAGAATAAAACGGCCAATGCCATACCAGGAAAGAGCATCATGGAACTGTGGCATGACGTGATGAAGAATACACCAGACTTTGAAAAGTCATGGTATACACTAATACAATATCTGATGAATCCGAAGCAAATGGAATACTATGAACTTACAGCATTTTTGACATCACGATTTCATTTGCTTACACTTACACCAAGGGAAACGATGACCATTCGTAATTTGGTGATGGATGTACAACACGGTTTTCCAGAAGATATATTGGAGTGGTTGTTGGATGTTAACTTCTCAACAAAAAAAATAGCACCGATACCATATCATGCATTACTGTATCTGCTGGCTCAATATGCAGATAAGGACAAGGAAAATCATTTGCAGGTAATAATTGATGGGATATTAGCATCTAAGAAAAGCCTGTTTCATCCATACGCGCTGTTGATGCTATTACATATTACCATGAAGTCGCGTCATTCTGTTTTGCATTCAGAAGAAGTGAAGCCACATCCGCTAATGGTGGATTACATTAATAACTATCCCCATGCGATAATAAAGGCTGCCATGGCGATTTCGTTATGCTCGTTTTGGTTTGAAAGTCCTATCTATTATCATTATAGAAAAGCAATGAAGCAAGTGACTGAGTGGTTGGAAGATACAGTACAAAAGGCTCTTGATGGGTATTGTAAGTACACGAAAGTGGATGAAAAGACACAGCAGGAACTGGCAGGTGTCGCATCTGCCAAACGCTTTGTACAACTCAACTATACGTTAGCATGTCTGGAGAAGAAAAGAAATCAAAAGATGAATCCATTTCTGCAGTATTCTGCACTTCATTTGATATGGCATTTACCAGAAGATCAATACGAGCAGTGTTATAATGCGCTTACAATGGAACAAATGGGAGCAAATAATGATGCTATAAGATACATGCAATGGGTTGCGGACCAACATCCGGTGGATGATGGCATCCAGAAATGTCTGGAGGATATGAAAGAGAGGGTAGAGACTGGTGGAAACTTGACATAATAAAGATAAGAAATATGACGAGCTATGAATTAAGAGACAAAATGGAAGCGTGGATTATGTTTATATTAATCCTTGCTTTTATTGGATGTAGTGGCTATTACTTTTATTGTTCTACAACCAATATGCCTTCGGTGAGAAAGGTTATAGTAGAGACAGCTCAAGTGGATAGTCTGGGGATGGATGTCGTATATTCTCGTGAACAGGTAGATTCTGTCATAGATGTGGTGAAGAATTATGAATTGAAACTTGACGAGAAATACCAATACCTGCTGGAGAAGAGAGAAGATGATGACAGATTTAAGACTTGGGGCGCATTGTTAATAGGCTTGTTTGTATCAGTGCTTGGATTCTTTGGCTACAAATCATTTAAGGATATCAAAAATCACAGCGAGGAGATTGCAAAGACAGAAGCAAATAATATTGCAGCCAGCGTAGCTACCACCCAAGCTGAAACAACTGCTACTCTGAAAACAAATGAATATTTGGAGCAACATTTGGATGCAAAAATCACTGAGGCGATGACCGCTCATTATAATGACGAGGCGACAAATGTTTTGAAACAGCGTATTATCAATGAGTTGAGACCTGTAATCGACGAAATGATTGAGGCAAAGATGAGGGATGCACAGGAAGAACCTGAGGAAGCAGGACGTCGAGTAGCTAATGGGAATGTAGGTGAAAACAATGATCAAGAACCCTTATTCTAATAGTGTATGAAAGCATTTGTTTTAAATGGTGACGAAAGGTCGCAGAAATTGACGCTTCAGGCGAATATCCCTTTTGTGGAATTATATAAGAAGGCAAGATTTTCGTATATGACAGATCCTGCCACAAACCCTTATGAAGGAGATGTTGACTTGCCTCGGAATGAGTTTTATCAGAGACGAATTGACGAGGGACGTGTTTCTTCTATTAAAAACTTCATTAGAAATGCCATTTTAGGTGAAAAGGCAAACAAACAAGTCGCTGTTCTGTTCCCTACGGCCATGCTCTTAGCAGCGAACTCCGAAAGAGAACTTAGAATAGGGGACATGTATGACCTTGATGATATATTTGACACTAATGAACCCTTCTATATCGTTGACGGACAGCATAGATTGTATAGCATGAGGTCTTTGTATGAAGACGTGATGCAAAAGGATATGTTTAATGAAGAGGATGATGAAATGGTATTGAGATACCTGAGGAATTATAGGTTTAACTGTACCATTCTTCTTAACTTTGACCTATGGGAGCAGGCGCAGGTTTTTGCAGATGTCAACTTCAATCAAAAAAGGGTTAGTACTTCACTTTATTATTCAATATATGGCATGAATTACTCTTCCAACCCGTCAGACTGGCAACGAAACTATATATTTATAGCTCACAGTCTTGTGGCATTCCTAAATTCGCACCCGACTTCACCGCTATTGGGAGGCATAAAGATGCTGGGAACAGGAAAGGGCTTTATTTCGCAAGCATCATTGGCAGATTCGCTGATGCAGAACATCAAATCTCCTAGGGGAATTTGGTATGTTGACCCCAATGACATGGAGAAGCCGCCTGTCTATAAATATATGGCAGTGGAAATTCTTAGTTTCCTCTCAGCCGTGAAGAAGAAATTTGATAAATTCTGGCCCGTAGATGGACGACATCGTTCCATTATATGTAAGACTACAGGAATGGGTGCACTTTTAAGGCTGATGGCTTATTTGCATTTGTATAAGATGCCTGGAAATCTACATTTAGCTCTACTTAACTCAAAGGTATCTGAGATATTGCCAGAATATGAGCATTTCGTTATGGAATTCTTGAGTTTGATTGAGCCAGAACAATATCGATTATTCTCGTTGGATGGCGAATTCTCTGGAACCGGTGGAAAAGGTCTTGAGTTGAGGTTGTTTGGAGAGATGAGAGTTTTGATAGAAGAACCCGTGAGACGTCTTGTTCAGCAGCAAATCGTTGATATTAACGGTATACCCGTGAAGGTTAAGATATATGAGGATAAGGACCATTTCTTTACGTTTGAACTGTCACATTATTTCCAGAATAAGGATCAAATGGCTCCTTACAGACCTGGTAGCGGTGCAATTGCCGAATCAATAGACCATCTGTTGTATAAATTAAAGTCATACGTTAATCAGGTACAGCCAGATGCGAGTTATGTGATTAATAGTGGGTTCTAAAAAAGGATTTTCAAGGATGAGTTGAAAGAGTTACGCATGTAAATGTTCGCTCAGATGGAGCAGAATCTGCATGAAATGTGGTCATCGGAAGAGGATAGGATGTTTTAGTGTGTACCAAGACAAAAATGAGAATAATATGAACTATAGATTCATTTGTGCAATTCATTATTTCGAGTTGGAGAAAAAAGAAATAAGTATTTCTCTACCTTCTGGTAGTATCTCAAACGAGCGTAAGATGCTGGTTGAAACCTTCGACAATAATTTGTCAATTGGCACTTTAGGAGTGCACTCTATTGACGAAATTACGGAAGCACCATCGTATTATATTGTGGAGGGCGCTTTTGAAAATGCTCAAACCAAAGCTGCTTGTGATGCATACGGTACGCAAGTTACCTTTGCCTTCTTAAGACAAATTCAAACTTTTATTGGGAGTTTTTGGATGCTTAGGGATAATTGTGCGTACGTTAGAGACGGATTCCTATATGTGTATGATAAGGACATCGCTGATGGGTGTACATTTAAAGCTTCGGTGTCGCTAGTGAACAGTTTTGCCAGTGGTGAACAAAGGAATGTTTGCTTTACAGAGAAAGAGATATTGGATATGTCCAAGGACATGACTTTATTTGATGTGAAAGGAGTAGTTGAGCAAAAGATAAGTTATAGAGACCCCACTCAAAAGCAGCATTACAAGAGTGCAGGGCTTGGTAAAAAAGAAATGGGCGAGATGTACGTTGCATTAGCACGAGGAGAAATGGTGATTCCTATGAAGGTGATGGCCTATTGCATGGCCTTGGAGGCTCTGGTGGCTAACACCACCACAGAATTGAGCCATAGGGTGGCAGAGAGAGTGGCCGTTCTGATAGGTAATACGAAAGAAGAGCGTTGCGAAATATATGCAATAGTGAAAAAGAGTTATGATGTACGTTCGAAGATAGCACATGGTGACTTTATCAAAGGGAATGAAGATGACATTAGGAGATATTCAGAAAAACTTGATATATATCTGCGTCAATTGCTGAATCTTACAGTACCATACGAGCAAGAGAAAAACAAAATTGATGATTATTATCTCGGATTGTTAATGGCATAAGTATGAGCAAGACAAGAATAGAAGACTCTTTGCGTCTGGCCATATATGAAGCATATAAGGGGAAATGCTTCTATACAGGAGAACCTGTGTCTTACATAGATTTCGAGGTGGACCATATTATTCCTGAATCGATGGAATCGGATATCGAAATTATAAAGAAAAGACTTGGGCTAGAAGATGATTTTCATATCAACAGCGAAGAAAATTTGGTGCCAAGCAGGCCTGGAATTAATTTACGGAAGAATGGCCAGATGTTTTTGGACAATACGCTGTTGCTATATTTTGAGCAGACAAAGGCAAGGAAACCACTCGTTGTTGAACTTTATGAAAAATATAAAAAGCAGAGCAAACAGAGTAATGGATATAAGATGATAGACAAGTTACTTGCTAACGGGGCGATGAACCTAGAGGAACTTGATGACTATATACATTGGAAGCTAATGGAGCAATGGCGAAATAAGAGCATTACCCTTAATAATCCTATAGAGTTTGCTGATGGGGAAATGAGAGCTTTGCCGATTAACGATAACCATAAGGCTTTACTGACGAAAACTTTGGAACTGTTTGGCGAAGGTAGAGGGGTGGTACTGGTAGGTGATAATGATGAACGAATGGAGATACATACCTTGTCAGAGTGGAAAGAATATACTGAGAAGGGATACTACCCCAATACGAATGCAGATATAAAAATGTCGGCGACATTCGAGTTCTTAGATGGGCTGCTTATGGCATTGGATTCTGCTCAAAAGCCCAAACTGTCGTTTGTGGAAGGTCAAAACATGAGGGAGTTGATAGAAAGGCTTTCTGCATCGGTGCTGAGAGATGATGAGAATGAGTTTGATGTTACCATCGGTGAGCTTGTGAAGGAAGGAAAAGCAGAGATTTTAGAACTAGAAGACAACTCTGTTTGTGTAAGATATGGAGGCTTCCTAAATACTTTTTCTGAGCAGTTCAGGGCAGACCTGACGAAGGATGGCATTGAGAATATATTCTGCTATGTATGGAGGAATGCTGATGATGGCTCGATGGGTTGGGGTGAAACTATGATATTGGGTTGCCATAACAAAGATGGCGTGATTGAGGAAGATACAGGGTTAAAAAGATAATGAGTGCCTTATGGTAATTCTGTAGTTTTGAGTTTGTTCCATAGTAGGTGAGAAATCGGAATGGCAAAAGATAACATTAATTTTACAGGAAAGAATAAACTTGATTTGGAGACTAGGAGGTACTCATGGGCAGTTTATGATTACTTTGACTTCTATAGAAAGAACGGATGGGGGAAACCGTTTGGCAGGTACTACTATCCAGCGATGATAGTAACTTGCTGTGATAAGGATGAGAAAATGATTAGAGGAAGTTTTTCCGATAAGGGAAGTGTTGAAGAATATAAATTGACTGGCATGCTGAACGATATGGCTGCTGATTTTAACAATGGACAGCCAATAACCAATAGGGATACATTCAAGGAAAAGAGCCTGAACATATATCCTATAGGTCAATGTGCAGAGCAACATGCTGCTAATGAGTTGCTATTTTGTGAACGCTGGGATAAAAGCATCAATAAGGTGCTTAACATCAAAAAAGATGTATATTTCAGCATCGCAGTTAGGCCATCTACAGGTGAGGTGTTTGATTATTGTGAGAATTGTAAGAAATTGTTTAATCTTTGATTTGGAGTGTCATGATGCAGTCGCCCCATGATATTGATTGGTTTGCTAAAATTGGAGAATGACAGGGGGACAGGTTCTGAAGTGAACCCAGAAAGTTGGACACAACTTAAAGGTTCAAATGAAACGCATTTTTAGTATTGAAGAAAAGATGTCCGCTATTGGGCTAGTATTCCAAGGAGAATCAGCCCG
>Ga0256404_1003556_pt1 | contig 31410 bp, 28 predicted proteins | sample RumenRJG_01DNA_FD_185990 | JGI IMG/M metagenome (GOLD analysis project Ga0256404, IMG submission 185990) | Bovine rumen microbial communities from Lethbridge, Alberta, Canada - RJG_01 | ecosystem: Host-associated > Mammals > Digestive system > Stomach > Rumen | place: Canada: Alberta | collected...
CTTTCTTGTGGTTGCCAGGCCACTTTCAGTTTATCACAGGAGGTTTTTTCTGTCATTATCTTAAGTTTTTCTTGTCGACCACCAGTTGAACTGGTGGATTTTTAACGCCTGTTCGGCTCCATAAAAAACCGCGCATTCGCTCATCGATGCGCGGTTTGCTTTTGGCTGTTTTTAGTTATTCGCCCTTTACCAAGGTCGGATTGCATATTCCGCCTCGGAGGGTTCATATTGAAGGTGTGATCGTAAATGGACCGCGTTTCAGCAAGCCACTTTATGCGCGCGAACGCCTTTTAAGCAAGCTCCGTGTTCTTTATTAAAGCAGGTGCTTTGGGAAAGGCGAAGCACGGCTTCGGCAGAGGAAGTTCTCGCATCAAAGCCGGGTATGCGTGCTTTTATCCCACTACCCTACCCACGATACGCAGATCGGAATTCTCACCAAGCTTAATGGGCTTATACTTGGGATTCAGCGAAACGAGTGAAACGCCGTTGTCGGTATTGAGCATCTTACAGTAGGCTTCGCCGTTTAAAATGAAGATGCCGATATCGCCGCTCGTCAGCTCCTGCTGCTGGCGCACGTAGACTATCTGCCCATCCTCAAACATAGGAAGCATGGAATCTCCGCTGATCTTCACGGCGAAATTGGCGGCGCTTGCGGTGTAGCCTTCGGCATCGATCATGGTGTAGCTCGAGCCGTCGAGGAAAACGCCCGTGCCCGCGGAAGCGGGAAGATCGTACAGCGGGATCTGGCGAACAGGCATGCTTTGGGTCTCCTTGAGCGAGAAATGGGGGTTATCTCCGAGCATGGCGACGTATTCCTCGGCGCGTTCCCTGCCGAGCTTATTGAGCCCTGCAAAGGGATCGCCCGCGCTTGCAATGCCGCGGAAGGTGTGCAGCGCATCGGCAACGCCGAGAATGCTGCAGATGCTGAGGAACTGCTGCGCATCGGGCAGGCTGGCACCCGTTTCCCATTTGCTGACGGCGCGATCGGTTATCGCCTCCCTGCCGAAGAGGCGCTCGCCCTCGCGGCTTATCCGCTCCGCCATCTCCTTTTGGGTCATGCGCTTCTGCTTTCTAAGCTCCGCAAGCTTTGCGCCGAAGCGGGCGTTCTCCTGCTCGCTCATGCCCTTGCTGCGGTTGCCGCTCTTTTTTTCCTTTACTTCGCTTATCATATTTGACCTCCGTTCGGTTGTTTCAGCCAAGTCTTTTTCTCTTTACGCTCCCATTATAATACAGTTTTCGGAGAATTGCAAGCATTTTTTGAAAAGTTTTTCTCTTTTTATTAGAGTTTCGCTCTTTACATCTCCCGTTCAGAGTGTTATAATGCTGTCAGGAGATAATTAAGAGAGTTTTTCTCTGTAAAACTTGTTCGGGCGGTGATGATATGAGCGTTTTCGATCCTCGGGAGCGGATGAACAGAAGCATTCTGCACGTGGACATAAACAATTTCTATGCGAGCGTGGAGATAAGGGACGATCCTTCCCTTGCCCCCTACCCCGTTGCCGTATGCGGCGATCGGGAGGCGCGGCACGGCATAATCCTTGCGAAAAACTATATTGCCAAGGGTTTCGGCGTTAAAACGGCGGAGCCCATCGGCGAGGCGCTGATCAAATGCCCTTCGCTCATGCTCGTTCCCTGCCATTTTGAAAAGTACGAGCAGATAACCCTCGAGAGCCGCGCTCTGCTCGGCAAATACAGCAACCGCATGGAGCCCTTTGGAATGGATGAGGCCTGGCTCGACATAAGCCCCTACGCCCCCACCGCGGGAGATGCGGCTGAGATAGCCGATGAGATACGCGAGCAGTATAGAAAGCGGTTCCGCCTCACGGCTTCGGTCGGCGTGAGCTTCAACAAATGCTTTGCCAAGCTCGGCTCGGATATAAAAAAGCCCGATGCAACGACTGTCATAACGCCCGAGAATTTCAGAAGGGTGGTTTGGCCGCTGCCGGTGGAGGATCTGCTATTCGTGGGTCCGAGAACCAAGGCTAAGCTGAACGCAAGGGGGGTAACTACGATCGGGGAGCTTGCAAACAGCGATGAATCGCTCGTTCGCTGCTGGCTCGGCAAGAACGGCGTGGATCTGATGCGCTGCGCAAACGGGCTGGACAGCTCCCCCGTTGCAAGGATCGGCAGCGCGCCGCCGATGAAGAGCATAGGCAACAGCTTCACCCCGCCAAGGGACGTTAAGAGCCTTGACGAAGCTCTGGCGCTGCTGCAGTCGCTCGGGGAATCCGTGGCCTACCGAATGCGGAAATACGGAGTGCTCGGAACCACCGTGGTTTTGAGCGTTCGCGACACCACGCTCGTTACCTTCGAGCGGCAGACCTCGCTTGAATTTGCAAGCTGCATATCGGGCGAGCTTCGCGATGCGGCTTTTGCTCTTTTGAAGGAAAGCTATAATTGGGTCAAGCCCATACGCAGCCTCGGCATTCGCTGCACCGGGCTAATCCCCGATATGATGCCCTATCAGAGCAGCCTTTTCGAAGATGGGGCGAAACGAAAAAAGCGCCTCGCGGTTGAAAAAACCGTGGACGCGATACGAAGACGGTACGGCAAAACAAGCATTCTTCAGGCGCGGGTATTCTCCGAGCAAAGCTTCGAGGGTGCGCTGCATACGGACGGGCTGTTTGCGCTGAGATAGTTTTTATTTATCCGCGCCTTTGCTCGAAAAAGCGGCGAAGAACAGCTTTGCACTCCTCTTCAAGCATACCGCCGACAAAAGGAACATTCAGGTTGGTCAGCCTTCCGAGCTCACAGCGCGAAACGGTGCAGCCGGCCGCATCATCGAATGCGCCGAAGCAAAGCGCGCCGAGCCTGAAATTGAGGATCGCACCCATGCACATCGCGCAGGGCTCGAGCGTTACGTATAGCTCGCAGTCGGTAAGTCTTCTTTTACCGAGCTTTTCGGCAGCAGCCTTGAGCGCGAGAAGCTCCGCGTGAGCCGAGGCGTCCGAAAGGCTCTCAACGAGGTTATGCGCCGAAGCGATCGCCTCGCCGTTTTGAACCACGACCGCGCCAACCGGCACCTCGCCGAGATCGAACGCCTTTTCGGCCTCCTTGAGCGCAAGGCGCATGAATTCGGTTTTAAGCAGTATTTTTTCCTTCATGAACAGATTCTACCATATCCAAGCGCACAAATCAACGATAAGAACCGCCCCACGATGAGGCGGTTCTCGTTCATTTTACTAAGCAGCATCCGAAGTTGCTGTTTTGACTGTTAAAACTCATTTATGAGTTCGAGCGCATAGCGCATGATCTGGACGGCATCGCCCATATTGACGGATCCGTCGAGGTTCACGTCGCCTGCAAGGAAGCCGTCGCCGGTCAGAGTGGTGAGACCGAGGCTGTGGCGCATCGCAAGCACCGCATCGGCAACCTGAACGGTGCCGTTGAGATCGCAGTCGCCGAGCAGGAAGGAGGGCTCGGGCGGATTGACGTAATCGACCTTGACATCATCGAGCCAAGCGGTGTCTTCGCCGGTGTTCACGGAGTAATCCTTCTCGTAGACCCACTTGAATGTGTACGTGCCACCCGAAGTTACGTTATAGGTGTAATTCGTCCAGTTGACGGTGCCGCTGATATTCATTACCTCGTTGTTGTTGACGTAGAACTTAAGCTTATCGTAGTTGCTCTCGCTGCTGATCGACCAGGAGAACATGAGCTTATCGCCCGTTTCAAGAGTCAACGCTTCGCTCGTTACGGTGGAGCTTGAGGAGCTTACGTCCCGGTTGGTGCTCTTCGCACAAACCCTGTTGTCCTTGAATTTGACCACCCACGGATAGGTGCCGGTGGAGGTGAAGGCGATATTGCTGCCCGATGCGTTCAGCGCCTCGCTGAGGGAGGGATAATCGTTTACAACGATCGTTGCGGTCGCGGTGTATACCTGATTGGTGTTGCGGTCGGTCGCGGTCGCGGTAACGGTGGTGGTGCCCTCGCTCACGCCGGTGACGGTCGCCTTGAGCAGACCGCCGCTAACGGTGGCGATGCTCTCATTTGCGCTCGTCCAAACCACGTCGAAGCTGTTTGCATTCGCAGGCTCACGGATGAGGTTGAGCTCGCCGGAGAAGCCCTCGTAGATCTCGAGGCCGCTGGTCTCGAAGCTGATTCCCTCAAGATCGACCGGATCGAGCGAGCCGCCCTCGCCCTCGGTGACGGTGGCGATGATGCTGTTGCCCGCATAGTCGCCGAGCTTCACGTAAACGGTTTCGCGATTGCCGACGTTGAAATCGAGTATGCTCGTGGCGCCGCGCTGACGCTCCTCAACGCTCTGGGAAGCGATGAGCTGGGTGCAGGCCGCATTGGAGTAAACGCCCGCGAAGGCGACATAGTGGTTGTCGGAAACATAGAGTGCGAGCCGTCCGTTCTGCATATTCCAGTACACGACCTCGGGCTCCTGAATATCGATGGTTACGGGGATCTCCCAAACAGCGTTTTCGTTCGCAGCGGGATCGAACTCATCCCAGCTCTGCATGAAGCCTGTCATGCGAAGAATAACGCTTGAGCCGTTTGCAAGGCCGTCGCCGTTCCATGCATCGATGGCGCTCTCTTCGGTGGAGCCGACGGGCTCAACCTGGGAGAGCCAGCTGTTTTCAACGCCCTTTATCATGAACGGGATGTCCTTAACGTAGATCTGAGAGCCGCTCTGCGCATCGAGGATCTCATAGCGGAAGGTCTCGCAGCTGCGCACGAGATAGGTGCGAACATCGTCGATGGCATCCATAACGCCGTCGTTGTTCGGGCTGATCGAAGCGCGGTCGAAATAGAAATCGGTGGTGGTGCCGAAGGGGTTGACACCGAGGAGCTTATCACCCGCCTTGGCGGTGTTCACGCCCCATTCACCGGGAAGCGTGTTGGTGTGCAGATAGGCATCGTAGTAGTACTCGCGATCGAATACCGCCGCCTTCTCCCAATCGCCATAGAAGCCAAGGAAGGGAATGGAGAGATCAACTGTGCCGTCGAGAGTGACGTAGCCCTCGATATAGGCACCGTTGGGGAAACGCTCGTTGAGATACGACGCGTAGGGGCTGACGTTGATCGTTACGTTTACGGTGGCTCGGCCGTTCGCGGGAACGGTGACGGTGCTCGGCTTGGTCACGGTAACGTTATCGGTGATGTTCAGCGCCGAATCCGTCATGCAGTAGAGCTGTCGGCCGCCGATGCTCTTAAGCTGTGTACTCTCGGTGAGAACGTAGGGGTTCACGGTGTAGGTGAGCGCGGTGTTGCCGAAGTTCACAACGTCGAAGCTGAGGCTGAAGATTCCGGAGTAATCGTCATCGTCGCCAAGCTCGAGCTTCGGGCGCAGCTGTCCGGGAACCTCGAGATACGCCTTGGTGTTGATCGCGGCGGTAAGGTCGGCCTGACCCGCACCCTGTGCGCGAACGAGATAGGGAGTGCCGCCCGATTTGGAGGGAACGGCGGTGCTCATAAGAAGCGTGTTGACCATGCGCATCTTCTGAGTTTCGTTCAGATTCGGGAAGTTGGCGTTTACGTACTGGTTCACGAGCACCATGCCGCCCGCGATATGCGGACACGCCATGCTCGTGCCGCTCTTGCTGCCGTAGTTTCCGCCGGAGTAAGAGGAGTCGGTGGCCGCATTGATGTTGTCGCCGGGCGCCATGATCTCGGGCTTGATCCTAAGATCGGAGGTGGTGCCCCTGCTGCTGAAATAGGTAACGGAGGCCGCCGCGCTGTCGGAGCTTGCGGCAACGGAGAGCGAGCCGGGATTGGTGCCGGGAGTGGAGGTGAGGCCGTTATCGATATTCAGAGTGGGGGTGTTGCTCGAATAGTTGTTGCCGCTGCCGGTGGTGCCGCTGTTGCCCGAGGCAACCGCCACGTTCACGCCGTGCTGAGAAAGCAGAGCGTAGGCGGCATCCATATCCTCGTCCTCCTCGGTGAAGCCGCAGTCCGCACCGAGGCTCATGTTTACGGCATCGACCTCGAGATACGCGCAGTCCTCAAGCGCCGCCATGATGGTGGACCATTCGGCTCCGCCATTCTGGAACACCTGCATCGTGACGATCTGAGCGTTGTATGCAACGCCCCTTGCGCTGTTGTCGTTACCCGCGCAGATGGAGCTGACGTGGGTGCCGTGGTCGCTTCGCGCATCGGAATGGCCAACGTTGAGATTGCCGGCATAGTAGTTGAAGTTGTACGGAAGCTTTGCACTGTAATACAGCTGGCTGCCGGTAAGGGTGCCGTTGTAGCTCTGCTCGGCGCAGAGCTCGTATTGATCGAGAACGCTCTGGATGCCCGCCGCGGTGAAATGCGGCTCCTGCGGTGCTGTTGCAAAATTGGGATGGTTCGTTTTGATGCCGGTGTCGATCACCGCGATGGTCTGACCCTGGCCGGTGTAGCCGAGTGCCCACATATCATCCGCATTGATCCAGCCGACGGAGGTGCCGAGCCTTCCGTCCTCGCCTTCGGGCTTAACATCCTCGGGAACCTGATAAACGTTGCTGCGGTAGCAGTTCGCAACGCCGGGAAGGGCTTTGATCTCGTCGATCAGGCGGTATTCGCCGTGGAAGGAGAAGCCGTTGAAAAGAAGGGTGTATTGATAATCCACCTTAAAGGCTTCGTCCTTAACGAGCTTGGAAGCGATGGCAGATATGACCTTCTGCTGCTTCTGCTTGAGAACGGAGCTTGCGGTTGCGGAGCGGCTGTCCTTAACGCTCATGCGCGCAAGAACGGGCTCGTCCTCAAGCTTAACAATGATTGAAACTATCTCGCTCGGGTCTGTAACCACGGGGCGGGAGGCTTGTTCGGCTTCCGGCGCATTCGTCTTGGCATTCACGCTGTCCGTGGATGCCCGAAGCGCAAGCGCGGAGAAAGCCATTGCCGCGATAAGAGCTATCGCAAGCACACGCTTAAGGGTTTGTTTCATGTTTTTCCTCCGATTCTTTTTATTATCTCCATCCGCATGGCGGATCGAAATCAGACGTTCGCGGGAGATTCGATATCCTTCTAAATCAGCTTTTTGGATTATATCATATTTTTGTGTTCGATTCAACAGAATAATAAGAAAACAACAAGGAGCGAAACATGGATAAAAACCGTTTCGGCGATCGGCTCGCCGATAAAAATGCAAGCGGGCTCGGATCGAAGCGCGGCCTTGAAGGGGCGCACGGCATAAGGCTCGCTCTTGCCTGCGTGACTGCGGCAGTTCTTTTCATAATCGCCGCCATCGCCTTCTTTGCATTCAGAGAGGACGAAGGCACGCCGAGCAAGCTCGGCAGCGGCGCAAAAGCAGAACCGACTGAGCTTCCGAGCGCAAGGAACACGGGCGGGCGCAGAGCGGATATCTTCGACAGCGGCACGGTCGTGATGGGTGTGGATATCGGAGGATCGAACGAATACGAGGCGAAGCGCAGGCTTTCAGGCGAGGTAGAGCGCATGATGAACGAGTATGAATGCGCACTGCGCCACGGTGACAGGCATTTTGTTCTCAAAAAGGACGATATAACGCTTGAAAGCGATTTGGACGAGGTTTTAACAAAGGCGCTTATAAACGGCAAGGGCGAATACTCGGTCGAGCTGCGCCCAGCGGACGATCGAAGGCTGAAAGCCGCCGTGGATGCTATCGCCGAGGATATTGACCGCCCGCCGAGGGATGCGGAGCTTTTGAGCACCACCGCCGCAGAGGGGCTTGATGCGAACGAGCTTGAAAGGAATTCAAGATTCATCGTAACCGCGCCTATCGATGGAGCAAGGCTTGACAGGGAAGAAACCGCAAGGATCATCCTTGCCGGAGTGCGCGAGGCGGAGCTGAGTGTAAATGCCGTGAATGCGAGCGCCGAGGCCCCCGTCCTTCCAGTCAGACGAGCCGTTTTTTCAACCTCATATAACAGCGCTTCTCTGTCCGCTTCGGGAAGGGTGCATAATATCAAAAAAGGTGCGGAGCTTATAAACGCACGTTCGCTCGAACCCGGCGAAACTCTCTCATGCAACGAGGTGCTCGGTGAGCGAACAAAGGAAAACGGATGGCAGACAGGGACGGCCTTTGCAAGCGGCGGAAAAAAGACCGAGCAGCAGTACGGAGGCGGTATCTGCCAGATCAGCACAACGCTCTATAACTGCGCGCTGATGGCGGGGCTTGAAGCCACCGAAAGGATCGGCCACTCTAGGAAGGTTGCCTATATCGAGGGCGGGCGCGATGCCGCATTAAGCTGGGGCAGCGCCGATCTTGTTATCAAAAACAGCACGGATGAAACGATCTATATCTTCATGTGGACGGACGATGAAAAGAAATGCCTAAGCTGCGAGATCTACGGAGGCTCATTCCCCGATGAATACGATGAGATCGCGATCCTCTCCGAGCTGATAGAGGTTATAGAACCGAGCGAGCCGGAATTCGTTATCGACGATTCGCTTAAAGATGGCGAGTGCGTGCGCATTAGGGATGCCATTCGCGGCAGAGTTTATCAGACCTACGCCGAATACAGAAAGAACGGTGCCGCTGTTCGCCGCGAGGAGATCGCGAAAACGCCGTACCCGATGATTCCCGCGCTGTATGCGGTGCCAAAGCCGAAAGAGTGATCTATAGAACGTCACGCTGCGCCTATTTGCTCTTGCTATCCCCCGCTTTTCACCGCTTTGGCATTGCGGCTTTATCAGCGCCGTTTTCGTTGTAATGCGGCCGCTATTATGGTATAATGAGTGATGAAACCGAGTGATCGCCCGTTTTCCATTCAATAAGCAAAGGAGCCGTAAACCATGGATATGTACGAGAAATATCGCAAGGCTGATGTGAAGAAAAAGCGGCGCAAAATCATTCTCATCGTTTGCGTAGTGGTTCTGGTTTTGATGCTCATCCCGATTCGTTATCACGTAAAGGACGGCGGAACAGTCGAGTGGAGAGCAATCCTTTACACTGTTTCAGATATGCACAGCATCGCCGGTATTGATGAAGAAACAGGCGAAAGCCTTTATACCGTAGGTACGCGCATAAAGCTGCTCGGCTTCACAGTTTTTGACAACACGCACAATGCGCCCGACTCGGCTAACTGAGCGCACTCAATCTCCAACGCTTGCCTTTTTCGCCATTCTGCTTTATAATTGGGGCAGTTGATTTTATCAAGGCTAAGGTATGGCAGGCGAAAGCAAAGCAAAAAACGAACAGAACGGGCTTCGGCCTCTTCCGCTCTCTTCGGACGAGCTCTTTTCCCAATGCGGAAAACGCTCGCCCGATTTTGTTATAGTTACCGGCGATGCGTATATCGATCACCCCTCCTTCGGCACGGCGATAATCGGTAGAATGCTGCTTTCGCGTGGTTATTCCGTTGGCATAATCGCTCAGCCCGATTGGAAAAACGCCGATTCCGTTACGGTTTTCGGGAAGCCGCGCCTTGCTTTTCTCGTAAACTCCGGCAACATGGATTCGATGGTGAATAAATACACCGTTGCAAAGAAGCCGAGGAGTACCGATGCCTACACCCCCGGAGGCAATGCCGGAAAGCGCCCCGACAGGGCGGTAAATGCATACTGCGCGCTGATACGCAAGGCATACGGCAAGGATATGCCCATAGTGATCGGCGGCATCGAAGCAAGTTTGCGCCGTTTTGCGCATTACGATTATTGGGCGGACAAGGTTCTGCCCACCGTGCTCGTTTCCTCGGGCGCGGATCTGCTCGTTTACGGCATGGGCGAGAAGCAAACTGTCGATCTTGCCGAAGCGCTCGACGGCGGGCTGAACGTTCACGATATCACCTATATCCCCGGTACGGCGTATCTTGCGCCGAGCCTCGAGCGGGTTTACGAATACCGCGAGATTCCCTCGTTTGAAAGCGTTTGCCGCGATAAAAAAGCCTATTGTGAGGCGTTCATGGCGCAGTACCGCGAACAGGATTCGATAAGCGGCGAACGGCTGGTTCAAAAGCACGGTGAAAGCTATCTTGTGGTCAACCCGCCCGCTCCCCCGCTTTCGACCGAGGAGCTGGACGAGGTGTATTCCTTCCCATATACCCGTTTGCCGCATCCGAGCTATAAAGAGCATATCCCCGCGCTCGACGAGGTGAAGTTTTCGCTTGTCAGCTGCCGCGGCTGCTACGGTCAATGCGCCTTCTGCGCGCTTACCTTCCATCAGGGGCGCGTGATACAGGCGAGAAGCCACGAATCGCTTATCGTGGAAGCTAAACTCCTTATCAAGCAGCCTGATTTCAAGGGCTATATCCACGACGTTGGCGGCCCTACCGCTAATTTCCGTTTCCCCGCCTGCAAAAAACAGCTAACCAAGGGCGTTTGCAAGGACAGGAGCTGTTTGGGTTATAACCCTTGCAAGAATATGACCGTGGATCACCGCGACTACGTGGAGCTGCTGCGCAAGCTTCGCAAGCTCGACGGCGTTAAAAAGGTTTTCGTGCGCAGCGGCATACGCTACGACTATTTGATGTATGATAAGGACGATACCTTTATCCGCGAACTCATCAAGCACCACGTCAGCGGTCAGCTCAAGGTCGCACCCGAGCATATAGATGACCGCGTGCTAGAATGTATGAACAAGCCCGGCGGCGGGCTTTACGAGCGCTTTGCCGCGAAGTACATGGCACTGAACAAGAGCCTCGGCATGGAGCAGTACATAGTGCCCTACTTCATGTCCAGCCACCCCGGAAGCACTCTCCATTCCGCTATCGCGCTTGCGCAGTATCTCAAATCGAGCGGTCAGCGCCCCGAGCAGGTGCAGGACTTCTACCCCACGCCCGGCACGCTTTCGACCTGTATGTTCTACACAGGTCTCGACCCGCGCACGATGAAGAGCGTTTACATACCCCGCGATCCGCGCGAGAAGGCGATGCAGCGCGCGCTGATGCAGTACTTTATACCGAAGAACCGTCCGCTCGTTCGCGAGGCGCTCCGAAAAGCCGACCGCGACGACCTGATAGGCTACGGCAAAGGCTGCCTTGTGCCGCCCGAGGAAGCGGATGCAAGCTCGAACCGCATTTCCAATAGGCCCTCAAGCGGCAGAGGCGGCGAGAAGCGCGGCGATAACCGAAAAACCGACGGTCGCACAAAAAAGGCGGCTTCGCGGACGAAAAGCGGCGGTTCACGAACCGATGACCGCAGGAAGGGCAAGAAGCGCTGAACCGTTGCCCAAGTAGATGTAAATAGCGAACTTTTAATATAGAATTCATCGAAAAATGCTTCCATAAGGGCGCAGTTTTTTACTGTCTGCTCCCCGATCGCCTTCGCATTTTCCGCTTAATTTGGAGTCACGCAGAGATTCCATCCTCGATTTTTCCTTAGCCGCAGGCGGTATCATGCGCAGTTAGGTACGCATCATTATCAAAATGCCCCGCCGAAGAGAAGACGGAAATGCCTGCCTGCGGCAGCGGTCTGCTCCACGCGCATTAAAGCTCTATTGTCATCGGCGGCTCGGTGAACGAGGAGAATACCGCCGTGCCGTGCTTGAAATACAGCACCTCGGTGTTGTCGTCATTTTCATCGTACATACCGCGAAGTTGGGGATAGCTGTCGAGCATATCCTTCTTCGCCTCAACGCGCTCATCCCGCACAAGCTCGCCCGAGAGGCGCAGCCATTTGCCGTCCTTGAACGCGCAGAGCTCCACCTTGGGATTCTTCTCGATCTGCTTGGAAACGTTCTTCACCTTGCCCATCTGGATATAGAGCTTATCCTCGAAGATATTCACCGTTCCGAACGGGCGCACTCGCGGCTGATCGCCCTCGACCGTTGCGAGGTAATATACGCCGCACTCCTTCAAAAAATCAAAAACTTCCTTCATTTTTTGCTCCTTTCACCCCGCCAGATGCGTTTTTCACCGCAAAACGCTCGGCGAAGCAGTTTTATGTATAGCGTTATTATATCAAAATATACTATCAAGGTCAACTTGAGGCGCAATAATCAAAAAACAGCCCGCAGCTGATATAATTCAACGCTCAAAGCGGCAATTTGATCAAGCTTGGCATGAAAAGCTTGAAATTCGGCCAGAATATGGTATAATTATTCGGTTAATATATGAAGCGATCCGTTCGCATCATAAATCAAAATAATACGGAAAGGGATACTGTATGGAATATACGCATGAAGTAACCAATATGTGCTGTGTCAAAAAGGGCGCGGTGCATGATCCCGCCCCCATTCCCGAGGAGGGTAAATGGGTCAAGGCAAAGCAGCTGACCGATATAAGCGGCTTTACGCACGGCGTTGGCTGGTGCGCACCGCAGCAGGGCGCATGCAAGCTCACGCTGAACGTCAAGAACGGCATCATCGAAGAAGCGCTGGTTGAAACCATCGGCTGCACGGGCATGACACATTCTGCGGCGATGGCGGCGGAGATACTCTCCGGCAAGACCATCCTTGAGGCGCTCAATACCGACCTTGTTTGCGATGCGATCAACACCGCGATGCGCGAGCTCTTCCTTCAGATCGTTTACGGCAGAAGCCAGAGCGCGTTCAGTGAGGGCGGCCTTGCGATCGGCGCGGGGCTTGAGGATCTTGGCAAGGGTCTTTCGAGCAGCATCGGCACCACCTATTCCACAAAGGAAAAGGGTCCCCGCTATCTCAACCTCACCGAGGGCTATATCACCAAGATCGCGCTTGATGAAAACAACGAGATCATCGGCTACGAATTCATCAATCTGCCCCAGATGATGGAGCTTATCAAGAACGGCATGACCCCGAACGATGCCTATGCCGAGCTCATCAAGCGCTACGGCAGGTTCGACGATGCGGCGAAGATAATCGACCCGCGCAAGGAATGAGGTGCAATATGCTGAATTTTGAAGGATACACCAGAAGAATAGCCCAGATCGACGCCGCTCTTAAAAAGGAAGGCATCGAGAGCCTTGAGGCTGCTGCAAAGCTCGTTGAGGACAAGGGCATAAACATTCGCGAGATCGTGCACGGCACTCAGCCTATCGCCTTTGAAAACGCGGTTTGGGCATACACCGTCGGCGCGGCGATTGCCATAAAGCGCGGCGTAACGAGTGCTGCTAAAGCGGCGGAGTGCATCGGCGAGGGTCTGCAGAGCTTCTGCATCCCCGGTTCGGTTGCGGATCACCGCAAGGTCGGCCTCGGTCACGGCAACCTCGGCGCTATGCTGCTCAGCGAGGATACCAAATGCTTCTGCTTCCTCGCAGGTCACGAGAGCTTCGCGGCGGCAGAGGGCGCGATCAAGATCGCGATGAAGGCGGATCGCGTTCGCAAGGAGCCCCTCAGAGTCGTTCTGAACGGTCTTGGCAAGGATGCGGCATACATCATCGCCCGCATCAACGGCTTCACCTTCGTTGAAACCGAGCTTGACCGCTTCAGCGGCGAGCTCAAGATCCTCAGCGAAAAGGCATTCAGCACGGGCGAGCGGAGCAAAGTTCGCTGCTACGGTGCGGACGACGTTTCCGAGGGCGTTGCGATCATGCAGAAGGAAAACGTGGACGTTTCCATCACCGGCAACTCCACCAACCCCACCCGCTTCCAGCACCCCGTTGCCGGCACCTATAAAAAGTACTGCGTTGAAAACGGCAAGAAGTACTTCTCCGTTGCATCCGGCGGCGGCACGGGCAGAACGCTGCATCCCGACAACATGGCGGCGGGCCCCGCAAGCTACGGCATGACCGACACCATGGGCAGGATGCATTCCGATGCGCAGTTCGCGGGCTCAAGCTCCGTTCCCGCGCACGTTGAGATGATGGGTCTTATCGGCATGGGCAACAATCCCATGGTCGGCGCCACCGTTGCGGTCGCAGTTGCGGTCGAGGAAGCGATGAAGAATGCCTGATCGCGCATGAAAATAATATAAGAATTAAAACCAAACGGGCTTGCGCAGTTCACAGCGGCGAAAGCCCGTTTTTTTCGTTTCAGCCGCACAAGCGGGCGGCAAAAAGATGGAAGGTAAAAAGTCTGCGGGTAGCTAATCCGCAGACTTTTCAAGAATAGTATAAGATTGAAAGATCGCCTCGCTTCGATCTTTGCCATGCAATGGAGGTCGCACTCTTATTTACTGACGTTAGTATATCACCTATGTTGCTGAAAGTCAATACCTTTTATTCAAAATTTGCAACATTTTTTAATATATTATTTTTTTATTGGAAAATATGGAAAAACCGACATGCTCGTGCCGTGTTTTTGACACAATTCGAGCCGTTTTGGGCCATTTTTCCAAAAATCAATTATCCAAAATCGGCAAAACTCATCCGCCCCTCTTTCCTTGTTCCATGCAGCCACTGCCCTGCTCCACCCCCGTTAAAGAAGCATTTGGGGAACCGAAGCCGCCGCGCGGAAGTATCGCGAAGCGAGCGGAAGTGCGGCGCCGCACGGCGGCAAAAAATCGTTATATATATGTTGAAAAAGCCTGCTGTGGTGTTTAATTCGGTTCAATGATATGGTATAATCTATAATGTGTTCGTATGCGCATACAAACATAACATATCCCACTCAATATGCAGGAGGCATAAAAATGGAAAATGTAAAGGTTGCGATTTGGGGCTTCGGCGCAATGGGCTCCGGTATCGCCAAGGTACTGCTAGGCAAAAAGGGCGTTGACATCGTCGGTGTCTGCGACATTCACCCTGCCCGCATCGGCAAGAGCATCTACGACATTCTCGGCGTGGATCAAGGCGATCGCGAAGACGTGTTCATCAACCCCCAGATCGAGAAGGTAGTTCATGACGGCAACTGCGATATCTGCGTTATCGCCACCGACTCCTTCACCAAGAAGGCCTTCCCCAAGATCAAGTACGTCGTTTCCCAGAAGATAAACGTTATCTCCACCGCGGAAGAGATGAGCTACCCGAAGGCTCAGGAGCCCGAGCTCACCGAAGAGATGAACAGGCTCGCCAAGGAGAACGGCGTTTCCATCCTCGGCACCGGCATCAACCCCGGCCTGATGATGGATCTTCTCGCCATCTGCCTCTCCGGCTGCATGACCGACGTTGAGTCCGTCACCTGCCGCAGGGTAAACAGCCTCTCCCCCTTCGGCCCCGCCGTTATGGAGGAGCAGGGCGTTGGTCTTGCCGTGGACGTTTTCAACAAGGGCGTTGAGGACGGCACCCTCGCGGGTCACGTTGGCTTTGCTGAGTCCGTCGGCATGATAGCCGATGCGCTCGGCTGGAAGGTCGATAAGTTTGAGCAGCAGATGAGCCCCATCGTAACGAGCGTAGATCGCAAGAGCCCCTATGGCTTTGCGAAGGCGGGCGACGTTGCGGGTGTCAACATGACCGGTCAGGGCTACGTTGACGGCAAGGTCAAGATCGACATGTACCATCCCCAGCAGATCGAGCCCGAGATGGAAGGCACCCATACCGGCGACTATATCGAGCTCAAGGGCACTCCCGAAGTCAATATGAGCATCCGTCCCGAGGTCGACGGCGGCATCGGCACCATCGCGATGATCGTGAACATGATTCCGCACGTTATCAACGCTCGCCCCGGTCTCAAGACCATGCTGGATCTGCCCGTTCCGCGCGCCATCATGGGCGATTTCCGCGACTATATCGAAGAGTAAACGCGCTTTGCGGCACGGCTTAACGCTGTGCCGCAAGTTTGATTCCCAACGTACAACAATAACTTTCATTTTATCTGCAGGAGGATAAAAGGATACTATGGCTAAAAAAGGTGATTGGGTTCAGGTGCACAATATCGTGCTCACGCCCGAAGAACGCTCGGCTTCACTGCCCGAGGACACTAAAAAGCACCCTCTCGAGATGTGGGTAAAGGGCTGGCTGCAGGCTGATGCCGAGCTTGGCGACGAGGTGGAAGTTATCACCCGCACCGGCAGGCGCACCACCGGCAAGCTCGTGAAGGAAGCACCCTATTTCGAGCATAATTTCGGTTATCTTGTGCCCGAAGTGCTCAAGATCGGCGACATGGTTCGCGAAATAACCTTCGGAGGTAACGAATGATGGATAACAGCTATTCCGCAATAATGGCAAGGAAAAACGAGATCATTCGCAATTCCGTCGGCATGGATTACACCAAGTTCGAGCTGCCCGGCATCGGCTTCGACTACGAAGCGATGATGGCGGCCACCGGCTACACGCTCGAGGAGCTGCAGCGCGTTCAGGCGCTCTTCTCCGTTGGCAACACGCCGCTTATCGAGCTTAAAAACCTCACCACTCTCGCAAGAAAATGCGCAAAGCCCGGCTTTGGCGCGCGCATCTTCATAAAGGACGAGGCCACCAACCCCAGCGGCAGCTTCAAGGCAAGAAGGAGCTGCACCAGCGTATATCAGGCGAAGAAGCAGGGCTATAAGGGCGTAGTTACCGCAACGAGCGGCAACTACGGCGCGGCCGTCGCCTGCCATGCTGCAATGGCGGGTCTCAAGTGTATCGTCGTTCAGGAATGCTACGACAGCCGCGGCATCGGCCAGCCCGAGATCATCGAAAAGGCGCGTAAATGCGAAGCGCTCGGCGCGGAAGTCGTTCAGCTGACCGTCGGCCCCGAGCTTTTCAGCACCGTGCTTCGCCTCATCGAGGAGACCGGCTATTTCAACGCCTCTCTCTACACCCCCTTCGGCATCGCGGGCGTTGAAACGCTTGGCTACGAGATCGCTCAGCAGTTCCGCAGTAAGATCGGCAAGGATCCCGATGTTGTCGTATGCACCAACGCCGGCGGCGGCAACCTGACCGGCACCGCGCGCGGACTGAGAAAAGCAAACTGCGATGCGAAGGTCATCGGCGCGAGCGTAAACCTCACCGGCCTTCACATGGCGAGCGATGAACAATTTAATAAGAAGAGCTTCACCACGGGGCACACCGGCTTCGGCGTTCCTTTCAGCGTGAACCCCGACAGGAGCGACGTACCCAGGAGCGCCGCGCGCCCCCTTCGTTATATGGACAGATACGTTACCGTTACCCAGGGCAGCGTTTTCTTCATCACCGAAACGCTCGCTTCCCTCGAGGGTCTTGAAAAGGGTCCTGCGGGCAACACCGCACTTGCGGCGGCGTTCAAGCTGGCGCAGGAGATGCCCGAGGATCAATGTATCGTGGTTCAGGAAACCGAGTACACCGGCGCGGGCAAGCATATCAACCCGCAGCTCTCGTTTGCCCGTCAGAACGGCATCGACATCCACTTCGGCGACCCGAAGGACGAGGTTCCCGGCAAGTCCATAATACTGCCCGCGCATCCGTCGCTTATAGACGTTACGGACGTTGATCTCGACCACGTTCGCCGCAGCAATATCAAGGCGCAGGTCGGCACCCATAAGGACGAGCTTACCGATGCGGATATCCGCTATCTTATGGAAGAAACCAACTCGAGCGAAGAATTCGTTCGCGGCGTGGTTGCTTCGCTTTAAAAAACACAAAAAACTTTCGATAACAGAAGGATAAAGATATGAAAAGAAACGATGATTACAAGGAGCGCAGAGCCCATCTCGCCGATCTTAGCGACGAGCAGCTCGAGCAGAGGTTCTGGGAGCTTGCAAACAAGCTCGTTGATCCCCTTCTTCAGATGGGCTATGAATACACTTCCCCCGCGGTAGAGCGTTCGGTTCTGCTGCGCATGGGCTTCTCCTCTATCGAAGCAAAGGCGATAGTCGAGGGCTGCATCAAGCACGACATCATCTCCCACGGCGCAGGTCATGCGGTCTACAAGCTCGCCAAAACCGAGGGTATGGAGCTTCGCGAAGCGGGCGTTGCGCTCGCGAATGGCAAGCTTTGGGACAAGGCCGAGAGCCTTTTCAAAGGAGGTAACCGAGTATGAGCGAATACAGACTTGATCCGAATAAACCGATCGACGTTGCCGAGATTCTGAAGGATCTGGAATCCTACCGTCCCCGCCGCAGGGGCTGGACCTGGCGCAAGCCCGTTAAGGATCTGCACATGGGTCCCTTTGAATACCATGACTGCACCGAGCCGCTGAAATCAAGCGTTCCCCTTCCCCCGGCGCATTATTTTGAGAATATCGATCCCCAGCCCGGTCCCGTCATCACCACCGAGATCGCTTCCGGCCGCTTTGAGGACGATATTCGCCGTATGCGTATGGCGGCGCACCACGGCGCGGATCATATCATGGTTATCCGCACCGCGGGTCAGAGCCATTTCGACGGCCTTATCGAGGGCACCCCGCAGGGTATGGGCGGCGTTCCGATCACCCGCAAGCAGGTTCGCGCCCAGCGCAAGGCGCTCGACATGATCGAGGACGAAGTAGGCAGGCCCATCAACTACCATAGCTACGTTTCCGGCGTTGCCGGCCCCGATATCGCCGTTATGTTCGCTGAAGAGGGCGTGAACGGCGTTCATCAGGACCCGCAGTACAACGTTATCTACCGCAATATCAACATGATCCGCTCCTTCGTCGATGCCTGCGAGAGCAAGAAGCTCATCGCATGGGCGAGCATGGCGCAGATCGACGGCGCACACAACGCGAACGCTACCGCGCGCGAAGCGTGGAAGGTCATGCCCGAGCTGATGGTCCAGCACGGCATCAACGCGATCTTCTCCGCGAGGGTCGGCGTTAATAAGAAAAATATCTGCCTCTCCACCGTTCCCCCGACGGCTACCCCCGCGCCCTGCGTCTACATGGACCTTCCTTACGCAGTTGCGCTTCGCGACCTGTTCCACGAGTACCGCATGCGCGCTCAGATGAACACGAAGTACATCATGAGCTCCACGCGCGAAGCGACCGTTACCCACGTTCTGAACATGGTCATCTCCAAGCTCACCCGCGCGGACATCCAGTCCACCATCACCCCCGACGAGGGCCGCAACGTTCCGTGGCATATCTACAACATCGAAGCCTGCGACACCGCGAAACAGACTCTCGTGGGTCTGGACGGCCTTATGGAGATGGTCGAGCTCAAGAAGGACGGCGTTCTTCGTGAAAAGGCTCGCGAGCTCAAGGAGCGCGCGATCATGTTCATGGAAGAGATGATCGAGCTGGGCGGCTACTTCAACGCCGTTCAGGAAGGCATGTTCGTTGACAGCGGCATCTACCCCGAGCGCAACGGCGACGGTATCGCAAGGAAGATCGACGGCGGCATCGGCGCAGGCACCATCTTTAAGCGCGCCGAGGACTACATGGCCCCCGTTACCGCGCATTACGGCTACAACAACGTGGCGCAGTACGGCGAAGAGTATAAGGACGACCCCGCAAAGCTGATCGGCGGCTGCACCCTCGAATGCCCCGAGAAGATCATCTACATCGACGAGCTCGATGAAGAGGACAATGTAAACGTCCGTATGGGCAACGTTAAGGAGTTCACCCCCGGCAGCAAGCAGCTCCGCCCCGAGATGGAGTGGCTTGCGGACGGCACCGTTATGCTCACCATGTTCTTCCCCGCTCCCAAGCAGATCGCGGAAGCCGCGGCGCTTGAGTGCGCGCATAAGATGAACCTGACCGAGTGCGAAGTCATCAGCAAGGAGATCATGCACCCGCAGGACGGCACGCGCATCGAGCTCAAGGGCAAGGTTCCCTTCTCCATCGACGTTGATAAGCTCGTTATTCCCAAGGAGCCCGACGTGCTTTCGGACGACGTTATCCGCAAGGATGTTGAGCGCCGTCCCATGCGCATCGTGGCGGCCACCGTCGGCGAGGACGAGCATTCCGTCGGCCTTCGCGAGATCATCGACATCAAGCACGGCGGCATCGAGAAGTACGGCATGGAGGTATTCTACCTCGGCACCTCCTGCCCGCCCGAGAAGCTTTGAATGCGGCGGTCGAGCTGAATGCGGATGCGATCATGGCATCCACCATCATCAGCCATGACGATATCCACTATAAGAACATCGCCAAGATCGACCAGATCGCCAAGGAAATGGGCATCCGCGACAGGATCATCTTCATCGCGGGCGGCACTCAGGTCACCCCCGAGCTTGCAAGGAAAGCGGGCGCGGACGAGGGCTTCGGCAGAGGCAGCCGCGGCGTTCATAACGCCACCTTCCTTATCAAGCGCAGATGGGAGATGGAGGAAGCCGAAAAGGCCAAGACCGAAAATAAATAATATTTAAACTCTAACTTGCGGAAAGGCGGCCGCGGTTGCGACTTGCCTTTCCGTATTCATGGGGAATGAATAGTCAATAGCGAATATTGAATGGTTGCCGATTCAGCCGAACTATTAATACATAATTAAAAGAGCTTCCCCCTTTGGAATCTCGACCTCAACTATTCATTATTCGTTATTCACTATTTATTAAAATAATACAAAGGACTTTATAGCGAAGCACTATGTTTATTGATATTCTCGTAGCCGAGATCGGCTCCACCACCACCCTTGTGAACGCCTTTTCGGGCATAAACACACGCGAGCCCCGCTTCATCGGTCAGGGGCAGGCGCCGACAAGCGTGCTTGAGGGCGACGTTCGCATCGGGCTTTCCGGCGCAGTTGCCGATCTTGCCAAGAACCTCGGTGCAGACAAGATCGAATACGGCGAGATGTTTGCCACCTCGAGCGCGGCGGGCGGCCTTCGCATGACCGTGCACGGGCTCGTTTACGATATGACCGTCAAGGCGGCGCAGGCTGCGGCGCTCGGCGCGGGCGCGATCATCAAGCACGCCACGGCGGGCAAGCTCTCCGAATTCGATATAGACGATATTAGGGTGCTCGATCCGAACCTTATCCTGCTTGCCGGCGGCACCGACTACGGCGAGAGGGAGACCGCCGCATTCAACGCGAAGGCGATCGCGGAATCCGGCATGAAGATTCCCGTTATCTACGGCGGCAATATCCAGAACCACAGGCTCGTTGAAAAGATATTCACCGACGCGGAGATTCCGTTTTACATCACGGACAACGTTTACCCCAAGCTCGACCTACTCAATATCGAACCCGCCCGAAGGATAATCCATCAGGTTTTCGAGGAGCATATCATCAAGGCGGCGGGCATGGAGCATATTCGCGACATTGTAACGGGCAACATCATCCCCACCCCCGGCGCGGTGATGGAGGCGAGCCAGCTTCTTCAAGCCGCTATCGGCGATCTCACGGTTATCGACATCGGCGGCGCGACTACCGACGTTCACTCCGTTACCAAGGGTTCGGACGAAATAGCCGTTATGATGACCACGCCCGAGCCGTTTGCAAAGCGCACGGTCGAGGGCGACCTCGGAATGTACGTGAATGCGAAGAACCTTATAGATATGATAGGCGCGGAAAAGCTTGCAAACGAGCTTGACCTCGATATGGAAGCGGTGATGGCAAGCTATAAGCCCATTCCCGAAACGCCCGAACAGTTCAAGCTGACCGAGCGGCTCTGCCTTGAAGCGGGGCTTATGGCGCTTGAAAGGCATGCCGGCGCATTCCGCTATATCTACACGCCGCAGGGCAGGCAGACCATAGCCGAGGGCAAGGATCTTTCGATAATCAAATGGCTGGTCGGCACGGGCGGCGCGCTGACGAGGCTTCCGCACCATGAGGAAATTGCAAGGAAGCTTGCCGACTGCAACACCGGCGGGCTGATGCTCTTCCCGAGGCCTCAGAGGGTGAAGCTTCTTTTCGATAACCACTATATCATGGCTTCACTCGGCGTGCTTTCCAAGCGCTACCCCGAGGCGGCGCTCGATCTGATGCTGCAAAGCCTCGGATTCAACAAGTGATATTTCCATTAAATTTCGAAAAATAAAAAGAGGTAATAATATGAATCCGAAACTGATAATCGATCTGAACAAGCTGCGCGAGAATCTCGATTGGCTCACAAGCCGCTGCCATGAGCGCATGATAAACGCCGTTATAGTTACCAAGGTTTTCTGCGCCGACTCCGAGATCTGCCGAATCATCGATGAAAGCGATGCGGACGGCTTTGCCGATTCGCGCCTTCAGAATCTTGAGACCATCGAATCGAATAAGCCCAAGCAGCTTCTTCGCATCGCCATGCAGAGCGAGGCGGAGGAGGTCGTCAAGACCGCCGATATCTCGATGCAGAGCGGCATCGATACCATAAAGCTTCTGGGCAAGGCGGCGGCGAAGCTGAAAAGGAATCATAAAATCATACTTATGATAGATATGGGCGACCTTCGCGAAGGAATCTTTTATAAGGAAGAGGAGCAAATCTTCAAGGCCTGCGAAGCTATTTTAAGTGAGCCGTGGCTCGAGTTCTACGGCGTTGGCGTGAACCTACCCTGCTACGGCGGCATAATCCCCGATGAAGAAAACGTCGGCGGGCTTGTGAAATTTGCCGAGCGCATCCGCGAAAAATACGGCATCCCCCTGCCCATCGTTTCGGGCGGCAATTCCTCGATGATGACGATGCTCAAGGAGGATCGCATCCCCGATGGCGTTACCCAGCTTCGCCTCGGCGAGAGCTTTGTGCTTGGAAACAACACCGAATCCGGCGAGCCGATGGAGGAGCTGAACACCGACTGTTTCGTGCTTGAAGCGGAGCTGGTGGAGGTTCAGCATAAGCCCAGCAAGCCCATCGGCACGAGCGGGCTGAACGCCTTCGGCGAGCGCGTGACCTTCGAGGACAGAGGCCCCATGGTGCGCGGCATACTCGCCATCGGCAGGCAGGACGTGAACCCCGACGGGCTCACCCCCCTCGATCCGCGCGTGGAGATAATAGGCGCCTCGAGCGACCATCTGCTTTTAAACCTCACCGCCTGCCCCGAGTATAAGGTGGGCGAAACGCTCAGGTTCATCCCCGACTACGGCGCACTACTCAAGCTCTGCACCGCCGAAAGATACGTTTCCCGCGAATACGTTGGAAAGAAGGAAGATTAAATGTCCTACATAAAAATAAACGACATCCTTAAAAAGCGCGGCAAGAGCCCCGTTCGCATATCCCCCGCCGCCATGGAGGGCGCGAGGATAAAGGTGCTTGTCGGCTCCTGCGCGCATTGCGCAAAACTCAAGGACAACGTGCTCGAAGCGGCGAAGGTTCTCGGCATTCCCGAAAGCGATATCGAGGTCGTTTCAGACCTTGCGCGCATCGTCAAAATGGGCGTTATGGTAACGCCCTCGCTGATCGTGAGCGGACAGATAGTCAGCTCGGGCAAGGCGCTTTCGGTGGATGATATCATTCCGCTTCTTGAGAATAAGGGCGACGGTTTGCTGTAAAAAGAGGTCAATAATATGAAGGAAAAAATAAGTATCAAGGATTATGCGGGCATCATCACCGAGGAGCTTAAAAAGGGAGTGCTTTTAAACACGCAGGGCGAGAAATTCAACTCCATGCTGATCGGCTGGGGTGCGCTCGGCACGGTTTGGAACCTGCCCGCATTCACGGTGTACGTTCGCGAGAGCCGCTACACGAAGGAAGTGCTCGATAAAACCGGCGAATTCACGATCAGCATCCCGCTCGGCAACCCCGACCCCGTTATAAACCGCGTTTGCGGCTCGCTCTCGGGCAGGGACGTGGATAAGGTCGAATCCGCGAAGCTCGAGCTCGCTGCCCCCGAAACGAACGGCGTTCCGGGCATCCGCCAGTACCCGCTGACCATCGAATGCAAGGTGCTGTACTCGCAGCGCGAGGAGCTTTCGGAGCTTCCCGAGGATATAATCGAAACCTTCTATCCCGAAAGTCTCGTCGGCTTCCCCGAATTCGATATGCGCGATCCGCACACGGCCTATATCGGCAGGATAGTGGATGCTTATATCATAAAATAAGGGATTTGCAATATGAAAAAGCTTTTTGTGCTCATCATCGCGGCGCTTATTTGCCTGCCCCTTGCCGCCTGCAGGAGCGGGAACGATAAAGCCGCACAGATCGCGCTTGAAGAAGCTTTAAAAACCGAGACCGACCTCGAATTCTTCATTCTCGATGACGTGGCGGATGCCGATTTTTCCGGCTTTCAAGAGATCTACGGCTGGTTTGGCGCACGGGAATATGCCCCAAAGCGCTACGGGATATCCGAAAGCGGCATCATCTCGGAGCAGCAGATACCCGAACAATGCGTTGTTTATACCGTTTCCGCATGGCCCGATCATGCGGACGGCGGCGCTTTCGTTACGGATATAACCGTCACCGATCCGAAGGTTCGCCTATTCGGGCTCACGGTCGATTCCACTGCGGAGGAATTCATTAAAAAATGCGAGCTTCTCGGCTATAAAAAAGTCGAAAAGCGCTCTGAAGCGGATCAAGCCGTGCGCGACATAAAGGAATATGCCTGCGTTAGATCAAAGGACGGGAAATACAGCATCGTTCTTGAAAAGACCTCGGAGCGCTCGGCCATCCGCATAAATGCGCCCGTCGGCAATCGGGATAATATCATCTTTTGATGAGCGCTTTTCCTCGCCCCTGCACCCGCACGGCGTTTGCAGGCGGAAAAGTGGATGCGTATGTAATAAAATAAACTGTTTTTTGATACTGAAAAGCCCCGCCGTGAGCGGGGCTTTATTTATGCGGTTTCAGTTCTCATTCAGCGGAAGCGTTGAATATGTATAGATAATGCTTTCCTGAAGGATCGTTGTGTCGGGATTCAGGCTGCTCGATGCAAGCATGGAATAGTAGCCGTCCACGCTTGCGTTTCCCACATTCGACAGCATAAAAAATCTTGTGTAATACCCGCCGGAGAAGGTTTTTCGCTCATCATTTGCAAATCTGAAGTCCCGTGTGAACTGCGCCTCGCCGTCAAGCGAAGCAATATCCGAATAGGCGCACAGCTTTACCCCTCCGCCGGTGCTGACGAGCTTTTCTATGCCGTATGCTTCGGAGCCTTCGCGTAAAAGCTTATACAGAAGCAGCGAAGCATCCTCCCCCGCCTTTGCCTTTTCAAAGAAATCGAAGAAGCGCTCCTCGCCGCTCTTTATGGACTGATCAACGATGATCGCCATACCGTCCTCAAAGGCCTTGTCGGGGGAATAATCGGCAACTCTGCCGCCTGCTAAAACGAGCGGAGGCTCTTCCAAGGGTGTGCTCGATATTATTTCCTCCGTTTTCCCTATTGGCAGGCAGGCCGCTTGAGCCAATAGCAGCGCAGCCGCCGCAAGCGGAAGCGCTTTGCGGAGCATTTTTCCGCACCTTTCAGTAAATTTCTTCATTTGCTTTGTCTCCCTTCTTTTTTTATCGCATCATCTGCATCAGATGCAGCTTTCGATTATCGCGGCGAACTCCTCAAGCATTATCCTGTCCTCATCGGTAAATCTGCCGATAAGCGGGCTGTCGATATCCAGAACGCCGACAACGCTTCCGTCCTTTGCGCGAAGCGGCACGACTATCTCGGAATTACTGGCGCAGTCGCAGGCGATATGCCCCGGGAACTCGTGCACGTTTTCAACCACGAAGGTTTTATTCTCCCTCGCCGCCGCGCCGCAAACGCCCTTTGTGAGCGGTATCTCGATGCAGGCGGGCTTGCCCTGGAACGGGCCGAGCACGAGCATTCCATTCTCGATAAGATAGAAGCCCGCCCAGTTGATATCCTCAAGGCTCTCCCAAAGCAGCGCCGATGCGTTTGCAAGGTTTGCAATGGGGTGCGGCACGCCCTCAACGAGCGCTTTTAATTTGAGATTCAGTTCGCTGTCCATAGTTTTCTCCGTTTCAAAAGCTTTTCAAAAGAGATGATACCACCCCAAGGGCTAAATTGCAACGGTTTTCGGCTTTTTGATCGCAAGTTTTTCCAAAAACCGCTGTTATTCCCCTTCCCGTTGTGCTATAATACGGCGGTAATGCTTTCCTTAAAGAGGACCTTCCATGACGCCCACCGTTTGGACATTTTTAATAGTTTGCCCGCTCGTTTTCATCGCGGGCTTTGTGGATTCCGTCGCAGGCGGCGGAGGGGTCATTTCGCTGCCCGCCTATCTTCTTGCGGGCATACCGATGCATCTCGCCGCGGGCACGAATAAGCTTGCAAACGGCTGCGGCACGGCGATCTCCGCATATCGCTATGCAAGATCGGGAAAGGTGGTTTGGCTTGCCGCCATTCCCGCAGCGATTTTCTCGACCATTGGCTCCTTTCTCGGAACGGAGCTTGCGGTGTATCTTCCCGCGCGCGTGCTGGAGATCATCGTGATTGCGGCGCTGCCGCTCGTGGCGCTGATACTCTTCTTCGCAAAGGGCTTCGGCGAGGAGGAAAAGCCGCCCAAGCCGCGCAATTCGGTGATCGTACTCGCTTCGCTGATCGGGCTTGCGATCGGCTTCTACGACGGGCTGATCGGCCCCGGCACAGGCACATTTTTAACGCTCGCTTTTTCCGCGCTCATCGGCTTCTCGCTGCTTCGCTCTGCGGGCTGTGCGCGCATGGCAAACCTTGCTTCGAATATCGCTTCGCTCGTTGTGTACCTTTTGCACGACAACGTGCTGTTCTCGGTCGGTATCCCCGCCATCGTCTGCTCGATGCTTGGAAACTATTTTGGTTCGAAATACGCGATAAAGGGCGGCAGCTCGAAAATACGCTTCGTTATGTTCCTCGTACTCGGTCTGCTGTTCGTTCGCTTCGCGCTCAAATTCTTCAAAATTATCGATTTTTAGGTGATATAGTGTGAATATCCGTCTTTCAGACAGTTTTACATATAAAAAGCTTATCCGCTTCACCCTGCCCTCCATCGTTATGATGGTGTTTACCTCCGTTTACAGCGTTGTGGACGGGCTTTTCGTATCAAATATCCTCGGCAAAACGCCGTTTGCTGCAGTTAATTTGGTCATGCCGTTCACTATGATGCTCGCGGCGGTCGGCTTCATGATCGGCACCGGCGGAACGGCGCTCGTTTCCAAAAAGCTCGGCGAGGGTGAGACGGACACGGCGCGGCGGTATTTCACGATGTTCGTTGTGTTCACGCTGCTTCTCGGGCTTATCGTGAGTGCGGCCGCATTCGCGCTCATGCGCCCGATCTGCATTCTTATGGGCGCGACGGCGGAGATGCTCGAGGACTGCGTTATCTACGGGCGCGTGCTCGCCGTTTTCAACTCCGCGTTCATGCTTCAGGTGCTTTTCCACAGCTTCTGCGTGGCAGCGGAGCGGCCGAACGTCGGCCTTTTCGCAACGTTCGCGGCGGGGCTTATGAACATGCTGCTCGATTTTCTTTTCATCGCTGTATTCAAATGGGGCATCGCCGGAGCAGGCGCTGCAACGGGCATCAGCCAGCTCGTGGGCGCGGTGATACCGCTGATGTATTTCACAAAAAAGGGGCGCGCTCAGCTTTGGTTCACCAAAACGAGGCTTGAAGTGAAGCCGCTGCTTCAGGCCTGCGCAAACGGCATTTCCGAGTTTTTAAGCAATATCGCAAACTCGGTTTCGGGAATGGCATACAATCTTCAGCTTCTGAAGTTCGCAGGCGAGGACGGCGTTGCAGCATACGGCGTTTTGATGTACGTAAATTTCATATTTATCTCGATTTTTATCGGTTATTCCGTTGGAAGCGCACCCGTTATCGGCTTTCACTTCGGCGCGAAGAACCGCCCCGAGCTCAAGAGCCTTCTTGCTAAAAGCGCCGTGCTTATCGGCGCAGTCGGCATAGTTATGACCGCGCTCGCTTTAAGCCTTTCACGGCCGCTTGCCTCGGTTTTTGTCGGCTACGATGATGGTCTGATGGCGCTTACTCGCCATGCGTTCGTGCTTTTCGCGTTCTCATTCCTCTTCGTTGGCTTCAATATCTTCATTTCCGCCTTCTTCACCGCGCTGAACAACGGGCTTGTTTCGGGCGCTGTTTCGTTCCTGAGAACGCTCGTTTTCCAGCTCCTTGCCGTAACGCTGCTCCCCATTTTTCTTGGAACCGACGGCATCTGGCTTGCCGCGGTCGCCGCAGAGCTTGCCGCGCTTTTGAGCGGAGCCGCGTTTTTGATCGCAAACAGGAAGAAATACGGATATATGTGACGGCTAAACGCGCATTTTTAATAGAGAAGTTTATAAACCGTCTTGACTTTTCGGCTCGAGGCGGTTATAATATGGGTAATTCAATTGTATGCAATTGAATTTTGCAAAATTATTCAAAAGGAGTGAATAAACCTATGAATATCTATGATCTCACCGTTAAAGCGCAGGACGGCAGCTCCGTTTCGCTTGAAAGCTATCGCGGCAAGGTCCTCATCATCGTAAACACCGCCACCGAATGCGGCTTCACGCCGCAGTACGGCCCGCTTCAGGAGCTGTATGCAAAGCATCATGCGAACGGGCTTGAGATTCTCGACTTCCCCTGCAACCAGTTCGGCAATCAGGCGCCGGGCAGCGACGAGGATATCCACACCTTCTGCACCGGAAGATTCGGCGTTACCTTCCCTCAGTTTTCTAAAATTGAAGTAAACGGGGAAAACGCCGATCCGCTGTTTAAGTATCTGACCGAGAACACGAAGTTCGCGGGCTTCGGCAAGGGGCCGATGGCGCTTGTGATGAAGGGCATTGCGAAGAAGGCGGACAAGGACTATGAAAACAACGGCAAAATCAAATGGAACTTCACCAAGTTTATCATCGACCGCGAGGGCAATATCGCCGCCAGGTTCGAGCCCACCGCGAAGATGGAGGACGTTTCCGCTAAGGTCGAAGAGCTGCTTTAAAAGATGGCGAACGCAAAGAACGACTATCCCGAGCTGCTGCTTGAAAATCAGCTCTGCTTTCCCCTTTACGCCTGCTCGAAGGAGATAATCAAGCGTTATCGGCCTTTTCTTGACGAGCTTGAATTGACCTACACGCAGTATCTTGTTATGCTCGTGCTTTGGGAAAGACAAAGCCTTAGCTCAAAGGAGCTTGGGCAAGCGCTCTACCTTGATTCGGGAACGCTCACGCCCGTTCTGAAAAAGCTTGAGGAGAAGGGGCTTTTATCGAGACGGCGCAGCGGCGATGACGAAAGAAATCTTATCGTTTCCATCAGCGAAGCCGGCGAAGAGCTGAAGCATCGCGCCGCGCAGGTTCCTCAGTCGCTTGCTTCCTGCGTAAAGCTTGACGAGAGCGAAGCGCGGGAGCTGTACAGGCTTCTTTATAAGTTCCTCGGTTCGCTCTGAGTTCTTCACAGAGCCGGTATCGAAGCAGCGAATCAATATCCTCAACGAAAAAACGGGGCTTCAATCGAAGTCCCGTTTTCATCACTTTTTCTTATGTTATTCGTTTTTCCATCCGTCAGCCATTCCACTTCGGATGCTGCGAAAGCACTCTGAATTCATAGCCCCTCGCGAGAAGATCTTCGATCATGTAGGGGAGCGTTTCAACCGTTTCGTTTACGGTATCGTGGCTGAGGAATACAACGTGACCAACGCCTCTATTCTCCATATACTTGATCGAAAGGCGGTAGGACTCGAGCAGATATTCGGTAAAGGGCAGATTCTCGGTGTTGCCTGCCGCCCACTTGTCGTTGTTGCCCGCGTTCCAATCAAACCATTCGTAGCCGCGCTGATGGAGCCTGTTTATTATCTGATCCCGAACAGGGCGCGCGGAGGCGGTCGTGCTGCCGCCGGGGAAGCGGAAGCATATCCTCCACGGGAGATGACCAACCGCATTCATGACCGCCTGCTCCCACCTCTCGACCTCCGCCATCATCGCATCGGCCGAGGCATAGCACTGCGTGAAATCATGTGTGTAGCTATGGCAGGCGATGAGATTGCCATTTGAAACGATCTCGCGCGCGATCTCAGGGTTTCTGTCCACAAAATAGCCAACGGTGAAGAAGGTCGCCTTAACACCGTAGCGGTTCAGTATCTCGATGACCCTGCGGGTATTGGCGCAGGGGCCGTCGTCGAAGGTGAGATAGATATACTTCCCGCCGCTCGGCTGAGCCGTGGGCGAGGCAGTCGCGGGCGCGGGCGTGTTCGTAGCAGTCGAAGTGGGCTCGGGCGCATGGGTGAGCTCGGATGTCGGCGCCGGAGTGGGCTCGGGTGTCGGGGTCGGCTCGGGAGTTGGCGCCGGAGTGGGTTCGGGTGTCGGGGTCGGCTCTGGCGTGGGTGCAGCGGTCGGCTCATCCGTCGGTGCATCGGTAAAAGGCTCGCTCGTGGGAGCTTTGCTCGGCTGAGCCGTCGGGATCGCATTCTGCGTGGGCTCCGCGCTCGGAGTGATGACAGGCTCGGTAAGCTCGGGCTGCTTCGTGCTCAGATGCTCGCTCCGATCGAAGGGCGAAATAATAACACTGCTCGGAAGATACAGCGAGCAGGCGGATAAAAGCACGGATATTATAAGAATAAACGAAATAAATACGGCAAGACGGCGCAAAGCTATCACCTCCAACTATCGGTTAGTTCAATCTTACCACCTTTGCGCCGCTATTTCAAGTCCCCAAAGATTAACTTTTTGTGACAGAATACCGCATTTTTCCCTTAAAACATTACAATATTCTTATGGTTTATTTTTGTTCAAAATAATATATTTGCGCCAATTCGCTTCACAGTACGCTCGTGCCGTTTTCGTCGTTTATCAGCCTTGATATCCGAACCTCATCGCCCGTTTCCGCATCCAGATAGACCGCGTAGCGTTCGCCTGCGAAGCTGCCGGTGAACTCGTGGCAGAGCTTCTCGCTTCCGTCCGGCATCGGTATCAGCGCAAGTGCTGTTCTTTCTATCGCAAGGTTCTTTGAAAGCCGCTCCGCCGCCCGCTCGCATACCATGATCTCGCTCGGCATCGCCCTTTCCGTATGGCTGTGAAGATAGCCGTTTGCATCTGCGCCGATGACCATTCCGCTGCCTCTATCCAACCAAAGCTTCACAAGGTCGCTGTAAATAATTACCTCAGTCTCCTCGGCCTCCCCCGCGCTTTTATCCTCACGAAGCATATTTATGGCTTCGCTCATATCTGAATCCTCCGAAATAAGCGCATCCCGCATTCCGTTCGAAGAATTGAAGCGCGCGCTCTGCACCGCGGCAAAGCTTATCAAAACGCCGCTTTCATAATACTGCGCACCTATCGCCTCCATCTTCGGATAGCCCATTTTCAAAAGCCATGCCCTCCCCGCCTCCTCGAGCCTCGAAAGCTCCTCCTCGCTCGGTTTTTCGCCGAACTCACCGCCCCGCTGTGCGTTCGGATTCTCCGTTCTCAGATAAAGAAGCTGACCACCGTTTACGCTCAGCGCGATCTCCGCGCGCCTTCCGTCCGAAAGCGTTCCCGAAAGCCCGTGAAAGGGTATTTTTCCTCCCGATATGCCGCCGTATTCGAGCGCGGCACCCTCATCCTCCAGATATTCCCGCGCCTTTTTATGCGCCGCATCGCCGTCCGTATCCTCCCCCGTCAGCCCCATAGGTTCGCGGTTTTCAATGCTGTCGGAATACCGTCCATCGTAGACGATCGCAGGATAGCGCTCCCCCGCCTCCTGCTGCTCGGTTTGATCGAAAAAGCCGTTTGTATCAAGCGCCGAAAGCGGAATGCTTCCCGAGCTAAGCTTTTCCGAAATTTCGCCGAAAACCGCCTCGCTTGCAGTAAATACCTCCATTAGCTGCCCCCGATCCTCTTCCGAGAGCCTGCCGCCTCGCCTGAGCGCACACGAAAGACCTTTTGCATAGTCGCCTATCTGTATCAAAAATCGGTTCAGCTCAACGGAATCCGCGTGGGACTGCGGTATTCTGCCCATCAAGCCCGCGATCGCGCCGCTTTCAAAGCGGATATCGTCCAACGTTTCCGAGAGCGTTGCAGGTGACTCGCTGACCATCAGCTTTGAAAGCGCGATCTGCATATTGTACACAGAATCCGCC
>Ga0256404_1003558_pt1 | contig 31368 bp, 33 predicted proteins | sample RumenRJG_01DNA_FD_185990 | JGI IMG/M metagenome (GOLD analysis project Ga0256404, IMG submission 185990) | Bovine rumen microbial communities from Lethbridge, Alberta, Canada - RJG_01 | ecosystem: Host-associated > Mammals > Digestive system > Stomach > Rumen | place: Canada: Alberta | collected...
TGTAATCTGCGCTTTCACTTTTCACTTTGGATAATATTCACTTGTCAAGGTTCGCTTATGCCGCCGTTTGGCAACTATTAGGCTCATGATTCGTCAAGATTCCGAGAGCCTATTTTATATAATGTGGTCAAATAAAAGGATAAAATAAAAGTAGAGATGAAAGGGGGAAGTGATATGGCAGTTACATACCTTTGTGAAAACAATTAATATCGATTCGCTATGTTGCTTTAGGCAAAACGGCTGTTTAGTAGAAGTAGAAAGAGAAGGAGTACTATGAACGCAAAAGAGTTCGGGGAAAAGTATCCTAGCAGAGAAGAAAAAGAAGAGGCTTTAAAGCAAATGACTGATGAAGAGATAGATGAACTTATAGAGTCACAGGACAACATTTATGGGAAAATATTCTATTCTAAATTTAAGTCGCAGAGACAGACCGCATTCAGCGGACCAACAATTGGAATAATACATCCGAAGGGTTCTACCATAAAAAAGAACCCAGATGGAAGGATTACAATCGTACCTCCGAGGAAAAACGATGAAAAAGAAATAAAGTAATCGCACATGTGAAATTGCCGTCAAAATTGGCGTATACTAAAATTTCTGAAGCTCCGAGATGATTTAATTGAAAGGGCTTCAGTTATTTTATTGGGCGGTGTCCCGGACGTGAGTGTAATAGAACTACTGTCAGGGTTATTGTCGAAGTATCTCTCTATATCTGCAGCTTCATAGTCGGATACCTTGCCTTTCCTGTCTGAATTATTCAGGAATATATCGAAGCGATCGTCGTACAAATATATACGGTCTATCAGGAGATTTACCAGAAGCTTCTGGTATTCGAGATCATCACGGCTGCCTTCTCTTATAGATAGAAAGAAGTTACGTGCCAGGCCAGGGTCGATTTTCATCTGTTTAGCCTGTTCCTTCTGTAATTGTTTATTCAGTTCTTCGAGTTCTCCTTCGCGTTTTTTGAGTCGGCCAGCTACACTTGTAGAATTTATACCGGTCTCAAGCTGATCGAGTAGAACTTCGATTTTTTTCTCTGTTTCTTTTATTTCTTCTCTTAGCCTGATAACAGCTGAACTTTCCAGGTCTTTTTGATTCTGGATTTCGACTTCCTTAATGATTTTGTCAATTACGTCATCAGCAAGAAGCTGGCGACACACATCAAGAATCAGGGGTTCCAGGAAGTCCTTTCTGACATTTTTCTTAGTACACTTTTTTGGAGACTTTAAGCACTTATAATATCTGTATGTTTTGCCGGTTCCAGATGTACCTGACACGCCGTCCATAGGATCCTTACAGTGACCGCAAAACAACTTTCCGGAAAGCAGATAGTCCTCAATAGCTGGGCGATGTCCGTGCTTTCGGTTTTCCCTGATCTCCTGCACCTCGTCAAACAATTCATCGCTGATTATTCTCGGAACACCTCCAGGGATACGTATATTGTCGTAAATATAGATTCCTTTATACATTTCGTTGCTTAGTACAGTTGACAGGGAACCCCGCTTGAAAGGATTACCAAGCTGCGTTTTGATACCGCGGTCATTTAGGTCGTCCATTATTGATTGTATTGTTTCGCCTGAAGCAACACGCTCATATATCTCCAATACTATGGGAGCCCTTTGCTCATCCAGTATAAAGTGGTCATTATCGTCAACAGCATAGCCCATAGGAATCGTGCTGCCATTGTATTTACATTGCTCAGCTCTCTGGAGCATCCCGCGTGTTACCTTTTCGGACAGCTGAGCACTGAACCACTGGCTGATCGTCTCCAGCATACCTTCCGTGATAATGCCGGAACTGTCGGCTGCAATGTTCTCCTTGGCAGAAACGACTCTTACTCCGTGATCAGCAAGTATCTTCTTGTAGTAGCCGGAGTCATTCTTGTTACGTGCAAAACGATCCAACTGATATACGAGAATGACTTCAAAGTTACCGAACTCGCTGTCAGCAATCATATGAAGAAACTCTGGCCGCCTGTCCGTCTTCGCGCTCTGCGCCCTGTCAATATACTCATGCACAATAAGAAGGTTGTTAGCAGCCGCATAGCGCTTACACTCTTCTATCTGTCCCTCGATAGACATTTCGTTCTGTTTATCTGAACTGTATCTTGCATATATTACTGCATTCTTCATATAAATCTACTTACCTCAAAACCAACTTATCATTCCCCAGCAGGGTAGTTATCGTTTTTTTATACTCATCTATATCCGAAAGTCTTGTGATTGTAGTGATTCGCTTGCCGGCATCTTTACTGCTGGCTCCGCAGTGATACACTTTCATATCAGTTGTATCATTATCAATCACTATGTATCTGTCGTGCGCTTTGTCTCTTGACTTTATGAAGTCTATGGCTTTGGATGGATATTCAGTCAGAAAATCTTTGTATTCGGATAGTTTTAATATCCTTAGTTTATTATCGCTGATGATCGTTAGTTTCACGCCTGGCTTCGCGTGTACAAGATGGTGAAGTGTCTTAACACCAATATAATCATCAATGACGATAATAGACTTCTTTGCGCTTTTATATATCTTCTGATATGCGATATCTGCCTTGAACGGCTCACCATTAAGAATAAGGATCTCTTCATTCTTGATGCCTCGGTCAAACAGCTTCATGAAATCTGACAAATCATTGTGTGATACCATGCTTTCTTCAATACGTCTTATCGCCATGGTATTTTCGGCGGTTTGTGCGGAAATTGAAAGCAATTGCTGATTAACGATTAAAGCAGGATTTTCATTGATATAGTCCTTCATGTGTTTGAACAGCCTGATCAACGCTTTGCTTTGCCTGACTGCAAGATCTCCTCGGAGAACCGTCATGAGCATATAGATGCCTTGCTCTGTAAATGCATATGGAAGCTTTCTGCGACCGCCCCAACTTGAAGTCGAAAAAATCGTCTTCAAGTTGTCATATTCCTCTTTTGATAGTTGAAACATAAAATCATCATCAAACTTCTCTTTGTTGTTTCTGACCTGCTCCATGAATCTCTTGTGCTCGTATCCATAGATATCAGCTAAATCAAAGCTAAGCATGACCTGTTGCCCGCGAATGTTGTAGATTTTCTCACGAAGAGATTGCTCATCAGCAATAGCCACCGGGACAATAGCTGCGCCATTATGATTATCGTTCATAAGAATCCTTTCAGAAGTTAAATCTATATCCATGCTGATAACAGCTGGCTGATGTTGAAAATTTCAACATCAAATAATCGATCCAAAACACCTCGAATCCGAGGTGTTTGAGCAAAGGCTATTTCTTTGTTTCTTTTTCACTGTGCTGCTCTTTGTACAGTTGAAGGATTTTCAGCAGGTCATCTTCGCTGTATATGGCAGTGTTGTCTCTTACTTCCATCGGCTTGTCCTGAGCTCCAGAGTTCAGGTTGTAATAATAGCCGTCCTTGTTTTCAGCATCCTCTCTGAGCATCGGATATTTATATCTCCATTCATCATACTCATCTTTAGATATGCTGCCTGTCGTCAGCTTGTGTTTCATGACATACCATGCTCTGAGATCGTCGGCTACTTCCTTGTTGTATTTCGGAAGGTTGATATCCTGCTTTAAGCATATGTGCCCATCAAGGACTGTAACGGTTAGTCCATATAAATCTTCCAACTGAAAAAGGGTGTGCATAAGACCGATTTTTGTATCTATGTCCGGGTTCTGGATAGCTTCCGGAGCAACATCAAATATTTCCGCAAACTGATCTATTACATCTTTTCTCGGCTCGCGCCGATTCCATTCGTACTGAGCAACTCTGACATTGGTCGATTTCCCAGTAAAAGCCATTGCCTCCCCAAGTTCCGCTTGTGTTAATCCCTTGCGATGCCTAAAAAAACGAATTCTTTCTCCTGTTGACATTTCAGATACCTCTCTTTCTGAGGGGATTGTAGCATATTCTTATAACATATGCAAGAAAAATATATCGAAAAAGATTATATAAATGCTTGACTATGTCAGCAAAAGTTATATAATGATCTACTTCCCCCAAAATAGCTATTAAAAAGATAGAAATACATGGAGAGGCTAATGCCTTCCAGCAACGATACAACTTATCACTTTGCAACACAGGAAAGGAGGTTTTATGGAGCCAGGGGAAAGACAGATAAGACAATTTGTCAGAGCCATTATGCCAAAACTGTATGAGCTGCAGGCCTTATATAACTGGATCGATGAACTGGACAACAGAAAGCCATATGAACATCAGCACCAACGAGGGCATAGTCAAGAATCGATAAGGATCCAAAGGCTCAGGCAGAGAGAGCAAGCAAGGACTGCGTAAGTGAAAGATCAATGGAGAGAGGAGGAATGCGGATGACGATAATGACACCAATTAAGGCAATAAGAGCAAAATGTCTCGATTGCAGCTGCGGCGAGAAGAAAGAAGTCAGATTGTGTCCGATCGAGAGGTGCCCACTATGGCCGTACAGGATGGGAAAACGTCCGGCAAAGGATGTAAATATTGATGACAAGAATTGAAAACAAAAAAGTTGAGATAGCTGGCACTTTTTTCGGAAATACGCTCCTGAGAAGGCAGTTTTTGAAAGGGTATGGAAACAGCATAAATGAATACGGAGGTTAATTAATGACAGAAAACAACTACAAGATTATCAATATGGACGATGTGGAGATAGAGCAGGTCGAATGGCTTTGGGAGGGATTTATCCCGGTTGGCAAACTGACGATGCTGCATGGAGATCCGGGCAAAGGAAAGACTATGGCGATGCTCAACCTGATCGCGGCGTTTACAACAGGAAGAGCGTTGCTTGATCCACCGGGAATTCCACAGATCAGAGAACCTATCAACGTGATTTACCAGACAGCTGAAGACGGTCTCGCCGACACTGTCAAGCCAAGACTTGTTGCAGCTGGGGCAGACTGTAGCAAAGTCTCGGTCATCGATGAAGGGGAGAAGATGCTCAGCATGACAGACGAAAGGCTGATATGGGCGATCAGAGAGACCGAGGCAGGGCTGGTGGTGCTTGATCCGCTTCAGGCATACCTCGGAGAGAATGTCGACATGCACAGAGCCAATGAGGTCAGACCAAGACTGAAGCGCCTTGGTGATATGGCGGCCGAAAACAGGTGCGGCATGGTGCTGGTCGGACATCTGAACAAGAAAGATACCGCTAAGCCAGAATACAGAGGCCTGGGTTCGATGGACTTCACTGCTGCGGCGCGCAGCGTGATCCTATGTGCAGAGGCTCCGCGAGAGAGAGACGTCAGAGTGCTGGCATCAACAAAGTGTTCACTTACGTATCCGCCTGACCCAGTAGCATTCCGGCTGAGTAAGGACAAAGGCTTCGAATGGGAAGGCACTTACGACATCACGGCAGAGGAACTGCTGCAGAATACAAGGACCAAAGGACAGAAGACGGTAGAGGCAAAAGAGTTCCTTGCAGCAGAGCTTCCGGAGCCGGGGGAATATATCCCAAGTGCTGAGCTGTTGGAGAGGGCAAAAGAAAAGAAGATCGCGGAAAAGACCCTGCGCAATGCAATGAAGGATCTCGGTATCACATCTCATAGAGAAGCAGACCGGTGGTTCACTGGCTATGCAGTCTGATCTATGAGGAGAAGGTGGCAAGATGGTAAGGCGGCATCCTTGCAAAAAGCGTCATCAATCCGTTGCCTCCAAGAGAGTTGTCACCACATTGCCATGTTGCCATCTTACCGCTTTGATGAGATTCATCACAGATGTATTGCCATATTAGGCCTCGCCGAATGAGAGCGAAATACACCCATCGCACAAACCTTGCGGTTTGTTCTCTGTGTATTTAGCCTCGCGGGGCGGTACCTATAAATAAAGAGCGCTCAAAAAAGGAGGTGACGCTTATAAAAAATGTGACATTTATACAGCACGGAAAGCTGACTAATGTAGTCGGCAGGATCAGATATATCAGCGATGAGAAGAAACAGGAGAACCTATATGCGGTCTATGAAACAGTGCCGAGGAAGTACTGGCGGGATCTTGCAAAGGAGAATCAGTCGGACTTCAGGCGCAGTGGGACGAGTGGAAACTGCATCGAGGCCAGAGAACTGATAATAGCTTTGCCGAAAGAAATGACCAGATATGATCCGGATGAACTGCTAAGATACTTCGTTGAATCCTACCGAAAAGAATATGGCACCGAGTGCATCGCAGCTCTCCACCATAACAAGAGAAAGACGAATTATCATATCCATCTGATCTATTCGGAGCGGCAGCAGCTGGAAGAACCGATGAGAAAGATAGCAACTCGCAACATGTATTTTGATCCTGAAGGCAGGCATGTCCGGACGAAAAAGGAAGCGACTGCTGATGGAAAACTGCTTTCTGGCTACAGCATGATTCCCAAAGGTGAAGTGTATGAGGAGCATCTATTCGATAAAAAGAATCCGCTCTTCAAGCAGAAAACATTCACAGAAGATGTAAAAGTTTTCTTCACAGATCTCATGAACAGGCAGCTGTCCGAACCAAATCAGATGCAGGTATTCCCGAAGAACAGTCCATTCCTGCCGACCAAGAAGATCGGCAAGAACAATCCTAATGCTGGATTTATTGAAGAGACCAACAGACTAAAGGATGAATGGAACAAAAAGATGTGGACAGCATACCGTAATGGGGCACCCAAAGAGAGCCTGATAACGGTAAAGAAGGAACTGATATCCAAGCCGGCAGCAGCGTCGATCAGGGAAGCCGGCGGCAAAAGTAATCCCGGTAAATACAACAGCATACTTGTAAGAGCGGTAGCGATAGTAGCTGAAATGTGCAGACTCCTTAGCAGACAGGGAAGAGAGACCTGGGCAGAAGAATGGGGCAATGCTCTTGAAAAACTGATGCAGTATGCTATTGAGAGAATTGGACTTAGGATAAATGATCCAGTCAAAGAGTTACGAACTGATAGAGGCGCAAGATAGTCAGCCAAGCCTCGTCATGATGAAAAGTACCGAGGACAAAACAATCCCCGGTACTTTTGTATGAGAAGGCGCGAATCAAATACTTTCGTCAACAACCAAACTGTCGATGATTGAATGGATCTGTTCCATTGAGAGCTGCCCGGTTATGGCAATGTATGTACCGTTCTTCTCCATGTATACAACAATAAGAGGGCTGGTCTGATCACGGAAGACAATGAGTTCATACTCGGCATATGTTTCTTTGTTGATATCAAAGCCTTCGTTGTCTGCATATACGATACCATCTTTACTGATGCTTTCCTCTATCGTATATTCCAGGCCGTTATCGTCATTTGTATATGTGTAGAAAACAATTGAATCATTTAGATTCACTGTATCACTGTAACTGTAATGATCAGCAACATACTCAGGGCGATAGAAGCAGGTGCCGTTCTCCTCGTCAAGACTTGTTATAACAATGAAGCCGTCTTTTATGTCAAATTTATAGTTGAAGATCTGAAGACCTAAAGCGGAGCAAACAACAACAGTCAGCGACAGTATGAGGATCATCGCTGCACACAGTATTAACGTTCGCCTTGCAATGCGTTTTGTCGAACGAGTGCGAACAGGGAAATATGTTTCTGCCTGCATGACTCTGTCATCGGAACTAAAATAGCGGGCATGCAAATCAAACATTTTGCGGCCATATTCAGTCAGTATCTTCTCTACTTCAGCTATTTCTTTTGACATTCACACTTTCTCCCTGCTTAGAATCTCTGCAAGTTTTGTCTTTATCCGTTCCATGCGTTTTCTTAGTGTTTGGGGATTGATGCCCATAAGTTCAGATATTTCTTTGTAATTGTAGCCTGCACCATAGAAATAACATATGAGATCACGGTCTTCATTGCTGAGTTGTTTAAGGGCATCGGCGACTTCTTCGGAGAAGCCATATTCATCTTTGAATGCATCAATATCCGGCTGCCCTTCTATATTAATAAATCCCTCTACATCAGAAAATGTGACATCAGAGTCATGTTTTGCCTGCTGCTTGCGTATTTTTAAGGCGGCATTCTTAGTGACTGTGTATATATAGTTTCTCGCATCCGCAGAATTGAGATCCGTTATTTTCCGCTGATTCCTGTGAACGGATAGCAGGGCATCCTGAACTGCCTCTTCGGCGTCCTCTCTGCTGCCGGTTATCTGAAGCGAGAGCTTCATCATCATCGCCTTATATTTATCAGATACGATTTCTGCAAAATCTTTTACAACTGAAACCAGAAATGAAATCATCGATTCCTCCTGTGAAATAGTGATTCCATTATAGCGCGCAAAAAAGAATTATCAAAACATGTCACATTTCAAGACAGAGAGGGATTTATATAGATAGAGACCATTGGTCGGAGAAAACGGAAGGAGACCAGCTATGAATAGTCAAGCATAATTTAGGCAGAAATTACCAAGGATTCCAATCAGCTATCGGTGGTAAAAAAGGGTAACTTTAATCGAGCTCCCTAATAGTGGTGCTTTCAAAATCTACCGATTAGTGGATATCCCGACTATCAGTCGAGACTGAATTCTACGTTGTCAGTGAGCATCTTGAAGATGACTCTGACGAGTTTGCCGGCACAGTGCCCGAGGGCATTGTAATGAGTCCGGCCTTGCGCCATCTTGGCATCATAGTATATAATGAGAAAATCTTTGTTGATAATGATTGCCGTAATAGTGCTTTTGATTGGGTCGTCTTGTTCTGGCACAGCCACAGAAACAGATCAAGATGAATCATCAGCGTCGCTGGTGCCGAATGTAATAGGCATGGAATTGGAAGATGCCAAGAGCGCAATCAAAGGGAGCGGGCTGGAAGTCGGAAATATAGAATACATCGAGGGCGATGATTCTGGTAAAGAAGTTATCACCAGTCAGGATCCGCAGCCGGGTGAGGAAACAAGTAAAGGTGAACAAATCAGCTTAACAGTATCGATAGCGACAAATTGATAAAAAGTTGGGAGGCGTTTTTTCTGGAAAATGACAATTGTAATAACATCTGGTCTGTTTCTACTGATATCTATACTGATAATACCGATTATCTGCTTATCATATTTATGTATTGGCAATAGAAGTAACGTAATTATGAAAGGGCGCAAAGAAGTATTCTGGACGGGATTATTTGCATTTTACATATGTATTATTGTTTCGTTTACTATTTTGCCAATAAGAGTACCAGGAGAAATACCTTATGGTTTTGAATATAACCTAAATGTTTTGAATTTGCTTAAGGCTTTTACAAACAGAGCGGCACTAATATCGTACTGTGAAAACATACTTCTGTTCATGCCTGTAACTATTTTTGGACATTTAGGTAATGTACATATGGTGAAGTCATTAAAGGGGAGCGTTTTGATCTCATTTGTCATGTCAATCGGGATCGAATTGATTCAGGGGCTGGAGGCTATTCTTTGTATAGCTGAGGATATGACGCCTATAATGGATGTTAATGATGTCATCTGCAATACGATTGGCGGTGCGATAGGATATATGCTGGTGTGCTTTTGCGCAGATCAGCACAAAAATGAAGATTTTGATATCTTCCATTCTCTTTAATTTGGCGTATCGAATTGATAATTGATAAAGCAATACATAGGTGATATTATGTTGTATCAACTGGGGGTTAACTCGTTGGGATCATTCACATTTAGAATTTCAGAAGTTATAGCAGCAGTGGTTGGGGTAATAGGCTTGACTTTGGGTATATATAAAAGAAAAGATCGATACGCATATGAAGGAATAGTTGCCTCAGCTGTAAGTTTAGTGATTGCAATTTGTAACTTTCGCTTTTAATAATGCGTGATATTCATGATTTAAAATAATGAGCAACAGCAAAAACTCTGTATTAAAGAATATGCTTGTGGATATGGTTATCGCAACAGTTTTGGCTGCAGCGATTCTTTTCTTCATAAGACCTACGATAGTTAACGGAGAGTCCATGGAGAATACACTTCATAATGGGGACTATTTGATTATGGCAAGGAAAGCTTATAGCAAGCATGATCCCGAAAAAGGCGACATCGTAATCGTGAAAAGCGCACTTACAGATTATGAATCCGGGAAGCACAAACTTATAGTCAAACGTGTTATTGGTGTACCTGGCGATAAAATAGCCATCAGGAACAACAACCTTTATCTAAATGATCAGAATTACAACGAAGAATATATAAAGGACGGAATCACACCTGCTGTAGATATTCCGGAAGATGGAAACAGCGTAATCGTTCCAGATGGCTGCTATTATGTGCTAGGAGATAACCGATGCAACAGTACCGATTCCAGAAGCAGTGAAGTTGGTTTTATAAGCAGAAGCGATATCAAAGGGAAAGTAGTGGTAAGGTTGTATCCGTTTAGTAAAATACGGAGCTATTAAATAATGAGAAGCAAAAAACGGCAACATTGCCGTTTTTCAATTTACCTTATTCATCTGTACTCTTACGGCGAATCCGCCGCGATAGAAGTAAAAGTTCGAATAGGTCAGTTGTGGTGTCCCAGGCGCGATTCGAACGCGCGACACCCGCTTTAGGAGAGCGGTGCTCTGTCCCCTGAGCTACTGAGACATATCGTTTCTTTCTGACCACGGTACAGGAGATAACCCCCCCTTATGCCGCGTGCCCGAATATGATAACATAGTTTATGACAGATATCAAGGTTGAGAACAGGCAGATTACGGCATGCAACAGCAAAGAAGCAACGCTGTTATATTTTTGCTGGACTTGTCGTATAATAGGAGTATAATGATGGGCTCGGTATTTCGCGTGCAGACGCGGACGGGCGTAATCCGGAATGATTCAGGGGGATAATATTTCCTGCAAGGTAATATGAATGTATATAGTAAGGAGGGATTTATGGAGAAAAAATTAAGGATCGTGTTCTCTGCGGTGCTGGTTGCTGCGCTTGTTCTGGTACTCGGAGCATGCAGCAAGGAGGACAAGGTGGAGATGGGGATCTCGACCGGTACTCTGAAGGAAGCAGCGCAGGACAGCATTACGATCAGCAGCGATGACGGACTGCAGCAGTTCAAGACCACCGGTGAGACGGTCTACGATCTCGGCGGTATGGATGAGCTGAACCTCGACGACGTAGTTGACGTTGAGTACCACTCATCCGGAGACACCATGACGGCAGACAAAATCATTTTGCGCGAACACGTGCAGAAGGATCTGACGTTCAACGGACAGGTAGTTGATGTCACGGACAAGGCAGTCACAGTCACGGGCAAGAGCCTCACGGTATCCTTTACCATCAATGATGAGACGGAGATCAAGGGCGAGCTGAGCAAGGGCGACGAGGTAGCTCTCGTGTACATGGGAGACCTGAACGAGTATCCGTATGCGTCGGTCATCAACGTTTCGAAGGAAGCAGACAAGGTTCCTGAGAAGACGGTCGTCAGCGGAACGGTCACAGAGTTCACTGAAAAGTCCATGCTCGTAGCGATCGATTCATCGACATCTTACAGATTCGAGCTTGACAAGAACACAAGCGTCACCGGCGCATCAAAATACGTCAGAGTAGGCGATACCGTTAAGATCACATTCGAGGGTGATGTCAAGAGCTCTCCTAAGGCAAGCAACATAGACATTGTCAAGGAGAAGTCCGAGAAGACCGAGATCAGGCTTGTCAACGGAACCATCGAGAGTGTTGCCAAGAACTATGTGACACTGAACACCGGCAAGAAGGTCTACATGATCCAGACCGGAAAGAACACAAAGTACACAGGCGACAAGCCGGCCAAGGGCTACAAGTCTGAGATCCAGTACACCGGAACTCTCAGCAGCGGCAAGGCGCAGGCGATCAACATCTACTGCGTAAAGCAGGCACCGACGCCGACTGTATACAAGGTCACATTCGTTGACGGATTCGGCAAAACGCTCAAGACCGTGAAGGTCGAGAAGGGCAAAGCCGCTTCGGCACCGGCAAATCCTCAGCACAGTGGCTACAAGTTCAAGGGTTGGGACAAGTCGTTCAACAAGGTCACCAAGGACATGACTGTTACGGCTCTGTGGGAGAAGGAAGCCAAGCCGGCACCTGCTCCGACACCGGAACCTGAACCAAAACCGGAACCTGAACCATCAGAGCAGACTGCAACTGTCGATGCTGTCATCACAGAGTGGACCAGCGAGGCAAATCCTAACTCCTTCAAAGTCAAGGCCGATGACCAGACAGAGCTCGGACTCAACATCGAGGACGATCTAGACATCCCGAGCGGATATCTGCCTGCAGTAGGCGACAAGGTCAGAGTCACTTACATGGACAAGAGCATGAAGCTCATCAAGATGGAGCTGCTCGAGAAGGCTAAGAGTGACGACAAGGACAAGGAAGAGGATAAGGACAAGCCTGAGGAAGAGACTAAACCTGATGATCAGAAGGAAGAGACCAAGCCTGAAGACCAGTCTCAGGAGGAAACTCAGCCTGAAGAGAAGCAGGAAGAAGCTCAGCCTGAAGAGAAACAGGAAGAGCCTGCACCTGCGCCTGAACCGGAACCTGAGCCTGCACCTGAACCGGAACCTGTAATCGTAGAGCCTGAACCGGATGTCATAATCTCCGGCGAAGGGATCATCGAAGCAGGCGATCCGGCAACCAATACATTTACTGTTACGATCAATGGCAGCAGCGTCAAGCTGAACTATGACAAGAACAGTAAATACGCTACCGGATACTTCCCGCAGAAGGGCGATAAGGTCAAGATCGAATACAACAAGAGCAAGATGCTTCTTAACGATATTCAGCTGATCGAAAGACCGGTACCTGCCGCAGCAGAGGCACCGGCCGAGGGCTAGCACCGGCTGCACAGATGTGCTGAAGAGCAGGGCAGAAATACTTGATATTTTGCATTGAAAACAGGAGCTCCGCTTCCCGTCAAGGGGAACGGAGTTCTTGCTATGTAGTGTTTATAGGAGTAAAATTTATGTGTACGGGAAGGCGTGCAGATGCCTTCGCGGCGCGTAATTGTAAGGTGGGTGTTATTGCGGAACCGGCCATGCGAAAAGGGACGGCCGGCTCAGGATGTAAGGAGATTTGCTATGTATAAGGAAACATTGAGACAGGTATGGGCAGAGATCGATATGTCTGCCTTTGACCATAATGTCAAGGAGATCAAGCGCCAGATGAAGTGCCCGAACATGATCGGCGTCATCAAGGCTAACGGATACGGACACGGCGCGACTGAGTGCGCCAAAGTCCTCAAATACAACGGAGTAGATCATTTTGCCGTTGCTACTCTCGAGGAAGGTGTCAATCTCCGTGAGGACGGCATCGAGGGCAGCATCGTAGTTCTCGGCCTGACTCCGGCAGAGTGTGTCGACACAGTCATCGAGTATGACCTGACTCCGGTCGTAATGCATTATGACTACGTCAAGGCTCTGAGCGACGAAGTAATGGCTGAGGGCGCTGAGCCTGTAAAGTGCCTCTTCGCACTCGACACAGGAATGGGCCGTATCGGATTCAGAGTTTTCACTGAGGAAGAGCGCGACTACGCTGTTGAGCAGTACAAGAAGTTCACCGAACTTCCCGGCATCGAGCTCCCGGGCATCATCACACACTTCTCGACAGCTGACGAGGAGCAGAGAGAGTACACCGAACTTCAGATCAGCAACTACAACGCTTTCATGGAGAAGCTGAACGCTGCAGGCTTCGATCCTAAGAAGATCTGCGCTAACTCGGCATCCATCATGGTATATCCTGAGATCCACTTTGACGCATGCCGTCCGGGAATCATCCTGTACGGACTTGCTCCATCGGGATACCTCAAGGGCAAGGTTCTCGACCTCAAGCCGGTCATGACTGTCAAGGCTGAGATCGTCAACCTCAAGACTGTTCCGGCAGGAACTTCCGTAAGCTACGGCCGTAAGTTCACTTCGGACAAGGAGACCAAAATCGCTACTATCGGAATCGGATACGCTGACGGTTATTCGAGACTCAACAGCGGCAAGATCAGCGTGCTGGTCGGCGGCATGAAATGCCCTGTTGTCGGCAACATCTGCATGGACCAGTGCATGGTAGACGTAAGCGCTGTTCCTGATGTCAAGCTCGGCGACGAGGTTGTCATCATGGGTAAGCAGGGCGATGCAGAGATCAGTGCTGATGACCTCGCTGCTATCAACGGCACCATCAACTACGAGATCACATGCTGCTTCGACCTCAGGATCCCTAAGGTATACATCAACTATCCTGAAGGAATGTGCGAATAGTTGAGCAGCATCAGCGAGTTGAAATGAGGCGCTCCGGCGGCATTCCGGAACTAAAAGACATCCGGGCGGGACAGTGATGTGTCCCGCCCGTTTTTCTTAAGGGAGAGTTAAGGCATACGCTGCATAATAGGCACAACGGCGAATCAGTGCATCAGCAATTAGGCATATCGGCACATTAGCACATCAACGCAGAAGAAATTTTGCGCATCAGTAATTATTTATAAGAAGTAACACTTACAGAGAGAAAACAGAGGGGCATCTTAATAATGGATGGATTCACACAATTTGACGGAAATCTTCTTATAGGTATTCAGCAGACACTGAATGCGGACTGGCTGACGCCGGTGATGAAGGTGATAACCATGTTCGGGGAAGGCGGCATATTCTGGATCGCGGTATGCCTGCTTCTTATGATATTCAAGCGTACGAGGAGGCTCGGCATTCTGTGCTCCCTGTCTCTTGCGTTCACCTTCCTGTGCTGCAACCTGGCTCTCAAGCCTCTTGTCGACAGGACCCGCCCGTGGATCACGTTCTCCGCGGTCAATGCGATGCTGCCGCCTCCGGGCGACTCGTCGTTCCCGAGCGGACACTCCGCGAACGCCATGGGACCTGCATGGGCAATGTTTATAAGCACTTTGCCCGTAAAACACAGAGTGAAAAACGAAGATACCGGCGAGGTGAGACTGATCCGGTCGTACCGTGAGGTGCCTTGCCTCGGATGGAAGGGCAGCGGCGTTGACGCTAAGAAAGCGCACGGATTCGGGATCGCAGCGGTCGTTCTGGCGTGCCTGATCGGGCTCTCGAGACTCTACCTCGGAATGCATTATCCTTCAGATGTGATCTGCGGCTTGCTACTTGGGATGATTTGTGCTACGATTATTCACAGTTTTGTCAAAAAAGCCGAAGAAAAACGTGGTATTATCGGCGGGTAGGCACAGAAATTGGCCGGAGCGGCGGTTTCCGGCTGGTATATAGATAAAAGGACCAGACGAGAGCACTGAAGGGTGAAGGTAATCGATATGAAAGCGATCAAGATAATTACAGCAATAGCACTGATAATTATGACGGCGGCAGCTACTATGGTAGTATTCACTGCCTGCAGCGATGATTCAGCAGTAGGATTCTGGATCGTTCAGAAGGTAACTGCCGGAGAAGTTGTCATGAACGAGCAGGATGCTGAGAGCATCGGTCTCAATGCTGTAGGAACCATCAAACTTCAGAAGAGCGGCAAATGCGAACTCAATCTTCTCGGCGAGGAGACTAAAGGAAAGTGGGAAAAGGCCAAGGACGGCACGATCACCATCAACTACGGAAACAAGCAGTCACTCACAGGCTCGATCAATGACAAGGGCATCATGACACTGACTGACCCTCAGGGTGCAGAGTATATCCTTGCGAAGTAATATGTAAGCGGATCGCTTATCAGCCGCTTATCAGCGGTGTGCGTTTACTTATCAGACAGGATCGATCCGGTAAATGAAACCGGAGAACGGAATGTAATATGAGGCCCGGAGGCGAAAAGCTTCCGGGCTTTTGTGTTATAATCTTTTTACTGTGAACGGGAATCCAGCCGGTCATGCCCTAACTGACCGGAGACAGTAACCTACGCAATGAAGGCGTCATGCAGATGCTGTGAGGAAGAAAAAAGCATCTGAAAATGATTTCTGATTCAGAGGACATGGACATAAGACGGCCCGGTAGGGCTGACAGGAGAATAACAGAGATGGTAACTATAGGTAATGACTGGGACGACCTGCTCAGGGACGAATGGGGCAAGCCGTACTATCAGAAACTCAGAGAGTTCCTGCGTGAAGAGTATAGCAGCGGGACGGTCTACCCGCCGGCTGATGATATTTATAATGCGCTCAGGCTGACTCCGTACAGCGAGGTCAGGGCTGTGATCCTCGGGCAGGATCCGTATCACGAGCCGGGGCAGGCACAGGGCCTTGCTTTCAGTGTCCCTTACGAGGTGCCGCAGCCGCCGTCGCTCGTCAACATCATCAAGGAGCTCGATTCGGATCCGTGGAGGCTGCCCGGTTCAGCGGACTCCAGCTCTTCGGAAGGCGGAGGGGCTGCAGGCAGTTCACCGGAGAACAGAGGCCGCGGCTCGGTGCATGGGGACATGGAAGCCTCCATCGGACAGTTCACACACAGACACATAAGCGGAGTTCTCGTACCGTGGACGAGGCAGGGCGTTTTGCTCCTCAATACCTCGCTTACCGTGAGGGCTCATCAGGCTGGATCCCACAGAGGCAAGGGCTGGGAGCAGTTCACCGACAGGGTCATCGAGCTGCTTGCTGAGAGAGAGAAACCTATGGTCTTCATCCTGTGGGGATCGCACGCGGGCGCAAAGAGGGATCTGATCCTGAACGCCCAGGGCGCAGACAGAAGGCATCTCATAATACAGGCGCCGCATCCGAGCCCGCTCTCGGCATACCGCGGATTCTTCGGCGGCAGGTACTTCTCAAGATGCAACTACTTCCTTGAGGACAACGGCATCGAGCCGGTCGACTGGAGTCTGTGAGTCATTTTTAGCCAGATTTAAGGTTCGGGAGATATAGTTTGAATGAGCGGAGGATTTTTGGTAAAATCCTATTCTTGTGGGGCAGTTAATGAATGACCTGCGGTATGTGCGGGGCATAATGAATATATGTAATTGAAAGGACTTGTAAGAAAATGAAGAAATTCAGAAGATCACCATTTACTATTGCATGCTATGTAATCGCGGCAATGTTTGCTGCTTACTTTGTAACTATCATCATCAGCACTGTAACTACGATCAATCAGTACTATGCTGCATATGACATGTCGCCGACATTCGGTGAGGTAGCATCATATCTCTTCCAGCAGGGCACAATGCCGCTGTTCGCTGCGATCGGCACATTCATGGCAGGCATCATTCTTGATGAAGTGAGAAAGGGCAACCCGGCTAACTGGGCATCCGATGAGGAGATCTCAGAGGCAAAGGAAGCAAAGAGACTCGCTAAGGAGGCAAAGCAGATCGCAAAGGGCGAGGCTGCTGCGGCTGCGGCAACTGCTGCTTCTGCTGCTGAGAAGGTCGTTTCTGATGAGTCGATCAAGCCTGAGTTCGCTGCTGTTGTTGCTGAGGAGAGCAAGAATACTGTAGTCTTCGATGATGAAGAGGACGCAGAGGCTGTTGCTGAAGAAGCTGAGGAAAAGGCTGAAGAGGCAGAGGCTCCTGTTGAAGAAAAAGCTGAAGAGGCTGCCGGAGCTGAGGAAAAGGCTGAAGAGGCTGCCGGAGCTGCAGCTGCCGAGGCTGAGGAAAAGGCTGAGGTTTCTGACGTATTCGAAGTTGAAGTAGCTGAGGACGCAGAAGAAAAGTAATCAGGCTATCAGGCAGCTGATCCTGCCGGCTGTATTGAGCGGCGGGCAGTGACAGCGTATACAGGACAAAATAATCGCGCCCCTTCTGACAGAGACCAATCTGCCGGAAGGGGCTTTTGTTGCGGGCAAAACCGCGGGCTGACAGCGGCGTTCTGCGCGCAGCAAAGGGGCTTCATGTGCTGAAGCTGAATGCACTGTGTGCGGAAGGTGAAGAATCGTTACGATGCGCGTAAATGCCGTTTTTGTTATGTTTTGGCACTTGCAACCTGTGGTATAATCACGCATAGCTTTTGAGGTAACGGCAATTAACCGTTGTCACGTATATAAATAAGAGACGGGAGGTCTTATGATCAACTGGAAAGACGTTGAGCTGAGCGATAAGCCGGCGATCGAAGATAAAATCTGTGCGAGCGGATGCCATGGAGCGGACTATGGTTTTGCCAACCTGTACATCTGGCGCAAAGCGTACAGGCCGCAGATCGCGTTCTGCGGACCGAGGCTGCTGGTAGGCATGCCGCAGTGGAATGTTTATGCTTACCCGAAGGGGGACGGCGACCCGGTGCCTTCGATCGAGCTGCTGCTCGAAGAGGCGCATGCGCGCGGACAGAAGCTCGTGATCAGGGGTCTGACTGACAAGACTCTGAATGAGTTCCTGCCGCTGTACGGTGACAGATTCGAGATCACCGAGGACCGCGACAATGCGGACTATATCTATACGACGGAGAAACTGTGCAATCTGGCAGGCAGGCATCTGTCGTCCAAGAGGAATCACATCAAGCATTTTGAGAGGAACGGCGCGTGGGAGTTCCACAGGATAGCTGCTGATTCATGCGGATGCTTCACTTCAGGGACGGGAGTCAGCTGTGATGAAGGCGGGATCCCGGCAAATAACGGATACAAGCTGTCATCAATTGAGGATGCGAAGGCTTTCGTTGCGGAGTTCTACAAGGAGAAGAATGATCCTGATCTCGAGGCGGAGGCAGGCGCGATCGAGGAGATGTTCGCCAACTACGAGGCGCTCGGATTCATCGGCGGACTTCTCTACCAGAATGGTGAGCCGGTGGCGTTCACTGCAGGCACAAAGCTGGACGAAGAGGTGTTCGACGTCCACTTTGAGAAGGCTCTGCCGGGCGTTGAGGGTGCGTACACCATGGTCAACCGCGAGTTCGCGAGGTTGATCCACGCGGAGCTGCCGGGCATCGGAGCTTTCAACCGCGAGGAGGACATGGGCCTCGAGGGTCTGAGGAAGGCCAAGGAGAGCTACCATCCTGACATCCTGCTGATGAAGTATTTTGCGAGAGAAAAGTAAAAGGAAGACGTGCGCTGACAGCACAGATTCAGATAAATGGGATACAGAGTAGAGACAGTTGACTCGAAGGATAAATATGAAGGTCTGCGCGATCTGTGGTGCCGAGTATTCGGCGATGAGCCCGGGTTCGTGGACTTTTTCTATGAGTCGTTCGGCGGGGATATCCGTGGCTATGTCATCCGCAATGATGCGGGCAAAACGATCTCCGCACTGACCTGCTTCAGGTGCGGAGTTTTCCGTGATGCGCCGGGTGACGCAGAGGACGGACCGGCACATGACGCGCCGGATGGACCGGGCGGCGGTGCTGGCGGTCTACCGGTTTATGTGTCTTACGCCATATGCACAGATCCGGAATACAGGGGACAGGGGCATGCGGCTGCTCTGACTGAGTATGTCAGGAGCATCGTGACTGCACCGCGTGGAACTGTTATACATGGAGAAGACGACGGGCTGCCTGCAGCCGAGGGGCTCGGCGGCATATCACTCGTGTCCCCTGCGGAGGAGTCGCTCATCGGGTACTATGACAGGCTAGGATACAGGGAGGCCTTCTTCGTGGATGAGCACGCAGTTCGTGCGGGAGAAGAGGACCTGCCTGAGGAGGAAGATTGGTCCGTAGGCGCTGAGGCTGGTGAGCAGTCTGCATACATCGAAACCAGTGAGCAGAGTGCAGCTGCGGATACAAGATTCTGGGGTCTGGGTCCGGATGGAAATGCGGACTTTCTCGATGATGAAGAAGGAGAAGCATTCGAGCCTGAGTTAAGCGTGGAATCCGTCAGCGGGTCTATGTATAATAGGTACAGAGAAGAATTCCTGGCGGGAGTCCCGCATGTGGAGATGAGTCCTGAGATGATGGAGTTCCTGAGAGCTGACGGCGACGGCGGACTGCTCGTGATAAACGGCGGAGATGCTGTATGCAGAGTCGCATATGCGGGAGCCGAGGATGCTGACAGCAGTGAAATCCATGACGAGGAAACCGGGGCTCAGCTGAGAACGGTGATGCTCGATGAGCTTCTGGTCAACCCGCAGCTCAGGGCGCTCTCTGAAGAGATCGAAGAGGAGATAGCTTTGCGGATCGCGGAACACTTCGGGGCAGAGACACTTGTCTACAGGACACCGGGTTCTGGACGATGCCAGTCGATGAGCGCTGCGGCGAATGGCGCAGAGGCTGCCGCTGAAGGAGCGTATTTTGGATTCCCGATAGAATGATGAAAGAAGAGGTAACAGAATGAACGTTGTATGTCTGGATATGGAAGGTGTACTGGTACCTGAGATATGGATCGCTTTCAGTGAGGAGAGCGGGATCCCTGAGCTCAAGAGGACCACAAGGGACGAGCCTGATTACGACAAGCTGATGCAGTGGAGGATCGGCATCCTGAAGGAACACGGCCTCAAGCTGAAGGATGTGCAGAATACGATCGCAAGGATCGATCCGCTGCCGGGTGCCAAGGAATTCCTGGACGAGCTCCGTGCGACCACACAGGCTATCGTGCTCAGCGATACTTTCTCGCAGTTCGCACAGCCGCTCATGAAGAAGCTCGGCTGGCCGACCATTTTCTGCAATGAGCTCGTTATCGATGACGAGGGATATATCGCAGATATCAAAATGAGATGCGAGCACTCCAAGCTGACTACTGTCAGGGGCCTTCAGTCGATCGGATTCGACACCATCGCTGCAGGCGACAGCTACAATGACCTCGAGATGATAGAAGCGAGCAAGGCAGGATTCCTGTTCAGAACTACTGACAAAATCAAGGCTGACTATCCGCAGTACCCTGCATTCGAGGAGTACGACGAGTTCCTCGCAGCCATCAAGGCAGCACTGTAAAGTGCCGTTGAGGCGTTTTTTTTCGACACACTGCTAATTTCCTACCACGCAAATAGGAATTTTGCTTGACAACCCATCATGCGGGTTGTAGTATATGCGATGGAACATAACGGGCGTTAACACGGACGCGCGAGACTGAACGGCGCTGCTGAGAGCAGCGGTGAAAGGAGATACAGAAATGATTACTAAGGATATGATCATCGGTGATGTTATCAGCGAGCACCCAGAACTGGTCCGCACATTCTTCGCTAACGGCATGATGTGCATCGGATGCCCTGCTTCCCAGGGTGAGTCCATCGAGGCAGCTGCTCAGGTTCACGGACTTGACGGCGACGCTCTGACAGCAGCACTGAACGAGGCTCTTGCTTAATTGCGGGGCGGATGCGCCGCTGTAAATGCGGTGCATACACTAAGATCAAAACTATGGAATAGCGGCATGGGGATAACACCTGTGCCGCTGTTTTTGTAAGGATGACAGGGAGAGTGTCTGGTGACAAAGGGACGACAGGGAGAACGGTCCCCGTTGTCAGCAAATTGACACAAGATGTAGATTAATCGGGCCCGAGGTTGTACAATATACGGGAAGGGTTAAAGACAGAGCAGGAGGAAACGATATGTTTTATGAAGTAAGCAAAGAGGTTTTTGACAAGCTGCCTACATTCGTTGTCGGCGTGGTCGCTGTAACAGGCATCGACAATTCGAAGGATGTGCCTGCGATCACTAAGATGCTCGAGGAGAATGCGGAGGCTGTAAGAAAGTATTTTGAGGAGAGCGGCAACAAAGCGAAGAACGACCCGTGCGTCGTTCCGTACCGCGAGGCTTTCCGTGCGCTTGGCATCAATCCTAACAGATATGCGTGCGCTGCAGAGGCACTGATGGACAGGATCGCCAAGGGCAAAGGAATGCCGGAGATCAACCCTGCCGTCGACCTCGGCAATGCGATCTCGCTCAAGTACAAGCTGCCTATCGGAGCTCATGACATCTACACCTTCGTCCGTCCTGACGGCACGGGAAGAGGCGCTGCAGACACAGGTCTCGAGGTAAGACCGGCAACTGCTGAGGATACCTTCAGGCCTTTCGGCGCTGCTGAAGGCGAGTTCGACAATCCGGAAGACGGCGAAGTCGTATACGTATCCGGCCACGAGGTCAGGACACGCCGCTGGACATGGAGACAGAGTGAAGTGGGCAAAATGACAGAGAAGACCGCGGGCGTTCTGTATCCTATCGACGGATTCAGCGATGTCAATCTGGCAGAGGTCAAGGCCGCAATGAAGGACTTCACAGAGCTCCTTGCCAATTACTTTGCAAGATCCGGCTACAGCTGCACTGTAGAGACAGGACTTGTAGACAAGGACAACCGCAGATTCGAGTTTTAAAAAATGTGTCAGAGGGGACGTTCCGTTTTGACACCCCCCCGATGATCCAAGAGGAGCATATAAATGTACAGCATAGCAGAAACTGAAGAAAAGCTGCTGAAGGTAACGCCGCCGCCTGCAGAAGGGGCGGAGGTGCCTGAAGAGGTCAAGGCTGCCATGATCAGGCAGGCGATGGACATACTGAAGAATTCGTACGCCCCGTATTCACATTACAACGTTGCGGCGGCGGTTCTGATGTCTTCGGGCAAAATCTATACCGGCGTCAATGTCGAGAGCGCGCTGCTTACGAATACGATATGCGCTGAAAGGAATGCTATTTTCCACGCGGCAGCGCAGGGCGAGAGGAAGATCATCGCCATCGCCATCGTCGGCGGACCGAATTCGGACGATCCGGATGACCTCGCAAAGCACGACTACTGCACACCATGCGGAGTCTGCAGACAGGTGATGAGGGATTTTGCCCGCCCGGACAAGATGACTGTTATCTGTGCAAAATCTGAAACTGATTACAGGGAGTGGACGCTTGAGCAGCTGCTGCCTGAGAGCTTTGGACCAGAGGACCTGGAAGAAGAGTGATTATGGAGTTGCTATGAGCAGAGTAGAAAGACACAAGGACGAATACGCCAGGGAAGACAGAGCGGCCTTGAAGAGCAGGCCGGACGACCTCGGAGTCTGGGACCAGACGGAAGAGGAAAAGCGGAAGGCGCGCAGGGAGGCCCGCGCGATGAACGACGGCAAGCCTGAGTTCCACGGAGGCAGAGTCTTCGGCAAACTGATCAGCGCGATAGGAACAATCCTCCTCGTCGTTGCGATAATCGCATGCCTGGGACTGTCGGTGCCGCGTTTTGCCGGGATCGAGCAGTACGTCGTTATCTCGGGCAGCATGGAGCCGGCGATACCTGTCGGAAGCATGGTCTACTCGGCGCAGACCGATCCGTCGACGCTTGAGGCAGGTGATATAATCGTCTTCTACAGCAATGAGGCCGGCAGCACCCCTGTCACACACAGGGTCGTTGAGAACCACGTCGCGGACGGCGAGATCATAACCAAGGGCGACGCGAACGAACAGAACGACATGAGCCCGGTCGTCTACGCGAATGTGCTCGGCAAGCTGGTCCTGCATGTTCCGATGCTCGGATACATCGCGGCTCCGCTCGGTACAATTACGGGCAAAATCGCAATGGGCTGCGTGATACTCGCCGCATATCTTCTCACGGTCGTGGGCAGCAAGCTCAGCGGGAAGTAGAGATCCGGCGCAGTGCAGGAAGTTCTGCATGCTGCGGCTGAGGATAGCGGACAGAGGAACGAATAAAAAAGTTAGCGGATGACTCTCCTGTGAGAAACATACCGCTAACTTTTTTAGTGTCATATATGCAGCGTCAGCAGTCTGTACTGCTGATGCTGCTTACTGCTATTTAACGCGCGCGATCTCTACCAGCACGTCAACCATCTTCTCGAGCGACTGTACCGGGATGTACTCCTGGTTGCTGTGGAAGTTGTGTCCGCCTGTCGAGAGGTTAGGGCAAGGCAGGCCCTTGTATGAGAGCTGAGCTCCGTCTGTGCCGCCGCGGATAGCGATGACCTTAGGCTCTACGTCGCATGCCTTGAATGCAGCCTTGGCGTCGTCGATCAGATACATGTGAGGCTCGACCAGCTCTCTCATGTTCCTGTATGCGTCTTTGATCTCGAGCTTGAGTACGTTGCCGTATTTTGCATTGATCATATCTGCTGCGATCTTCAGGAGATCCTTCTTCTTCTGGAAGAGGGCTGCATCGTGGTCACGCACCAGGTACTGCATCTCAGCGGATGTAACGCTGCCAACGAGCTTGGTCAGGTGGAAGAATCCATCGTAACCTTCTGTGTATTCAGGTCTCATCTCCTGTGGAAGGATGCTGTCGAATTCACCTGCGATCCTTGCGGCATTGATCATTTTGTCCTTGGCTTCGCCCGGATGGATCTCCTTGCCGGTGATCGTGATGAAAGCTGTAGCTGCGTTGAAGTTCTCGTACTCGATCTCGCCGATCGGGCCGCCGTCTACAGTGTAAGCGCACTCAACGCCGAATCCCGGAACGTCGAAGTGGTCTGTTCCGCAGCCGATCTCCTCGTCAGGGGTAAAACCAAGTGCGATCTTGCCGTGCTTGATCGACGGGTCGTTCAGCAGGCGCTCTGCCATCGACATGATCTCGGTAACTCCGGCTTTGTCGTCAGCGCCGAGGAGTGAAACGCCGTCAGTGACGATCAGGTCCTGGCCGACGTACTTCTTCATGTCAGGGAACTCTGCTGGATCGAGGCAGACTTCGTCATTAAGCCTGATGACGCTGCCGTCGTAATTCTCTACTACTCTTGCATTGCTTGCGTCGCCGGAAGGTCCCGGAGCCGTATCCATGTGGGAGATGAATCCCAGAGTGCGGTCTGTGTCCGTGTTGGCAGGGATCTCACCGTAAACGTAGCAGTGTTCTTCATCCATGCGTACATTGCTGACACCCATTTCCTTCATCTCGTCAGCGAGCATCCTGCACAGCTTGAACTGCTTCTCGGTGCTCGGGAAAGTATCGCTTTCCTCGGACGACTGAGTGTCTACTGAAATGTACCTGAAAAATCTCTCAGTAACTTTGCTCATGATAATTGATTCTCCTTAGTAATAACATTCATCTTAGGGGAGCCGCCACCGCCTGGTGCAAAACCGCTGATCCGCCGCGTCGCAGCGTGACGTATCATGACGGAAATTTTGCGCCGCAGTGTACGACAGTATAGAACGTGGTGCAAAGCACCCATATATAATTGTAGTACGTTTTGCAAACTTTTCAACCGCCTGTTTTGCCCGCAGCAGTACGAAGCGCATCGAACGCACCTCAGCAAAACCGTTTTGCCCGCAACTTCACACAAAGCTCATCTTTGCCTTATTTCGGTATGCGCGATATTGTGATAAAATAATTCGTGGCGGACCGGAGCAGACGGCGTATCGCAAAGGCGTGCGGTTGAAGAAGCCGGCGCAGAGTATGACGCCCGAATGGACTCCGGTTATGTAAAAGATATAAAAGCACTTGTTTTATTAATGAGGAGGCAAAACTTATGCTTAAAGATTTCAAGGCTATGGCTGAACTCGTGAAGGCTAATCCTGTCAAGAAGAGAATCGTTCTCTGCTGCGCTCATGACGAGCATTCACTCGATGCTGTTTATGAAGCGTTCAAGGAAGGCATCGTTACACCTGTATTCGTTGGTAAGGAAGACGAGATCAAGAGCATCTGCGCTGAGCACGGATTTGACTTCGGCGATGTCAAGATCTACAACGAGGACGACGATGTTGAGGCAGCAAAGACTGCTGTCCGCCTGATCCGTGAGGGCGAGGGCGACTTCCTGATGAAGGGCCGCATGCAGACTGCTGACCTGCTGAGACAGGTAGTCAACAAGGAGACAGGACTCCAGGTAGGAAAGATCATGTCCCACGTAGGACTCTTCCAGGTACCTAACTATCACAAGGTAGTCGTTCTGACAGACGGCGGAATGCTGCTGCAGCCTGATCTTGAGCAGAAGGTCAAAATCATAAACAACGCTGTTGAGGTTCTCCACGCACTCGGTTATGAGAATCCTAACGTTGGCGTTATGTGCGGTGCTGAGGTCCTGAACAAGAAGGCTCAGGAATCCGTAGACGCTGCAGCTCTTAAGGAAATGTGGCAGAACGGCGAGATCACAGGCTGCACAGTTGAAGGCCCGATCTCCTATGATATCGCTCTGAGCAAGGAGATCGCAGACTTCAAGAAGTTCGACAGCCCTGTTGCAGGTGAAGTCGATGCAATGATCATGCCATCCATGGCAACAGGAAACATGGTAGGCAAGGCATGGACTGTAAGCAGCACAGGAATGATGGCAGGAATCATCGTAGGCGCCAAGGCTCCTATCGTTCTGACATCCAGAGGTTCCAGCGCTGAAGAGAAGTTCTACTCGATCGTACTCGCAGCAGCAGCTTCCAGATAATAGCTGAAAACCCTGAGCGCAAAGTCAGGCTCATCGTCTGGCTTTGCGCCTTATTTTTTTGAATTGGATTCGTATCCGCGGCGGCCGTGGAGATTGACAGTAGAGAGGTGTGGTTATAAAATCATCGGGACTTATTCAGGAAAGAAGATCAACGAATGAAAAATGAACAAAACAAAGGGTATTTAATGGTACTGGCGGCAGGTTCGCTGTGGGGGACGATCGGGCTCTTCGCGACGCTGCTGTCGAATCTGGGACTGAGCGCCGGCCCTGTGGCATTCTTCAGGGTCCTGTCTGCGACTATCATGCTGGCACTCATCCTGCTGGTTAAAGGAGGAGGGACCAGTCTCTTCAGGGTGAGCCGGCGCGGGCTCATCTCCTGCATGCTGGTAGGCTTCGTTTCGCAGGCGCTGTACAACATCTGCTACATGAACACGATCGAGCACTGCGGCATGGCTACCGCAGCCGTTTTCCTCTACACATCGCCGGTATACGTAGCGCTGCTTTCGCTGATCCTCTTCCGTGAGCCGCTGACAGGCAACAAGATCCTCGCGATCGTAATCAATATCATAGGCTGCATCCTGACCGTTACGGGCGGCGATTTCTCGGACATGAAGATATCGGGATTCGGCATAATCATGGGAATCCTTGCGGGCTTCACTTATGCTCTGCTTCCGATCCTCTCGAGGACGGGCGCAGATGAGGAGGATCCGTACACAGCTGCATTCTACGGGCAGTTCTTCGGCGCGCTGCTGCTCTTCTTCCTGATCAGGCCGTGGAACGGGATCGGTGTGCCGGTCACATGGCAGGTCATCCTTGTGTTCATCGGGTTCGGCATCGTGCCGTCGGCGATGGGGTACATTACCTACTACAGCGGCATAAGCAAAATCACCGAGACCTCGAGGATCCCGGTGCTGGCTTCGGTCGAGACGGTGGTCGCAGCGATCATCGGACTGGTCGTTTTCGGCCAGAGCCTGAGCCTTGCCAAGATCGCAGGCATTGCGCTCGTTCTTATCTCTATAGCGGTAATGAATATGAAAAAGCAGCATCTCTTCATCCGCGTCGAGCGGAACGGAGATGATGCTGCCGTTTGAGCAGGGCCGGCATTCCGGCTGAACGGCTACTGGATACCGTTGATCAGTGAGTTGATGTCATCCGGATTCAGACCAAAATCATCATCTCCGCCTGCTCCGTATGCAAGGATCGCAAAGCATGTGTCGTCGACCTGCCAGATAGTCTTTGTGGCTTCACCTTCGCGGTTGCCGAAGCATGTGACCTCAAGGCCTTTGATGTTCTGTGTCCATGTGTGTGCATACTCATTGTAGTCGCCTGAGATATCGCCGTCTGTGGCAACATCAGCTCTGCCCTTGCGGATGGTCATATCGACTGCACCGACCGGCATTCTGACCTCAGCCAGACCGTCCATGTATCTGCACTCTTCAACCTTGACTTCACCGATGCTGAGGACCGACGCTTCAGCGACACTGAATCCGTCAAGGCCGGCACCCTCAGCTGCAGCTTCCGGTGTGTCTGCTGTCTGCCATGGGTTGGCCATGCCGGTGGACGCTTCGCCTTCTGCAGGCGCAACAGCAAATTCAAATGTCATATCCTTGGCGATGTCTTCCTGATCGTCCTGCCACGTCATGGTGAGCTTGTCGCCGCTGTCGTCGAAGAACATGAATCCGTGGCCGCCTGTGTAGACCTCTTCCTGGGACTCTACAGTGCCGTCTTCCTTATATACAAAATCTGTTCTGACGCAGTCATGGTACTCGAATCTCTTCTCGTCAGGATCGAAGGTTCCGGTCATCTCCCATTTGCTGTTCTCTGCAGCACTGCTTGACCATGTTACTGACGCACTGGCGCCGTCCTTCTCATCTGTGGCACCGATGAGCACGGCAGCTCTGCCGCATACGTAATTACCTACATAGTTCATCACTGGATTTTGCCCGTCATCAGGTGCAGCCTCCTCGCTTCCCGATTTGCCGCCGCATGCTGTGAGCGCCAGAGCAAGTACTGCGATTATAAACAGGCTCAGATATTTCTTCATTATTATTCCCTCCCTTCAAACTGCTGTCCTGTGCGGTCCGCAAATTCAGACTGCAGCTGTTTGTGGAAACATGCCATTTATCTCAACTGACAATAGTTACACTTTATGATAGCATGAATGTGATATTATTGAGAATGCCTACAGGTGAAAGCATGATCATCACGGGTAGTTGAAAGCATGATCCTGTCACGAAGGCAGACAGTATAACCATTGCAACCTGCGATTGTTATACAGGGGACAAGGGCAGAAGGAGACAGTTCTTATGAACATAGATAAGAGTGTATTTATTGCCGAAGGCGCGAGGCTCGTAGGTGATAACATAACAATAGGAAAAGACAGCAGCGTCTGGTACAACACTGTCATAAGATGCGGTAATGAAGAGCACGTGGATATTGGCGAAGGGACCAACGTCCAGGATCTGTGCATGATCCACACAGGCCACGGGATCGATGTGAAGATAGGCAGCGGCGTTACGGCCGGCCACATGTGCCTGATCCACGGCTGCACCATCGGGGACAACACCCTGATCGGCATGGGCTCGATCATCATGGACAAGGCTGTCATCGGCAGCAACTGCATAATCGGGGCTGGCTCCCTTGTAACAGGCGGCACAGTGATACCCGATGGCTGCATGGCTTTCGGCCGGCCGGCCAAAGTCGTGAAGGAGCTGACCGCAGAGCAGGTGGATGCCGTCCGCTACTCGGCCGACCTGTATGTAGAGGAAAGCAAGGAGCATAAGGAAGAGCAGTAATCACAGTTGCAGGCGTCAGAGCCGGCAATCAAGAAACACGGTCGAGGTAACAGAGTCTGCGGCCGATATATGCCATATATAAGGAGGGGCAAACATGGGTGCAACTGAAATCATTCTGATAATAGTATGCGCAGCACTGGTCATAGGCGTATTCGCATACTCGATCAAACAAAACAAAGACGAGAAGAGACCACCTGTAGACTTCATCAGAGAACTCTTCAATCATTTCGGAGACGGCTCGAACTACAAACGGTAACAGCGGATCTCGCTTGATGAGAGGCGGTCAACGATTAGACGCGCGAAAAGCGAAATAGTCAAAATATCATTTGAAAAGATATAGAAAGCCCAATTCAGTTTTATACTGGACTGGGCTTTTGCAGTGTATGGCTATGCCGGCCGTAAGCTCTGTTTCTGACGCACAATAAACCCTTTTACGCGCGCATTTGCCAATTCATTACTTGGTATGCTCAATTCTTCATAAGCGAAAGAGGAGTTTTATGAAATTGTGTACATTTAAAAATAATTTTGCCGAAAAATGAACACAAAACGCTATAACGACCAGCTGCGCATTGCTGCTGACAAAATATCTGAACATGAATAGATCTGCATCTAAAGGACTGCATTGGGCAAAGCCTTGAAAACACTGGGTTTCATGGATCCGGTGATAATAGGCGCTATATGCGGAAATCATAGGGGTGGCCATAAACGTAGATGGAAGGACGGGTATCTGGCAAAAGACAGATATGCATGCTATACTTTGTGTACATTTTTCGATGATTTTATTTTAAAATGAACAACAAAACAAAAAAGTCCTCCGGAGGTATGTCATGATACACAGAAAAGAACTGGAAAGGATCCGGAATATACTGCTTGAAAGAAAGAGCGCGCTTGAGAATGAATTGAGAACGCTGCCGGAAGGAACTTTGTATTGCTCCAGGCGCAAAGATTGGTGGGTGTATTACCAGCTGCTGCCGAAGAAAGGCAACAGGAAGAAGGAGAAGCGGATCGGGATCTCGCGTGACACGGAGAAGATATTCGGGCTGGTGCGCAAGGCATATATCAAGAAGGCGCTGGGGCGGATCGACAAGGACATCAAGGTCATGGAGATGGCGCTCAAGCATTATGCTGACATTGACGAGGAATCTGTGATGGCAAAATTCCTGGCAAAGCACCCGGAGCTGAGCGATGGGATTTATCATGGGCGGCAGCGCGATGAGGCGTGGGCGGATGACTATGAGAGGCAGCAGGATTTCTATGCGGAGAAGCGTAAGCACACTGCAGCTGACGGAACATCGATGCTGTCCAAGAATGAGATGTACATTGCGGCGAGACTTGAGTTCTACGGGATACCTTATAGATATGAAGATTCCGTGGCGCACCCGGACGTGGATCGCATTCCTGATTTCAAGATCAGAAGGCCGCGCGACGGCAAGATTATTTACTGGGAGCATCTCGGCCTGACGGGTGATGACGGATACATGAAAGGGAATGAACTGAAGCTCACGGAGTATGAGAACTCAGATATCGTTCCATGGGACAACCTGATCATAACCTATGACACGCCTGACGGGGGGATCGATGGCAAAATCATAGATGCTATGATACACGGATGGCTTCTGTAAGGTGCAACATGTGTTGATATCAGAGGGCTGGCTGCTTTAAAGAGGGCAGGCTGCAAAACGTCTAACGGCAAACGGGCATGCAGCTTCTGCCGAAAGTTGAAGAAAACTCTTGACCATGATGTTACATCACGGTTTACGATGGAAACACAGGAGGTGAAGAGCTATGAAGATAAACGAGCTTGAGAACTTGCTGGGGGTTTCAAAGGCGACAATCAGATACTATGAAGATCAGGGACTGGTGACTCCGCCGCGAACGGATAACGGCTACCGTGAATACAGCGATGAGGAAGTGCAGCTGTTCCAGAAGATCATAGTACTGCGCAAGCTGGGACTGGGTATTACGGAAATAAGAGACCTGATAGATGGTAAAGCTGAGCTGCATGATGTGCTGGAATACAATATGGAGAGACTGCGCACCCGCCGGGATGAGATCGCTTCTGCGATAGAGCTGTGCGGGAAGATTGAGGCAGAGGCCAATGACTTTGCGAGTATCGATTCGCCGAAATATCTGAAACATATATATGAGAATGAACAGAAGGGCGCGCACTTCGCCGAAACAAAAGAAATAAGTGTCAGGCAGCTCAACCTGGCTATCACTCTTCTAGGGATGCTTGCAGGAGCTCCCGTGATACAGAACAAACAGTTCTCAGAGCATTCGGGCGATAAGCCACTGCCGCCCGATATAAGAGCAAACAAGAAAGAAGGCGACGAGTACGCCACAATAGGCACTGTGCTTAAAAAGGGCGGGAAGCTCAAGGTTGTCTTCATTGCTGTAATGCTGATCTATCTGGCGCTTGGCATCTGGAACGGCTATACGGTGTGGGGAGGCCTGGGGTCAGGCATAAAATATGTCGTCGACTTCAACCGGTCTGGTATAAAAATGATCGAGCCGGATGAGAAACAGCTGGCTCAGATTGCGGAAGTTGATCCGGAAGTCAATGACACAGGCAAAATGTCAGGGCTGTTCAAGTTTCATGCTAAGAAAGGCCTGATTGTGACGCTCAAGGGCCCG